>Ga0307278_10001068_pt1 | contig 13631 bp, 12 predicted proteins | sample ER_DNA_117_FD_194482 | JGI IMG/M metagenome (GOLD analysis project Ga0307278, IMG submission 194482) | Bulk soil microbial communities from the East River watershed near Crested Butte, Colorado, United States - ER_DNA_117 | ecosystem: Environmental > Terrestrial > Soil > Floodplain | place... | reverse complement strand
CCATGCAAAGTGTGAATCCCATACACATTTATGAAATGTGGAGTTTTCCCCGAGCATCCAATTCCAGAAAAAATAACTGCTTTATGTCTTGGTATCTGCATTTCACTCAATGCCATTTGAATTGCGCTTAATATTCCAAAATCTCCACAACCAGGACACCAATCATTATGAACCGTTGTTTTATAGTCAGCTAGTTTAAGTTCCGCCATCTAATACAATCCTCCTTTCATTGTTACCAGATAATATACTCTTTAGAGCAATATAAATCTCGGTTGTGGACATTGGTCTTCCATTGTATTTTACTATTTTATAATCAATTTCTCTACCAGTATTTTGTTGTACCAGTGATCCTAATTGTGATGAGTAATTCATTTCTACGTCTATAACTAATTTAGCATCCGTCAAAAATTTTTTCACAGTTTCAGTAGGAAACGGGTGAAGTAATCGAACCTGAATAAACCTTAATTTGCTTCCTTCTTCTGACAATTTTTCTAGGGCTTCTAAAATTGCCCCTTTTGTCGACCCCCAGCTGATAACAACATTCTTACTATCAGATTCAAAATCATAACAAATCGCCTTATCGTTTTCAGCTATTTTTTCTAATGCAAGATCTAGCTTTTTCATTCTTTTGTCCATCATTTTGTTCCTATTCTCAGGATCCTCTGATATGTGACCCTCCTCCGTGTGTTCATCACCAGTATTCCAAAATATTGCATTTTCTGTTCCAATAGGCACTCTCATAGAAATAGGAGAATCTTCCAGTTTGAATCTTTGAAAATGACCCGCTGTGCCCTCACTCTGATTTTTGTCAATAACACTTTTGAATTTTCCTCTTTCAATTTTGAGATCATTGCTAAATCTTTTGCATGTTTGGATACTACTACTAATTGCTTTGTCGAGTAGATGAATTACTGGTAATTGATAAATTTCTGCGAAATTAAAGACCTTGATGGAATCGTAAAAGGCCTCTTCAATATCTCCAGAAGCTAGTACTATTTTTGGAAAATCACCATGTCCTGCATTTATGGCAAATAAGAGATCACTTTGTTCATGTCGGGTTGGCAATCCAGTTGAAGGTCCAGCCCTTTGATACATTGTAACTACCAACGGAACTTCATTCATTCCAGCCCAACCGAGTGCTTCAGCCATCAACGAAAACCCTGGGCCAGATGTTGCAGTGGCTGTTCTGACTCCGGTTAACGAAGCGCCAATTGCCATGGTTATTGCGGCAATTTCATCTTCGGTTTGTACCACAACTACAGACCCATTTTTACCATCAACTTGATCGATGATCTGATTTGATTCTAAAAATTCACTTTCATCACTTGCTGGTGTAATCGGATAATAAGTTTGAAATCTACAACCACCAAGTATTTTCCCAATTGCGGCAGCTTGACTGCCTGAAATCAACACATAATCTTTTAGGACGTCTTTAGGTGTTATTTTGTATTTAATATTCTTAGTATCAAATTTAGTGTCTATATAGGAGTAAGCATATTCCGCTGCTTCTATGTTACTAGAAAGTAGTTTGGGCTTTGATCCAAAAACCTCCTGAATAGCACTAACCAACATATCTTTTTTGATACCAAGTAATGAAATGGATGCTGATATCGCCATAACATTAACTGCTCTAGAAAGTTTACTAAGTTTAGGATCGTTCATTTTTTTTGCTACTGCTTCTATCATTTCATAATATGGCAGCCCATATACGATACAACCTCTCGCCTTTGCAAGCTCCAGCATTCCACTTAAATTAAGAGGCTGTCCAGAGTCCTCCAATAATTTACCTATTCTCTTATTTGCTTGAAAATCAATTGAAGGTACTTCATCTAAAACTGTTTCAGCAAGAGATGAATCATATATTATTACACCGCTGGGAGATACTTTGTCTGCATGTCTGAAAACGGTTTCGGCATCAAATGATACAAGCATATTAATTTCTTCCAAGTGGGAACTTACAGGCTTTTCTGAAATTCTTATTGTAAAATAGCTATGCTCTCCTTTAATGTTAGAATAGAATTCCCTCTTTCCAAAAATATGGAAGCCTTCTTTTGCGCATGTTTTTGCAAAGATATTTGCAGCTGAATCAACACCACTTCCTTGTGGTCCACCAATCAACCAAGATATAGAATTTGCATTAGCCAAAAAGGACAATGACTTACATTCTTCTCCATAGTATTAATCAAATTATAGATATATAAAATATGAAATCATCATCCGCCACCTGTAGCAGCATCATATAAACAACATTCACATGAATCCCGTTCTCCACAATAAGGACAAGAACATGTACATGCTTCAATTGCAATGCCACAAATTTCGCATGTAACACTTTCCTCAAGGGAATTGTTCTTCGAAGACATCTTGCAATATTAAAGTAAGCTAGCTAGAACTTATACTTTGCATTAAAAATAACCCATACTAAGAGGCTTTCTTAGTTATCAAAAATAAAATTGTATTATTTTCTCGGTGTAAATTTAGGTTCTAAATAAAAGAAAATAAAAATGAAAAAGGATGTGGTTTTAATCCCACTTGCTCCACGCGGCCATCCATCTATATGTCCAGGTATTAAGTTTAGCACCTAGTGCGGCTATTGGAACACTTAGTACAGCTCCAGCTCCCGATCCTAGCGCTACGGGACTATTGTAGAACTTTCCGACCTGAGGCTCGATTGGTGTCATGTATGGAGGCAATGTCGGACGAGGATATTTGAATGCCATTTCTAGGGGATCTCTGACCAGCAGTAGATTGATCATATTAAATATTGGCAGTGAAAGTCCAACCAATGTTCCGCCAATTATAATGGCAGCATGTTTATTCCTTCTTGTTGCCCAATATGTCAAATCTAACAGCATAGCTGAAGGTATCCAAACAGGTACGGTGATGAAGTCCATTGGATATCCTAGCGCAAACCAAGCTCCTTTGGCTACCCATGTATAGATAGTCATGATTGTTGCGTAATATGTTGCAGTTCCTGGTACACCGGTGAATAGCATGTAATAGATTGCACCAACTACAAGCATAGTTGATTGGGCTATTGAGAATACTACGAATGAGGTCCACGCCCAATCAGTATAGAATATGTAGTCTCCTGCGTTGATCGTCAATAATGTACTATTTACAGCAACTACAACTATGAATAGATAGTGTGTAGTGCGTCTAAGCCAGACCATTACCAAATGTCTCCTAAAGGTTGTATATAAAATTTTATTTTGATATTCTTAATTGATGCCTGCGATAAATTTGATACATTGTGAAAATTTTTTTAAAAATTTGTTTTATGAAATATTTGAAAGCTAGAATTAGATTATTCTAATGATCCTGAAATAGCTATCAAAAGTCGAAAATTAACAAGAAAAAAAGTTACATTAAAAAATAGATTTTAGGCGTAACCGTCAACTACTTTCCCTCGAAGTTCAGAAGACCCAATCTGTCTCGTGAAATTTTCATTATCCAGAAGAATCCTAGTGATTCAATGACTGTTAATACTGATAGAGCATAAAGTCCACTTGGTAATGGATATGCCCATGGATAAACAGTTACACCAACATAAACACCACCGGCTGTCGCAGCCCAACAAAGAATGAAGCCTATGATGAAAATTCCTCTCATATTTTCTACACGTCGACCGATCATGTGTTCAATTTCGTCACTAGTACGGCCACCGCCGCCGCCACTATATCCCTTTGGATAAGTCATTGTGTTTACCATCAAAGGATTCCTTTTTAAATTTTGTGTCTAACACCTGTAACTCTAACCATAGTTCAAAATTAAATTTTTCTTTAATTAGAAATTTCTATTAATCCTTATTCGTGCCTTAAGAATATTAGTGTGCACTATTCAATATTACTATTAATAATAACCAAATACGCGGAGAAGGTAAAGTCATAGCAAAGCATATATCTTTGTTTTTTCTGGTAAGGCTAGGTGTAAATTATACGTCGAACATAAAGATAGCGGTAGTTGCACTATTTGCAATAGTAATGTCCACCTCGACAATAATGGCAGTCTCCCAAACTGTTGAAGGACATGGTGTTCAGGCTCAGCTTCAAAGTAGATTCGTAAGAATTCAAGATGAAGCTTTCTCGGCACAAACCTTGAATGCGGGACAACAGCTGGTAGTAACCGGAACCCTACAGAGTCTTGTAAATAAACCATTAAGAGCATGGTTGTCATTATTTAGTGAGTCAACCAATGCTGGTAATAGATGGGAATTTATATCGAGAGATCCTCCAGGAAATATATTTGATATTCCTCCACAAGGAACAGTTCCATACTCAATTACTGCAAGAGCTCTTGAACCAGGTGTTTACCATGTTCATACACAGTTAAATATTGAACATGTTGGTCCTGGTCTTGGTCCTGGTCAAACTGTCCAGGTATCTGGCAATCCAATATTTAAACCAGTTCCATGGGGCAATGTAGCATATCAGGTGATACTAATTGGCGCTGGAATGGGAATAACATTTGCAACAAGGCCGTGGCAAGTAATTTAAAAAAATCCTTTATTTTTTATCTATTTTTTTAGGTCTTCTATTCAGTAACTATTTTATATGATACTAGAGAATATAATGTACTAAAAAATTATAATTTTAAATGTATCTTTAAACCTTTGTATCTATTTCTTATTGTTACTTCAGTTACTCCAGCAGCCTCTGCAACGTCTTTTTGAGTTTTATTTTCACCATTCATCACACAAGCTACATACAGGGCAGCAGCAGCTAATCCCATAGGATCTTTTCCTGCGGAAATTTTGCCTTGTTCTGCTTTTTTCAATATCTCTAAAGCTTTTCTTTTAGTTTTTTCAGAGAGTCCGGATTTACTTGCTATTCTTGCCACACATTTTACAGGATCTACGACAGGCATTTTCAAGTCAAGCTCTCTGATCAATAGTCTATAACATCTGGCTACATCCTTCTTCTTGATATTACTTGCATGAGCAATATCTTTCAAAGTTCTTGGAGTTTCAGTGTCTCTGCAAGCTGCGTAAAGTGCGGCAGCCACGAGGGCAGAAATAGATCTTCCCCTTACGAGTCCCTTTTCAAGTGCTTTTCTATATACATATGCAGCTTTTTCGATTACAGCATCGCCAACTGCAAGTTTATCTTTTAGCCTATCTAGTTCACTAAAAGCTTGCCTGAAATTGCGATCTACTGGCTCGTGTACTTGACTCCGACTATCCCAAGTTCTCAACCTCTCAATAGTACTTTTCATGGATGCTGATAATGGCTTTCCAGATGCATCCTTATCGACAGGTCCAATTATTGTAGCAAGTCCCATATCATGCATTGCAAGTGATGTTGGAATGCCAGCACGACTACGGTCTTCATGTTCTTCTTTTGAAAAGGCCCTCCATTCTGGTCCAGTTTCTTCAATACGTTCTGTAACTACAAATCCACAATTTCCACAAAACATTTCACCGCTTGAATTATCTGTGACCATTGGACCCTTTCCACATCTAGGACAGCGGTCACTGAACAAAGAAATATCTTTAACCAATTCTAATACCCCACAAAAATTGAGACAATGTTTGTTTCTTATATTTATGTTTTTTTCTCATATATAAGTATTGGCGTAAATATTTCTGCGCTGCTAATATATATATATAATTTTAGAACTATTCCAAATTAAAGGTTAACTTTACTATATTTTTTCTAGTTTATTACAATACTTTTAAATTTTATTAAGTTCTTGGGATATTTCTTTTCCTTCTTTTAGATTTTTCTATTTTCTTACTTTCACTTCTTCGCGAGCTGTATGCGTGAGTTTTTCTTCCTAGTTTCACAGAGGGAATGTAGATTGTTCAGTATAAATAGTATATAGCAATAATTTGTACAATCATTTTAAATGATTATTACGGCAGATCCTCATGAGTATAACAGATAATCATACAGACGAGGAAATTCGAAAAATTTACAATTTTAGAAATATAGCAGTTGTAGGAATGTCAAGAGATCCTGCCAAGCCAGCCCACCTTGTTCCTAAATATATGATGGAAAGAGGATATAATATTATACCAGTAAATCCAATAGCTAGCGAAATCCTCGGTAGAAGAACATATTCTTACGTATCAGATATCAAATCGCAAATAGACATAATAGATGTGTTTAGGCCCTCTAAGGATGTCTATCAGGTAGTAGAAGATTCCATAAAAAAACCTGGAATTAGTGTTATTTGGTTACAGGAAGGTATTCACGATGTGGAAGCAGAAAAAATTGCCTTAGATAACAAGATAGATGTTGTATTCAATAGGTGTATTATGGCTGAACATATAAGATTATTTAATGATATTTGATTGGAGAGTAGAATCCTTTAGTCAACGATGATATTATTTCCCTTCATGGATATATTTGATTTCCAGTATATCTATCTATGATCTTTATTGCCTTTGTAGGACATGCTTGAGCTGCCATAACGATCCTATCTAGAGTATCTGCCGTTTCTGATTCGACTCTTGCCTTAGGATTAATGTGTTTACTTTTATCAACTACAAACACCTTTGGTGCTATGGATTCACATCCCCCAAATGCCAAACACAAGCTGGGTTCAATCAGAATATGAAATCTACTTCTGATAGTGTCTAAAAGTAAGTTATCATAACCAAGATTATTTTCGGATCCCGGCTTTGCAAATTTATGTGAATTCGTTTGTTTTTGATCTGATAAATTCTCTTCTTTTTCTTCATTATTCGAATCATTTAGATCAAATATATTGGATGATTCTCTATCGTATTGTTTTCTCTTCCTCCTATCAGAAAGAGTTTCGAATGCTTCATTAATTTTTTTAATTATCTCTTCTGCATGTGGGGATTTGTTTCTGTCAGGGTGATATTTTTTTGCAACTTTTCTATATGATTTTTTTATCTCTTGAAAATTAGCATCTTGTGAGACTCCAAGAATGGCATAATACCCCCGACTATCCATCTAATTAGACTATCAGTACCTATTATTTATTCACTCTTGACAAAGCAAAGACTATTTCAATAAAAAAAGGGGATATCTTGTCAATTCTGATGGAGAATTGATAGAATCATGACTTTTTATCAGTTACAAAAGAGTTGATAACATTATAGTAATTTTCCAAGGCCTCTTTATCATCATAGCATTTCTTACAAATGCATAATTGTGAAACTAGAGTTCTGTCGCAATCTTTCTCAAATTCACATTCGGTACATCCAGCTAATGAACCACAGATAGCACACTTTAGTTGCTTAGAATTAATTGAAACATAGGATGGATTTGATAAATCTCTTGTATGACAGTCTACATGTTTTATTGATTTACTTGATCTTGACCATAATGCCAGCTCACCTTTTGATATTCTATTTCCACAGGTCTTACAGTTACTAGTGAATTTTACAGTGAGATTGATCCAATCATTGCCATTTGTTTGCAATAGATTGAATAGAGTAAGCCAATGATAATAATCTAACGAAAGCTTTAACTAGAAATAATATTTTATTAATTAGAAAAATCAATAAAATGGATCATATGAAAATTTTTTCAATTCTTTTCGCTACAGTTTTTTTTTCATCAAGTATGGACATTACCGCATTAAATAGGTCAGTTGCTTCTTGTTCAAATGCTTGTATAAAATAGTGATCTCCGTTTATGTTTACTTCTAATGAATAATATTTTAGACCATTTAACATATGTGATAAATGCTTTGACGCTTGTGTAATTCTTCCTCCCTTATTCAATATTGTCATCAAAGCATCAAGACTGTTTTTGTAATTCAATATCATTACTCACATTGTAGATCCAAAAAATATGGATATGATCAATCATAGAAATGATCAACAGAAAATTTTTCTGAGATTTTATCGACATCAATATTAAAATAATAATATTATGATATAGTTACTGCATCATCTTAGAGAGGGGGGAGGACTATTATCGAATACTAACACAGTCCTGCTTCACTATATAATTCTAATTATACGAATATTTTTTTGATTTAATTAACTGAAAATGTTTTATTCCCATTACACCTTTTACAGATACCAAACCAATCCGCTATTCTATTTTCCATTTTGTCTTCAAGAACATTTGTCCCACATTCAAAACAAAAGTATCTTTTTTGCATTTGATTTCATTATATTAATCAAAGCTATCATAGTATATCTTTATGATACCATCAGCACATGATCTGGATGGACAAAAATAGTTCTATTAGAAATCATCCTTCTTCTTGATATTGAATACATTTTCTACTTGATTTTGTCTTAGGAATTATGAATTCAAGTTTCGAGAGCAATTGCCATTTGAATGATTTTTGGATAATAGGGTTTGGATAAATTAATGTGATTTTACAATAAATAATTTTGAATTCTTTCCATCGTATCCTAAAAGATATGCCTGGTCAGTTGAGGGATTGATGATAATATTATCAACTATGAAATTCGTTTCAAATTTATTTAGGATATTGTTCGTCATATTTACTGCTATAGCAATACTTTTGGTAGAGTTTGAATTTTTAGACAAAATGTTAGTCAAATTTTGATCAACTAAATAGAGTAATTTGTCATTTGGGTTGTACAAGATTTTTTTTACAAATTCTCCCTGTATACTTGATATATTTTTGTTATTTGTAAGATCAAAAACATTGACTTTTCCATCACTCCCTGCTTCGTATAATATCTTCTTTACGTTGTTGAGCGCTATTGCTATTGGACTTTCTGCTGTTATATTAGAAACTATTTCATTATTAGATTGATTTATTATTGAAATGATGTTGTCGTACTTTGCACCAGCATATAGTAAATTGGATTCCGGATCTAATTGAATATCTTTTATTCCATACTGCCATTTATCCATATGGACAGGTTGTAATGTATTTCCATCAATTACATACATCCCAGGCTTTCCTCCCTCCGGATATAATGAACCAATGTATATCGTGTTGGTAACAGGATTAACAGAAATGCCCGCTAAACCTCCTTCTTTACCTTCTTCAGTTTCACCGTACAATTGAATTGTCTTGAATTTATTATTAGTCGAATTGATTACATATAATGTATCATATGCAACAGTACTGTCATTTTCATTAACTAGATGCTGACCTGTTGCATAGATAACTCCTCTAGTAGGATCTATTGCAATATCGGATAGAAAATCGTTTTTTTGTGATCCAATCTTAATGGTGTCAATGACTTTATTTTGAGCGGTGTCGACAACATAAATTAGATTCTTTTCTCCAGTACCTGTTGCAAATATTCCGTAGATTTTATTTGTTTTTTGATCGAATGCCATAGAGAGTGGTTTATCTTTTCCTACAATCAAAGAAGTTACAGAAAACGGGTTAGGGATTTGTGAAAAGCCTGAATGTAATATAGCAGCTCCCATCAATATCATACTAACAGAGATCATTGAAAATAGAGCAATACGGGAACTCCCAGACTCATACATATAAATGATTATTAAATTTGCTTATTAAAGATATAGAAACTTAATGATGGAAAAATGTTTGTTTGATAGTTTATTCATTTGATTCGGTAATCATTTAAATTTGATAATTATAGCGAATGGAATCTAAATTCGTATCATTTATACCGTTCCATGATGACGTACTCACTGCTACTGCTATCCTCAACATGGAAATATGAGCGTATGGCCAGACTTATGCCTCAAAAATTAAAAATTGATTTGAACTGCTATGATTTTTAAAATTACGATATTATATAAGAAAAAATTTTACTGGATCCGATATTGTAAGGTTTATTAAATAATTATCTTTATCTTTAATAATGAGTAAAAAAATTGGTATGATTTATTTTATAATTTGTTTCTCCTTTGCAATACTTGTTATCATTCCAATGTTTAAAGATTCAGGTTTTGGCTTTTTACAAACCTCAAACACGTTAAATGGTACTAATGCCACAGCAGCAAATGGTACTAATGCCACAGCAGCAAATAGTACACAAATTTCAAAACCGGTACAAATTACTTCTTCTGATACTAAAGCAGCTACAAACGGAACAAGCGTCGATATTGATTTACAAATTAAGCCTTTTCCAGTAACAAAGAACGTGGACACGCAATTCATGATTACATTTTTGCAGCCATCTACGCAATCAGTGCAAGTCCATGTCGACTATGATCTTGCAATAAGCAAAATGAACAGCGAAGTTTTTAGAGCGTCATCTAAAACCGGACAACCATTGCTCCACACAGCTGAAGGAATCGTTAAAATTCCGTATAAATTCGATCAAGAAGGCCAATATTCAGTACAGGTAAGCGTCATGGGAATTAATTTTATTCCAATTAAGACAGAACAGGCACTATTTGATCTAAAAGTAAGCTAACCTGAAATAAGTTGGTATTCTAAACAGAAGTCTGTAGAATAAATTAAAATTATTCTATTAACAAAACAAATTATTGGTTTGCCGTCTCGTTTGCCGTTTCATTCTCTGAGGATGTATCAATTTCTAAACGAGTCCCTGTATTAGCAGCTTCATTAATTAATTTAAAATCACTATTGTTGATAAATGCATAGGCGATAAATAGTAATAAAAGTATACAAAATATGGTGGTTACTAATAGAAAGATATTCATTGTTATATTGAATATTCTTGAGTAATTTAAATTACTATTTAAAATTTAGGAAGAATACTTAAATTCGAAAGAGCATTTATGAATAAGATAAAAACATCTTTATGAGAGATACTGGAGGATAATAATTTTAACAAAAATTGTAAACATTAACTGAGCTCAATGAATATCAGCCTACAATTTCATCACAATGTCCTAATTCAAATTGAATTTATCTAGATACATAGAAAGATTTGTGGGGAGATTTGACTGGACAACCCTCGATCTGGTGTACCTGAGGAAATGGACCATCATTGGTATAATCATAGGAGTTCTCTCAGGATTATTGGTAATTGCTGCTTATGAGGCAATTAGGATTTTTTCATCATTTTTTCTTAGTGACATAGTGAGATACGTTCAACCTTACCCAGAAGATGTAGCAAACTTGTCTTCCAACTATTCTTTGTATGTCCTCAAACCATGGCTTATTCCAGTAATTTTAGGCCTTATTGGTCTAATCATAGGAATACTTTCAACAAAATTATCTACGGCAATTGGTAAGAATGGCATAGATGAAATTAGTGATGAATTTCATAACAAGAAAAATCAATTTAGTCTAAAAATTTCATTTTTAAGATCTTTTTCCAGTATTGTAGCAGTAGGAAGTGGGATCAGTGGTGGGATTGAAGATTCCCTAGCTCATACTGGATCCACACTAGGTTCGATAATGGGTCGAATTTTCAAACTTGATGAGGAGGAAATTCGTATTGCAATTGCGGCGGGTATGGGTTCAACTATAGGGGGCATCTTAAGGTTACCTTTTGGAGGAGCAATTTTTAGTTTAGAATTACTATACCGTAGGGATTTCATTATTAAATCACTCTATCCAGCATTCTTGGCATCAATAACAAGTTATATTATTTCTGGAATTATTCTAAATTGGCCACCTTTCTTATATGTCCCACAAGAGTTTATTACAAAAACAACTCTACAGTCTTTAGCAGCATATGGCATAATTGCAGCTCTAATAGGAATAATAGGAATAGGATATGTAAGAACGATTCAGATTTTTCAAAAACATTTTGAAAGTATTAAAATCCCACTTTACTTCAAGCCCGCGCTGGGCGGAATAATTATTGGAATATTCGCAATTGGCTTTCCAGAAATATTAGGTACTGGGTATGGATGGTTACAACTTGCAACAGTTGGTAATTATCAGATTTTTCCAATATGGATTATGTTCCCTGTAATAATAATGAAAATCTTTGCCACATCAGTTTCTAATGCATCTAGGAATAGTACGGGTCTACTTGGTCCAACATTAGTTATAGGTGGTCTTGTTGGCTCAGCTCTAATTACATTATTTCACTCCTTTGGAATTTTCATGTTCGTTGACACAACGTCTGCTACACTGATATCAATATTTGCTTTCTTTACTGCGAGTACTAGAACTCCAATTTCTGCAATTGTGATAGGGATTGAAGTTGTTGGAAGTTATATATTGCTTATTCCGACGGTCATATCAGTAATCATATCAAATATCATCTCCGGTAAAAATAATTATATTTATAAAAATTATGTTTCCGATATAAAGATGCAGTTGTTAAATGCCAAGAAACATGATTCGAAGTTGAAAGATTATCTTGTAAGAGATGTAATGAGTGCGGATTTCTATAACATAAATCGAAATACCACAATAAATGATGCTATTCAGATTATGAGAGACCTAAACGCTAAGTCACTAGTTGTTACTAACAATGAAGATAAACTTGAAGGGATGGTTTATTTTGAAGATTTATCAAATCTTTCAACAATTCAAGAGAATAAAACTGTTGAAAGTATCATGGTATATGATCCGCCTATCTTACGTCCTTTAGATCCGATTCTGGATTATTTTGAATTAATAAGTAAAACTGCCATATCTGAATTCCCAATAGTATCGCCAGATGATAATAAATTAGTCTTGGCCATATTATCAATAAGAGATATAAACAAATTATTGAATAATGTGAATGATCCAATCTTACCTGATTTAGAAAACAGCAAAATGCAAAACGATACCAATAAAAATCCTTCTCACAATTTTTCTGTACATAAAGAGCTTAATAAGAATAACAAAATCATTAACAAGTTAAGAGATTACTGGGCACGATAACATAGAAAATTTCAAATTTATTATCACATAGTTGTACTTGGTATTATTCTAATCGCTACTAGTACATATGAAAAATGAATGAGGAGAATTATTCTTGAAATTTATTTTTATTATAAAAAAGAGAAAAAAGGAGATTTAGCTTACCACTATTTGTCCCTTCATATAAGGATGAAGAGTACAATAGTAGTCGAACGTTCCTGGGGTACTAAATGTCCACGGAAATGTTTTTCCTGCCGCCAAATAACTTGAGTCAAATGCTGTACCAGATTCGTTTCCTTCAGCAGATCCTGAAGTTACTGTATGCAATGTAGAATCTGCATTTTTCCAAGTTACTGTTGTACCCTTTGCTACTTTTAAAGTCGGAGGATCAAAGAATTTGGCATTACTTGGAGTAGATGACCCTGGTGAAATAATTACTGTAGAACCTGGTGATGCAGTTTGGTTTCCTCCCGTAGTTGCGTTTCCGCTCATATTGCCAGTCATCATTGTTCCGTTGCCGGTCATGTTACTGCTGCTGGTATTGAGCATTGTAGCGTTTTGAGTTACTTCACTTGATCCAGATTTTGATTCTGAGGCATTCTGAGAGTCTTCAGATCCGGATTTAGATTGAGATCCAGATCCTGATCCTGATGCGGAAGCTTGCTCAGACCCTGCAGAGGCTGTACAGACAACACTTTCACTTCCTTTTGGTGGAACACATGTTCCTGTTGGATGATCAGTTGCAGTTGAGTTCTCCATGGCTACTATTGCAAGTGCAGCACCTTTTACAACGTCTTTCATAGAGTGGTCTACACCTACATAGATGCCTGGATCTGGGAATGTAGATTCAATTACTGATGCTGAACCTGGAGGAATCCACCAAGTCTCGTCATTTCTAAGTTGTGTTCCAAGGGCGTTGTTTGCTGTGTTGCTACCATCTCTTACATTAATCATTCCGCTAATAATGT
>Ga0307278_10001067_pt1 | contig 13650 bp, 12 predicted proteins | sample ER_DNA_117_FD_194482 | JGI IMG/M metagenome (GOLD analysis project Ga0307278, IMG submission 194482) | Bulk soil microbial communities from the East River watershed near Crested Butte, Colorado, United States - ER_DNA_117 | ecosystem: Environmental > Terrestrial > Soil > Floodplain | place... | reverse complement strand
CTCCAAGGCGTTCGTCCACACCCACGACTTCGCCGGGGTGCCCGCGGTGTTCGCGGCCGTCAAGCCGGACGGCGCCTTCTCCGCCACGACCACGATCCCCCGCTCCAAGGCGGCCGGGACCTACACGATCAGCGGCCGCTGCGGCGGAGGAAACCTCGGCGCCTCGGCGACCCTGGCGGTCCGGGCCGCGGCGTCACCGACCACCACGCCCGCGACCACACCGCCCGCGACGGGCCCGTCGGTGATCCAACCGGCGCCCGTGGCGACCGGGCCAGCCACGCCGGCGGCAGCCCAGTCGGCCAGCCGCTGGATCATTCCCTGGCTGGCAGCCCTTGGCAGCGCCATGCTGGCCGCGCTGGGCGGGTGGCTGCTGTACCAGCGGCGGCACCCCGCCGGCCCCAGCCGGCAAGGACGATCCCGCATGGCCAACTGAGCACCGCGGCACGCGCCACCGGCCCGGCGGACCCGCCGGGCCGGTGGCGTTGCAGGCTTCCATGGCCCGCCGCCCCGTTCTTCGCTTGTGCTCCTGCCGCTCCGCAGCCCAGCCGCGTCGCCCGGGCACTGGCCGCAACCACCATCGCCCAACCCTCTCCAAGAGGTAGGAATCAGGCCCTGGGCGTCGCCCAGTTTCACCGGCTTCCCGGGACGTTCCGTTGCCGGCAGCCGGTCGCATGCGATCGGCGACCAGGGAACTCGCCACCACCGGATTGACGCGTAACAGCCCGCTGCGGAACCATCTCGGCCGCGCAGAAGGCATGCTCGTTCCGATCGACAATTGCGACCGGGTCGAGTCCTTTTCGGCGTTGCCGCGACGCTGGCCCGGTGCCGCGCCGTGACCGGCCCGGGCCACGCTGGGGCTCTGGACCCACAGGGTCGCTTCTGCACAGAGAGGTCGCCATGCGACCAGCCCGCAGCATCGCTGCTGCCATCCCCAAGCCGTCGCGGTCGGCGCTGCCCGCCGTCGGCGCCGCCCGTCCCGACGGGCCCCTGCGCCGCATCCGTCGTCGGCCGCTGCACGCGGCGCTGACCGCGGGCCTGGTCCTGCTCCTCGCGGGCGTGTTGACCCAACCGGCCCAGGCGGCGGCGCCAACCAGCCTGTCCCCAGACCACCAGGCGCCCTGGTTGGTCCTGCCCGGAGAGCAGCTGACCCTGCCCTACGTGTTCAACGGCTGGGACGGCCCACTGCCCCAGGGCACGCTCTACCTCGGCAACGACACCCGGCGCGGCTTCACGCGACTGCCCATGGTCAAGGTGCCCGAAGGCTCCGGATACGGAGCCCGGGCCCTGGTCGCCCGGGTGCCCGGCAGCCTGGTCCGCGGCGACCAGCTGCGCTACTACGCCGCCCTCCATGACCCGGCCACGGGCCAGTCGGCCACCGTCCCGGCCGGCGGCGCCCACGACCCCCAGCGGGCCTGGGTGCTGCACCAGCCCCTGGCCGTCGCCCTCGGCAGCCACCGGTTCGGCCACCTGCGCCCACCCGATGCGATCGTGGCCCGGGCCGGCCCCGGCGACGTCGGCTTCTCCGCACCACCGCCCGGCCAGGACGGGCTGGCGATCGGGCCGCAGTCGTTCGACGTCGCCCGGGACGGCTCGGTCTGGCTGGTGGACCAGGTCAACCGCCGGCTGCTGGCGTGGCAGCCCGGCCGGCCGACCCGCCCGACGCGCTCGGTCCGGCTGCCACGGGACCCGCTGGAGCGGGTGGCTGACGTCGCGGTCGCGGCCGACGGCACCATCTACGCTACCTACGTGCCCCCACCCGGGCCCGGGCCGAAGACGCTGCGCCTGTGCGCGCTGACCCCGACCGGGCAGGTCCGCTGGACGGCACCAACCATCAACGAGATTTTCAACGCCGAGCTGCGCGTAGGCCCCGACGGCACGCTGTACGTGTACCAGCCGGGTGGGGGGACCTGGACCCCGGTGACTAGCCCGGCCGGTCGGCCGCTGCCGCTGGCCGAGCAGCGCCGGCGGGCCAGCCCCCAGCAGCCGCTCACCGACCGGCTGCGGCTGACCTCGACCATGGTCTCCGGCCACGAGTGGCGCTTCGCCCTGACCAGCAAGGCCGGCCACCTCGTGCGCGCCTGGCGGGTCACCAGCCAGACCGACATCGGCGGCCTGCTCGGCACGCCCGCGCTGGTCGGCGGCGACCCGGTGGTCACGCTGGAAGCCTCGCAGCAGACCAAGGCCAAGTTCCTGTGGGAGCATCTGGTCGTGCGCCTTGCGCCGACGGGCGTGACCCGGCAGCGGTTCGCGCTCGACGCCCGCGCGGTCTGGGGCGACACCGCCATCACCGGGGTGCGGGTCGCACCCGACGGCCAGCTCTACCAGCTGCGCACGTCCCGGACCACCGGGGTCAGCGTCGCCCGCTACTCGGTCGGCCCCACCCAGGTCAGCATCGACGGCCCCGGCGGCATCGGCACGCCGCCACCCGCGCCAGCACCGCGTGGGACCGCGCCGAGGGTGACCCAGCCAGCCGCGCCGGCGCCCACGGCCACCCTGCCGGCCGCCAAGCCGACCACCCGCCCAGCATCCGAGCTGGCCAGCCGGTGGCTCATCCCCGGGCTGGGCGCCCTGGCCACCGGCGGGCTGGCCGCGCTCTGCGGCTGGCTGCTGTACCGGCGGCGGCACCCGGCCGGCCCCCGCCGGCCCAGGCGGTCTCGCCTGGCGCACTGACCACCAACCGCACGCCCATCGGCCCGGCATCCCGCCGGGCCGATGGCGCAACAGGCTGGTAAGCATCACCGGCTCGTATTGGCGTCCAGGCGCCGGTTGATCTGCGCGGCAACCTCCCGCGCCCGCTCCGGCGTCAAGGTCGGCGGCAGGCTGCGCAGCAGGCCCGGCAGCCGCCTAGTGCGGTGACCAAGATCGATCGCCGGGTTCGTGACACACCGTGTGGGGTGGGTGATTCTGGAGTGTGGTCGCGGAGTTGGTTCGGAGGGGTTCTGGCCCAGCACGATCCTCGGAGCAGGACGCGTGTGCTGCTGTTGGTGAAGGAGCAGCATGTCCCGAAGTGCACTGCGCTCGGTCACTGGTCCGCGGGAGATTGCGGCGCTTACGGGCGGCCCGAGTTAGGGACACTCGCGCGGCTCGACAGCTTGCGCACCCCTTCGGGTTTCCCCGCTTGTGCGGTCGGCGCGTGCGTGTTGAGGTCGCTGGGGCGGGAGTTCGCCCACGGCGCTCGCGGCCGTCAGTATCAGGGTTAGCCCGACCCCTGCGAGGATGGCGACCGACGCTGAGGCTGTACGCTGCACTGCCCCGGCCAAGGTCGCGCTGGCGGCGTAGCCGACGCCGGTCGCGGCATACATCACCGAGTACCCCGCCGCGTGCGCGCTTGGCGGCAGGGCCTCACGCAGCGACAGGTTGCGGGTCAGCTGCACGCCGGACTGCAAGAGCCCAGCAAGGAGAAGCGCGCCCGCGATCCACACCAGAGAAGGCACCATGGCCGCCTGCGTCACGCAGGCGGTCACGCCCAGCAGCAGAACCAGGCTCTGCGTGCGCGCTGAACCGGGCCAGCTTCCGCGCGCGCCGTACAGGGCCGCGCCGAGGATCGATGCGATCGAGAACCCGGCGAGGAGCGGCCCCGCCCAGCTCACCCCGATGGCCCGCTGCTCCAGGAGCGCGGGCAGGGCAACTTCAGCGAGCGCCAGCAGGGACATCGCAGCGGCACCGGTGACGTAGATGGGCCAGGCGCGGGCGAGCGTCTGCACCATCGAGGCACCCTCGCGGTCACCGCTGTCGGCTTCCCATCCTGCGGGCAGCGCCCACATCCCGGCCGTCGCCGCGGCCATGAACGCAGCGGCGAGTACAAGCGGCAGGGACGAAGCGACGCTGAGCGCGAGCACGCCGGTGAGGGCGGGCGCGGCAGTCCACACCCCGTAGGTAAGGACGGACTCCGCGCTCAGCCCCTTAACGATGAGCGCGTCGGGAAGCTGAGAGGTCAGCAGTGTGCGCAGGCCGCCGGGCGCAGCGGCAGGTACGGCCCCGGCAAGGACGGCGAAGCTGCCGAGCACGAGCGGATGCGCGTGGGGCAGCAGGCCGAGCCCGGCGAACGAACAAGCACCGAGAGCGAGTCCAGCTGCCAGCTGGAAGCGGGCCCGCGCCGGCTTCAGCCGTGGCCCGAGTACCGAGGCCCCCACTACTTCGCCGATCACGTATGCGGCGGCGAGCCCGGCGCCCAGCGCATACCCGCCGGGGCGTTCGCGGACGAGGAAGACGAGCGCGAGCGGCGCCATCGCAACCGGAAGCCGGGCGCCGATGGCGACAAGTGCCCAGTTCAACATGGGTCTCGTGGCGAGCTGGCGGTAGCTCATGACGGCGTAACTCCTGGCGTGCACATGCGCCGCACGGATGTGGCGAGGCGAGTCTCGAAGGCTAGTGCGCCGACCAGATACGTGCGGCCGGTCTGATCACGCGGCCTGCGTCGTTGTGCCGGGGCGGGGTCTTGTTGGCCGACAGGTTGTCCAAGATCACGTAGATCGGTGCGCCGTCGGGACGGGCGGCCCGGATGGAGTTGAGCGCGGCCAGGGTGTGGCCGCCGCCTTTGCGGCGCCGGGTGACGCCCCACATGGTGTCGTCGCCGATCGAGTAGCAGCCGTGGAGGTAGCGGATGCCGTGCGTGCGGCGGTAGGTGGCCGGCAGCCGATCGGGCTTGCCTCGATCGGCCCAGGTGGTGCCGTGGCAGGGCCGGATCGACAGCGGACCGAACTGGTCGAACGCGAAACACCGGTCCGGGATGACCTTGGGGCGGGCCTCCTCCAGACGCTGGTCCACCCAAACCTGGCCGTCGCGGACCTCCTGCAGCCCGTACAGCCGGAGGTAGCGGACGCCGGGCGCGCCGGTATGCTCGGTCAGGTACGCGGCCGCGCGGCCCAAGATGAGGCGACAGCGGCGAACCGGTCGGCCAGGGGCTCGAGTAGCTCGACGATGCCACGCAGCGGCCTGGCCGCTCGAGCGGAGCCGGGCTCGCATCGTGGACGACCCCGGATCCGACCCGTAGCGTTTGGTCGGCCCACCGCTATAGGCCTCTCTCCCCGCCACCAGCATCCACACCCTACGGCCGTGCTGTCACCGCCACGGTGCTGCCGGTCGCGGTGGCCTCCAGCAGGACCCCCCGCCAGCGGACTCGGACGCGGAGTGATCCCCACGACGCTGGCACATGAGGGATGAAGCGGGGCTCCCCGACCGCCACCGTCATGCCAGCCAAGCCGAGCACCATGGCCTGCCAGATGCCGCCCAGCGTGGCGATATGCACCCCGCCGGCGGCGGTCACTCCTTGCTCGAAGTCGAGATCGAGCCGGGCGGCCTGCTCCAGGTAGCGCTCAGCGGTGTCATGGTCGCCCAGCCGGGCCGCCACCAGCGCGTGCACGGGCGGGCTGAGGGAGCTGTCATGCACAGTGAGCGGCTCGTAGTAGCGAAAGTTGGCTCCCTGGACCGCGCGAGGGTAGCGCTCGACGAGGAGAGCGAGCAGCAATACGACGTCGGCCTGCTTGATGAGCTTGAGCCCCCCGAGGCGCTCCCAGCCGAGCAGCACATCCATGGTCGTCGTGCGCGGCTCCAAGATGGAGAGGTCCACCTCCTCGAGCTGGTGGAAGCCGCGGTGCTGCTCGATCAGTCCCGTCTCCGGGTCCATCCCGTCGACCAGCCCTTCGGCCACGGCACGCCAGCCTGCCGGCTCGGCGTCGTCCAGCTCGAGCCTTGCCGCCAGCGATCGCCAGGGGTCGGGGTGGCGCTCGCGCAGCCAGGCGGCCAGCTCCCCGGCACGGCCGAGCAGCCAGGTGGCCAGCTGGTTGGTGTAGGCATTGTCGTCGACATCCTCGTGGTACTCGTCGGGACCGATCACCCTCCGCACGTGCCAGCGCCCGTCGGAGCCGCCATCAGCCCGCGACGCCCAGAAGCGCGCCAGCTCGAACAGGATCTCCGCACCTTCCGCCAGCAGGTACTCCTCGTCGCCGGTCGCCTGCCAGTACTGCCAGACGGCAAAGCCGATGTCGGCGTTGAGGTGGTGCTCCTGCTCACCAGTGCGGACGTCCTTGCGCTCGCCTGATGCCGTGACGTTGTAGGCAGGGGTGACGTCCTGGCCGGTGTCGGCCGACTCCCAGGCAAAGGCAGCGCCGCGCCAGCCGCGGGTTCGGGCGTTTTCCCGTGCCGCCGGCAGGGTGTGATGGCGGTAGCCGAGCATCGCGCGGGCCGTCGGCGGATGGGTGAAGACGAAGAAAGGGAGCACGAAGGTCTCGGTGTCCCAGAAGACGTGCCCCTTGTACCGCTCGCCGGTGAGCGACCGCGCGCCCGGCGCGGCCCGCCGGTCGTGGGGGTTGGCGCAGCCGATCAGGTGATAGATCGCGAACCGGACGCGACGCTGCAGCTCCTGGTCCCCGGCGACCTCGACGTCGGCGGTCGCCCAGCGATCGGCCCAGGCGATCGCGCTGCGCTCCAGCACCACGGGCAGGCCGACCGCGGCCACCTCGTGCAGCCGCTCGGTCGCGAGGGCGGCCGGGTCGGGGTCGTCGCGGCCGGTGAACACCGTGACCAGCTTGTCCAGCCGCCAAGCTTGCCCTGGGGATGCCAAGAAGCGGTAGCGGCGCACGAGCGCCTGTTCGCCAGGTTGGTCCTCGCCCGCCACCCTGCGGCCGTCGGGCGCGGCGAGCGTCGTCGAGGTGGCCAGGCAGATGCCGATGCGCCGCTCGGCGGTGAGGGTTTCCAGCAGCATGCCGCCCCCCTCGACCCGTCGCGTTCGGTGCCCGAGAAGATGGCGCACGCCACCCTCATTGGTCACGTCACCGTCGACGGTCGCCTCGACCGTCACCGGCCCGGACCAGTCCTCGGCCACCAACTCCAGCGCCTGACCTAGGACGTGGCGGTCGTCCAGGGAGGCGAAGCGCAGTGTGCGCAGCCGTATGGTGCGGCCTCCGGCGCGCAGCCGCCATTCCCGCACCAGCAGGCCGCGCCGCAGGTCCAGCGTGCGCCGGTGGCCGAGGACCTCGGCCGTCTCCATCGTCAGCGGAACGTCGTCGACGACCAGGTGGAGCTTGGACCAGTCCGGCGCCACCACCAGCTCGGGTGTCGGGGCGGCGACGACCTGTCGCTCCGGGGTGGCGGCGGCCTGCGCCACCGCCTGCGTGGCGGCGTCGAAGACCCCATTGAGGAAGGTGGCCGGGGTCGACGCGCCGCTGCCCTCCTCGACCGCGGCCCGGGTGCCGAGGTAGCCGTTGACCAGCGCGAGCGCCCCTTCGATGGCCGGTTCCCGCTGCGGGACCCACCCGTCCACCACCAGCAGCCAGCGCGGGTCTCCATCGACTCCGAACAGATCTCCCCGCTCGGCCGCCACCGTCACGGCCCCACCAGCGACGCAGCCAGGACGAGTGTCATCATGTCGGTTCCCATGACCGAGAGCGTATGCGACTCAGGACGCTGCCCGCCCTCCCTGCGTGCAACAGCGTCGAGGCGAGCGGCTCCTCGCTCCTGATTAGACTTACACCCTCGCCGGCGCGAAGGGCTTCCGCGCGCAGACCTTCGTGTGGCGAGGCGAGCCGGCCAAGGCGGAAGCCGACTGCCGCGAGGCGTTGGCCGCGTTCCTCGCCGACGCGCTGATGGAGCAGGGCAAGCTCGAGGAGGCCGCGGCCGCGCTGGCCCGCGCCGGATCCGAGCCGACAACCGACAGCGCGGCGTTGCTCTTCGTCCGCGAGAACCGCGCGCGCCTGCGCATCCTGAGGGGCGACCTGGCCGGCGGCGTGGAGGAGCTGCTCGCGGCTGGTCGTCTCTTCGAGTCCGTCGGCGGCCGCAACCCCGCCTTCCTCGCCTGGCGCTCGCACGCCGCCCTCGCCCTGCGGCAGCTGGGCGAGCAGGACCCAGGCACGCCGTCTGGCGGCCGAAGAACTCGAGCTCGCCCGCACCTGGGGCGCCACGGGCGCTGGGCGCGGCCCTGCGCGCAGCAGGGCTCATCGCGAGCGGCCAGCACGGGTTGGAGCTGCTCCACGGAGCGGTCAACGTGCTCGCGGACTCGCCGGCGAAGCTCGAACACGCCAAGGCACGCACCGAGCTGGGAGCGGCGCTGCGCCGCGCCAACCACCGCTCGCAGGCGCGCAAGCAGCTGCGGCAGGCGCTGGAGCTGGCAACGCGCTGCGGCGCCGCGCCGCTGGCCGCCCGCGCCGAGACCGAGCTGCTGGCCACCGGCGCGCGGCGCCGCAGCGTCGCCCTGCGCGGCGTCGAGGCGCTCACCCCGGGGCGAGCGGCGCGTCGCCGACCTGGTGGCCGAAGGCCCCAGCAACCGCGAGATCGCCCAGGCGCTGGTCGTCACCCCCAGGACCATTGAGGTCCACCTCTCCAGCGTCTACCCCCAAGCTCGACATCAGCTCGCGCGCCCAGCTCCCGGGCGACCTCGCTCTTGGAGCGCCCCTCGACCCTGACCGCGGTGACCACCAGCCGTGCCAGCGACATCCCCACACCCCCTGCTCGAAGGTGTGCACGATGTCGCGAGACAGGTGTGCACTATGTCCTGAAACCAGACACTGCCGCGCCCACCAGCACAAACAACGCCTCCGATACTCCCGGAGGCGTCTTCTGCCAGCGGATTGCCAGCAAGTCACGATCGGTGCAGGTCTGCCACTCAAAGTGATGGCCGGATTGAGCCTATTGCCCGGCACTGGCTGGCCGGTCTCAGGGTCGACCCGGACTATCACGATCGCCGTTCGTGGATTGACTCCGACGCCACGAAGCCCGCTTCGGGATGCTGCTCGATGAGGGTACGGGTCCGTCCCGGCGAGCGGTTGTAGATAGCGACCGTATTGCCCTCGCGGCTCGCTAGGTTGCGTGCGAGGTTGGCGCCCATCACTGCCAGACCCACCACGCCGATGTTGGCCCGGCCGGTGTGGGTCTGTTCGTGGCTCATGGCTTCTCTCCCCGTCGGATGGGATGCGCCCGTCTTGGCCGGGCGGCGTCTGCGGTCAGACCTGGTAGGTGGGCATGATCCACAGCTCGCCGATGGCGGTGTGGCGGGGGCGGGTGACCATGTAGGCGATGCCGTCGGCGATGTCCTCGGGGGCGAGGACCTCGGTCTGCTCGTAGAAGGGGTCGATCATCTCGTTGCGGACCTCGGGCTTGTTGTGCGAGCCCAGCTCGGTCGCCACGCCACCGGGCTCGAGGACGCCGACGCGCACGTGCCGCTGGGTGACTTCCTGACGCAGGGACTCGGTGAATCCGTTCACGCCGAATTTGGTGAAGTTGTAGACGCCGTGCCGTTCCAGGCGACGCGGCCGGCGATCGAGCTGATGTTGACGATGTCGGCGACCCGGCGCGGGCCCTCCTCGGCGGCCTGCAGCAGGTGCGGTAGGGCGGCGGGGGTGGTGTAGAGCAGGCCCTGGACGTTGGTGGCGATCATGCGGTCCCACTCCTCGGTGTCCGCAGCGACGACGGGGCCCAGGAGCATCAGGCCGGCGTTGTTGACCAGGGTGTCCAACCGTCCGAACCGCTCGACGGCCTGCTGTACGGCCGCCTCGGCCTGGGTGCGGTCGGTGATGTCCGCTTCCACGGCCAGCGCGGTGCCGCCCGCCTTGTCGATCTCGGCGGCGAGGGCTTCCAGACGGTCCCGGCGGCGGGCCACGAGCGCGACGGAGGCACCGTGCTCGGCGAGCCGGCGGGCGGTGGCGGCGCCGATACCGCTGCTCGCACCGGTGACGAGGGCGGCGGTGCCGGTCAGTTTCGCTGTCATGGGGTGTTCTCCTCGTCTCTGGATGTACGGCGTAGGGCCGGCGGCGGATGGGTTCCGGTAGGCGGTGGCTCAGGCGTCGTCGTGGGCGAGGTTGCTGGACAGTTCGCGGTAGGCGCCGGCCTGGGCGAGGAGGTCCTGTGCCTTCTGCTCCATGGTGGCGATCGCGTCGGCGCCGGCCGCGAAGCGCAGCGGCGGCTCGTCCTGGCTTGCGAGCTGGACCAGCGCGGTGGCGAGCTTGGCGGGGTCACCTGCCTGCTGGCCGTTCATGCCGTTCCAGGCAGCGACGGTCTGCTCGGTGCGCTCGGCGTAGTCGTCGATCGAGGGCTCGGCGTACCTCGTCGACTCCGGCGTGAGCAGCTCGGTGCGGAAGAAGCCGGGCTCGACGAGCATCGTGCGGATGCCGAACGGCGCGACCTCGGGGGTCAGCGACTCGATCCAGCCCTCCACCCCGAACTTGGAGGCGGCATACGCGGTGCAGAACTCTCCGCCGACGATGCCGGCGGTCGAGGAGATCGCGACGACGAGGCCGGAGCGCTGGGCGCGCATGACGGGAAGTACCGCGCGGGTGACGTTCATCGGGCCGAACAGGGTGGTCTCGACCTGCGCCCGGAAGTCCTCAGGGCTGATCTCCTCGAAGAACCCGGCGTAGAAGTTGCCCGCGTTGTTGACCAGGACGTCGATGCGTCCGAACCGGTCGACGGCGGCGCGCGCGGCGTCCTCGGCGTCGGCGGGGTCGGTGACGTCGAGCTTGACGACCAGGAGGTCGTCGTGCGCCCCGAGCGCAGAGCTGACCCGCTCGGGGTTGCGTCCGGTGGCGACGACGGCGTCACCGGCGGCCAGGGCGGCCGTGGCGATGTCGACGCCCATGCCGCGGCCGGCGCCGGTGACGAACCACACCTTCTTGTCAGTCATGCGAGTGCACTTCCTCTGGTTGCTGTGCCGAGCACCGCGTCGTTCGCGGTGGCACTGTCTACAAGACCAGCCGGCGCGGGAAGGTGGGAGACCCTGATGAGAGGGGTACTGAGAGGGACCCCCAGACCCGCGGAAGCGCTCGTAGAGTGGAAGACATGGCAGGCAGGAACGAGAACCGCGACATCCACGGCGACATCCGTGGCGACGTCCGCACGGAGATCCGGGAGTTCCTGAGCACGCGCCGGGCCCGGATCAGCCCCGAGCAGGCAGGGCTGCCCGTGTACGGCGGAGCCCGCCGACGGGTCTCGGGACTGCGCCGCGAGGAGGTCGCCCTCCTGGCAGGCATCTCGAGCGAGTACTACACCAGGCTCGAGCGCGGCAACGCCACCGGCGTCTCCGAGAGCGTCATCGACGGCATCGCGCACGCCCTGCAGCTCGACGAGGCCGAGCGGACGCACCTGCTCCACCTGATCCGCACCGCTGGCACGACCCGCCCGCCGCGCCGCCGGCCGGCCCGACAGCGAGTCCGGCCCACGGTGCAGCGCGTCCTGGACTCGATGGTCGGCACGCCCGCGTTCGTGCTCAACGGGCGCCTGGACATCCTGGCCGCCAACGGCCTCGGGTTCGCGCTGTACTCGCCGGTCTACGCCGACCCGGCCCGGCCGCCCAACAACGCCAGGTTCATCTTCCTGGACCCGCACGCGACCGAGTTCTTCCGCGACTGGGACAAGGTCGCCAACGACACGGTCGCCCTGCTGCGCGCCGAGGCCGGCCGCGACCCCTACGACCGGGGACTCTCGGACCTGATCGGGGAGCTGTCCACCCGCAGCGAGGAGTTCCGGGCTCGATGGGCCGCCCATGACGTCCGGATCCACACCACCGGCGTGAAGCGCTTCCACCACCCGGTCGTCGGAGACCTCGAGCTGGCGTTCGAGTCCTTCCCGCTGGCTGCCGATCCGACCCAGAGCCTCCTTACCTACACCGCCGAGCCCGGGTCGCCCTCACAGGACGCCCTGAGCCTGCTGGCCAGCTGGGCTGCCAACACCGCGTCGCTGCTAGAACACCCTGCGCGCTGATCGGCTCGGGTCATTCTCGATGGCTGCCTCCGCCATGCGGAGTGCGACCACCAACCGCTTCTCGATGGCATCGATCACCCGGGCAGCCATCTCGGGAGTCGTATGGCGGTAGAGGCTGCCGATCCGGCTCCCGCCCGCGTCGCCGCGCCGGCTGGTTCGTGGCCCATCAGCTCATCGATGTGGCTTGAAGCCGCTGCCGTACTTCCTGCCGGCCTGGTAGCGGACCTCCACGACCTGGAGCACTGGTACCGGGCGGTCGAGGTGGACGCGGCAGCGTAGCCCGGCCTGCTCGGGGTCAGCGCGGCGCTTGGGCGGCGGCACCTTGCGGACCGGATTGGCGTCGATCGCGCCCTCGTCCATGGCGAACTGGAAGATCCGCAGCAGCAGCAGCGAGCGGCACGCCAGCACGGTGTCCCGGCCGGTGTTGCCGGCGAGCTGAGTCTGCCAGCGGCGCACGTCGGCCGGGCCGATGCGCTCGATCGGCCGGTCGGCGAACCAGGGGCCCACGTGCAGCCGCAGCCGGATCTCGGCGGGCAAATCGCCGGGAGCTGCCCGATCCCTGCGGTCACTTCGGACCTCCCAGGAGCGGGGCGATGGGAGAGCCTACCCGTGGCGCTCCGGGTTAAGGTGAGCCCCATGAGCGAGCACGCGACCCGGCCGCAGGCTCCGCTTGGCGTGGAGCCGGCGGCCCGGCCGGAGCCGCCCGGCGAGCGGCAGCGGCTCGAGGTCCCGCCGGCGCTGGCCCTGCTGGCCGCCTGGAGCTGGCGCCTGCTGGTGGTGGTCGCCGCCGCCGGGCTGGTGGTGTACCTGCTCATCCTGCTCAAGGTCGTGGTCATCCCGGTGATCGTCGCCCTGTTCCTGGCCACCTTGCTGGTGCCCCTGGTGCAGCGGCTGGAGCGGCGCGGCTGGCCGCACCTGGGCGCGGTCCTGGCCGTGTTCGCCGGCGCCGTGCTGGCGCTGGCCGCGATCGTCGCCGGCTTCGTGCCGCTGATCGGCAACGAGCTCGGCACCCTCGGCGACCGCGTCGACCAGGGGATCAACGAGGTCCAGGAGTTCATCGCCTCGCGGCCGTTCGGGCTCAGCGAGGAGGACCTCAACCGCTACCTGGACCAGGCCAGGCAGCAGCTCAGGGAGAACTCCAGCGGCATCACCAGGGGCGCGGTGCGGGGCGCGACCCTGCTGGGCGAGGTCGTCACCGGGCTGATCCTGACGCTGTTCCTGACGTTCTTCTTCGTCAAGGACTCCGAGCGGTTCACCCGCTGGATCCTCGACTTCGTCGGCGAACCACGCGCCGGCCACCTGCGCGAGGTCGGCCGCCGCTCCGCCACCGCCGTCAGCGGCTACCTGCGCGGCCAGGCCACCGTCGGGCTGATCGACGGCGTCTTCATCGGCATCGGGCTGGCCATCGTCGGCGTCCCGCTGGTCGTCCCGCTGGCGTTCCTCACCTTCATCGCGGCGTTCCTGCCGCTGGTCGGCGCGTTCGTCGCCGGCGCGCTGGCCGCGCTGGTCGCCCTCGTCACCAACGGCCCCACCGCCGCGTTGATCGTCGTCGGCATCACCGTGCTGGTGCAGCAGCTCGAAGGGCACCTGCTGGCGCCGCTGCTGCTGGGGCGGGCGGTCGCGCTGCACCCGGTGGTGATCATCCTGGCGCTGGCGGCCGGCGGCATCCTCGGCGGGATCGTGGGGGCGTTCCTGGCCGTGCCGATCGCCGCCGTGGTCACCGCGGCCGGCACCTACCTGCGCGGCGGGGAGCCGATCGGCGAGCCGGCCGACCCCGGCGAGGCGGAGCCGGCCACCAGCGACCGGACCGGCCCCGCCGAGTGACGGAGGAGCGATGGCATCGCAGGACGAGGTCGACGACGGCCACCAGCGGCACCACCTCCACGCCCCAACCAGGGTTCATCCGGCCTCCCGGTGGCAAGCAGCACTCCGACCGCGCAGCCCCGACCGCACTGGGTGGCG
>Ga0307278_10001066_pt1 | contig 13657 bp, 11 predicted proteins | sample ER_DNA_117_FD_194482 | JGI IMG/M metagenome (GOLD analysis project Ga0307278, IMG submission 194482) | Bulk soil microbial communities from the East River watershed near Crested Butte, Colorado, United States - ER_DNA_117 | ecosystem: Environmental > Terrestrial > Soil > Floodplain | place... | reverse complement strand
CTCGTCCTCGCTCGAGGCCATGATCATCTCGCGGACGACCGGGAGCCGGTCCTCGGCCATGAACATGTGCTCGGTGCGGCAGAGGCCAATCCCCTGGGCGCCGAACTCGCGCGCCTTGGCCGCGTCCTCGGGCGTGTCCGCGTTCGCGCGCACCTTGAGGCGCCGCAGCTCGTCGGCCCAGCCAAGGATCGTCTCGAAATCCTCGTTGATCTGGGGCGGGACGAGGTCGACCGGGCCGAGGATGACGCGCCCGGTGCCGCCGTCGATCGTGATCACGTCACCCTCGGCCAGCTCGTGGCCGTTCAGCGACGCCGTCCTGGCCGCGGTGTCGACCGCGAGTGCCTCGCAGCCGGCGACGCAGGGCTTGCCCATCCCGCGCGCGACGACCGCCGCATGCGAGGTCATGCCCCCGTGAGCGGTCAGGATCCCCTGCGCGGCGATCATCCCGTGGATGTCGTCCGGGGTCGTCTCCCAGCGGACGAGGATCACGCTGTCGCCGTTCTTGCCGCGCTCGGCTGCCGTGTCCGCGTCGAAGACGATCTTCCCGGAGGCCGCGCCCGGCGAGGCGTTCAGCCCGGTCGCGACGACTTCGACGTCCGCGGCGGGATCGATCATCGGATGCAGGAGCTGGTCCAGCTGCCCGGGGTCGATGCGCACGACGGCGTCCTCGCGCGAGATCAGGCCCTCCCCGACCATGTCGACCGCGGACCGGAGCGCCGCTGCGGCCGTCCGCTTCGCGCTTCGCGTCTGCAGCAGGTACAGGCTCCCGTCCTCGACGGTGAACTCGATGTCCTGGACGTCCCGGTAGTGCTCCTCGAGGCGCCGCATGGTCGCGGTCAGCTGCTCGAACGCAGCCGGGAGAGCCGCCTCCATCCGCTCGAGCGGCTCGGGCGTGCGGATCCCGGCGACGACATCCTCGCCCTGCGCGTCGGCCAGGAACTCGCCATAGAGGCCGGGCTCGCCCGTGGACGGGTCGCGCGTGAAGGCGACGCCGGTTCCGGACTGGTCGCCCTTGTTGCCGAAGACCATCTGCACGACGTTGACGCCCGTCCCGAGATCGTCCGGAATGTGATGCGCTCGGCGGTAGACCTGAGCGCGCGGGCTGTCCCAGGACTCGAACACGGCGCGCACGGCCCGTGAGAGCTGCTCGCGGGCGTCCTGCGGGAACCCGTTGCCCGTCTCGGTCTCGTAGATGCCCTTGAAGGTCTCGACCAGGCCCGCCATGTCCTCGGCGGACAGGTCGACGTCGAGCGCGGCGCCGCGCTGCTCCTTCAGCTTCGACAGCGCCTCCTCGAATAGATGTCCGTCGACGCCGTCGACGACCTCGCCGTACATCTGGATCAGCCGCCGGTACGAGTCGTTGGCGAAGCGCGGGTTGTCGGTCCGCTCGGCAAGCCCACGAACGGCGTCGTCGTTCAGGCCGAGATTGAGGATCGTGTCCATCATCCCGGGCATCGAGACCGCCGCGCCCGAGCGGACAGAGACGAGGAGCGGATCAGCCGGATCGCCGAAGCGCTTGCCGGTCTTCTCCTCGAGCGCGGTCAGGTGCAGGTCGACCTCGGCTTCGAGCCCGTCCGGGAACTGGCCGCCGCCCTCGGTGTACGCGCGGCAGGCGTCCGTCGTGATCGTGAAGCCGGCCGGGACGGGCACGCCCAGCTGGGTCATCTCCGCGAGCCCGACGCCCTTGCCGCCGAGCAGGTCGCGACCTCCCTCGGAGGGCTCGTCGAAGTCGTAGACGAAGCGATTCGGAGCCACGCTCATCAGATCTTTCCACAGCCCCCGCGACTCAAGGCAGCGCCGTCCGTGACGTCCGGTCGGCCAGCCAGGCGAGAGCGCGCAGCCCTAGCCAAACAGGCGTGAGCAGGACGTAGAAGACGAGCATGGCGAGGCCGAGCACCGAGAACCAGGCTGCCCAGCGCCAGAGCGGGACGGTGGGCTTCGGCGTGGCCACGGTTTCCAGTATCCCGTGCCGGGAACGAGAGAGGCATGAGGAGCGCGGTCGTCCTGGCAGCCTGCCTCCTCGCGGCTGCCGTCGCGTCACCCGGCTCGCCGTCGCCCGCATCGTGCCCGTACCAGGCGCAGGTCCTCGTCTACGGACAGAACGGCTGGGAGACGCTCACCGCAGCGCTGGCCGCGAACCAGACGCCGTGCGCCAGCTACTACATCGTCGTGACCGCGATCGGGGACAAGACGAAGCCGCGCGGGCGCGCAGCCGTCGATGCGATCCACGCGAAGGGGCCGAACTTCCACGCCCTCGCGGAGTTCAACCTGGGCGCCTGGACGAAGGTGAAACCCGTGAGCTGGTCGGCGAAGGGCCGCCTGTTCCGACAGCGCATGGCCGCAGCCAGCTACGCACCTGGCGACACGTGGGCGATCAACGAGCTCTCGAGCGCGGTCCGCACGAAGCCCGTTTCGCAGGCAAGAGCCCGCGATGCGATGAGAGGCCTCTACACGGGACCGCGGGGCGCCACGCCGCAGCAAGGCGCCGTCTTCGTGGTCGGTCTCGGGCAGCAGCTCGTCAACTTCGGGCCGTACAAGGGTCAGCTCGAGAGCTGGCTCGGCAGCACGGCTTGGTGGACTGCCGTCTCGCCGTATGTTGCCTGGTGGGCGCAGGAGGCGTACCCGAGCTGCTCGCGCGTCTGCGTCGCAGGCGCGAAGGTCGGGGCGCGCTCGACGCGCTTGAACGAGTTCACGGAGCACCCTGCGCGGCTCGCGTTCGCGGGACCGCCGCAGGCAGCACCCGCACGCGCGCTCTTCGACCGCGCCTACCTTCCGCTGATGACCGCCTACTGGCGAGACGCGAAGGGCTACGGGAACAACCGTGTCTCGCTTGCCCACATGCAGACGCTCGCGAGCCTGGAGGTCTACGCGGCTCGGGCCTGGGCGATCCGGAACCCCTACCCGGACGGGCGCATCGGCTTCGCGTGGAACGAACATCCGCCGGGCGCGACGCCTGCTCAGGTGCAAGCTCTGGCGACTCGACTCGCGCAGTCGATCCAGGCTGCCTACGGCGACGGAGGCACGGCGACGAGGGCGTGCAGCACGACCGGCTCGTACGCATGGTGCAAGGCGGTCCTCGCCGGAGCCCGCTTCAACCCGGGCTGGGCGACGTTCGCTAGCTGGTAGCCGCTGCTTCGGCCTGCCGCTGCTCGACGAGGCGGATCACCCGCGCAGCCGTCTCCTCGATCGAGAGCTCGGTCGTGTCGATCACCGGGCACCCGAGCTTGCGCTGGACCGCCTCCGCGTTCTCGAGCTCCTCGTAGATCTCGAGCAGCTTGGAGTAGCGGTGGTTCGAGCCGCCCATGCGACGCGAGCGGTTCTTGCGGATCTCCGCGAGCCGCTTCGCGTCGATCTTCAGGCCGACGACCTTGTGCGGGTCGACGTCGAAGAGCTCCTTCGGCGGGTCGATGCCCTTGACGATCGGGACGTTGGCTGCGCGGTAGCCAAGGTAGCCGAGGTAGATCGAGAGCGGCGTCTTCGAGGTTCGCGACACGCCGACGAGCACGATGTCCGCGTCGTTCAGCCCGCCTGCGATCCCGTCGTCGTACTTGACTGCGAACTCGATCGCCTCCATGCGGCGGAAGTACGTCTCGTCGAGCGGGTGACGCCCGCCGGCCTGCATCCTCGCCGCGGTTCCGGAGACCTTGGCCACGGCCTCGATCGGCTGACCGAGGAGGTCGCAGTAGTGGAGACGCGCCCGACGGCAGAGCGTGCGCATTTCGGCGCGCAGCTCCGGCTCGACGAGTGTGTAGACGACGACCGCGGGCCGGCCTCGCGCGCGCCGGACGACATCGGCGAGGTCGTCGACGCTCTCGACCATCGGGTGCCGGATCTCCTCGAACGGCTGCTCGGGGAACTGCGCCTCGAGCGCGTGGACCAGGCGCGTCGCCGTCTCGCCGGTCGAGTCGGAGACGACGTGCAGCTCGACCGCCTGCGGAGCCATGGTCTCAGCGTATAGCCGTGCCGGGCCGGGCGCCCTCTGCGGCCTATATAGGTGGACGCCCGGGCCGGCTACGGCGTTCGCCGAGGAGCTCGGCGTGAGGACGACTGCGGCCGATCGTCCTCGAAGCGCGCGGCAACTCTAGGCCCAAAAATGGCGGCGAGGCACCGCAGCGCCACACGGGTATAACCGGCATTCGCGGCGGTTCTCTGCATGCCTGACTCGGGTGTGCGTGCGCGAGTTCCCTCGAACGGGCTACCGGGGGATCTGCGAGAGCTCGCCGAGGCGACCGAGGGTGTCGCGGACGTTGAGGAGCAGGCGCAGTCGATTCGCGCGAACGGCGCGGTCGTCGGCCAGGACGAGCACATCCTCGAAGAACCGGTCGAGGAGCGGGCCGAGCTCGGCTCCGGCTTCGACGGCGGCGTTGAAGTCGCCGGCGTCGAGGGCGGCCGCGATCTCCGGGTCGACGCGCTCGAGCGCCTCCGCGACCTTGGCCTCCGAGTCCTCGACCAAAAGGGCCGGCTCGAGCTCCACGGCAGCCCCCTGTTCCTTCTCGGCGAGCCGGCTCGCCCGCGTGTATGCGGTGTGGATCGGGCCGAGCCGCTCGTCCGGAAGCTCCGCGAGCGCCTCTGCGAGCCGAGCAACCCCGCCGAGGTCCCGCACGGGAGCCAGCCGCGCAGCGCGCACGAACTCGACCGGGGCCGTGAGCAGCCCCTCGAAGCGCTCCTCGACGAACTCGCCCACGTCGGGGCCCATCAGCTCGCGGGGGATCGAGAGGTTGCCCTCGGTGGCGAGCCGGCCGAGGCCGATCGCGGCACGCCGAAGGCCGTAGGGGTCACGCGAGCCCGTGGGGCGCTGGCCGAGGCCGAACGACACGTTGAGCGTGTCGATCTTGTCCGCAGCAGAGAGCACGCGGCCGGTCTCGGTCGTCGGCAGCGGCGCGTCCGCCGCGTCGGGCAGGTACTGCTCGTCGATCGCCGCGCAGACCGCTTCGGGGTATCCGGCGAGCCCGGCGTACTCGGCGCCGACGTGACCCTCGAGCTCCGGGAACTCGCGCACGAGCTCGGACGCCTGGTCGGCCTTCGCGAGCCGCGCGGCCTCGAGCGCCGCCTCGCCGCCGCCGAGCGCCTCGACGAGCTTCGTCAGGCGCTCCGTCTTGTCGGCGAAGGAGCCGGCGCCCTGGAAGAACGTGATCGCGCCGAGCCGCTCCGCGAGCGCGTCGATCCCGACTTTCACGTCGCGCTCGAACGTGAACGACGCATCCTCGAGGCGGCCTCCGACGACGTTCTCGACGCCGCCGCGGACCGTGTCCGGATCACCGCCGTTCGCGACGAACGCGAACCGGTTGCCCCCGAGCGGGAACGCGCGGACATGGTGCTGGATCGTCGTCTCGACCACGCGGCTCGGTAGCTGGAGGTAGCGCTCGTCGAAGCTGCAGTCGAGGACGAGCGGCGACTCGACCAGGTAAACGACCTCGGCCAGGACGCCGTGCGGGTCCGACCAGTCTCCGAGCGCGTCCAGCGCGTCGACGATCCGCTTGCGCCGCTCCTCGCTGTCGGGCTCGACGTCGGCCGCCCGGAGAGCCTCTGCGTACCCGCCCGCGTCCGCGATCTCGATCGGCCCCGACGAGAAGCGGTGCCCGTACGAACGCTCGCCGACGATCCTCGTCGCGTTCAGCATGGCGAGCCGCCAGCGCACCGGACGCGGGAAGCGCAAGCCGTTGTCGTCCCACCGCATCGTCTTCGAGAACGCGAGGCCGCGGACAAGCTCGTCGACCTGTCCGGGCAGCACCTCGGCGAGCGGCTTTCCAGCCACCGCCACGCCGAGGAAGCCGTCGCGCTCCTCGAGCTCCTCGACGGCGACACCATGCCGCTTCGCGAAGCCAGGGGCCGCCTTGTCGCGCATTGCGACGGGAGGACCCTTCATCCACTGGTCGGCCGTCTGCTCCGGAACGTCGTCCGCGAGCACCGCCAACCGGCGCGGCGTGACCAGAACGCGGCTCGGCTCGATCCCGAGCACGCGCCGGGCCAGCTCCGGGAGCTGACGCTCCGCCTCACGGCACGAGGATGCGGGCAGCTCCTCGCAGCCGATCTCAATCAGGAGCGTCGCCATCGTCTCCCACGTACAGCTGGGCAAAGCGGCGCGCGAGGTTGCGGACGCGCCCGATGTAGGCGGCCCGCTCGGTCACCGACAGGGCGCCGCGCGCGTCGAGCAGGTTGAACGCGTGCGAGGACTTGAGCACCTGGTCGTAGGCGGGCAGCGGCAGGTTCTTGTCGAGGAGTTCCTCGGCTTCGGCCTCGTGCTCGTCGAAGCGCCGCTGGAGGACGTCGACGGGCGCCTCCTCGTAGTTGTACTGCGACCACTGGCGCTCGTTCTCGCGGTACACGTCGCCCCAGGTCACGCCCGGCGCCCACTCGAGGTCGAGCACGGTCTTCTTGTCCTGGAGGAAGAGCCCGAGCCGCTCGAGCCCGTACGTCATTTCTGCGGGGATCACATCGAGGTCGATCCCGCCGAGCTGCTGGAAGTACGTGAACTGCGTCACCTCCATCGCGTCGCACCAGACCTCCCAGCCGAGCCCCCACGCGCCGAGCGTCGGCTGCTCCCAGTCGTCCTCGACGAGCCGGATGTCGTGCTTCAGGAGGTCGATCCCGAGCGCCTCGAGCGACCCGAAGTACTGGTCGAGGACGTCCTCGGGCGCCGGCTTCAGGATCACCTGGTACTGGAAGTAGTGCTGGAAGCGGTACGGGTTCTCGCCGTAACGCCCGTCGGCCGGCCGGATCACGGGCTCGACGTAGGCGGCGCGCCACTCCGGGTGGGTCGGATCGAGCACGCGTAGGAACGTGGCCGGATTGGACGTGCCCGCTCCGAGCTCGGTGTGGTACGGCTGCATGATCACGGCGCCGCGCTCGCCCCAGTAGGCGTTCAGCGTGCCGATCATGTCCTGGAAGTTCACGGGCCGAAGACTACGGATCGTGCTCGACGGGACGTTCCGGACATGGCCCAGTGCCTGGCACCGGGACGTGTCGCGGATCGACTAGGCCGATGCGGCCATGGCCGGGGCCAGGCACCTGACGTGTCCCGCGGGGACTAGGCCCTCGCGGCCACGGTGCGCAGCCGGAAGCCGCCGTGGTACTCGTACGACGACGTGATCACTCGGAGCGCCTCGCGGGCGGCTCGCTTCGAGATCGCCGCGTCCGCGAGAGGCGTCCCCAGCAGGCCCTCGATGCCCGCGATGCCTTCGTTTGAAAGCGGCAACGAGTCGCCGGCGCAGTTCCCGCAGACGGCACCGCCGGCGCGCGGCGAGTAGCCGATGAGAGGCCCCTCCGCCCCACACTCGGCACAGCTCGTCAGGTGCGGGAGGTAGCCCGACAGCCAGAGCAGCTTCAGCTGGAACGAGAGGACGAGCGGGTCGAGCGCCGGCCCCGAGTCCCTTACCTCCGCAGCGTCGAGCACGTCGAGGAACCGCGTCAGCGCCTCGAAGGCTCTCGGGTTCCGCTCCTGTTCCGTGAAGAGCCGCAGCATCGCCTCGAGCCCGACGAGCCCGACAGACAACCGGTACGGATCCTCACGCGCCTCCCGGTGCGGCCGCACAAGCGACGCCCCGGTCACGGTCCCGAGCTCGCCGCTTCCCTGGTGGAGCATCAGCTCGACGTGGCTCAGCGGCTCGAGCCGCCCGCCGAACCGCGATTTCGTGCGCCGAATCCCTTTCGCGACGGCCCCGACCCGCCCGCGCTCGAGCGTGTACACGTGCAGGACGCGATCCGCCTCGCCGAACCGCAGCGAGCGCAGGACGACGGCCTCAGTCTTGTAGCCTCGCCCCGCCATCGACTCCAGTGTAGAGCCGGGTCGTGTCGGTAATGGACGCGCTCAGGCCGCGCGCGGCGACTCTTCGACTTCGTCGACCTCGTCGAGCTCTTCAACGGGGATCATGAACGGAGCGCTCGTCCACTCCGCCGCGCCGGCGAGCACGTAGATCTCGTTGTCGAGCATGAAGCGGATCGCGTACAGCGACTCCTCGTCGACGAAAGCCTGGACACTCCGCAGGAGTGCTGCGAGGTCTTCCGGCTCGGACGAGACCGCCGCTGCGACGACATACGGCTCACCGCCAAGCAGCCCTGCAGTCCACGTCTGGCCGAGCCGCTCCGTGAGCCGAACGGCCGCCGCGTAGTCGATGACTTCGAAATGGACTTGGTCGAGGAACATGCCAACAGATTGGCGGCGGATGCACGTCCTCGCCTGACCCAGCTAGGTCAATTTGGGCTAGCGGATGCTGACGGGCGTGCCGAGCGGCATCAGCCGGAAGAGCCTCAGGATCGCCGGGTTCCGCATCCGGACGCAGCCGTGCGAGACGCGGCCGGGCAGGATCTGGGGCTCGTTCGTCCCGTGAATCCCGATGAAGCCGCCGCCGGGCCAGTCGGTCAGGGTCGAGGACTTCGCGTTCAGCCCGAACGCGCGTGGGCCGTACGCCGGCGCGTCGTACCCGGAGAGCTTCTCGCGCACGTAGAACTCGCCGCGCGGCGTCGGCCATGGGGGTTGCCCGACACCCACTCGCGTCGAAAAGACGGGCCGCCCGTTCCGGTAGAGCGTGGCCCTGAGCGCGCGCTGCGAGATAACCATCCGCGTGTGCACCTTCTGGTACGCGGCGAGCGACCCGCGCGGCACCCAACCGGTCGTGCTGTTCGGGAGAACCGCAAGACGGATCCGGACCCACGTCTTTCCACCCTTGTAGGTGACCTGGTTCAGTACCTGGATCGCGTTCCGGTAGAGCTCGGGCGTCCGGAACGTGATCGGCGTCATCGGGCGGGCCCCGCTGGATGGGCCGGTGCGTGCGACCGTGCGGTGGCTGACGAACGTCCAGCGGTAGGTCTCGGAGCCGCGGTCGCTGAGCAGACGCCTCTGCGGGTAGACGCCTGCCGGATTCGGCGGCCCCGGCGGTGGCTTGTTGGCCCGGCCGACGCGAATGACGACTGTCCGGGTCGCGCTGCCTGCGTCCGAAGTCGTCGTGAACGTCATGCGGTGGGTGCCGATCTGCGCCGCGGACGGCTTCCACGTGTACGTCGCGATAGCTGGATTCCCGTCCGTGTGCCGGAGGACCGCGCCCGGTGGCGACCCCGAGTCTCGGATCGCCAGCGTCGAACCGTCCGACATCGCAGAGAGGCGAAATGAGAGCGTCGTCTTCGCAGCCACGCCGAGGACGGCGCCCTCACGAGGCGTCGGGCTCGTCCACGAGACGACGTCGTCCTGCGCAGACGTTGCAGCGGCCGGCAGGAGCACGGTCGTGCCCGCGATCGCCAGCGCTACCGAGAGTAGACGCCGCAGAGTCACCATCCAGTAGTCATCGGTGTATGTGCCCCCGAGCCTGAGCCCCGAGGAATGCTAGCCGGGATGTCAGAAGATGGTGACCGGCGTGCCCACTGACATCAGGCGGGCGAGCTTTCGGATTGCGGCGTTCGGCATCCGAACGCAGCCGTGCGAGACGCGGCCGGGCAGGATCTCGGGCTGATTCGTGCCGTGGATCCCGATGAAGCCGCCTCCGGGCCAGTCGGTCAGCACGTTCGAGCGTGCGTTCGTGCCGAAGGCGATCGGCCCGTAGATCGGATCCGAGAAGCCCGCGATGCGTTCGCGCACGTAGAACTCGCCCCCGGGCGTGGGCCAGTACGGCTCCCCCACGCCGACGCGCGTCGTGAAGACCGCGCGGCCCTTGCGGTAGAGCGTGGCGGTGAACAGCTTCCGGTCGATGACGAGGTGCGTCCAGATCTCGTTGTACGGTCCGATCATCCGCCGCGGAACCCAGCCGGTGCGCCCGTTCGGCAGTATCGGCAGGCGTACGCGGACCCAGTACTCGCCGTTCTGGTTGATCATGCCGCTCAGGGTCTGGACGACGTTCATGGTCCCTTCCGGCGTGTACTGCCGCAGACGAATCAGCGCCTTCGCGCGGGAGCTCGGGCGGGTGCGCGCAGAGACATCGGCGTACACCTGCGCATACCTCGACATGCCGTTGATCCCGCCCAGCGGGAAGTCATCGTGCGGGCCGGCCGGTGTCGCAGGCAGCACGTAGACGAGGAAGCTCCGCGGACGTGCGTACCGGCTCGCTTTTTGTGCGCCGAACGTGAGCATGTGCTCTCCGATCTGGGCCGCGGACGGTGTCCACTGCACCTTCGCCCGGCCGGACGAGGCGGCGAAAGAGACGCCTGCCGGCAGCCGCCGGCTCCGGATGACGGATCCCGGGCCTGCGGAGAGCTGGAAGTCGAGTGGCTCGCCGGCCTTGACGGCGTACGCGGTGCCGTCTCGAGGCGTGGGCGGCAGCCAGCGCACCGACAGCTCGGGGCCGTGTCCGCGCGTCGTGCTCGCGCTCGCGCCGACGACGGCCGCGAGAGCCGCGAGGGTCGCGAGGGCGATCGTCGTCTGCCGCAGTGTCTTCGTCATGTGCCTTGCCTAGCCGCTGAAGGGCAGCCTGCGGAGCTCCGCTCCGGGCGCCGCTTCTAGGGTCATTGTAGGCGAGCCTGCTCAGATCTGGCAGTTCGGGCAGAACCAGGTGCCGCGACCGCCCGCGCGCGTCTTCTCGATCGGGTGGCCGCAGCGGAAACAGGGCTCTCCCTCGCGCCCGTACACGCGGAACTCGGTCTGCATCTCGCCGGCGGCTCCGTCGGCGTTCCGGTAGTCGCGGAGGGTCGCGCCCTGGCGAGCGATGCCCCGCCTCAGTGCACGCTTGATGCCGCGAACGAGCGCCTTCAGCTCGTCGGGGCCCAGATCGCACGCTGGTCGCAAGGGGTGGAGGCGCGCCCACCAGAGCGCCTCGTCCGCGTAGATGTTCCCGACGCCGGCGAAGACGCGTTGGTCGAGAACGACGGCTTTCAGGGGCGCGCGGCGGCGCGCAAGGCGGTCGGCGAGCGAGCGGGCGGTGAGCGCGTTCCCGAGCGGCTCGACGCCGACCCGGGTCGCGAGGTACGGCTCGAGCTCGCCGGGCTCGAGGAGGAGCCACGTGCCGAAGCGCCGGACGTCGCGGTAGGCGACGAGGTCCGATCCGTTGTCTAATCTGACTACAGCTCTGCGGTACGGGTCATCGTCCTCGTCCCGCAGCACGCGCATGCTCCCAGTCATCCGGAGGTGGATCAGGAGAACCCGACCAGTTTCGAACCGAACAACCAAGTATTTCCCTCGCCGCTCGAGCGCAGCGACTCGCTCTCCCTCGAGCTCGGCCGCAACTTCGCGCGGGTCATGAGGGCGAGTCAGACGCGGGTCCGCGATCTCCACACGATCGAAGGTTCGACCGACCAGGTGCGGCTCGAGCCCCGCCCGGATCGTCTCGACCTCTGGCAGCTCGGGCACGCTGCCAGCGTAGCGCCGGGACTGCCGGGCTAGGCCAGCGTTTCGAGCACGATCGGGCGCGGTGGTTGCGGCTCGTCGCCGATCTCGATCAGAGTCCGGATCTGCTCGGCCGCCTGCTCTGCGCGCGCCTCGTCGCGCGTGTGGATCTCGACGAGCGGCTGGCCCGGCTCGACGGTGTCGCCGCGCTTCGCGAAGCAGCGCAGGCCGACGGCGTGGTCGATCGAGTCCTCCTTCGTCCGGCGTCCCGCGCCGAGCTCGAGCGCTACGCGGCCAACTCCGAGTGCCGCCACCGAGTCGACGAACCCTGCTCGATCGGCCGTGACCTCGGTCCGAATCGGCGCCTCGGGCAGTACATCGAGCGAGGGGTCGCCGCCCTGGGCCGCGATCCAGCGCTCGTACGCCTCGAGCGCGGACCCGTCCTCGATCGCACGCTCCGCGCGTTGGGTGCCCTCGCCGGCGTCGATCGCGAGGTCGGAGAGCGAGACGAGGCGTCCGGCTGTCTGGACCACGAGCGAGAAGAGGTCCGAGGGTGACTCCTCGCCGGCGAGCAGCGCGCGCGCTTCGCGGATCTCGACCGCGTTGCCGATCGCCCAGCCCAGAGGCTGGTCCATGTCCGTCAGGAGCGAGACGACGTGGCGGCCGGCTCCCCGCCCCAGCTCGATCATCAACTCGGCGAGCAACCGCGCGTCCTCGAGGGACCTCATGAACGCGCCGTCCCCGACCTTGACGTCGAGCACGATCGCGTCCGCGCCGGCGGCGATCTTCTTGGACATGATGCTCGCAGCGATCAACGGGATGCTGTCCACGGTCGCGGTGACGTCGCGGAGGGCGTAGAGCTGCTTGTCCGCGGGGACGAGGTCGTCCGTCTGGCCGATGATCGCGAGGCCGACGTCGCGCACCTGCTCCACGAACTCCTCTTTCGAGAGCTCGACGCGGAATCCGGGAATCGACTCGAGCTTGTCGAGCGTGCCGCCGGTGTGGCCGAGCCCGCGTCCACTCATCTTCGCGAACGGGACCCCGCAGGCTGCGACGATCGGGGCGACGACGATCGACGTCTTGTCACCGACGCCGCCCGTCGAATGCTTGTCGACGACCTTTCTGCCGAGCGCGCCGTGGAGATCGAGCGTCGTGCCGCTCTCGACGAATGCGTCGGTGAGCGCCAGCGTCTCGTCGGCCGACAGGCCCTGGAAGTAGACGGCCATACAGAACGCCGCCAGTTGGTAGTCGGGAATCTCGCCGCGCGCGTGGCCGAGGACGAGCTCGCCGATCTCGGCCGGGGCCAGGGTTCCCCCGTCGCGCTTGCGCTCGATCAGCTCGGCCGGTCGGATCACGCGTTACTTCTCGACGATCGCCTCGCCGGGAACACCGCGGTGTGGAGCCTTTCCGCCCAGCCAGGCGTTCACGGTCGCGCCCACGTCTGCGAACTCGCCCTCGTGGATCCGGCCGGCAGCGTTCTTGCCCTCGACGTAGGCGAGGAGGAGCGCATGCTCGCGGGAGTGGTCGGTCGACGGCGTCGTCGGGTCGCAGCCGTGGTCCGACGTGATGATCATCAGATCACCGGGACGCAGCGCAGCGAGCAAGTCGGGCAGGCGGCGGTCGAAGTCCTGGAGGCAGCGATGGAAGTTGACCGGGTCGTTGCGGTGGCCCCACAGCATGTCCGTCTCGACGAGGTTCGTGAACACGAGGCCTCCGTCCAGCTCCTGGAGCAGCTTCTCGGTCTGGTTGATGCCGTCGACGTTCGACCTCGTCGGGTGGGATTCGTCGATGTCGACTCCGGCGAAGATGTCCCGGATCTTGCCGACCGCGTGCACCTTGTTCCCAGCCTCCCGCATGAGGGTGAGGTAGTTCGGCGTCGCCGGCTCGAGCGACCAGTCGTGGCGGTCAGGCGTGCGCACGTAGTTCCCCGGCTCGCCCTCGAAGGGCCTCGCGATGACACGGCCGACCGCATCCTTGCCGGTGAGAATCTCGCGGGCGATCTCGCACCCCTTGTAGAGCTCCTGGAGCGGGATCGTGTCGACGTGGGCGGCGATCTGGAAGACCGAGTCCGCGGACGTGTAGACGATCCACTTCCCGGTCCGCTGATGCTCCTCGCCGAGCTCCTCGATGATCTCGGTACCCGACGCGGCCTTGTTGCCGAGCACCCCGCGGCCGGTTCGGTGCATGAACGGGTCGATCACCTCGAACGGGAACCCGTGTGGGTAGGTCGGCAGCGCCTGCGGCGTGACGATCCCCATCAGCTCCCAGTGGCCCGTGGTGGTGTCCTTCCCTTTCGAGCGCTCGACGAGTCGGCCTGCAACCGCCGGCGCGCCAGGCTGCGGCGGGCAGCCCTCGAGCGGTTCGACGTTGCCGAGCCCGAACGCCTCGAGATTGGGCAGGTCCAGGCCGCCA
>Ga0307278_10001064_pt1 | contig 13668 bp, 16 predicted proteins | sample ER_DNA_117_FD_194482 | JGI IMG/M metagenome (GOLD analysis project Ga0307278, IMG submission 194482) | Bulk soil microbial communities from the East River watershed near Crested Butte, Colorado, United States - ER_DNA_117 | ecosystem: Environmental > Terrestrial > Soil > Floodplain | place... | reverse complement strand
CCCGAGCGGAGGATCTGCGGGCCGAGATACATCACGAGCCCCATCCCGAAGCCGGCGGAGCAGTTGGGATCGTTCGAGCGCGGCACGTATCGCTGCAGCGTCGACAACGTCACGCGATGGTCGCGCCCGTACTCCCGGCCGACCTGGTGCATCAAGACGTGGCAGCCCGCCTCGAGCGGACCGCCGACGGCCACCACGCGGCGGTCGATGCGCGGGAGCTCGCTGGCCGGATTGCCGGAGGCCTCGATGTCCTCGCGCAGCAGCCGCACGTAGCAGCGGTACTGCGGATCGGCGTTGTGGATCTGCGCGCACTGCCACAGCCACGGTTTTCCCGCAGCACCCGAGGCGCTGCCGGCGACGATCGCCGCCACCACGGCGGCGAGGACGAGCGATCGCTTCACCTCCGCATTATTTCTGCCGCTGCGCCCGTCACATCCGTGAGCTGTGGAACGACGTCGAGAAGGTCTTCCTGCGCGCAGTACGCAATGTCCTCCTCGAGGCCCGGCGGCCCGTAAGTCCGAGCGTTCAAGCCGTCGAGCGCAGTCGGGAACGCCCGTGCAAGGAGGTCGACGGCGGTCGCCGCGTCGGTGCGATCCCCCTCGAGCAACTGGATGATCCGGCCGGCGCAGTACGCGTCGTCGAGCGCGAAGCCACCCTGGAAGCCCGCGCAGACTACGACGACGTCGTCCGTCTCGACCGCGGCGGCCACCGCCGAGAGGTTCAGCAGGCTCCCGAGCAGGACCCGGTCACAGCGTCGCGCTGTCTCCAGGATGGCCCGCGTCCCGTTGGTCGTCGAAAGGATCAGCGCCCGCGCGCGCGCCTCGAGGAACTCGCGCGGAGACGCGCCGACGTCGAACCCCTCGACGCGGACCGCCTTCCGCTCGCCGCCGAGCAGCGAATCCGGCAGCTCGGCGCGGAGCGCGCGAGCGTCCTCGATCTCCGAGCAGCAGAGGACGCGCTCGTAGCCGGACGCCAGCGCCTGCGCGATCGTGGACGTCGCCCGCAGGACGTCGACCACGATCCCGACTGCGGCAGGAGCCGCGTTGTCAGGCGTGAAGGCGACGTGCACAGGCATCTGACTACGCTACTTCGCACATGACTGAAACCGTCGAAAGGACCTGTTACCGCCATCCGGACCGCGCTACCGGGCTGTCCTGCTCGGAGTGCGGCAGGCCCATCTGCACGGAGTGCATGACCATGGCGCCGGTCGGCATTCGCTGCCCCGAGCACGCGGGCGGGCAACGATTCGTCGACCGCACACAGATCATGCGCGTCAGCGCTCCGGTGACACGCGCTCTGATCACCCTGAACGTCGCCGTCTACCTGGCGGAGCTCGCCACCGGCGGTGGCGTGAACGGAGACCGCGGCTGGATCTTCGAGCACGGCGTCCTCTTCGGCCCACTCGTGCAAGCCGGCGACTGGTGGCGCTTGATCACGTCCGCATTCATGCACTACGGGCCGTTCCACCTGCTGCTGAACATGTACGGCCTCTATTGGGCCGGCTCGATTCTCGAGCGCGCGATCGGCCACTGGCGCTTTCTGCTCCTCTACCTGGTGTCCGGCCTCGCCGGTTCTGCCGGCGTCATGATCAAAGACGCACTGTCTTCTGGTATCCCCTCCCTGACGCTCGGTGCGTCGGGTGCACTCTTCGGCGTTCTGGGTGCGCTCTTCGTCCTCGAGCGGCGCGGCCACCTGGCCACGGAGGGTCAGATCGCCGCGTTGATCGTGATCAACCTCGTCTTCACTTTCGCCTTCGCGCGATTCATCTCGGTCGGGGGCCACGTCGGCGGGCTCATCGGCGGCGTCGTCGGGATGCTCCTGATGCTGACCTTCCGCGGGCAGCGGGCGCTCGGGACTGCGGGCCTGATCGCGGTCGGCGTCGCGGCCGTCGTGATCGCATATTCGGTTCCGCTCTAGAGAGCCGCACTAGGAGCCGTGGCAACGGTACTCGTCGACGCCGAGAACGTGCGCCGTTCGGTCTGGCCGAACATCCCGCGCGAGGAGCTCGAGCAACGCTGCCGTGAGTGGGGGCGCGGGCACGGTCACGAGGTGATCGTCGTCTGGGAGGGTGCCGAAACGGCGGACGACCGGATCGCCGCGGAGGTACGGCAGCTCGCACCGCCCATCTGGGTCGTAACCTCGGACCGCGAGCTGCGCGAGCGCGTCGCGGATCGCGTCGAGCGGATCATCGGCGGTGGAACGTTCGCGCGCGAACTGCCCGGGGCCTAGCAGCAAACGGACGCGTCGCCAGCGGCCCGGTCCCGGGGTCAGACCGGTGGACCCGTCCGTTCCGCCAAAGCGCTGCAAACACTCGGAAAGGTGCCAGGCAAGGGACATGGCCACAGACATGTCCAGGGACACGTCCGAGTGGCCGGCGAGCCCGAGGCCGGCGCGTAAGCCGGGCGTAGCCGGCTTACGTGGAGGCGGACCGATGCGCCGCGGCGACGCGAAGCATCGCCGCGCCGCACGGTTGACGACGACCGCGAACCACCACTAGAGCGCGCGGGCCGAGCCCGCGCGCGTTCCGCGCGAAGCGCCGTACCCCCACCCGAGCGAAAGCGAAGCTTTCGCTCAGCCCCTGTCGTGCCGATCCAGGCTGTGTGGGAAGCGCTCTCGTCGCCCTATTCTCGGTCGCGGCAGGCGTCGCGGCTCCTAGCGTTCCGGTCGCGCAGGCCCAGCCTGCGCACGTGATCGCGCACGTCCGAGCTGGGAGCGTCGTCGCGCTTCGGGCCCGGCCGTCGGGGCCGGTCGTCGGACGCGTAGGTGCCCTGACGCGATTCGGCTCGCAGCGGGCACTCGGCGTCGTCACGACCCGACGGGGACGGTGGCTCGCGGTCACGGAGCCGGGCGTCGCCGGGAATCGCGTCGTCTGGATCGATGCCCGCGCGGGTGGGTTGCATTACTCACGCACCGCGCTGGAGCTCGAGGTCGATCTGTCGGACCGAACGCTGACGCTGAAGCGAGGCGGTGCCACGCTGCGCCGCGTCAGCGTGGGAGTGGGCGCGTTCGACTCCCCCACTCCCACCGGACACTTCGCCGTCACCGACAAGCTCGACGGCGGCGACTTCAGTTCCGCGTACGGCTGCTGCATCCTGGCCTTGTCTGCAGTCCAGCCAAATCTTCCTGCGGGCTGGGCCGGTGGGAACCGCGTCGCGATCCATGGCACGCTCTCGGCGAGCGACTTCGGTCATGCCGTCTCGGCCGGTTGCGTGCATGCACCCGATAGCGACCTGCGCTATCTGATGCGCGTCGTGCCGCTCGGGACACCTGTGCTCATTCGACCGTAAGCACCGGTTCCACGCCCAGGAACGCGCCGTACCGCTCGACTTCGCGCTCCAGCTCTGCGCGTTTGACCCTGTGCGCAGGAGCAACCTTGATCTCGATTCGCCTTGCGGACTTCTTCCGTTCCCACAATCCCGCCGTCACGCCGTCGACGAGCAGAAAACGAACGCCCGCGGGACCTTCGTATCGGCCGCGGCCATGCGCGGCGACCTGCTCGCGAACGCGTTCCGGGACGAGGTGTTCGCGCTCGCGGAATCCCATCACGTAGACGTCGTACTCGGGCAGTAGCCGGACAGTTTTTCGTGCTTCGGGGAACTCGGTATCGCCCGCAAGGACGAACGCGCGATGACCCTCCACGTCGACCTCTTCCACGTCGAGAACGTCGAAGGACACGTCGCCGAACCACGCACGAAAGTCGACCGGGCGCGCGGGTCCGAAGGCCCAGAGGTAACGCCGCAGGACTTCCCGCAGTGCAGCTCCTTCAGCGACGGTCTGCCAGCCGTCGATCCACTGGTCCGGTCGCGCGAGCGTGATCCTGTTCCCCTGAGGCGGGCCCTGCACGAGCTGGTCGGTGAAGAACGCGAAGCCCGACCGCAGCCGGCCCTCGTGCTTCTTCCCCACGCGCCGGACCACTTCCGTCGCGAGCTCGTCGCGCAGCAGTGCCCGCCCGTCGAATGAATCCCAGACGGCTGCTTGGATCTCGGTGAGCTCGTCAGAACTGACGGCGGGATGCACGACACCCTCGGGATCGGGCCAAGACTTGAGCCCGTCCGGAAGCTCCCCCTCGACTGCCCGCCGCGCGGCGAACCAGAGTGCCAGCTCGTCGGCTGGATGTAGATGCAGCGTCCCACGCAGCGTCCAGGCCTTGACGAGCCTCCGGTCACGCCAAAGCGCGTCGCGCACATCCTGCTGCGTGATGCCGTCGACGCGGGCGGCCAGCTGCAGCTCGGCCGACGCCTGTACCTGCGCGTGCACACCGCCGACAGCCCGCACGACGTCGACCAGCTGCTCTGGCGCTGCACGCTGTGTCAGCGAACCGCGCGCGAGTCGCCGCGCGCGAACCTCGTTCCAGGTCAGAGAAATCGCTTTTGGTCGACGAGCTTGCCGCCCGTCAGCCAGGCAAGCATGCCCCGCTCGATGATCTGCACGTGCGCCGCGGAGGGATCGTCCTCCGCATGCTCTTCGCGGTAGTCCGCGAGCCAGACGCGGACCTCGTGCTCCGAGTTGACGCGCTCGACACGCTCGCCGTCGACGAGGAGGGCGTAGTCCGTCATCAGCCGCCGGCGGTGGCGTACGCCGGCTGGCCGTCCTCGGCAAGTGCGGCCTGCGCGGCGGCCAGACGCGCGAGTGGGACGCGGAACGGGGAGCAGCTGACGTAATCGAGCCCCAGCTCATGGCAGAAAGCAACCGACTTCGGCTCACCGCCGTGCTCGCCGCAGATGCCGAGCTTCAGCTGCGGTTTCGTGCCGCGGCCGCGCTCGACCGCGATCCGCATCAGATCGCCGACCCCGCTGACGTCGAGCGTCTCGAAGGGATTCTTCTCCAGGACGCCGTCCTCGAGGTAGTACGTCAGGAACTTGCCTTCTGCGTCGTCCCGCGAGAATCCGAGCGCCGTCTGCGTCAGGTCGTTCGTGCCGAAGGAGAAGAAGTCGGCGTGCTGCGCTATCTCGTCGGCGCGGATGCACGCCCGGGGCAGCTCGATCATCGTGCCGCAGAGGTACTCGACCTCCGGCGCCTCCTCTTCCGCAACGCGCACCGTCAACTCGCGCAGGCGGCGGAGCTCCTCCTCGAACGCGACGAGCGGATGCATGATCTCGACGAGCGGCGCCTCCCCGGTCCGTTGCTCTACCGTCCGTGCGGCGCGCACGATCGCGCGCACCTGCATCTCGTAGATCTCTGGCCACTGCAGGCCGAGACGACACCCACGCGTGCCGAGCATCGGGTTCGACTCCTGGAGCTGCTTGATGCGGCGGCGCATGCGCTCGTCCGTCGCCTGCCCGAGCGGCGGCAGGAACTCGTGCAGCGGCGGATCGAGCAGGCGAATCGTCACCGGCAGCCCCGCCATCGCCTCGAAGATCCCCTCGAAGTCGCCCTGCTGCATCGGCAGCAGCCGGTCGAGCGCGGCGCGGCGGCCGGACTCGTCCGACGCGAGGATCATCTCGCGCACCACGGGCAGGCGGTTCTCCGCCATGAACATGTGCTCCGTCCGGCACAGGCCGATGCCCTGTGCGCCGAAGTCCCGCGCCTTGGCGGCGTCCTCCGGGGTGTCCGCGTTCGCCCGCACCGCGAGCCGGCGGTGCGCGTCGCCCCAGCCGAGGATCATCTCGAGGTCGTCGTTCACCTGCGGTGGCACGAGTGGCACCTCCCCGACGATCACGGCACCCGTGCCGCCGTCGATCGTCAGGACGTCCCCTTCCGCGAGAGTCTGATTCCCGAGCGTGATCGTGCGCGCATCGATGTCGATCGAGAGCGCTTCGCAGCCCGCGACACACGGCTTGCCCATCCCTCGCGCGACGACCGCGGCGTGGGACGTCATGCCGCCGTGCGCGGTCAGGATCCCTGCCGCGTGGATCAGGCCGTGGATGTCGTCCGGCGTGGTCTCCCAGCGGACGAGGATGACTTTCTCCCCCGCCTTGCCGCGCTGCTCCGCTGCGTCCGCGTCAAGGACGATCTTGCCGCAGGCCGCACCCGGAGACGCGTTCAGCCCTTTCGCCGCGACCTCCCACTCTGCTGTGGGATCGAGCATCGGATGCAGCAGCTGGTCGAGCTGCTGCGGGTCGATGCGCGCGATCGCCTCCTCGCGCGAGATCAGGCCCTCGTCCACCATGTCCACCGCCGACTTGACGGCGGCGGCCGCCGTGCGCTTGGCCGAGCGCGTCTGCAGGAGGTAGAGGTCGTTGTCCTCGACGGTGAACTCGATGTCCTGGACGTCGCGGTAGTGCTCCTCCAGCCGGCGCATCGTCTCGAGCAGCTGCTCGAACGCCTGCGGAAGCTTCTGCTCCATCCGTGCGAGCGGCTCAGGCGTGCGAATGCCGGCCACGACGTCCTCGCCCTGCGCGTTCGCGAGGAATTCGCCGTACAGGCCCTGCTTCCCGGTGGACGGGTCGCGCGTGAACGCGACGCCCGTTCCCGACTCGTCGCCCTTGTTGCCGAACACCATCTGCACGACGTTCACCGCCGTGCCGAGGTCGTCCGGGATGTCGTACGTGTGCCGGTAGACCTTCGCGCGCGGCGCGTCCCACGATTCGAAGACGGCGCTGACTGCGCGCGTCAGCTGCTCCCGCGCGTCCTGTGGGAACGCGCGGCCTGTCTCCTCTTCGTAGGTCTGCTTGTACGTCCCGATCAGCTCTGCGAGGTCGGCTGCGCTCAGGTCGACGTCCTGCGCAACGCCGCGGGCCTGCTTCAGGTCGGTGAGCGAGCGCTCGAACCGGTGCGCGTCGATGCCGTCGACAACCTCGCCGTACATCTGGATCAGCCGGAGGTACGAGTCGTTGGCGAAGCGCTCGTTGCCGGTCGCGCGTGCGAGCCCCTCGACCGCCTCGTCGTTGAGGCCAAGGTTGAGGATCGTGTCCATCATCCCCGGCATCGAGACCGCAGCTCCAGAGCGCACCGAGACGAGCAGCGGATCCTCCGGGTCGCCGAACCGCTTTCCCGTCCGCTGCTCGAGGGCGCCGAGATGCCGGTCGATCTCCTCGTCGAGCCCGGCCGGCAGCCCCTTGCTGTTGTCCATGTACGCGCGGCAGGCGTCGGTCGTGATCGTGAAGCCGGCCGGAACGGGCACGCCTAGTTGCGTCATCTCGGCCAGGCCGATCCCCTTTCCCCCCAGCAGCTCACGGCCGCCGTCGGACGGCTCGTCGAAGTCGTACACGTAACGCTGCGTGGGCAAGGCGGGGATCGTCTCACAAATGCCCTGCATCTAGGGGTTATCTCCCGTGCTTCAGCCGTGACGGCCGGGCAGTGCTCCGACCTGCTGCAGCACTCGAGCGATGTCCGTGACGGACCAGTATTCGACGATCTTGCCGTCGCGGATGCGGTGGATCGCGATCCCGTCGGTCTCCACCGCTTTGTTCGTCGGCGGGATGCCGAGCAGTTCTCCTGCGTGCACGCCACGGCCGTTGACCTGACTGACGACCAGGTCTCCCTCGGCGACCTGCATCCCGATCTCGTGCGTTCCCGGCGTGGCAACTCGAAAGATCTCTGCCGCCTGCTTCATTCCCTCACGGTCCAAGCTGACCCCCGGCACCGGCGGATTGTGTGCGACGAAATCTTCGGCGATGTACTCGTCGAGGATGCTCCAGTCGCTCGTCTGGTTGTCGTCGATCGCCTTGATGTAGCGCCGGACCAGCGCCTTGCTCTCATCGGGTGACATCCGGATCGCCTCCTGCCTTGTCGAGTCGCCGGACTCTACAGACGAATCCCCACGGCTCTGAATTGGCGACAATCGCGTCATGGCTGACCCGCAGATCCTGGCCATGGGCGGCTTCCCGGACGACGCGCTGCTCGACCATGCCCTCGGGCTCGCCCGCGGCACGCGCGTCCTCTATGTGCCGACGGCAGGCATGGAAGACCCGAGCTACACGCTGCTCTGGTACGACCGCTTCCGCGCACGCGGGACGATGACGCACCTGAGCTTCTTCCCCTGGCCGCCGGCGAACCTCCGAGAGCTCGCGCTCGCTCACGATGCGATCGTCGTAGCAGGAGGGAACACCGCGAACGCGATCGCGATCTGGCGCGTACACGGGTTCGACGAGATCCTGCGCGAGGCGTGGGAGGCAGGGATCCTGCTGACAGGCTGGAGCGCCGGGATGATCTGCTGGTTCGAGCAGGGCGTCACCGACTCGTTCGGCCCTGACCTTGCACCGATGGACTGCCTCGGCTTCCTGCCGGGGAGCGGGTGTCCGCACTACGACGGTGAGGAGCGGCGGCGACCGGTGTATACGGAACTCGTCGCGGACGGGTTTCCCTCCGGGATTGCCGCAGACGACGACGTCGGTGTCCACTTCGTGGGCACGGAGCTCCGGGAGGTCGTGACGTCGCGTGACGGCGCAACGGCGTACCGCGTGACGCCGGACGGCGAAATGCCGCTCGACGCTGACCTGCTTACTCGTCGCTAGGCGAGAGCTAGGACGACGATGCGGGTCACGACCGCTTGCGTCTCGCGCCCCACTCCGCCAGCCAGGCGAGTCCTCGCAGCCCGAGCCAGATCGGCGTCAGCACGACGTAGAAGAGAACGAGCGCGAGCCCAAGCCCCGTCCACCAGATCGCCCAGCGCCACCACGGCACCGGCGGTTTCGGCCTCACGTGAGCTGCGGCGCCGCCGCTTCGGCCCTGCGGCTCTCGACGGTCCGCAGGATCTGCTGGGCAGTCTCTTCGATCGAGAGCTCCGAGATGTCGATCACGGGGCAGCCGAGCCGGCGCTGCACCGCCGTCGCCTCGTCGAGCTCGTCGTAGACCTCGGTCAGCCCGGCGTAGCGCCGATTCTTCGCACCGAGGTTGCGCACGCGCGCCCGGCGGATCTCCGCGAGCCGGTCCGCGTGGATCGTGAGCCCGACGATCTTCGCGGGATCCAGCTCGAAGAGCTCCTTGGGCGGCTCGATCCCCTTCACGATCGGGACGTTCGCGACCTTGTGGCCGAGGTAACCGAGGTAGATCGACAGCGGCGTCTTCGATGTCCGTGACACGCCGACGAGGACGATGTCCGCCTCGTCGAGCCCCGCCCCCACGCCGTCGTCGTACTTGACCGCGAACTCCATCGCCTCGATGCGCCGGAAGTAGGCCGGATTGAGCGGTGCACGCGAGCCCGGTGTCATGCGGGCGCTCTGTCCCGATACGCGTGCCACGGCGTCGATCGGGTGTCCGAGCAGGTCGCAGTAATGGACCCGCGCCCGGCGGCAGAGGCGCCGCATCGCGTCGCGCATCTCCGGATCGACGAGCGTGTAGACGACCACCGCCGCGTGGCCGCGCGCGCTCGTGACCGCACGCTCGAGGTCCGCGATCGTCTCGCAGCGCGGATGGCGCACCTCCTCGAACTCCTGTTCCGGGAACTGCGCCTCAAGCGCCTGGACCAGCCGTGCCGCCGTTTCTCCGGTGGAGTCGGACACGATATGAAGCTCTACGGGCACACTGTCAGGCTAATCGCTTCTTAAGAAGTTCTTAGCGCTTCTTTTGTTTGCCTTCACAGTCAACGGGCAACCTTCAAACATGGGCCAGGGGCGCTTCTGCCTGCTCGTCGCCATGGCCGTCGGCCTGATGGCACTCGCTTTCACCGGTAGCGCCGGTGCGGCTACCACCTGCGCTTCGCGGCTGCTGGACGACTGGAAGGACGGCCGCATCGACCAGACCTATCCGGTGTCGTGCTACCGCGACGCGCTCGCAGATCTGCCGGAGGATGTCCGCGTCTACTCGACTGCCCAGAATGACATCACGCGGGCGCTGCAGGCCCGGATCGGGGCGCAGGCGGATCGCAGCTCGATCAGCGGCGGCCACCACTCCGGCGTCTCGCCGCTCATGGTCGTCGCGATCACCGCCGGCATCCTCGCCGCTGCCGGATCCGTAGCAGCCGTCGTCCGCTAGATAACGTCCCGCCTCATGGCGGTGGAGACCGTGTCGATGGACCAGATCGTCTCGCTGTCCCGCCGGCGCGGGTTCGTCTTCCCGTCCTCGGAGATCTACGGCGGCCTCGGCTCGACGTACGACTACGGCCATTACGGCGTGCTGCTGAAGAACAACATCAAGGCGCGCTGGTTCGAGGCAATGATCCTGGAACGCGACGACATCGTCGCGCTCGACTCGGCCGTGATCCTGCACCCACGTGTGTGGGAGGCCTCGGGCCACGTCGAAGGCTTCAGCGACCCGCTCGTCGACTGCCGCACGTGCAAGCTCCGCTTCCGCGCGGACAAGCTCGAGGACTCGCAATGCGGCCGCAAGCCGAGCAAGCACCCGGGCGAGACGCCGGAGTGCGACCTGACCGAGCCGCGGCAGTTCAACCTGATGTTCGAGACGACCGTCGGCCCCGTGCAGGAGGAGGGCTCGCGTGCATACCTCCGGCCCGAGACTGCGCAGGGCATCTTCATCAACTTCAAGAACGTGCTGCAGATCGCGCGCCGGCGACCGCCGTTCGGGATTGCTCAGATCGGCAAGTCGTTCCGCAACGAGATCACGCCCGGCAACTTCCTCTTTCGCGTGCGCGAGTTCGAGCAGATGGAAATGGAGTTCTTCGTGCAGCCGGAGGAGTCCGAGCGCTGGTACCGCTACTGGATCGACGAGCGGCTCAACTGGTACCTACGCTACGGACTGCGGCAAAGCCGTCTGCGCGTGCGCGAGCATGGACCCGACGAGCGTTCCCACTACTCGCAGGGCACGAGCGACATCGAGTACCTGTACCCGATCGGCTGGTCGGAGCTGGAGGGCGTGGCGAACCGCGGCGACTTCGACCTCACGCGGCACACGGAGTTTTCGACGACGAAGCTGGAATATGTCGGCCCGGACGGCGAGCGCTACGTCCCCCACGTGATCGAGCCCGCCGTCAGCCTCGAGCGCATCATCGTCGCGATGCTGGTCGACGCCTACGACGAGGAGGTCGTCGGCGAGCGTGAGCGTACAGTGCTGCGCTTCCATCCCCAGATCGCGCCGGTAAGCGCGGCGATCCTGCCCCTGATCGCAAAGAGCGAGGAGATGGTGTCGAAGGCGCGCTCGCTGTACGAAGACCTGCGCAAGCGCCAGAGCGTCGAATACGACGACAACGGCGCGATCGGCCGCCGTTACCGCCGCCAGGATGAGATAGGCACGCCGTGGGCGTTCACGATCGACGAGCAAACGCTGTCGGACGAAACGGTGACGGTGCGCGACCGCGACTCGCTCGCCCAGGAACGACTGCCGATCAGCGGCGTGCGCTCGTGGCTGGACGACGCGCTCGAACAGGACTGGAAGACGCCGAAAGCGGATTAGGGCTCGGGACGCGTGCGTTCCATCAGCCGTTCGGACGGTTCGCCAAAGCGAAACTTCTCGTAGAGCGTCTGCGCGTCGCGCGTGTGCAGCACCCAGCGCAGGTCCGCATAAGGGCCGTTCTCCACCATCTCCCGCACGAGCTCGACGCCGAGCCCGCGACCGCGATAGTCGGGCAGGACATAGACGTCTGCGAGATACACGAGCGAGGCGCCGTCGGTGAAGGCCCGAGCAAAGCCGACCTGGCGCTCGCCGTCGTAGACACCGACGACGCGCTGCGCCTCACGGACGAGCCGCTCCACGACCTCGCGCGGCCGCCCCTCCGCCCAGTACGACTCGTTCGCGAGGTAGTCGTGGACGGCGTCGACATCGACACGGCTCGCGTCGTCGTCGAGCTCGATGCCCTCGCCTAGCTCGCGGCGCATGCCAGCTGTTTGCGGAGCCAGTCGAGCTCGAAGCGGTCGTCAACTGCGGCCGCCTCCATCGCACTTCCGGCGAAGGTCGCTTCGGCCGCGTCGAGGGACGACCCCGCACGTTCGAGATCGCCACGAAGAAAGGCGATCGCCGCGTCGTTCAGCCGCCGCATCGCTTCGCTATACTCGTCGTCCCCGTATGTCGTCTCGGAGAGGTACCGCTCGGCCGCCTCGACGTTGCCCCGATGAACCTCGACGTGACCGAGATTGTGCAGCTCCACGTCCACCATGCCCTGTGCGTCGAGGCGTCGGTTCAGCGCGAGACTCTCTGTGAAGAGCTCCGCCGCCGCGTCGTAGTCGCCGGCGAGCCGCGTCGCTTGCGCACGCATGTGCAGCGCGCCCTGTTCCATCGCGTCCCCGAAGCGTGCCGCTCCACGGCGCGCGGCCTCGGCGTGCTCGCGCGCGGCCGTGTACTCGCCGTCGTCGAGGAGCGTCCGGCTGAGGCCGAGATGCGCGAGCAACAGCGCCTGCTCGTCTGGGGTTTTCTGTGCGACCTCGAGCGCGTCCTCGTTGCGGCTACGACAGGCCTCACGCGCTCCCTCCCAGAAGGCGAAGAGCCCGTCGCCGTAGAGGGCGATCGCACGAGCCGCCGTCGGGACGGGATCGCGGGCATCGAGCACGTCTGCGAGGAACGCGCGGCCGCCGGAGATGTCGCGCGCGGCCATCCACAGACGCCAGCTGTTGGCGGCAACCTCCGTGGCGGACTCGGCGTCGAGAACGTGCGCCGCCGCAGCGAACTCGTGTCTCCGCTCGAGCAGCTGGGGGTCCGGCTTTCGCAGCGGTCGGCCGGCGGAGGAAGGGAAGTCCCACTCGAGCGTGCGCGACAGCGCGAGCAGCTCTTGCGCGTGGTCGGGCGTCACGCGCTCAGGCGCTGCGCAGCGTGCGCAGCCTGAAGTTCCCGAAGTACTCGTACGCAGACGTGATCACGGCGAGAGCGTCGCGGGCGGCGCGATCCGTGATCCCGACCTGCGGCGCCTCGGCCAGCGGTCGCGCGAGCAGGGACTCGATCCCGGTGATGCCGGCCGGTGACAGCGCGAGCGCGCCGGCCCCGCACGCACCGCAGACCGCGCCTCCCGCCGCCGCCGAGTAGCCGATCAGCGGCGCGTCCTGCGCACCGCAGTTCGCGCAGCTCGTTAGGTGCGGGAGGTATCCGGAGAGCCACAGCAGCTTGAGCTGGAACGAAAGCGCGAGCGGGTCGAGCGAGGGCCGGGTCGTCTCCGGGGCGAGCTCGTCGAGCAGCTCGAGGAAGCGCGTCAGCGCCTGGAAGGCGCGCGGGTTCGCCTCCTGTTCGGTGAAGAGCCGCAGCATCGCCTCCGCCCCGACGAGACCGACCCCGAGGCGGTAGCGCTGCTCGCGCGCCGTGTGGTGTGAGTGCAGCAGCTCGACGCCGGTAACGGTCTGCAGCTCTCCCGAGCCCTCGTGGAGCATCAGCTCGACATGTGAGAGCGGCTCGAGTCGCGCCCCGAAGCGCGACTTCGTCTTGCGGATCCCTTTTGCGACCGCGCCGACGCGTCCGCGGGCGAGCGTGTACAGGTGCAGCACGCGATCGGCCTCGCCGAGACGAAACGAGCGGAGAACGACCGCCTCCGTCTTGTATCCGCGTCCGGCCATGGCTCGGCCAGTCTAGTGCTGAGGGTGGCGGGAACCTTTGCGGGGATTTCTGCGTTTCAACGATTAATGGCGAGAGTGCTGATCTACAGCACGCGCTGGTGCGGGTACTGCGTCCGCGCCAAGGCGCTGCTGGACGCGCGCGGGATCGAGTACGACGAGGTGTTTCTCGACGACGATCCCGCCTTCCGGCAGAAGCTCTTCGACCTCACCGGCGGCTGGACGGTTCCGCAGATCCTCGTGGACGAGCAGCCGATCGGCGGCTACACGGAGCTTTGGCGTCTCGACCGCGACGGACAACTCGCCGAGCGGCTCGCGGCCTGAGGAGACCGAGCCCGAGGAACAGTCGCCCGCCGGGGAG
>Ga0307278_10001063_pt1 | contig 13669 bp, 12 predicted proteins | sample ER_DNA_117_FD_194482 | JGI IMG/M metagenome (GOLD analysis project Ga0307278, IMG submission 194482) | Bulk soil microbial communities from the East River watershed near Crested Butte, Colorado, United States - ER_DNA_117 | ecosystem: Environmental > Terrestrial > Soil > Floodplain | place... | reverse complement strand
TCGTGCCGCCGGGTCAGCGTCCAGCACCACCTTGCGGAGCCGACCCAGCAGCGTCCCATCGTTGGCGACCACCAGGGCAAACCCGTATGGCGAGCGCGCCACCCGCGCGGCGACCACGCCGACCGGCTCCTCAGGGAGGGCGGTCACCGCGTCGCGGCGCAGCACGTCCTTGGCGCGAGGGACCTGCGCCAGTGACCCTTCGGTCGGCAGGCCGGTCGCGAGCCAGTCGGCCTTGCCGGCGACGTAGTCGTACACCTGGGTGAAGCCGAGCAGTTCGAGCCGGCACGCGGCTCGTGGGCTCATGTCTCACAGGCTGTCCCAGCAGTAGACGACCACCGGGCGCGTCCGGTCCAGCTGCGCTGCGCTGGTGGCGTCCAGTTCCTTGAGCGGGATGTTGACCGCGCCGGGCAGATGCTCGTCGCTGTACTCGGCGGCTGGCAGGACCTCCAGGAGTTGCGCCCCGCCACCCAGCAGCTCCTGCAGCTGCGCCAGGTCAATCCTGGTCGGCATGGGTTCCCTCCTCCTCACCGAGGGGCGTCGACCGACTCGGAGGGCAGCCGGCGGGCGTGGTCCCTGGCCACAGGTAGGCGCGCCAGGCAGCGGCGCCTGCCGTCGATCAGGAGCTCGTGGTGGGTTGGCGCCACCGACAGCCCGTGGCTGCCCAGCAGCCGCCCGGCCGGGTCGCGCCGCGTCATGCCTGCTTGTTCCAACCGGTCGACCGCGGCGGCCACCGCGGCGGGCTCGCGCTCCAGGGTGGCGGCGAGGGCGCCAACCTCGACCGGGCGCCCGTGGTCCAACAGCAGCCAGAAAGTGCGAGCGAGCAGGGCCTGGTCATCGGGGGGCTGCTCGGCAAGAGGCAGGTTCTCGGGATTGCTGGCCATGGCCGCTCCTTGACGACACGACACTGCTAGCGTTACTGATATCACGATCTTCTGAAACCGACTTCCCGGCCGCCATCGAGTTGGGCGTGCTTTGCGCCGATGGGCTGCATGTCGAGCGGTTCCGCAACCGCTTCGATCTCCGAGCGCGGGCTGGTTGAGGTGCTTGCTCCGGCCAGCAGCGGCAGAGGCCGTCCTGGCCATGTCTGCACCCCGGGGGAGGCAGGTGGACCTGGAGCGTCTCCGCTGCTGTCCTTTGACCTCAATAACGAGGGGTAGAAGGTGAAGGGCGAGGAGGGCAACCTTTCCAGCGCCAAGCCAGCGAGCTAGTAAACGTCACTTGCTGGCACCAGGCGGCAAAAGTGAACCCTGAACGCGAACCTCACTGCAGCCCTAGTAACTCCTGGATGGGTTGAAGGAAGGGACCGACACCAGCCAGGCCCTGGCGCTGTGCGATCATGACTCGCGGGTGCTTGCCCGCCGCATGGTCGCCGGCCACGCCTGGCACCTGGACGATGCCATCGGTTGGGCCCAGGCCACCGCGGTCGAGCACGGCTTTGCCGGCATCGTGGTGGGCTGTGAGCCGACCGGGCACCGCTGGCGCATCGTCGCCGACCAGTGCGAGCGTCGGGGGATCGACCTGGTGTGCGTGCAGCCGCTGCTGGTCGCCCGCGCCCGCGAAGGCGAGGACCTCACCCGCGACACCTCCGATCCCAACCACGCCGTCCTGATCGCCCGGCTGGTCAGTGAGCTGGGCTGCTACCTGCCTGAGCGCCCCGAGCAGAGCTGGGCCCGCCTGCGGCACCTCGGCGCCCGCCGCGCCCAGCTCACCACCCAGGTGACCGCGGCGCGCCAGCAGCTCCGGGACCTGCTGGAGTGCGCCTGGCCAGCGGTGCTGGACACCGCCGCCAAGCCGCTGGACTCGCTGACCTGGCGGACCGCTGTGACCGTCGTGCTTGCCGGCGCCGGCGGCCATGGCGGCATCCGCCGGCTTGGCTACACCCGCTTTGCCCGCAAGGTCGCCAGCGAGCTTGCCCACTGGGGCGGCACGCGCCGCTGCCTGCGAGTCGTGCGCGCGGTCTGGGCCGCCGCCACCGACCCCACCATGCTCACCGACGGCGTCAGCGCCCAGCGGCCCGGCGCGCTGGAACGCGCCGCGCTGGTCCTGGGGCGACCTGCCAGCGGTAGCCGGTTCACGCGCGGCGGACCAGCCGATCAATGCCTCGGAGAGGGCGGGGCCAGGGCGGGGCTGGACGGTTGGTGAGCCCTCACGACCTCCTCCCGCCTTCTGGAGCGTTGAAGGGTGGGGTTCCGGCGAGCTTGCCGCCGTCGATCGCCAGCGTCGCGCCGGTGATGAACGCCGCCTGGTCCGAGCAGAGCCAGACGGCGGCGGCGGCGACCTCCGCGGGCAGGCCGATCCGGCGCATCGGCATCGCCATCCCCGCTCGGTGCTGCATCTCCTCGCCCGCCGCCTCCAGGCGTTCGGTGAGGATCGGGCCGGGCGCGATCGCGTTGACCCGGATGCCCTGCGCGGCGTAGTCGAGGGCCGCCACCTTCGTCAGCCCGATCACGCCGTGCTTGGCCGACACGTAGCCAGCCAGGCCGCCGACTGCCTCGAGGCCGGCGGTGGAGGCCATGTTGACGATGGCGCCGCCACCCGCCTCCAGCATTGCGGGGATCTCGTACCTGAGTGAAAGGAAGACGCCTTCGAGGCTGGTCGCCAGCGCGCTGCGGAACTGCTGCGGGCGCACCTCGGCCAGTGGGGTCGGCCCATGACCCCCGCCGGCGGCGTTGTTGACCGCCACGTCGAGCCCGCCCAGCTGCTCCACCGCGGTGGCGACCATGCGCTCCACGGCGCCCGGGTCGGCGACGTCGGTCGGCACGGTCGCCGCACGCCCACCCTCCGCCGCGATCTCCTCGGCCACCCGGGCGAGGGCCTGCGCGTCGCGAGCGGCCAGCGCGACCGCGGCGCCGGCGCGGGCCATCGCCCTGGCGATCTCGGCGCCGATCCCGCGGCTGGCGCCGGTGACGACCGCCCGGCGGCCTTCCAGCAGCCGCTCCGCCTCAGCCATGTCGGGCTCCGAGCGGCGGCGTGCCGCCTCGTGTCGCGAGCGCCAGGCCCACGACCAAGACGGCGAGAATGCACAGGTGGTACGCAACGTCGGGGACGGTGCGGGGCCCGACGCCGACCGCGATCGTGAACAGCCCCACCAGCACACCAAGCGCCGCGAAGGCCTGCGCGGCGACCGCCGCCCTGCGAGGCCACGGCGGCGCCCTCCAGGTGAGGGCAAGCCCCGCCAGGAGCACGACCGCGATCACCGTCTCGGCGGTCCCGGCCTTCCGGTGGCCATAGCCCTGGAGCAGGGCGCCGAAGTGGATCGCGGCCGCTGCCACGAAGGTCGCGGCCTCGAACAGCAGCAGCAGTCGTACGACGTTGCCGCGGGACGGGCGCCGCGCCCTGCGCGCGTGCGGCTCGTTGGTGGACTGGATCGCTGCGGACAGACGGCTCATGTGCGCTCCCTCTCTGATATGGGGCCACTCTAAGTTTAAAGTAGCAGTAAGTGTATAGTTACCGCAGCCCGAGGCTCGCCGCGGACGCCAGATCGCAGGCCAAGCGCGCGTTCGCACGGCTCGAGACCGGCCTCACCGACTACGCGACCAAGCCACGCAGCCCCGCCGACCGTCGGACCCCCGACGAACGGGACGCCGCAACGTAACGACGCGAGGAAGCCGAAGAACGGGTCGCGGCCGCGAGCGGTAGTGGTTCGGGAGCGTGCGCTAGCAGCGCGGATGCTGCTTGCGCGGGAAGCTGAGGTCCCGGGTTCCCCGCCACCGCAGCGGGCGTGTCGTATCGTGTCTCCATGCCCGCCCGAAAGCAGGTCCTGGAAGTCGCCGGCCGGGAGCTGACGGTCACCAACCCGGACAAGGCGTTCTTCCCGCGTACGGGGCACACCAAGCTCGACCTGGTCCGCTACTACCTGGCCGTGGCCGGGGGGGCGCTGCGCGGGGTCGCGGACCGGGCGATGGCCCTGAAGCGGTTCGTGAACGGGGCCGAGGGCGAGTTCTTCTTCCAGAAGCGGGCACCCGAGTCCAGGCCCGAGTGGATCGACACGGTGGAGCTGCGCTTCCCGTCCGGGAGGTCCGCGCGCGAGGTCGTCGTCCGGGACGCCGCCGGGCTCGCCTGGGTGGTCAACCTGGGCTGCATCGACCTGAACCCCCACCCGGTGCGCGCCGACGACCTCGACCATCCCGACGAGCTCCGGGTCGACCTCGACCCTGTGCCCGGGGTGCCCTGGTCGCAGATACTCGAGGTGGCCCTGGTGACCCGGGAGGTGCTCGAGGACTTCGGCCTGGTGGGGTGGCCGAAGACGTCCGGCTCGCGCGGGTTCCACGTCTACTGCCGGATCCAGCGGCGCTGGACGTTCGGGGAGGTCCGCCGGGCCGCGGTCGCCCTCGCCCGCGAGGTCGAGCGGCGGGCACCGGACCTGGCCAGCAGCAAGTGGTGGAAGGAGGAGCGCCACGGCGTCTTCCTCGACTACAACCAGAACGCCAAGGACCGGACGGTCGCCTCTGCGTACTCGGTCCGTCCCACCCCCGACGCGCGGGTGTCCACGCCGCTGCGGTGGGAGGAGGTGCCGGGCTGCCAGGCGGAGGCGTTCACGATCGACACCGTGCCCGAGCGGTTCGCTCGGCAGGGCGACCCCTGGGACGCCATCGACCAGGCCCCCGGCGGCCTGGAGCCCCTGCTCGAGCTGGCAGCGCAGCACGAGGCGGCCGGGTTCGCCGACGCCCCGTGGCCGCCGCACTTCGCCAAGCAGGCCAGCGAGCCGGACCGTGTCCAGCCCTCCAAGCGGCGTAAGGCCGCCGACCAGGCCACACCGGAGGGGATCGTGCCGCCCCCGGCACCGGGCAAGGCGAGCGGGCCCACCGGGCGGCGCCGGACGACCGCGCCGCTGATCGAGATCGCCCGGGCGGCCACGCAGGCCGAGGCGCTGGAGGGGCTGGAGCGGTGGAAGGCCCGGCACCCGGGGACCTGGGATCACCTGGCCCCGGCCGACGTCCTGGTGGACTCGATGCGTGGGCGCAGCAGCACCTGGACACGGATCCGGCTGAACCTCCGCAACGTCCCGGAGGCCGAGCGCCCCGCCCAGGAGGCGCTCGAGGTCGACTACGACCCGTGGCGGTAGCCGGGGCCCGCCCACCCGCGGGCGGCAGCCGAGGCCGGGCCGCCCCACCGCGCGGGACGAAGTAGACCTCGAGGGCGCGGACCCTGCGCGACCACCGGGCCAGCCTGGCGCTGTACACCGCCTGCCTCGCCGACCAGCTCGACGAGCTGGACGGAACGGCGACGAGCGGTCAGGGGACGGAGGCGGGGACGGAGATGCCGACGCCGCCGCGGGTGTCGGCCCCGTAGCGCCGCTTCTCCTGCTCGAGGTCCAGCGGCCCGATGCGCTTGCGGGCGGCCAGGGCCTGCTCGTCGAGCAGGCCAGCCGGGACGATCCAGGCGACCTCGAACTCCAGGCCGTCGGGGTCCCTGGCGTACAGGCTCTTGGTGGTGCCGTGGTCGGATGCGCCCACGAGCGCGCCGGCCTGGGCCAGCTCGGCCGCGAGCCGCTCCAGCTCGGCCAGGGTGTCGACCTCCCAGGCCAGGTGGTACAGGCCGACGGTGGCCCGGCCGGCCTGGGACGGACGGGCCCCGGCGCCGACCTCGAACAGGCCGAGGTCGTGGTCGTTGGTCGACCCGGGTGCCTGCAGGAACGCGGCGCCCGGAAGGGCCATGACCGGGCGGAAGCCCAGGATGTCGGTGTAGAAGGCGACGCTGCGCCCCAGGTCGCCGATGTAGAGCACGGCGTGGTTGAGACGGTGGATCGGCATGGCGGGTCTCCTCGGGGACGGTCGAGAGCGCAATCCCTTGCCCACACCATACCGGCGCCGCGGCTGCGCCAGCTCGAACTATACCCGGCTGCGCCAGCTGGACCGATGCCACGGACGCGCCAGCGTCGCCGAGCACACCCGCCGGGTGTTTGGCCCGGACGGTTCCGCGGTATCCTCACGTCTCTCCCCGGACTGGCAGTACCATGACAATTAGGGCATAGCGACCGAAGATGTCGAGCAGGCCGGGCGCCGTGACGATGGCACCTCTCGGAGGCTGCCGACCGAGGAGATCATCCGTGTCCTACCCGACTGCGATCCGCAACATCACCCTGCAGTTCGTGCGCACCAGGAAGCAGGAGCTCGGCGCCTGGCGGCGGAATCTGCTGCGCTTGCAGCCGTGGAGGCCGGTCGGTGAGCGCGACGTGCCGGTCGAGGGCGCGTGGTGCGTGCTGTGCCGCTGGCACGGCGAGCGCTTCGAGGGGCTCGCCCACAGCGAGTCCGGCCTCTGCCCACGCTGCGGGAGCATCGGCCGTGACCGCATGCTCTACCTGTCGCTGATCCAGCGGGTACCGCGCCGGCACGGCCTGCGCATGATCGAGACGAGCCCACGCCTGGGCGAGCACTACCGGCGGGCCATGCGCCGCCGGGCCGACTACGTCACCAGCGACTACGACCAGCGGGCTCACACGGGCACCATCAAGCTCGACCTCGAGAAGATCGACCTGCCCGACGACTCGCTGGACGTCCTGCTGACCGCCCACGTGCTCGAGCACGTGCCCGACACCGACGCCGCCCTGGGCGAGATCTACCGCGTCCTGCGGCCTGGCGGGCACATGCTCCTGCAGGTCCCGCTGCTCCAGGCCGTCACCGCCCCGCCGACCGAGCCCGAGTTCCACGAGGACAACACGCCGGTGTTCTGGCGCTTCGGCCTCGACCTGACCGAGCGGCTGCGCGAACACGGGCTCACCACCGAGCTCTTGGTGACCGAGGAGCTGGCCCGGCGGGTGGCAGCGCGCGACGTGAGCTGGCCCGACCCGCTGTTCCCGGAGGTCGACGCGGACGAGCTGGTCCTGCACGCCGACCCGGCCGACCTCACCGTGGTCGCAAGCGACGCGCTGGCCTCGCGGGCCTGGCTGCGACCCTGCTACATGTTCGCCGTCTGGCACTGCGTGAAGCCGAGCTGACCACCGGCCCTCGGGGCGGAAGCTGCGGACAGGCGGGAGCGGGAGCGAGCGCTCAGCCAAGGCGGCCGCGACGCGCCTCGCGGCCGGGCTCCCGGTCACATGGCCCGCAGGCCGTACAGCACCCGCTCGAGCAGGGCCAGGTCCGGCAGCGGGGTGGCCACGGTGGACGGGAGTGTCGCGCCGTCGGCGTCGCCGTCGGCCATGGCGTCGGCGTGGGCATGGCTGGCGTGGAGGGGTGGGCGGTAGAGAGCCTCGCGCTCGATCGCGAACCAGTCCGACCGGGCCGCCTCGAAGATCGGCAGGTCCCCGGCGGGCACGCGGGGCGCCGTCGCGGCTCCGGGTACCACCGGCGCCGGGGGAGGCGGCGCGCCTCCGGACGGCAGCCCGTGCCCGGACGGCGCCTCGTGCCTGGACGGCGCACCCGGCGCAGGCGGTACCCCGTGTGCGGTCGGCACTTCGTGCACCGGCGGGGCCCCGTGCGCGGGAGCCGGGAGGACGGGCGCCGGACGACTCGGGCGTGGTCTGCCGCGAGTCGGGCCAGATCAGCACCGCATGGGGCAGCAGCGTGAGCGCCGTCACCCCGCCGTACCAGGAGTGGCGCAACTGCACCTTGATGCCGTGGCGCTGGGCGAGCCGCCCCACCACGTACAGGCCGAGCACCCGCGAGAGCGCGAAGTCGACCTCGGGCGGGTTGGCGAGGCGCTCGTTGGCCTGGATCAGCTCCTCGTCGGTCATGCCGAGGCCCCGGTCCTCGACCTCGATGACGTAGCCCTGGGGCACCGCCTGGCCGGCGACCTGGACGTTCGTGGTGGGCGGGGAGAACGCGGTCGCGTTCTCGATCAGCTCAGCCAGCAGGTGGATGATGTTGACCGAGGCCTGCCCGCGCACCTCCACGTCGGGCAGGGGGAGCAACTCCACCCGCTGGTACTCCTCGACCTCGGCGGCGGCCGACCGCACCACGTCGACCAGGGTCATCGGCTGGGCCCAGTGCCGCCCCTCGTCGGCGCCCGAGAGCACGATCAGGTCCTCAGCGTTGCGCCGCATGCGGGTGGCCAGGTGGTCGAGGCGGAACAGGTGCTCAAGGGTTTCCGGGTCGGTCTCGTTGCGCTCGAGGTCCTCGATCAACTCGAGCTGACGGTCGATCAGGGTCTGGGAGCGCCGGGCCAGGTTGGTGAACATGTCGCCGATCGACCGGCGCAGCGCGGCCTGCTCGCTGGCGACCCGCAGGGCGACCTGCTGGATGGCGTCGACCGCTTGGGCGACCTGGCCGATCTCGTCCCTGGAGCGGATCCCGATCGGCTTGGCGTCGATCACCAGGTCGCCGCTCTCAGAGGTGCGCAGCTGCTGCACGGCGTCGGGGAGGCGGTTGTCGGCGATGTCGAGCGCGCCGGCCCGCAGGCGCTGCAGCGGCCGGGCCATGGACCGCGCCACCACCAGCAGGGTGAGCAAGGCGACCGCGAGGATGAGCGCGATGAGCAACGCGTCCCTGACCGACTGCCGCTGCGCGGACGAGCTGAGCTGTCGGCTCTGCTCGACCACGGCGTCGAGGAGCCGGGACTCGACGCTGCGGAGCAACTCGATCTGGGTGGTGCTGGCCGAGAACCACTGCTGCGGGTCGATGTCGAGACTCACGCTCGACTGGCGGTTCAGCGCGGCCTGCTCGATCCGAGTCACGGTGAGGACCGCCTGCCCCGTGACGGCGTTGGCGAACAGGCCACGTTGCTGCTCGTTGGCGTCGGCCTGGAACTGGTCGACCGCCGCCCGCTGGCGCGCGAGCAGGTCCGCGAAGTCCTGGAACTCCCCGAGCGCAAAGCTGTCCCGGTGGGCGATACCGAACAGCGTAGCGCGGACCTGCGCGGTGATCTCCTTGGCGCGCGAGAGGTCGTTGAACGCCCGCACGCGCTGCGCCAGCGCCTCGTCCCCGCCGGGTTGGGCGATCTCCTGGTCCACGTCGAGCAGCAGACCGATGACCTTGCCCGCGTGGAACCGAGCCCGGACGGCGCCTGAGGCTGTTCCGGGCGAGCCGAGGCCTAGCGCGCCGGTCAAGTATTCGTTTCGAGGGGATTGCGTGGCCGCCGTGGACGGCGCGCACGCTCCAGGGCTGCATGTCTGGCTCGGCGCTAGGCTGGCTCTCCTCGGCGGCCTCCACCACCTCGACCCGCAGACCCGCCCGGGCGAGATAGCAGGCGCACACCAGCCCGTTGTGCCCCGCGCCGATCACTACCACATCGACCTGCCTGGTCACTCCTCCCCGCCTCGCCGGGCTCAGCCGGCCGAGGCCAGCGCGGCGTCGACCACCTGCTTGGCCTCGTCGAGAATGCGCCGCAGGTGCCCGTCGCCGAGGAAGCTCTCCGCGTAGATCTTGTAGACGTCCTCGGTGCCCGACGGCCGGGCCGCGAACCAGCCGTGCTCGGTGATGACCTTCACCCCGCCGATCGCGCCGCCCGCCGGCGCCGAGGTGAGCACGGCGGTGATCGGCTCGCCGGCCAGCTCGGACGCTTTGACGTGCTCGGGTGACAGCCGCTTGAGGGCGGCCTTCTGCTCGGGCGTGGCCGGCGCGTCCACCCGCTTGTAGACCGGGTTGCCGAACCTGGCGGTCAGCTCCTGGTAGAGCCGGCCGGGGTCGCGGCCGCGGCGGGCGGTCATCTCGGCCGCGAGCAGGCAGCAGATGATCCCGTCCTTGTCGGTCGTCCAGACGGTGCCGTCGCGGCGGAGGAACGACGCGCCGGCGCTCTCCTCGCCGCCGAAGCCGATCGACCCTTGGAGCAGCCCCTCCACGAACCACTTGAAGCCGACCGGCACCTCCACCAGCTCCCGGCCGAGGTCGGCCACGACCCGGTCGATCATGCTGCTCGAGACCAGCGTCTTGCCCACGGCGGTGCCGGGCGGCCAGCCCCGCTCCCCCCCGAACAGGTAGGCGACCATCGCGGCCAGGTAGTGGTTGGGATTGAGCAGGCCCGCGCCGCGGGTGACGATCCCGTGCCGGTCGGCGTCGGCGTCGTTGGCGAAGGCCACGTCGAAGCGGTCCTTCAGGCCGAGGAGACCGGCCATGGCGTAGGCGGACGAGGGGTCCATACGGAGCTTGCCATCCCAGTCGGCCGACATGAACCGGAACGTCGGGTCGGCCCGGTCGTTGGTGACGGTCAGGTCGAGGTCGTACCGCTCGCCGATGGCGGCCCAGTAGCCGAGGCTGGCACCGCCGAGCGGGTCGACGCCGAGCCGGAGCCCGGACCCGCGGACGGCGTTCATGTCCACCACCGCGGGCAGGTCGCCGACATAGGAGGCCACGTAGTCGTGGCGGTGCACCGTGGCGGCGGCGCTGGCCCGCGGGTACGGGACCCGCCCGACCCGGTCCGGTTCGGCCAGCAGCTCGTTGGCCCGGTCCTGGATCCAGCCGGTGACGTCGGTGTCGGCCGGCCCGCCGTTCGGGGGGTTGTACTTGAAGCCGCCGTCCTCGGGTGGGTTGTGCGAGGGGGTGACCACGATCCCGTCGGCCAGGTGCTCGCGGCGCTCCCGGTTCCAGGTGAGGATCGCGTGGGAGACCGCCGGCGTGGGCGTGTACCCGTCGGCGCTGTCCACCATCACGTCGACCCCGTGCGCGGCGAGCACCTCGACGGCGGTGCGGAAGGCGGGCTCGGACAGCGCGTGGGTGTCCCGGCCCAGGAACAGCGGCCCGTCGATGCCCCGCTCGGCCCGGTAGCGGCAGATGGCCTCAGTCATGGCCACGATGTGGGCCTCGTTGAACGCGCCCTGGAAGGCCGAGCCACGGTGCCCGGAGGTGCCGAAGGCCACCTGCTGGGCCGGGTCAGACGGGTCGGGCCGCTCCTCGTAGTAGGCCCGGACCAGCCGGTCGACGTCGACCAGCATCGACGGCTCGGCCGGCCTCCCGGCGCGCTCGCTCACGGTCACGGTCGCTCACCCCACTCCCCTGCTCGATCCGCGGCCAGGATCTCCGCCCGATCCCGCAGCCAGGATCTCTGCCCGATTCCGTAGCCTGGATCCCTGCCCCCCGATCCCGCGGCCGGGATCCCTGCGCGATCCCGCGGCCAGGATCGCGCGCCGGCCTCGGCCTGGGCTCGGCCCGATGACCTTGCCACTGATCGGGGAAGGCCGCCAGCAACGCGGGTGGACGGCTTCGCCTTCGACGCCGAGGCAACCTGCTGCGCCGTCAGGCGACGTCCCAGCCGGACAGGCTGCGCCGTCAGGCGACATCCCAGCCGGACAGGCTGCGCCGCAGGTGGGCGAGGCAGCGTGCACGGGTGGGGCCGATGCTGCCGACCGGCATGTCCAGCGCCGCCGAGATCTCGGCGTAGGTGAGCGGGGGGTCGGCCAGGAGCAGGCGGACCAGGGGCTGGTAGTGGGTGGGCAGCGACTCGAACGCGCGCCACAGAGAGGCGTCCCGCTCGGCCCTGAGCAGCGCGGTGTCGGATGGCACCCCCTCGGGCCCTGCCCGCTCCCAGGCGGAGTCGCCGCCGACCGGGATGTCACGTCGCCTGGCCCGGAGCACCCGGAGGGACTCGCGCCGTACCGTGGTGGCGAGCCAGGCGCCCAGCTTCTCGGGTGCTCGCAGGGTGGCGGCGTGCTCGAGCAGGCGCAGCCAGGCGATCTGGCTGACGTCGGCGGCCTCGTCGGTGGAGAGGCGCAACGCCCGCGCCACGGCCCACACCAGCCCGCCGTACCGCTCGACGACCTCGTGCCAGGCGGCCTCGTCGCCGGCTGCCACCCGCGCGACCAGCTCGGCCGCGTCGGCGGCGGTCGGCCCCGGGCGAGCGGCCCGTCCGGGCGGCTCGCGTTCTCCGGGTCGGCCCCGCCCGCCGGGGTGTTCCTGGTGGGAGTCGAACCGCTGGACCGGATCTGTCTCGCCCATTCGTGACCCCTTCTCGCGGGCCCGCACCCTCTCTGCGGGCGTGCGGCAGCGCAGCCGCCGCTGATCTAGGCAAGCTTGGACGCAGTGCCTTACAGACGCCTTTCAGCGCCGGCCGGCCCGGTTGCCCGCGTTCGCGCCAGAGGCGGCAGAATTCTCTTAAAGCACGGCGTCTCTCCTGTTAGGTTCATTCATCACGGTCCTGATGGAGAGGACGAGCCGCTTGCAGTTTCTGATCCTCGGGCCGCTCGAGGCCTGGTCGCAGGACCAGCCACTCGCCCTCGGCGGCAGCAGGCAGCGGGCGCTGCTCGCCATGCTGCTGCTGCACGCCGGGCAGGTGGTCCCAACCTCCCGGCTGATCGAGGACCTGTGGGGGGAGAAGCCGCCGAGCGGGGCCGCGGGCGCGCTCTGGGTCCAGGTGGCCCGCCTGCGCAAGGCGCTCGACCCCGGCCGGCAGAAGGGAGCGCCCGACACCAGGCTGGTCACCCGCCCGTCCGGCTACCTGCTCCGGGTCGACCCCGGTGAGCTCGACCTGGACCGCTTCGACAGCCTGGTGGCGCGGGGCCGCCAGGCGCTGGCCGGCGGAGCCCCGCAGGACGCCACCCGCCTGCTCGGGCAGGCCCTGGCGCTGTGGCGGGGCCCTTCGCTTGGCGATCTCGCAGGCGAGCCGTTCGCGCGGGGACACGTCGTGCGGCTGGAGGAGCTGCGCTGGAGCGCTGTCGAGGACCGCATCGACGCCGAGCTGGCCTGCGGCCGGCACGGCGAGCTGGTCGGCGAGATCGAGGCGGTCGTCGCCGCCGACCCGCTCCGCGAACGCCCACGGGGCCAGCTCATGCTGGCCCTGTACCGCTCGGGACGGCAGGCCGACGCCCTCTCGGCGTACCGCGAGGCCCGCACGGTCCTGGTCGAAGGCCTTGGCATCGAGCCGGGCCCCGGGTTGCAGCGCCTGCAGCGGGCCATCCTCACCCAGGACCCGGCGCTCGAGTGGGCACCGCCCGCCGCGCCGGCACGGCTGCCATCTGGCGGCGCGGCGGCACGGCCGCCCGAGGTGCCCGTGGACGTCGAGCCCGTCGCGGAGAGCCGCAGGACCGTCACGGTCCTGCGGGCCGGCATCACCGCGTCCGCGGCAGTCGGTACTCCCGACCTCGAGTCGCTCGGCCCGCTCGAGGACCACTATCTGGAGCAGGTGAGGCTCGTGCTGGCCCGCCACGGCGGCATGGTCCAGCAGCTCGCCACCGAGGCGGTCACGGCCGTGTTCGGGGTGCCGTCCTCGCACGAGGACGACCCGGTGCGTGCGGTCAGGGCGGCCGCCGAGCTCCGCACCGTGGTCGAGCAGGTAAGTGACGGGCTCGGCGGCGACCGGGCGCCGCGGCTGTCGCTCTCGGCCGGCGTCGAGACCGGCGAGGTGCTGGTCAGATCCAGACCGGCTGGACCGGCGGCGCTCACCGGTGGGGTGCCGAGGCTCGCCATGCGACTCGAGCAGGCGGCGGCTCCGGGCGAGATCCTGCTCGGAGCGACCGCCTACGGCCTGGTGCGGGACGCGGTCAGCGTCCACGAAGGCCCGGCGCTGCGTCCCGACGGCGCGGACGTGCCCCAGTTCTCCTGGCGGCTCGTGGCGGTGGAGCCGCGAGCGCCGGGGCGCGTCCGCAACCTCGACGCGCCGATGGTGGGGCGCTCGCGCGAGCGGTCGCACCTGCGCCACCTGCTGGAGCGCACGGTCGCCGACCGGGCCTGCCAGCTCGTGACCGTGGTCGGCCCGGCCGGAATCGGCAAGTCGCGCCTGGTCCACGAGCTGCTCTCGACCGCGGGCGCGGATGCGGCCCTGCCGCCGACCACAGGCTCGGGTGCGGCCGTGCCGATCACAGGCT
>Ga0307278_10001062_pt1 | contig 13676 bp, 14 predicted proteins | sample ER_DNA_117_FD_194482 | JGI IMG/M metagenome (GOLD analysis project Ga0307278, IMG submission 194482) | Bulk soil microbial communities from the East River watershed near Crested Butte, Colorado, United States - ER_DNA_117 | ecosystem: Environmental > Terrestrial > Soil > Floodplain | place... | reverse complement strand
AGCCCGCGCCGCCGGAGGCCGACGAGGCCGCGACGGCGCGCATCAACCTTCGCCTGCCCGAGCAGCTCAAGGCCGGCATCGAGCAGGCCGCCGGCCGCGAGCGGCTGTCCGTCAACGCCTGGCTCGTACGCGTCGCGGCCGTCGCGCTGGCGCGGGACGACCGCCGGCCGCCGCAACGCGGCGGCCGGATCGGCCAGGGCTACACCGGCTGGGTGCGCTGACCGCGCGTCCGTCCGCTCCGAGATCACACCCATGTCTTCGAACCTGACCCCACAGGAGGGCACCACCATGCCGACTTTCGACACACCCGAACCCATCACCGCCACGATCGACCTCGCCATGGGCGACGTCCGAATCAGCGCCGACGACCGCGGCACCACCGTCGTCGAGGTGCACCCCAGCGACGCGTCCAACAAGGAGGACGTCAAGGTCGCCGAGCTGACCCGTGTCGAGTACGCGAACGAGCGACTGCTGGTCAAGGCGCCGAAGCTGCGCACCTGGTCGAGCAGGACCGGCGGCGGGTCGATCGACGTGACGATCGCGCTGCCCGCCGGCTCGCACGTCCACGGGACCATCGGGTTGGGGGACTTCCAGTGCGACGGTCGGCTCGGCGACTGCCGGATCAGGACCGGCCTCGGTCGCATCCGGCTCGACCGGGCCGAGAAGCTCAACCTGAAGAGCGGCGCCGGCGACATCAGCGTCGACCGCGCCACGGGCCGCGTCGAGGTCACGTCCGGCTCGGGCGAGGTGCGCCTGCGCGAGCTCGACGCCAGCGCGGTGATCAAGAACTCCAACGGCGACACGTGGGTCGGGGCGGCCGGCGGCGACCTGCGGCTCAACGCGGCCAACGGAAGCATCGCCGTCGACCTGGCGCAGGCCAGCGTCGGCGCCAAGTCCGCGAACGGCGACGTCCGCGTCGGCGAGGTCGTGCGCGGCTCGGTCGTGCTCGAGACCAAGATCGGCGACCTCGAGGTCGGCATCCGCGAGGGCACCGCCGCCTGGCTCGACGTCAACTCGCGGTTCGGTCACGTGCACAACGCGCTCGATGCCGCCGACGCCCCCGAGAAGTCCGCCGAGACCGTCGAGGTGCGCGCTCGCACCTCGGTCGGCGAGGTCGTCATCCGGCGTCCCTGAGATCCCCGAGGAGAACGACATGACACCCCCGCGATCAGCCATCGTGACCACCGGCCTGCGCAAGTCCTACGGCGAGCACCTCGTGCTCGACAGCGTCGACCTCGACGTCGCCGAGGGGACGATCTTCGCGCTGCTCGGCCCCAACGGCGCCGGCAAGACCACCATCGTCCACATCCTCTCGACGCTGATCGCCGCCGACGCCGGCGTCGTGCGCGTCGCCGGCCACGACGCCGCGCGCGACCCCGACGCAGTCCGCGCCGCGATCGGCGTGACCGGCCAGTTCTCGGCCGTCGACAACCTGCTCACCGGCGAGGAGAACCTGATCCTGATGGCCGACCTACACCACTTGGGCCGGGCCGAAGGCCGCCGGCGCGCCGCCGAGCTGCTCGACCGCTTCGACCTCGCCGATGCGGCGACGAAGACGGCCGCCACCTACTCCGGCGGAATGCGGCGTCGGCTCGACCTCGCGATGGGCCTGGTCGGTGACCCGCGCATCGTCTTCCTCGACGAGCCGACCACCGGCCTGGACCCGCGGAGCCGGCGCACGATGTGGCAGATGATCCACGACCTGGTGGCGGGCGGAGTCACGGTCTTCCTGACGACGCAGTACCTGGAGGAGGCAGACCAACTTGCCGATCGGATCGCGGTCCTCGACCACGGGAAGCTGGTCGCCGAGGGCACCCCGGCCGAGCTCAAGCGGCTGGTCCCGGGCGGTCACATCAGCCTGCGCTTCGCCGACGCCGACGAGCTCGAATCGGCCGCTCGCGCCCTCGGGATGCCGGACCCGCCCACCCGCGACGACGACGAGCTCACCCTGCAGCTCCCGAGCGACGGCGGTGTCCGGTCCCTGCGGGCCCTGCTCGACCGCCTCGACGCCGAATCGATCGACGTCGACGAACTGTCGGTCCATACCCCCGATCTCGACGACGTCTTCCTCACCCTCACCGGCCACCCCGACAAAGAGAAGGAATCAGTTCGATGAGCACCCTTTCCTACGCCGTGACCGACTCGACGACGATGCTGCGGCGCCAGCTCCGGCACATGCTGCGCTACCCGTCGATGACGTTGATGCTCGCCGGCCTGCCGATCGTCCTCCTGCTGCTGTTCGTCTATGTGTTCGGCGGCACGCTCGGCGCCGGCCTCGGGGGCTTCTCCGGCGGCTTCTCCGGCGGTCGCGCCGAGTACGTCGACTACGTCACCCCCGGAATCATGCTCATCACCGTGGCCTCCGCGGCCCAGGGGACGGCGATATCGGTCGCCATGGACATGACCGAAGGCATCATCGCGCGGTTTCGCACCATGGCCATCGCCCGCGTCTCGGTGCTGACCGGACACGTCCTCGGCAGCATGATCCAGACGATGCTCAGCCTGGCGCTCGTCAGCGCTGTCGCGCTGCTCATCGGGTTCCGACCGACTGCCGACCCGGCCGAATGGATCGCGGCGACCGGCGTCGTGGCCCTGACGACCTTCGCGCTCACCTGGCTGTCGGTTGCGCTCGGCATGGTGAGCAAGAGCGTCGAGACCGCGAGCAACCTCCCCATGTTCCTGATGCTCCTGCCGTTTCTCGGCAGTGGATTCGTGCCCACCGACTCGATGCCCACCGGGATGCGCTGGTTCGCCGAGAACCAGCCCTTCACCCCGATCATGGAGACCCTGCGCGGACTGCTGATGGGCTCCCCGATCGGCAACAGCGGCATCCTCGCTGTCGCCTGGTGCGCTGGCATCGGACTGGCGGGATACCTGTGGGCGAAGCGCCTGTACAACCGCGACCCGACGCCGTAGGCGCCCCGCGCTGCAGTCCGACGGCCCTGCGCCCGATGATGTCCGCATGGTGGCGCAGCTTCCACTCGGGCGAATCGTGCTGCGCATCCTCATCGGCGCGCTGTGCGTCGCAGCGGTCGTCGCCTCCTACGCGCTGCTCGGCGGCGAGTTCTCCGACACCGACTGGAAGGTCATCGGTACCTCGACGCTGTTCGCCCTGGCCAGCTCGATGGCGGCCACGGGCATCGGCGTGCGCGAGCGCGCGCCGATCCTCGGCTCCGTCACCGTCGCCGCCGCAGCGGCGGCCTTCGTGCTCGTCACCGTCGGGATGTGGGCGGAGCTCGACGGCGAAGTCTTCTGGCGCGTCACGGCCATCGTCGCCGTCGTCGCGCTGGAGACCGCGCACGTGGCCTTCATCTGGTCGCGCCTGCGCCCCACCGATCCGACGAGCGTCGCGCGGATCGCCCGCGCGGCGATCGGCCTGGCCCTGGTCAGCGCTGCGATGGGGATCGCGCCGATCGCCGGCCTGGAGGGCGGCGACGAGACGCTCTACTTCGAGATCCTCGGCGTCGTCCTCGTGGGCCAGCTGCTGTGCACGGTGCTGGCGCCGCTGGTACGCCGGCTCAACGCCGGTGCCGAGCGCCCCGTCGTCGCCGTCCCCACCGAGCGCGAGCGCCTCGTCGCCGAGCTCATCTCGGTCGCCGAGCGCCTCGAGCGCCTCGGCGCTGGTCCGCAAGTGCAGGCCGAGTGCGAGCGCCTGCGCCGGCTCGCGCGCTCCGCGGCCCGCTGAGCCGGGCCGTCGTAACCTCGGGGCGATGCCCGAGGGCGACACCATCCATCACGCCGCCCACCGGATGCGCCCGGTGCTGGAGGGTCGCATCCCCGACGAGCTCGTCACGCCGCATCCCAGGTTCGGGGGCGACCGCTGGCCCGAGAAGCTGGCCGGTCGCGCGATCGAGGCCGTCGACGCCCACGGAAAGCACCTGTTCCTGCGCTTCGAGGGCGAGCGCGTCATCCACTCGCACCTGCGCATGACCGGGGCGTGGGGCATCTACCGCGATGGCCAGCGCTGGAGCCGGTCGCCGCGGCGCGCGTGGCTCGTGCTGCGTGCCGCCGGCCACGCGGTCGTGCAGTTCGACGGCCCAGTGCTCGAGCTGATGACCGCCGCGCGCGTGCGTTTCGACCAGCGGCTCGCGGGGCTGGGCCCCGACATCCTCGCTGCCGACCTCGACGAGCGGCGCTTCCTCGCGCGCCTGCGCGCCGACGATCCCACGCGGCCGATCGGCGATGCCCTGCTCGACCAGCGCACGATCGCGGGCATCGGCAACCTGTGGAAGTGCGAGGGCTGCTTCGACGCCGAGATCGATCCGTGGCGCCCCACGGGCGAGGTCTCAGACGACGAGGCGCTGCGGGTGGTGCGCCTCACGCGCCCGCGCATGCAGCAGTCCGCGCGCGACGGCTTCCAGGCCCGCGCCCCCACCATCTACGGCCGGGCCGGCGTGCCGTGCCCGCGCTGCGGCGCGACGATCCTCAGGCGTGGGCAGTGGGAGGACAACCGCCCGACATACTGGTGCCCGGGATGCCAACGCTGAAGCGCATCGGCCACAAGGGCGCCGACCTCATCGCACCGGGCAACACGCTCGCGTCGTTCGACGCGGCGTTGGCGGCCGGCGTCGACATGGTCGAGTTCGACGTCCTGCCCGAGCACCCCGACAGGACGGGGCGCCTCGTGCTCGCCCACGACTTCGCGGCCGCCGCACGACACGAGCCGGTGACGCTCGAGCAGGGCCTCGCGCATTTCGCCCAGGACGCGTGGGAGGGCATCGAGCTCGACGTCGACCTGAAGACCACGGGCTACGAGCGCCGCGTCATCGACGCGCTGCGGGAGTTCGGGCTCGCCGAGCGCACGCTCATCTCCACCATGGAGCAGGAGAGCCTGCGCATCGTGCGCGCGGAGGCTCCCGAGATCCGCCTCGGGTGGTCGGTGCCAAAGCTGCGGCGCGACTACATGGCCAACCCACTCACGCGCGTGCCGGCGCTCATCGGCGCGCAGTACATCCGGACGGTGCTGCCGGGCCAAGCGGCACGCGCCATCCGCGAGGGCCGCGTCGACGCGATCATGTCGCATTGGGCCCTGGTCACCCCGCGCCTCGTGCGGGCCGTGGAGGAGGCCGGCGGCGAGCTCTACGTGTGGACGGTCGACGACGCGACGCGCATCGCCAAGCTCGACGCGCTGGGCGTCACCGGGATCATCACCAACGACCCGCGGCTGTTCGCTACCGCGTGATCTCGCACGACGAGCGCGACACGCGCCGTTGACGGTCCTTGCCGTCGCGGTGCCCAGCGGTCGTGGTCACGCGCGCGCGGTCGACGACCTCGGTGCCGTCGCGCCACTCCACGTCGACGATGCCGCGCAGGACGATGCGCGCGCCCGGCTTCGGGAGCGGGAAGGTGAAGGTCGTGCCGCCCTGCACCAAACGCGTGCCGATGCCAATGCGCGCGAAGCCCGCGTCGCCCCCCGAGCGCACCAGGCGCCATGCGCGCGCCCCGCCGTCGAACCACTGCAGGCGGATGCGGGCCCACTGCTGCGGCGCGCCGCGCTCGCGCGGGATCGATACCCGCACGCCCACGGCGCCCGGCTTGGACGGCGTGTCACACAGGTTGACCGTCGCCCACAGGTCGGTGTGCGCGGCCGTCTTGGCCAGGGCGCCGGCCGGCGCGAGGGCCAGGGCCGCGGCGGCGAGGAGGACGATCAGCACGCGCTTGCTCATGGCAGGTTCATCGGCAACGACAGGCACGGCGTCAAGTGATCGAGCACGTCGCCGCGGTGAAGCCGGCCGGGTCCGAGCCTGCGGTGTTGGGATGCGCCGCCGTGGTGCTCTTGCGCGCGCGCCGGGCGACCTCGCCGTCCTCGCGCCACTCGAAGGTGACCACCCCGCGCAGGAGGTAGGGCGCGGCCCCTTCGCGCGGGGGCGTGATCGTGAACGTGTTGCCGGACTGGCGGGTCTTGTACCGGGCCGAGCCCACCTCGACGAAGCCGGAGTCGGCGCCGGCGAGGTTGTGCCAGCGCGCGTCGTCGGAGTTGAAGAACTGCACCTGGAAGCGCATGAACATGACCTCGGCCTTGTCACCGCTGCCGGGCATCGAGCCGCGGATGCCGATCGAGTCGGGATGGCCCACGGTGTCGCAGACGTTGACCGTCGCCCACAGGCGCTTGTTGTGGAAGATCGAGTCGGCCCGGCGCGCGCTCGCCCCGGCCGGAACCACTGCCATGAGCAGGGCAATCACGCCGAGCGTTGTGCGCAACGGGCTCACACCCTGACGATACCTTCGACCCCCCGCGGGTTTCGGTCCTCCTGTGACGAATCCGCTGCCGCGCCGTAGCACCCATGTGGAGCACACCCTGACGATGGCCTTGGACCAGGCGCCCGCGACCGTCACCGCCTCCTTCGAGGCGCTCTATCGATCCAGCGCGGACGCCGTGTACGCCTATGCCGCGTCGCTGCTGCGCGATCGCTCGGCGGCGGAGGAGGTCACCGCCACCGCCTTCGAACGCGCCCTGCGCAAGCAGCGCTCGTTCGATCCGCGCCGCGGGACCCAGCGGGCGTGGCTGTTCGGGATCGCGCGCAACGCGGCGCTCGACGAGCTGCGCCGGCGCAAGCGCAGCGCGGAGCTCTCGGTCGAGCCGGCGGGCGACGAGCCCGCGCCCGAGGGCGAGGCCGAGGCCGCCGAGCGCCGCGCCACCGTGCGCGCCGCGCTGGCCACCCTGGAGCCACGCGACCGCGAGCTCATCGCCCTGAAGTTCCACGCGGGCCTGAACAACGCCGAGATCGGCAACGTCCTCGGCGTCTCGGCCTCCAACGCGGGCACCCGCGTGCACCGCGCCCTCACCCGACTTCGGGAGGCCTGTCATGCGCCGTCGTGAATTCACCCTGGATCCCGCCGTGGCGGCCGAGCTCGAGGCGCTGGAGGCCGCCCTCGCCGGCGACCCCGCCGCCGAGCCCGAGCTCGCCGCCCTCGTGCGCGACGTGCGCGCCGAGGCGCCGACGATGGAGCCTGCGGCCCGGGCGCGGCTCGACCGCCGCGTCGAGCGCGGCTTCGTGAGCCCGCTGCCGCGCCGGCGCTTCGCGCTGCGCCCGCTGATCCCCGCGCTCGGCGTCGCCGGCTGCATCGTCGCCGCGATCGTCGCGATCGCGCTGAGCGCCCGCGGCGGGAACGACGACTTCGTCAGCAGCCGCGGCGGTGGCGGAGCGAGCGTCACCAGCCAGGCCCGGCCCGAGTCCTCCGATGCCGCCAAGAGCAGCAGTGGCAGTGGCAGCGGGAGCGCCGGCAGCAGCAGCAGCAGCCCGGCCCTCGCGACGCCGGCCGCGCCCGCCCGCCAGCGACGCGTCGAGCGCAGCACGCGCCTGGAGCTCACCACTACCGACGTGCAGAAGGCATCCGACGGCGTCGTGCGTGCGACGCAGGCCGCGGGAGGCTTCGTGCAGTCCTCGCAGGTCTCCACCGGCGACGGGCGCTCGACCTCCTCGTTCGTCCTGCGCGTCCCGACCAGCCGCCTCGACGACGCGCTGGCCCGGCTGAGCAAGCTCGGTCACGTCAAGTCGCTGCAGCAGAGCGCCGACGACATCACCGGCGCCTACGACAGCGCCTCCGGCCGCCTGACCGAGGCCCGCGCCGAGCGCCGCGGCCTGCTGCGCGCGCTGGACCACGCGACCACCGCCGAGCAGGTCAGCAGCCTGCGCGCGCGCATCGCCGACAACCGCCGCGAGCTGCAGCGCTACCAGCGCGACTTCAACGCGGTGCGCAACCGGGCCAGCCTCGCCACCGTCGGCGTCGACGTGACCGGCGTCGCGCGCAAGCAGGCCACGGCCCCGAGCGACGGGCCGTGGACGCCCGGCGACGCCGCCCACGACGCGGTCCGCGTCCTGGAGGTCAGCGCCGGCGTCGCCCTCATCGCACTCGCGGTGCTGCTCCCGCTCGGCCTGGTCGGCGCCGCGGGCGGCTTCGCCGCCGTCACGCTGCGCCGCCGGCGGCGCGAGGCCGCGCTGTCGGCGTAGCCGCCAAAGCCGTGCAATAGCTGCAAACGCGCAACCCTTCTGCGGGCCACCCGTTGGAGAGGAGTCGGGCGGGGGACGCACTCTCACATCGGAGGATCGACCTCATGTCCGCTCCATGCCGCGCGCTGCGCGCGCGTTCGCTCCTGCCCCCGGCCGTCCTCGCGCTGCTTGCGCTGACGGCCGCCACCGCAGAGGCCTGGCCGGGCCTCAACGGCTACATGGTCTACGGGTCCAACCGCACCGGCTCGCAGTTCAGCGACGACATCTACGTGTCACCGCTGGACGTCGAGACGCCCAAGCAGCTCACCTTCCGCCGCGCCGACGACGGGCAGCCCGCGTGGTCGCCCGACGGCCGGCGGCTGGCGTTCAAGACCACGCAGGCCGGCAGCAACCAGCTCGCCGTGATCAACGCCGACGGCTCCGGCGAGACGCTGCTGACGCGCACCTTCCGCTTCAGCGAGGGCCAGCCCGCCTGGTCGCCGGACGTGACGAAGCCGATGAAGCTGCTGTACCGGCGCACACCGGAGAACCCGCTCGTGCAGAACGCCGACATCTGGGTGCTCGACATCGACGCGAGCGCCAAGGATCCGATGCAGCCGGTCACGCAGGCCGTCCTGCTGCGCACCGGCGACGAGCGCTACCCGTCCTACTCGCCGGACGGGACGCAGATCGCGTTCCGCGGCGACGTGGATCTCGCCGAGCCCTCTGGCGACGAGGAGATCTATGTGATGAACGCCGATGGCACGAACGTCCGGCAGCTCACGAGCAACGCCGACTTCGACTCGGCCCCCTCGTGGTCGCCCGACGGCAGGCGGATCCTGTTCGAGCGCGCGCCCGCGGGCACCTTCACGCCGGGCGTGGAGGCCCAGGAGAAGGACGTCTACGTCATGCGCGCCGACGGCAGCCACGTGCGCCGGCTGACCGACTCGCCAGGGCTCGACGAGGGGCCCGAGTTCTCGCCGGATGGCACGAAGATCGCCTTCTCGAGCGCTCGCGACGGCCAGCAGGAGATCTACGTCATGGATGCCGACGGCTCCGATCCGCGGCGCCTGACCGACAACCCGGCGCGCGACGAGTCGCCCGACTGGCAGGCGCTTCCCTTCGATACCAGCGGCCACCGGGCGTGCGGTGACGACTCGCTCGCCTCCGGCGGCGCATCGAGCGTGGTCGCGATGCGGGTCCAGTGCCACGTGGCGCGCCGCATCGCGCGGCGCTGGAGCGAGGCCGCCGATGCCGGCGCACCGCCGACGAGGCTCAAGGGCCTGCGCTGCACCACGGCCCCGCACACGTACGACCTCGTGCTCGTGCAGTGCACCGGCCATGGGGCACCGTGTGCGCGCGACATCGCGTTCGTGTGGCGCGACCCGGCACGGGCACCAGCCCTGGCGGCGGTCGCCCCGCAGGCACTCGCCGCCCCCGAGGCCGGCGCGTCCGCCGAGGACGATCCGGGCGACGAGGGGTCGGCGGAGGCCCACGAGGCATAGCTCGCGCGCCGACGACACGGCGGACGCGGCGCGGCGACCGAAGGCCGCGCCGCGCCGCCGCGTCAGGTCAGCAGCTCGCCTTGTAGACCGCGTCCGGGTTCTCGGCGAGGTTGTCCTTGGTCAGCGACGTGAAGCCGGTGCCAATCTGCTTCTCGGTCGCCTTGCCCGTCAGCGCGTTGTACGCCTGCTGCACGCCGTCGGCGCCGATCTCGGCCGGCTTCTGGGCGATGAGCGCCTGCACCGTGCCCTTCTTGAGGTCGTCGACCTGCTTGGGGCCGGCGTCGAAGCCGACGATCTTCACCTGGCCCAGCTTGCCCGCCTCGCGGATGCCGGTCGCGGCGCCCTCGGCGGAGAACAGGTTGGTGGCGAAGATGCCCTTGAGGTCGGGGTTCTTGGCCAGCGCGGCCTTGGTCACCGCGGCGGCCTTCGACGGGTCGTCGTCGTCGAACTCCTGGCCGACGTAGGTCAGGCCGGCCTCCTTGGCGCCCTCCTCGAAGCCCTTGGCGCGCAGGTCGGTGGTCGAGATGCCGGGCTTGACGTTGACCACGAAGACCTTGCCCGAGCCGCCGATGAGCTCGCCCAGTGTCTTGGCTGCCTGCTTTCCGCCGCCCTCGTTGTCGGAGGCGATCTGCGACACCGCGAAGTCCGACTGCTCGAGCGTCGTATCGACGAGCGCGACCTTCGAGCCGTTGTCGGAGAGCTGCTTGATCGGCGCGTACATCGCCTTCGTGTCGGTCGGCGCGACGAGCACAGCGTCGGGCTTCTTGGCCGCCACCGCGTTGACGACCGGCGTCTGCAGCCCGGCGTCGAACTTGTCGGGGCCTTGGAAGTCGAGCGTCACGCCGAGCTCCTTGGCCTTGGCCTGGGCTCCGCAGTTCATCGTGATGTAGAACTCGTCGCCCTTGACGCCCGCGATGAGCGTCATCTTGTAGTTCTTCTTGGCGCTGCTCGACGACGAGCCGCTGCTGGAGCCGCTCGACGTGCTGCTGTTGTCGTCGCTGCCACAGGCCGCGACGCCGAGAGCAAGGATCGCGGCACAGGCCGCACCGATCCAGGTTCTGCGTGCCATGGTGGGACGGACCTCCTCCTAGAGGGTTGGGACGGTCACCGCCGGTACTGCGACCGGCGGCGCAATTGGTCGAGGTACACGGCGCCGATGAGCACCGCGCCGACTGCGATGTTCTGCCAGAACGGATTGACCCCCACGATCACGAAGCCGTTCTGCAGGACGGCGGGGATGAAGACGCCGAAAACGGTGCCGAGCATCGTCCCGATCCCCCCGAACAGGCTCGTCCCGCCGATCACGACGGCGGCGATGGCCTGCAGGTTGTCGGTGTCGTGGCCGCCGATCGTCGTCGTCGAGAAGCGCGCCAGCGACAGGAAGCCGGCCAGGCCGGCGAGCGTGCCGGCAAGCGCGTAGACCTTGATGAGGTGGCGGTCGACGGGGACGCCGGCGCGCCGCGCCGCCTCCTCGTTGGAACCGACCGCGTACGTGTGGCGGCCGAAGCGGGTGGCGGCCAGGATCACCCCGAAGACGATCGCCACCGCGAAGGCGATGAGCACCAGATAGGGAACCTGGTCGAACGCCCGCCCGGTGCCGATCGTCGTGATGAGCTTGAACGGCACCTCGCGCTCGTCGACGCCGCCGGAGATGACGAGCGCCGCGCCGAGGCTCATGCCCAGCGTGCCGAGGGTCACGATGAAGGCGGGAATCTTCGCCTTGGCCACCAGGAAGCCGTTGATCAGCCCCCACGCCAGGCCGCCCGCGAGCGCGACGCCGAGGCCGAGGAAGATCACGCCCCAGTTGTCGCCGCCCGCGGCGTGCATCGCCTTCGCCGAGACGACGCCGCTGAACACGAGGACTCCGCCCACCGACAGGTCGATGCCCGCCGTGATGATCACGTAGGTCATCCCGGTGGCGAGCACGAGCAGCACGGCCGCGTCGGTGGCGATGTTGCGCGCGTTGGCCGTGCTGACGAACGAGTCGTACTCGAGGACGCTGAAGACCAGGATCAGCGCAAGGAGGATCAGGCCGATCCACGTGCTCGATCCGGCGACGAGGCGCTGCCAGAAGGGCGCCGAGCGGCCCTCGACGTCGTCGTCGAGCTCGGGCTCGTCGGCCGGCGCGGTGGTCACGTCGGTCATGGGGTCACCTCCGTGGGGCGTCCGGCCCGGGTGGGTGGGTCCTCTTCTGATTGCGAGGCTCGGCCTCCGGCCGATCTACCTCGTCGTGCGTGATGGCTCCGGTCATGGCGCCGACGACATCCCCCATCGAGACGTCGCCGCGCTTGAAGCGCGCCACGCGCGTGCCGAGGCGCAGGACCTCGATGCGGTCGGCCACCTCGAAGACCTCGGGCATGTTGTGGCTGATGAGGACGACCGCGAGGCCCTGGTCGCGCACCCGCGCGATGAGGTCGAGCACATTGCGCGTCTGGACCACGCCGAGCGCGGCGGTCGGCTCGTCCATGAAGACGACCTTCGAGGCCCACGTCACGGCGCGCGAGACCGCGATGCCCTGCCGCTGGCCGCCGGACATCGTGGCCACCGGCGCCGCGGTGTCCTGCAAGGCGACGCCGAGGTTCCTGAAGGCGTCGCGGCTCTGGACGCGCATCGCCTGCTTGTCGATGAACCCCAGCCGGCCGAGGACGCCGGGGCGCATGACCTCCCGGCCGAGGAACATGTTGGCGCCGGCGTCGAGCTCGGCCGCCAGCGCGAGGTCCTGGTAGACGGTCTCGATGCCCAGACGGCGCGCGTCGAGCGGCGTGTGGATCTCGACCGGCTCGCCCTCGAACAGGATCTCGCCGGCATCGGGCTGGTGCACGCCGGCCAGCGTCTTGACCAGCGTCGACTTGCCGGCTCCGTTGTCGCCGACAAGCGCGACCACCTCGTTGGCGTTGACCGCGAAGCTCGCGCCGCGCAGCGCCTGCACGCGGCCGAAGCTCTTGACGATCCCTCTGGCTTCGAGCAACGGCTCGGGCATCAGGCAGGCTCCTTTGTCATGTCGTCCCCCACCCGCGCCACGGCGGGCAGGTCGTCGGCGCCGGCGTAGAGGCCGGCGGCCACGCCGGAGAGCAGCGCGGCGCCGCGGCAACCGGCCTCGACCACCGGGGGCGCCTCGATCGCGCCGAAGCGGCGCTTGGCGTGCAGTACTGCGCGATCGCGCGCCCAGCCGCCGGTGACGACGACCTTGGTGTGCGGTCCGGCGACGGCGTCGATGTGGGCGATCAGCGCCTGCACCTCGCGCGTGACCTCGTCGATGGCGCCGCGCCAAACAGCGGCCGGTGGTGCCGCGGGCAACCGCACCGGCGAGCGCTCGAGCGAATGCAGGTGCAGCTCGAGCGCGGGCGCGTCACCGGGAGCGGTGGCGAGCGCGCCCGCACTGAGCTCTTCGCGGCCGGCCTCGCCGACCCCGAGCGTGTCCAGCACCTCGCGCAGGGCGAGGCCGGACCACAGCCCGGCCAGCAGGGCCTGGCGCCCCTCGGCGACGTGCCACCCGACGGTCACGCCACCCTCGACGCTGCGCCGGCGCGCGGCGGCGTCGAGCGGCGGGGCAACGCGCACGAGCGCCTCGGCGGTCCCGCAGGAGTCGAGCACGTCGCCGGGCGCGACCACGCCCACGCCGAGGCCGGCGACGAGGTGGTCGTGGCCGGCGACGGTCAGCGCGGCGCCCGCGGTGCCGGGCAGGGCGGCGCCGTCGCTGCGCCCGGCGTCGGCGCCCGCCCAGACGACGTCGCCGAGCAGGTCGCCGGGAAGCTGGGCCCACGCGAGCGCGTCGGCGTAGGGCGCAGCGCGCTCGAGGTCGAGCAGGCCCGTGCGCGAGGAGAGCGAGAGCTCTGAGACCTGGCGACCGCCGAGGCGGTGCACGACCCACTCGCCGACATTGAGCCAGCGCGCGGCGCCGCGGGTGCCGAGGTGCTTGACCTTGGCCAGTGAGCACAGGGCGCTGGCCGGCAGCCCGGTGCGCTCGCTGAAGTCCGGCAGGTCGCGCGCGAGCGCCTGCGCCTCGGCGGTGCCGCGGGAGTCGTGCCAGGCGACGGGCCGGTGCAGGACGCGGCCCGCGCCGTCGAGCAGCATCCCGGTCTCGGCCACGCTGGTGACGCCGACGCCGGCGACGCGGCCCTCGGGAGCACGCGCGATCGCGTCGCGCGCCGCGCTCAGCACCGCCGCGAGCAGCGCTTCGGGATCGAGCTCGGCCCCGGTCGGTACCGGCTGCCACGGGGTAGGCGCCTGGCCGTGGGCC
>Ga0307278_10001061_pt1 | contig 13685 bp, 8 predicted proteins | sample ER_DNA_117_FD_194482 | JGI IMG/M metagenome (GOLD analysis project Ga0307278, IMG submission 194482) | Bulk soil microbial communities from the East River watershed near Crested Butte, Colorado, United States - ER_DNA_117 | ecosystem: Environmental > Terrestrial > Soil > Floodplain | place: USA... | reverse complement strand
GAGGGACTTCACCACCACGCCCTCGTGGCCGCGAGCAAGCGCGTCCTGCAGGAACGCTGCCGCGATTGCCGGATCCGCCGTGACCACCCGCGGAACACGCAGCGGCTCCGGCACCACCTTGGCCAGCGCCGCCTGCCGCTCCGACCCCGGCCGGTCGAGCAGGTCCTCGCCGTCGAGGTGCAGCAGGTCGAAGGCGAACAGCGACAGCGGCACGCTCTGCCGCACGGTGGCCACGTCGAGCTTACTGCCGACCCGGCCGGCGGTGACCTGGAACGGCTGCGGCCGGCCGTCGGAGCGCAGCGCGATCACCTCGCCGTCGAGCACCAGCGAACCCGCTGGCAGGGCGGCGACCGCCTCCACCACCTCCGGGACCCGGTCGGTGATCTCGTCCAGCGTGCGGGTGAACACCCGTATCTCCAGGTCCTGCCGGTGAATTTGGACACGAACGCCATCAAGCTTCCATTCGATGGCAGCACCTCTAGGCTGGGCAGCAGCCGTCGCCTCGCCTGGTGGCCCTAATGAGGCACTGGTTCCGTCGAGCTTCCACTCGACCGCTGCGGGGCTGACCCGTTCGAGGGCGCTGTCGATGTTGCTGGCGGTCTGGGCGAGCATCGGCTGCAGGGGGCGTCCGACCTGCAGGCGGAAGGCGCGCAGCCCGTCGACGCCGTCGCGCAGGGCGGTCTCGGCGACGGCGCCGAGGGCGCCGCGCAGCATCAGGGCGCGGCGCACCTGGGTGGCCGGCACGGCGGCGGCGCGGGCGATCGCCTCGGCCATGACGCCGTCCAGGGCGCCCTGGCGCAGCTCGCCGGAGAGCAGGCCGACGAGGAAGCGCTGCTCGGCGGCGGTGGCGCGGCCGAGCAGGTCGGCGAGCAGGCGGCGCCGCTCGGCCTGGGAGCCGGGTCCGGCCTGGCGGCCGATCCGCTCGAAGGCGGCGTCGACCTCGGTGAGGGCGAGCGAGGGCGTGGCCGCCGGCGGGGGCCGGTCGCGGAGCGCGGCGTAGCCGACGCCGATCTGGCGCTGGCGCAGCTCGCCGGAGAGGAAGGCGACCGCGATGCCGATCTCGGCGGGCTGCAGGCGGGCGAGGCAGCCGGCGAGGCTCTCGATCTTGGCGAGCCGCGCGGGGGTGGCCGCGACCGTCTCGGAGGTGGCGGCGATCTCGCTGAGCAGCATGGGATGAAGCTAGCACCACGGTCGCGAGTCGCGGCCGAACCGCGGTCGCCCTGCCTGCGGGGCATGCGGCACATTCTGCCGTGGCGTGGGGACGGCGGCCTCAGGTGTGCTGCTCGGCGAGGTACTCGTGGACGAGCTGGACGACGATGGCGCCGGCGCCGACGGCGGAGGCGACCCGCTTGACGGAGCGGTGGCGCACGTCGCCGGCGGCGAAGACGCCGGGGACGCTGGTCTCGAACAGCAGCGGCGGGCGCGCGAGTGGCCACGCGGCCGGCGGCCGGCCGTCGCGGAGCAGGTCGTGGCCGGTCAGGAGGTAGCCGCGCGGGTCGCGCTCGACGACCCCGTCGAGCCACTCGGTGCGCGGCTCGGCGCCGATCATCACGAACAGGGCGGTGGCGGGGACGGTCTGGGTGGTGCCGTCGGTGTTGTCCCGCAGGGTGAGGGCTTCGAGGCGGCTGCGGCCCTGGCCGCCGACCGCCTCGGTGTGCGGGCGGACCGTCACGTTCGGCAGCGCGTCGATCTCCCTGACGAGGTAGTCGGACATGGTGGCGGCGGGGCCGTCGCCGCGCACCAGGATGGTGACGGTGGCGGCCCACTTGGCGAGGTGGACGGCGGCCTGGCCGGCGGAGTTGCCGCCGCCGACGACGAAGACGTACTCGCCCTCCATGGCGCGGGCCTCGGCGGCGGCGGCGCCGTAGAAGACGCCGGCGCCGCGCATGGCCTCGAGGCTGGGGACGCCGAGGCGGCGCCAGGTGACACCACTGGCGATGATGACCGTCCGGGCGGTGACCTCGTCGCCGTCGGAGAGCCCGATGACGCGCTCGCCGCCCATGACGGTGAGGCTGGTGGCGCGCTGGGCCAGGACGAACTCGGCGCCGAACAGCCAGACCTGCTCCATCGCACGGTTGGCGAGGTCGTCGCCGCTGATGCCGTGGGGGAAGCCGAGGTAGTTGCGGATCTGGGAGCTGGTGCCGGCCTGCCCGCCGAATATCGTCGGCTCCACGATCAGGGTGCGCAGCCCCTCGGAGGCCGCGTAGACGGCGGCGGCGAGCCCGGCCGGGCCGCCGCCGACGACGGCGACGTCGTAGGTCCGACCGTCGGCGTGGCTGCGGAAGCCGAGGACCTCGGCGATCTCGGCGTTGGACGGGTCGGTGAGGACCGGTCCGGAGCGGAAGACCAGCAGCGGCAGGCTGGCGGCGGCTCCTCCGGCCTGGTCGAGCAGGGCCTTGCCGGTCTCGGAGCCGGGCTCGTAGAAGCCGTGCGGCAGGGCGATGCGGCTGAACAGGTCGCGCAGCTCGTGGGAGCGTTCCGCCCAGCGTTCCCCGACGATCCTGACCGCCTCGAAGGTGGGCGCCCGGCCGGCCGCCCAGTCGGCGACGATCTGGCTGACCGGCAGGAACAGCCAGCGTTCCGGCTCGCCCCAGGGGTCGAACAGGTAGTGGTCGACCTGGCCGAGGGTCATCGCCCGCGCCAGCGGGTGGGCCGAGGCCCACTCGCCCCTGCCGACCAACAGGACGCGCTGGGCGGCGGGGTGCAGCTCGTGGGCGCGGACCAGCAGCTCGGTGCCGTCCATCTCGGCCGTGGTGGTCGGGGCGACCAGCATGGCGACCTCGTCGCCGGCTCCGAGCCGTGCGAGTGTCGCCAGCGCCGCCGACGGGGAGCGCTCGGCGAGGACCTGGTAGTCGGCGCCGAAGCGGCGGCGCAGCTCGCCGGCGAGCGCCTCCAGCCTGGGTGCGTCGTCGTCGACCAGGAAGAACAGCGGTTTCCCCATGCCCGAAGCCCCCTCGGCCGGCCCCGCACGGCACACCCGCCTGTGCCCATGCGGACCTTGCACCCACAGACTATCGAGCAGCCGCCGGCGAGCGGCAACGACGATCCGCCGCGAGACGCCGACCAGACCGCGGACGGGCCCGCTCGGGCCGCCCGCGTCCGCGCCGAGGTCCTGGTGCCGTTGCGGGCGCTGACGCCGAGGCGGGACGCTACCTCGAGACCTGGAGCGCGGGCCTGACCGGCCTGCTGGCCGCCGGCGGCCAGCCGACCGGCACGACGGTGAACCCGTGAGCAGCGGCGACCGTTGACAGCCCAGGTCGCGGCCAACAAGATCCGTGAGAGCCTGGGCTGCCTCGCTGCGGTGGTCCACGTTGGCAGCCGGCCCGCGAGGGCCGCTCGGGGGAGCGCGCGCCGTGACGCGTGCGGAAGGGTGGGTGCCGGATGACGCAGGTTGGTGGTGTGAGCGAGGCGAGGGGCGTGGCCGATCCCGCGACCGACGGGGCCCGCGTGCCGGGCCTGCTGACCCTCGACGAGCTGCGGGGCGAGGTGGCGGCCGGCCGCGTCGACACGGTGCTGCTGGCGATCGCGGACATGCAGGGCCGGCTGCAGGGCAAGCGGCTTGCGGCGACCCACTTCCTCGACGAGGTGGTCGAGCACAACGCGGAGGGCTGCAACTACCTGCTGGCCGTGGACGTGGACATGAACACCGTCGGCGGCTACGCGATGAGCTCCTGGGACCGGGGCTACGGCGACTTCGTCTTCCGCCCCGACATGGCCACGCTGCGCCGCGTCCCCTGGCACGAGGGGACCGTGCTGGTCATGTGCGACATCGAGTGGGAGGACGGCAGCCCGGTGACCGCCTCGCCGAGGCACATCCTGCGCCGCCAGCTCGAACGGGTCGCCGAGCGGGGCTGGCAGGCCCTCGCCGGCACGGAGCTGGAGTTCATGGTCTTCCGCGACAGCTACGAGGACGCCTGGCGCAAGGGCTACCGCGACCTGGAACCGGCCAACACCTACAACGTGGACTACTCGATGCTCGGCACCGCCCGGATCGAGCCGCTGCTGCGGCGCATCCGCAACGGCATGGCCGGCGCCGGCATGCGGGTCGAGTCGGCCAAGGGCGAGTGCAACTACGGCCAGCACGAGATCGCCTTCCGCTACACGGACGCGCTGACCACCGCGGACGGGCACGCCATCTACAAGAACGGCGCCAAGGAGATCGCCGCCCAGGAGGGCTACAGCCTCACCTTCATGTCGAAGTTCAACGAGCGCGAGGGCAACTCCTGCCACATCCACTTCAGCCTGCGGGCGGGCGACGGCGGGCTGGTGATGGCCCGGTCCGGGCACAACGGGGCGCACGGCGACGGCGGCCCGGCCAGTCACGGCTACTCCGAGCTGATGACCCAGGTCCTCGCCGGCCAGCTCGCCTGCCTGCGGGAGCTGACCCTGTTCCTGGCCCCGAACGTCAACTCCTACAAGCGCTTCGCGGCCGGCAGCTTCGCGCCCACCGCGGTCGCCTGGGGCCACGACAACCGCACCTGCTCGCTGCGGGTGGTCGGCCACGGCCAGTCGCTGCGCCTGGAGAACCGCGTGCCGGGTGGCGACGTCAACCCCTACCTGGCGCTGGCCGCGATCATCGCCGCGGGCCTGCACGGCGTCGAGGCGGGTCTGGAGCTCGAGGACGAGTTCACCGGCAACGCCTACGAGTCGAGCAAGCCGAGGGTGCCGCGGACCCTGCGCGAGGCGCGCGACGCCTTCGCCGGCAGCGAGGTCGCCCAGCAGGCGTTCGGCAGCGACGTGGTGGAGCACTACAGCAACATGGCCACGGTCGAGCTGGACGCGTTCGACGCCGCCGTGACCGACTGGGAGCGCTACCGGGGGTTCGAGCGGATGTGAGCGGCCGGGCCACTATCGAGGTCCGCGACCCGGCCAGCGAGGCGGTGATCGAGCGGCTCCAGGCCGCGACCGCCGCCGACGCCGACGCGGCGGTCGAGCGGGCTGCCGCGGCCTTCGAGAGCTGGCGCGCGGTCTCCCCCGCCGACCGGGCGCGGCTGCTGCGCCGCCTGGCCGAACGCGTCGACGCCGAGCGCGAGGAGCTGGCGCGGCTGGAGATGCGCAACGCCGGCAAGCCGATCGTGGACGCCCGCGCCGAGATGGCGATGGTGGTGGAGACCTTCGCCTACTACGCCGGCGCGCCGGAGCGGCTGCTCGGCGAGACCGTCCCGGTGGCCGGCGGGGTCGACCTGACGTTCAGGGAGCCGCTCGGCGTGGTCGGGCTGATCGTGCCGTGGAACTTCCCGCTGCTGATCGCCTCGTGGAAGCTGGCGCCCGCGCTGGCCGCCGGCAACGCGGTGGTGCTCAAGCCGGCCGAGCTGACGCCGCTGACGGCGCTCGCCTTCGCCCGCCTGGCCGTCGAGGCCGGCATCCCGGAAGGGGTGGTCAACGTCCTGCCCGGCCCCGGGCGGGTCCTCGGCCAGCGCCTGATCGAGCATCCCCGGGTGGCGAAGATCGCCTTCACCGGCTCGACCGAGGTCGGGCGTTCGGTGATGCGCGGCGCGGCCGGGACCATCAAGCGGGTCACCCTGGAGCTGGGCGGCAAGTCGGCCAACCTGGTGTTCGCCGACGCCGACCTGGCGGCGGCGGCCGCCGCCGCGCCGGCGGCGGTGTTCGGCAACGCCGGCCAGGACTGCTGCGCCCGCTCCCGCATCCTGGTGCAGGCCTCCGTGCTGGACGACTTCCTGGCGCTGCTGGAGCCGGCCGTGATGGACGTCAGGGTCGGCGACCCGGCCGACGAGAGCACCCGCATGGGGCCGCTGATCTCGGCGTCGCAGCGCGAGGCGGTGGCCTCCTACGTGCCCAGCGGCGCGCCGGTGGCGATCAGGGGGCACGCGCCGGCGGGGCCGGGCTACTGGTACCCGCCGACGGTGCTCGCCCCGGTGGACCCGGGCGACCGGACGGTCACCGAGGAGATCTTCGGGCCGGTCGCGGTGGTGCTGCCGTTCGCCGACGAGGACGAGGCGGTGCGCCTGGCCAACCAGACCGTCTACGGGCTGTCCGGGTCGCTGTGGACCCGCGACGTGGCCCGCGCCATGCGGGTCGCCCGGGCGCTGGAGACCGGCACCCTGTCGGTCAACTCCAACACCTCGGTCAGGGTGCAGACGCCGTTCGGCGGCTTCAAGCAGTCCGGCCTCGGCCGTGAGCTCGGCCCGCACGCGCTCGACCACTACACCGAGGTCAAGAACGTCTTCGTGTCGACAACTTGACTTGTTGTCATAGCGATAAGGGGGCTGATCGATATCGCACGCCTGCAGGGCAAGGTCGCGGTGATCACCGGGGCGGCCAGCGGCATCGGCCGCGCCAGCGCGCGACGCTTCGCCGCCGAGGGCGCCCGGGTCTGCGTCGTCGACCTCGCCGACGAGGCCGGCGAGCAGGTCGCCGCCGAGGTCGACGGGCTGTACCTCCACGCCGACGTGACCGACGCCGACGCGGTGGCGGGCGCCTACGCGCGCGCCGCGGAGCAGTTCGGCGGCATCGACGTGCTGTTCAACAACGCCGGCATCAGCCCGCCCGACGACGTCTCGGTGCTGGACACCAGCGTGGAGGCCTGGCAGCGGGTGCAGGACGTCAACCTCTCCTCGGTGTTCCTGTGCTGCAAGCACGGCATCCCCCACCTGCTGGCGCGGGGCGGCGGGTCGGTGGTCAACACCGCCTCGTTCGTGGCGGTGATGGGCGCCGCCACCTCGCAGATCTCCTACACCGCCTCCAAGGGCGGGGTGCTGGCCCTCTCCCGCGAGCTCGGCGTCGAGTTCGCCCGCCGCGGGGTGCGCGTCAACGCGCTGTGCCCCGGCCCGGTCAACACCCCGATGCTGCGGGAGCTGTACGCCGCCGACCCGGAGCAGGCGGCGCGGCGCCTGGTGCACCTGCCGCTGGGCCGCTTCGCCGAGGCCGAGGAGATCGCCGCGGCCGCCTGCTTCCTCGCCTCCGACGACGCCTCCTACATCACCGCCAGCACCTTCATGGTGGACGGCGGCCTCTCGGGCGCCTACGTCACCCCGCTGTAGGCGGCGGCTCCCAGGACGCCTCCACCTTGTAGCCGTCGGGGTCGAGGCACTTGAAGCTCACGTCGTCGGGCTCGTCGTCCCGCTCGACCACGGTGACGCCGGCGGCGACCATCCGGTCGTGCAGCGCCCGCACCGCGGCCGGGTCGGGCAGGCTGAAGCCGAAGTGGAAGAAGCCGGGCAGCGCGCCCGGCTCCCCCGTGGAGAGGGCCAGGTTGAAGCCGTGGGCGTCACGGACGAACAGCGTGCCGTCGCCGGCCCGCCACGAGGGGCCGGCGCCGAAGCCGAACCACCTCTCGTAGAAGGTCCGCGAGCGCTCCTCGTCGCGCACCACCAGGGCGAGGTGGTCCAGGCGCGTGCTCACGACCGTGCCCCGGCCAGCTCCCCCGCCTGGCCGAGCAGCTCCTCGACATGGTCGAGCAGCTCGTCCACGTCGGCGGCCGGCCCGGCCACCTCCGGCGGTGGCGGCAGCGGCGGCCCCGGCGGCAGCGAGCTGCCGGTCAGCCGCTCGTAGGCGCGCCGGTAGGAGACGTTGGGGGCGCGCTCGTGCAGCTCGCCGTAGAGCGCGGCCGCGGCGCTGCGCTCCCGGTCCCGCGCCGGCCCGAGACGGGCCAGCTCGTCGAGCACGGCGGCCCGCTCCGGCCCGCCGGTCCATTCCCGCTCGAGCGGCCACAGCTCGCGCGCGGCGTCCTCGGGGCTGAGCCGCCCGGTCGCCACCCGCAGCCGCACGGCGAGCAGCCGGGCGCGCAGCTCGGTGCCGCGCTCGCCGTGCCGCGCGGCCACGTCGAGGGCCTCGGCGTTGAGCGGCTCGGCCTCGCCCGGCCGGCCGGCCGCGGCCAGGAGCTCGGCGAGGTCGAAGAGCCACTCGCAGAGGAAGTGGGCGGCGTCCAGCCTCCGGGCCAGCTCGATGGCGCCCGCGTAGCGCCGCTCGGCCACGGTCACGTCCCCCTGGGCCGCCACCGCCGCGGCGAGGCTGGCGACCCGGTTGGCCACGCTGGTCCAGTCGCCCAGCTCGAGCGCGATCCGCAGGGCATGGGCGAAGCACCTGGTGGCGCGGTCGTTCTCCCCGCGGAGGTGGTACAGCTCCCCCATGTTGCCGATCACCACCGCCGCCGGCTGGCGGTAGCCGATCTCCTGCGCGACCGCCAGCGCCCGCTGGAAGCACTCCAGGGCGTTGACGTGGTCGCCGTTGGTCGCGGCGAAGCCGCCGAGGTTGTTGGCCGCGTCGATGACGCCGCGCCGGTCCCCCGCCGCCGCGGCCGTCTCCAGCGAGCGGCCGAGCAGCTCCAACGCCGATGGCAGGTCGCCGGTGAAGGCGTGGACCACGCCGATGTGGTCGAGGGCGGCGCTGACCGCGGCGGAGTCGTCGGCGATCGCCAGGTGGCGCTCGGCCACCTCCGCCGCCTGGGCATACGAGCCCTGCTGGATGAGCGCGTAGGCCAGGCGGTCGAGGGTGCGGGCCAGCCCGGCGCGGTCGTCGAGCCGCTCGAACTGGTCGGCGGCGAGCGTGAGCCACTCGATCGCCTCGGCGTAGGACTGTGTGTACATGAACAGGTTGCCGAGCTCCCGCTGGCTGGCCGCGAGCAGCGAGCGGTCGCCGGCGGCGCGGGCGATCGCCATCGCCCGGCGGTAGGCGCCCTCCGCCTCCGACCAGCGGCCGACCAGGTGCCAGACGCCGCCGAGGTCGAGCAGGACCCCGCCGACCTCGGGCTCGGGCAGCAGCGGCAGCAGGCGCCGGTAATAGGCGACGGCCGCCTCGTTGGCGAACGCCGCCCTGGCCGCGTCGGCCGCGGCCCGGAACCAGATGCGCTGCTTGTCGCGGCGGCGCGTGCGACCCCAGTGGTAGGCGAGCGTGTCGACGTACTGGGCCAGGCGGTCAGGGTAGGCCTGCTCGATGTAGGCGCCGACGCTCTCGTGCAGCGTCTCGCGGGTGCGCAGGGTCAGGCTCTCGTAGGCGACCTCCTGGGTGATCGCGTGGCGGAACCCGTACTCGGCCTCCGCGCCGCCGCGGAGCCGGGGCGTCAGGCGCAGCTCGTCCAGGCGGTCGAGGTGCCAGGTGACCTCCTCGGGCGTCCCGGCCGCCGGGTAGCAGCCCGCGATCCACCCGGCCTGGAAGCGGCGCCCGAGGACGCTGGCGACCTTCAGCACGGCCTTCTCCGGCTCGCCGAGCTGGTCGATGCGGGCCATCACCACCCGTTGCACGCTGTCGGGCAGGTCGAGGTCGCTGCCGTCGCCGCCGCGGGCGTGGATCAGGCTGACCAGCTCCTCCAGGTAGAAGGGGTTGCCGCCGGCCCGCGCGACCACGCGGCCGACGGCCCCGGCCGGCGGCTCCCGGTCGGGGCCGTAGAGCTGGCGCATCCGCTGGCGCACCAGCTCGACGGCCTCGGGCTCCTCCAGCTCGTCGAGGGTCACGCCGCGGAAGCGCGGCAGCCGCGTCACCGGCTCGAACGGGTCGGCGCCACCGTCGACCGGGCGGGCGGTGAGCAGCAGCAGCACCGGCTGGTCGCCGAGGTTGCGGGCCAGGAACGCCAGCAGCGCGCGGGAGGGGCCGTCCATCCAGTGGCAGTCCTCGAGCACGAGCAGCACCGGTGCGGCGGCGGCCTGCTCGCGCAGCAGGTCGAGCAGGAGCGAGCGGAGCAGCTCCGCGCGGGTGGGCGGGTCGAGCCGCGCGGTCAGCCGGGTGTCGGGCAGCGGGAGGTTGAGGACCGGCGCGAGCAGCGGCGCCCGCTCGCCGAGGCGGGCGAAGAGCGCGGCGCGCTGCTCGTCGAGGGACTGGGCGCGGTCGAGCCCCAGCAGCCCGTGCCAGACCGACCGCCAGACCAGGTAGCTGCGGGCCGTGCCCAGCGAGCGGCAGGCGCCCCCCCAGACCCCGACGCCCAGTTCGCCGGCGAGCGCGACGGTCTCGGCGGCAAGCCGCGACTTGCCGATGCCGGGCTCGCCGAGGAGGCCGATGACACCGCCCCGGCCGGCGGCGAGCCGGCGCACCGCCGCCTCCAGCCTGGCCAGCTCGACCCGCCGGTTCACCAGCGCCGGCGGGGCCGCCCGGTCAGGCGGGTCGGCGCGGTCGCGCATGCCCTCCACCGCCCAGACGTCGACCGTCCCGCTGCGGCCCTTGACGGTCACCGGCAGGCGGCGGCCGACCGCCGCCCCGCTGGCGCGCTCCCAGGTCGGGCGGTCGATCAGGAGCTGCCCGGGCGCGGCCGCCTCCATCAGGCGGGCGGCGAGGTTGACCGAGTCGCCGACGACGGCGTACTCGCGGCGCGCGCCGGACCCTACCTCGCCACACCACACGACCCCGGTGGTGACGCCCATCCGGAAGGGGCCGCCGGCCAGCTCCTGCAGCTCGCGGCAGCAGCGCACCGCCCGCTCCTCGTGGTCTTCGTGGCGCACGGGCGCGCCGAACGCCAGCACCAGCACGCTGCCCTTGTCGCCCAGGTCGACCTGGCGCAGGTGGCCGTCCCAGCGCCCGATCGTCCGCACCGCGGCCACCACGTAGCGCTGCAGCCTGGTGACGGCCCCGGGGTCGTCGTCGGCCAGGTCGGGGAAGCCGATGAACGCCATGGTGACGGTGCGGTGCTCGTTGACCAGGCCGGCCTGGCCGCGCCGGACGCGCTCGGCGATCGCCGGGTGCAGGAAGGCGGCGAGGCGCTCGTCCTCGTGCGGGTCCAGGGCGACCGGGCCACGGCCGGCCGGGCGCGGCTGCCGGCGGGCCAGGGCCGCGACCACGGCCGCGGGGCCGCGCCGCTCGGCCACCTCGACGCCCAGGCTGGCGGCGAGCGCGCCGTCGACCGCGACCTCGCCGGGGCCGGACCGGCGGGCCGCCGCCGCGGCGCGGTCGAGGGCCTCGCCGGCCACCAGGTGCTCGAGCCGCATCGCCTGGTCGCCGAGGACCGCCAGCAGCGCCGAGCCGGATCCGACCCCGGCGCGCATGGCCAGCGTGAACGGTCCCGCCCGGGTGGCGACCGCGCGGAACTCGCCCATCGCCGCCTGCAGGTCGAGGGCGCACTGGACAGCGCGGCGCGCCGCCACCGGCAGGTCCCGCCCCGCCGGGAACACGGCCGTGACCGCGTCGCCGGCGAACTTGGCGACCGTCCCGCCGTACCCGCCCACCAGGCTGGTGACGCGGTCGAAGACGGCGTTGAGGAGGTCGCTCAGCTCCTCGGCGCCGTAGGGACCGGCGGCGGCCAGCGAGGCGCTCATCGGCGTGAAGCCGGCGACGTCGGCGATCAGGACGGCCGCCTCCACCCGCCTCACGAACGGCGGCGCGCCGCCGCCGCCGGCCAGCAGCCGCGGCGTGTAGTCGGGGACGTACGGCCGGAACGCCATCGCGCACCTCGGGGATACACGGCGGATTTGTCGGTATTTCTAACAATGGTGCGCTGAAGAGGGCACCGCTACCGTATCGCACCAGACGAGCAGCGCGAACTCGTTACTGGCCGGTCATCCGCACTGGTTGACCGACCACGTCCCCCTTGGAGCGCGCATGAGCTTCCAGACCACCAGCGACCTCGGCATCGAGGTGATGCTCGCCGCGCGGGACGGCGTCCGCCTGCGCCTGGTGTCCCACCTCCGCCGCGCCGATGCCAAGCCCCTGGACCACCCCATGCCCAGCCTGCCCCAGTCCCTGCAGGCCGCCTCGCCCCCGCCCGAGCGGGTCGACGGGCGCCGCTGGTACGAGCCGATCCGGGACCTGGACGGCCGGCCGCTGTTCGCCGACGAGGCCGACGCCGACTCGTGGCGGCGGGGCGTCCGCTTCACCGACGACGTCACGCCGCTCGGCGCACCCGCCCTCGAGACGATCATGCTCGACCAGCAGGTGATGCTCACCTTCCACTGGGCCAGGGCGGTGCACTTCTCCCCCGAGGGAGGCCACTACGCGACCGGCATCGTCTCCGGCCCGTACGACCAGCCCGACGCCGGGCAACCCATGGGCATCGACTTCTACGGCGAGTTCGAGCTGGCCTGGCGGCACGAGCTGGACCCGGACGCGTGGGTGGCGATCAGCTTCGAGCGCTTCGAGCCCGGCCGCGCGAGCGTCGAGTTCCTCGCCAAGGTGACCGACGCCTGGCTGTTCCGGCCGCCGAGCGGCAGGCCCTGGTGGGAGCAGCCGTACCCAGGGGCGCCGGCGAGCTGAACGGTCCGCCGTACCGGCCGCCCGCCGACCGCCACGGTGCCCTGCAGCCGCGCGGCCTGGCCGCCGCCGCCCAGGCCGCCCCCGGGCTGGCTCGCTTCGGCGGGCCAGCGCGGCGAGCCGGCGCGCCGGTGGGGCGCGGGCGGTTCGGGCGCATGTTTCCCAACCTGCGCCCCTACGAGCCGGACGACGGCCTGCTCGAACGGCTGGCCGCCCGGATGGCCGACGACCGCGGCGGCGACCACCTCGACCTGCCCGCCGGCTACACCTACTTCGGGCAGTTCGTCGACCACGACGTCACCTACGACCCGACCTCCAGCCTGCGCCGGCCCAACGACCCGGAGCGGCTGGAGGACTTCCGCTCCCCGCGGCTCGATCTCGACGCCGTCTACGGCAGCGGGCCGCGCGACCTTCCCTACCTGTACGACCAGCAGGCCGAGCCGAGCGGCGCGCTGCTGCTGGTCGGCGACAGCCACGCGCTGTTCGGGGAGGGGTTCGCCGCCGAGGACCTGCCGCGCAACGCGCGCCAGCGCGCCCTCGTCGGCGACCCGCGCAACGACGAGAACGCCGTGGTCACCCAGCTCCACCTGTCGTTCCTGAAGTTCCACAACCGCCTCGCGCGGGCGCTGGCCGCCGGCGGGCACGCCGCCCACTGGTCGGGGAGCCAGGAGGAGCTGTTCGAGGAGGCGCGCCGCATCGTCCGCTGGCACTACCAGTGGCTGGTGATCGAGGACTACCTGCCCCGGATCGTGGGGCAGCGCGCGGTCCGCGAGCTGCTCGGGCTCGGGTCTGCCACCACTGGCGGGCCGGTGGCGCGGCGCTTCGACCCGCGGCCGCGCCTGTTCGAGCACGGCGGCGACCCGTTCGTGCCGGTCGAGTTCTCGGGCGCCGCCTACCGCTTCGGCCACAGCCTGGTGCGGGCCTCCTACCAGCTCAACGGGACCAGCGGCATCCTGCCGGTGCTGACCGCCCATCCCGACCCCGACCCGGCCTCGGCGACCCACCTGGGCGGCTTCCGCGCCCTGCCGGCGGGCCTGGTGATCGACTGGGGGCACTTCTTCGACGGCCTGCCCGGCGGGCCGCCGCAGCCCGCGCGGGCGATCGACACGCACCTCAGCAGGCCGCTGGCGAGGCTGCCCGCCGAGGTGGCGCCGCCAGGGGCGCCGAACCGCTCGCTGGCCTGGCTCAACCTGGTCCGCGGCAAGTGGCTCGGCCTGCCGTCCGGCCAGGCCGTCGCCCGGGCCATGGGCCAGGCCCCGCTCGACGACGGGGTGCTGCGCCTCGACGGCGCCGCCGCGCCGCTGTGGTTCTACGTCCTGGCCGAGGCCGAGACGCTCGGCGAGGGCCGGCACCTCGGCCCGGTCGGCGGCCGCATCGTCGCCGAGGTCCTCCTCGGCCTCGCCGACGCCGACCCCGAGTCGTTCCTCTCGGTCGACCCGACCTGGACGCCGTTCCTCGGCCCGACCCCCGGCCAGTTCACCGTGTCCGACCTGGTCGCCTACGGGGCCAGCACGTAGGGCCTGCGCCAGTAGGTTATGGGCGGCGGCGGGGGCGGG
>Ga0307278_10001060_pt1 | contig 13692 bp, 12 predicted proteins | sample ER_DNA_117_FD_194482 | JGI IMG/M metagenome (GOLD analysis project Ga0307278, IMG submission 194482) | Bulk soil microbial communities from the East River watershed near Crested Butte, Colorado, United States - ER_DNA_117 | ecosystem: Environmental > Terrestrial > Soil > Floodplain | place... | reverse complement strand
AGTAACCGAACTACAAAGGGTTGTACGGACACGATGCTTGATTTCAATGAATTCAACGAGTTAGTTGAATTACCGAAATTTATGCAGATGGAAAAAAAGTATCAAAGCTGAGAATAACTTTTATCATGACGACAAAAATTAACCATTCCTGAAAACAATTAATTAAAAACCTTTTTACTCAATGCGTTTTAAATGGTATAGTGAGAAATTAGTATTATTATAAGATAGGTTGGATGTATAATTATGTAAGTTATCTGTTACTGAATCAGATTCCAACAGATAAAATTCACTATATTTGTTTGAATTTAACATTTCTGTAATGTTATCACTATATAGGAAAGTCCTATTTATTAATCCTAGCTCCATCCATCCTCTTAAATGCTTGCTGCCCACTATTATGGATCCTGAAGGTGTATTATTATTCATCCAGTCAATTAATGACACTAGTGATTCTGATTCAGGTATTGATATTGAATTGTATTGCATTGTCATAGGATCATAGTAATGTACATATTCATGGAAAAGTCCATAGAAGTTAAGGTAGGAACCATTGGGACTCGTAGCAAAAACAGATCCCAGAAATAGAAATGGAATGAGAATCACAAGATAATTGTTTAGATTTTTATGAGATATTGCAATTCGCTTACTCTCAATTAGCGTTACAAATCCATATCCTGAAAATATTGAAAGGAATATACTAAAAATGATTATCCATCTATCTGGCAAAAGGGCAGATGTATTCGGATATATTATCCAAGTAAATGAACCGACTAATGAAATTATAAGAGGAATTTTCAGAATAACGTTTTTAGCTTTCATAAAGCCAATTACTCCAGTAGGTAACAATATGCCACACATTACGAGGAACAAAACGCCCAAGTTCAATGAGTTGTATGATTGTTGAAGCGCGTCGTTTGCTGCACTTCCCAACATTATATTATTTGTTATAATATCAATGCTATTGAACAGGCCGACAGAAAAAATAATACTTGTAATAGTAGCTATTATTGCGATCATTCTTTCTCTTTTAACTAAAGAGTATAAGATGTAAACTGATGTCAGGAGAAAGCCTATCATTCTATCTGAAAGTACAGAAATAATAGATAATGGTAAAATGGTAAGCATAATTCTTTTTGATACATTTGAAATTGTACCTAAATATGATAAACAATATAAGGTAATAGTTAGTGCAAGCATATCTTTGTGAAGATCCCATGATGTTCTAAGTACTGATACTTGAAAAATAACAAATAATGATAAAAAAATACTTTGATAGTTACTGAGATGAAAAATATTCCTTGCAATTGAGTGAATAACCAGTGAAAATGATCCAAATATCAATACTGCTGACGCAGTGATCACTATTCTAGGATCAATGTGAAATATTGAGGTTATTGCATGCAGTAACGCTATATATAATGGAAATTGATTTGACACTGATGTCCAATGATCATCAAAATTTGTTAAAATAGGCAAATAATAATTTATTACATCATACCCTATTGGATGAGGGAATGCTAATATTTCTGGAACAAGTCTTAGAATAACTGCTACTGAAAAAACAATTAGATATGAATATTTGTTATTATTTGTGATTATCCTTCTTACCTGCAATATAGAATCTTTATTTAGATTTTTCATTTTATTTATTTTCTAATTTTGTATCATCTAACCACATTGAAAAATTTTTGGAAATAGCTACCTTGGTTGTTTTCATTCCGATGTTGATGTAATCAGTTTTGTCATTTCATTTAGGTTTTTATATTCCAATCTACTTTCAAACCCCCAATCATATTCTAAATTGAATATAAAAGGAAAAAGATGAGTGGCGGGCGATTGAATTTGTTTTCGGAAGATTTCGCTTGTAAGTTGAATCATCTTTTTCGATCTCAAGCCGTCTTTTAGATTCTTCAATTTCTTTTTGTACCTGCTCTATGTTCATAGGCTGGATTCGAAATTATGTACCATATTAAAATAATGAGAAGAACTAGTTTTTTTATTACAAATTTTTTTGGGCGGGCTCATCTGAGGAATATGGACTCCAATATGTCAGTGTAAATCATTTTGAAAAGATGAAAAAGAAATACGGTGGTGTAGTTGAACCAATTCCAAACAAGTTTCCAGAATTACCAGTAGATGAAGAGGGGTATCTCCGGCCTATGAGTCCTTACGCGACTAGCAAGGTATACGGAGACTTTGCATTTAGAAATTATCACAATAGCTATGGCCTTGATACAGTCATTTCGCGGGCCTTCAATCATGAAGGTCCAGGACGGGGGCATAGTTTTGTAACCTCTTCGATAGTTAGACAAGCGATTTCTATGCATTTAAATGAACAGGACATGATGAGTATCGGGGACGTTCAGTCGTTTAGGGATTGGAGTCATGTTGAAGATACAGTGAAGGGTTATGTACTATTAGCCGAAAAAGCTGATCCAGGATCTGTTCACGTCCAGGGCTCGATGCGGACAAATTCTGTGCTTAGTTACATTTTATATGCAATATCAGAATTAGGATACGAAATTAATGAAATTCGTACAGCTAATGATGACAAGAAAATTAGAAATCCCTTGACAACCTCTGAAATGCAGGTTGGAAAAATGCTAGTAAAAACGAATCTTATTGATAAGATGCTGGTGTCGGATGAATTAGAATTTAGCTTAGCAGATGAAGGGCTATTAATTGATATTAATAAACGCAAATTTAAAGTACAATTCGATCCAGATAGATTCAGATCATCAGACGTTCCAATCCTCATGTCAAATATTGAGAAGATAAAGAAATTAGGATATGTTCCTAAAATGGAGCTTATCGACATAATCAATGATCAAATTAATTACTATCTAGATCCCGAGCATAGAAAAGATCTAATAAATGAGAATTGAGACTAAAAATGGCTAGGGCGATGCCACATCTATCTTAGGGCTTAAGTCAGCATAGTCCGGACGATAAAGATTAGGGTATGTAAAGCTATACTACAAAATCTCTATGATGTTAGCTACGAAAATTTTGGCAAGTTTGAAGGTAATTAAAGATCCCAAGTAATTTATTGTAGGGAAATATCATACTTTCTGTTGATTGATATTCGCAATATGTTGACCCTAAGATATGATCCTACCACAGAAATCAAATCATCAGTCACTAAAATTGATTCCGACCTGGTTAAGAATAGGAGAAGCAATACATATCCATCTTCAAAAGACATAGAGAGAGAGTTGAGGCTTATTATAAATAAAAGCTTATCCAGTCTTGATCCAAAAAGAGTTTCGCTTGCCCTGAGTACAGGTGTTGATTCTAATTTGATGCTCTCTTTAATAAGGGACGAGAATCCCAAACTAGATATAAAATGTATTTCTGTGAGTTTTGATGAAACAAGTGAGGCAACTTATGCAAAGACAATAGCAGAATTAAAGGGTTCAGATTTTTATAATGTTACTATAGATAATCCACTTAAAGATTTACCGTTACTAATAAGTATTATTAAGGAGCCGAGGTGGAATTTATATCAATACTATTTTATTGAAAAATCAATAAAGTACTCAAATGTTCTCTTTACTGGTGACGGCGGTGATGAATTATTTGGTGGTTATACTTTTAGATATAGTAAATTTCTGAAATTATTTAAAGAAGGAGACGATTGGAAACAGCGTGTACGTTATTATCTTGACTGTCACGAACGGGACTGGGTGTCGGATCAAGAAAAAATTTTTGGAGAGAATATTAGATTTGACTGGTCGTCAATATATTCACTATTAAAGGTGTATTTTGACAATCAATTGGACCCATTGGATCAAGTTTTTATAGCAGACTACAATGGTAAGTTAATCTATGATTTTGTTCCTACCAATGACAAGTTTTTTAATCATTTTGGAGTAACGGGGCTCTCACCTATTCTAGATCGAAAAATTATTGATATGTCCTTTAGGATTCCTCCTTCTGTCAAATTTAATAGAGAATCTAACATGGGAAAAATCCCACTAAGAGAAATCCTCTCCCATCTTAATGGTAAAAATATATCAGATACAAAGATTGGTTTTGGCATGGATTTGAAAAAACTTTGGTCTAATAACGCAAAAGAAATTGTTACGTCAACATTATCTGATGCAAGTATATTTCGTGACAAAATTATCAGCCGCGAATTTTACGACCGGTCGATTAAAAAAATAGAGGAAACCTGCGATGTGAGATACATAAGTAAAATGTTGCAATTATTAAGTCTTGAAATATGGTACAAAATGTTTATAACATTTGAAGTGAGTTCAAATTACACCTTGTGATTTCAGTTATTTCATTAAACTAATCTCTTGATAGCTTTACTACAAACTAGGATCGCAATTATATAATTTCAATGGATGCAATGCAGGAGGTCAAACTGATTTATATGCATCGATGATATTCTTTTCGTGTCTTTCCCAGACTAGATTCCTTCTAGCATAGTTGGATATTTTTAGTCTTTTATCATAGAGTTCGTCCATATTTGTTTTAAAGTATTGTAATTTTGAAGTCAAATCATCGTAGTCTTCAAAGGTCAGACAATTATCGTCCAAAGTGTGAATCACGGATGTTAAATCTAATGTTACCATGACAAATAATCCTGCGTGTGCATACTCGTATGCCTTATTTGGGTTCAAGAATGGATGAGACCAGTGTTTCTTCCAAGGTATCAACCCTATTGAATGTTGGGTCATTTCGTAGAACATCTTTTCTCTTGGAAGAAACCCCGTAGCCTTGAATTTTTCTGACGATTCCGCTTCCCATCCTATTATTGTCAAATTCCCAATGTCACGGCTTACAAAGAGATTTGGTAGACCAGAGATATCTCTATTGGTAACTTGTTTAAATTTACTGTCACCTCCGGCATAGACACATGATAATTTTTCATGTGGTTGAGGTTCGCTAAATTCAGTTGTTTCGATTTGCAACGGAAAGTTGGGTACTACGAATATGTCCTTTGTACATCCTGTTCTCACTTTCCTTAAATCATCTGCAATCTGTTCTGAAACTGTTATTGTGGGCACCGAGGAAACCAATTCTTTCTCCCATCTAGTCCAATTTGAAATACTCCGTCGCGAGATAAACCCTAATTTTATGCTATGAAAGGTTCTGCCGAGTCCGAGTCCTGAGTACTGATAAGTTCTGTCATGAAGCTTGATATTTTCAGCATTGACTAAAGAAAGCATTCCGAAATATTCATGATCATCAAATACTACAGGTAGACCAAGTTCATGCGATATTTTGGAGGATCCAATATTATGCGAATGTACAACATCAGGTCTGACTAGTTTTACCAACTTAGCTATCTGTTTTTTAACGCTATGGTAATAGTACGGAATACCTATCATGGCAGCCGCATTCCATTTGATTGGATATATTTCTGAAAATGCAGTAGATTGACAATTGCTGTTCAATCTTCCCCCAAAAAATACCTCATGACCATTCTTCTTTGCGGTCAGTGCAGCTTTTTCCACCCTCCAATCAGGGAGTCCATCATCTGATATGTGAAGTATCCTCATTCTATCATCCTCTCGTCAGAGCAGAAGAGAGTCATAAACAAAAATCCAAAGACAGATTCTGGATTGTCATTTCACTTATTAGAATATACTGAAATATTAATTGAAGATAATGATAAAATTTTTTAAATTAAACCAGTGAATATTACATTTTTAATAGAGATAGATATAACTGCAAATTAAATGAATAGTTTTACCTTCAGGTTAGGAGAGCAAGTAGCCTTATGAAAATTCTCATAACTGGCGCTGCAGGATTCCTTGGAAGCTACCTATCTGAAAAATATGTACTCGATGGGCATCTAGTATACGGGGTTGATAATTTGATGAACGGCAACCTCAACAATATCCGCACTCTTCTCCACAAGAAAAATTTCAAGTTCATTCGGGGTGATATAGCCTTGAATGAAATATACTCCAAACTACCAAATGATTTTGATGCCATAATTCATCTTGCTGCGCAGATTCATGTTGACAGATCTATCGTGAATCCTGAAGAAACATTCAAAATAAATCTCGGCGGTACTCTGAAAATTTTGGAATTTGCAAGAATGAATGACATTAACAAGATACTGTTTTCATCGACAAGTGAAGTATATGGTTCTGCAGAGTATGCCCCTATGGATGAGAGGCACCCGTTATCCGCAAAACACCCATACGGAGTAAGCAAGATTGCAGCCGATAGATTATGTTATACTTATAATGAAACATATGATCTTGGTGTTGATATAATTAGATGTTTTAATTTTTTCGGTCCTAGACAAAAAGATACTGGTTATGGTGGGGTAATAGCAATTTTCATAAACAGAGTACTGCAAAATAAGCCCCCTATTATTTATGGTGATGGTAGGCAGACAAGGGATTACATGTTTGTAAAGGATGCCGTAAGTGCATATGATACGGTCTTACGGTCTAGAAGAAATCCGGGAAGAAATGGCATAAACTTTGGAAGTGGTAAGGAGATTTCAATAAACGAAATTGCTGATTTAGTAATCAAACACGCTTCACCTGATAAAAAATTAAGGCCTATTCATGTTGATCCTAGACCGGTTGAGGTGCAACGGCTTCTTGCAGACATTTCAAAAGCCAAGAAACTGTTAAAGTTTAAGCCACAATTTCAATTCGAAAGAGGACTTGTTTTATTAATAGACTGGTACAAAAACTACAAGTCAGAATTATGGCTCTATTAGCAAGAGTCACCATGATATTAAAATTAGTAAAGTACTGGTAACTGAAAGTAAGGGTTTTATTAGGAGGCATCTGTGTAACTCAGAAAAATCTGGATAAGTGTTGTTACTTACGGAAGAACGAAATAAACTGAACGTAATTAAAATAAAATAAATACTGACCGTTGATGATGTTGAAGCAGTAATTCAAAAGTTTGCGGTTATCATGCTGAAGTAATAGATTATTATATTGATACACTAATTCATTTGAATATGCGCATATTACACATTCTTGATGCAGCAGGTGTAGCGTGTATATATTCAAAATTTCAACAAACAAAGGGACATGAATCCAAGGTTATCTGGAACAAGGATGTTGGAGACAAATATGGAATTTATGACTACTATAAAGATTATATAATCAATGTGTCGCATGCGGAATTTACCGAAAGATGCCTTCAGGAGGGAAAAACTGCCGACGTAATTCATGTCCATGGATTCATAGACATACTATTCAAATTACACAAGAAATTCCACAAATCAAAGAAGATCATTTTGCATTATCATGGCACAGACATTCGTGGACTAAATAGACAAGTGCTTCCACATCGATCACGATTATCAGATACTGTAATTAGACTGAAGAGGTTGTATAGGAAAAAGATTGGTCATTCAAAGGCTCAGAAATTAGCTGATGCAGTATGTGTATCTACTCCTGATTTGTTACCTTTGGTGAGAAACGGTATTCATATTCCGATTCCTATTGACACTGACCATTTTAAACCAGACAACAATTCAAGTGTAGAACTGAAAGAAGCATTTACTATAAATTCAGAGGTAACAAACATACAGTGGGCTCTTGACTATTGTAAGAAGAATGGCATTAATCTCAATATTGAAGTATTTGATAGAACAAAGAATGCAATAATGTATAAGGACATTCCTGACTTTATAAGAGGATACAAAACATACGTAGATATCAGATACGTTAATGATACTGTTTTAGAGAATCTAAGTAGTACAGCTCTTCAGTCACTTGCATCTGGACTTAAGGTACTGGATTATAGACTGCAATTTCGTCAAGGGCTGCCCCCAGAACATAATGCGGTGAATGTAGTTTCTCAACTCACTGGAATTTACAAAGATCTCGACCTTTTGTAACAGTGTGGAATCCAGTATACTATATCCAGTGCATAATATTCAAATCTGTAAAAGTAGGGTCGGTTATTTAGGGACTGTAAATTTAAAGTTGAGGCTGAACTTCCTTTTTATTAGGGGATAACATCCAGCATTGTTGCCATGCCAAGAGATTCCGGAATGGCATTAGATGTCTAGGTAAAAAGGTCTTGAATTCCAAGATTTGAATATTTGTTTCTTTACAAAAGATCTCAAAATCTTTTACTGACCAAAAGTGCAGATGTGTAAAAGATTGTCTGGGTACATATCCTCTTAACATTTGTATTCGCCATTTTATGTAAGCACTGTTAGGAATACTTACTATCACGCCCTTTTTTGCATGATTAACTGCGTCAATTAGAATTCTGTGAGGATAAGCTGTGTGTTCGATTACTTCTAGCAATAAAATGTAATCATAGGAGGCACCATCGGGAAGACCTAACCCATTAGTGATATCGCGTACTTCGGTTTGAATTCCAAGCTGCTTTGCTTTTTCGCATGCTGTAGCTGAGATGTCCAGCCCTACTACCTTCACTTGCTTATTTTTTATGAGATACTCTGAAACAGTCCCATCACCGACTCCAACATCCAGAACCATCGAATTTGGTTCAATCCAATCCTCTACTAATTTAGCCCTAGACAAGTTACCAGTGTTTATGGCGGAATGATACTTTTCGTAATCTTCAAACACTTCTGGAAAGCTCATACTATTTTGAGTCAGAGCCGTCCACGACTCTCGTAATATCGTCCATACAAGCATTACTCCAAAACGAGGAGCGTTACGTGATTTCATCATATTGATTGTGGAAATATGCTATATTTGATTTAATTGATATAAATTCTTGTACAAACGTCTTGTAGTGTACTAAACTCCATATTTTAATTTACATCTGACAACCATTATTAATTATCTAATATCATTGTCTATTTTTGAAATTAGTATTTCTGAATGATAAATTGATTTGTTATTATATAATACTGGAGATAAGTTCACTAATGATTCCTGATGTCTTGCCATTACCAAAAACGGATTTGGAATAGTTAGATGTTGGCGATGGCCTTTTGACCGCATCAACTATTTTCTTACTATCAACTCCAGTTAGGACATTCCAGTGACCTTTGATAGTTTCGACCCACTCGGTATTCTTCCTAATTGTGATACATGGAATTTTTAGCAAATATGCTTCCTTTTGAATGCCACCTGAATCCGTAACGACTTTTAAGGCATTTTGGAGCAATGCCATGAAATCTATATATCCTACTGGAAGTAACGTTTTAACATTGGAGCATTTTAAGAGTCTCTCTAGTAATCCGAAAGCCTTGAACATTTTCCTTGTTCTAGGATGGATAGGAAATACAAATGTACTGTCAATAAGTGACTCGAAAGTCTTTAAGAGCTGAACAAAATAATCTCTTGAACTTGTATTTTCAGCTCGGTGCATTGTAAGTAGGAAATAAGATCTTGATTTGAGACCCAGGATGTCAAGTATTTTTGATTGCCTAGAAATTGCTTTAATCGTGGCTATGATTTCGACGGATAAATCTCCAGTATAGTATACCTTGCCTCTTATTTTCTCTTTTTTCAGATTATTTACAGCGTTTTTGGTAGGAGCAAATAAATAATTACTTTGATGATCTGTTAATATTCTATTATATTCTTCAGGCATTGTGAAATCATAACTACGCAACCCTGCTTCTATATGTCCTAATTTCATATTGCACTTGTTTGCACATATTGCTCCAGCAAGCGTAGAATTAGTGTCACCATAAACAAGAACAAGATCAATATCTTTTTCTGTAATCTTTCGCTCCAGACGTTGAATAATTTCCCCAATTTGGAAACACGAAGTTCCTGATCCTACGCCAAGGTGAATGTCTGGTTTGGGAAGTTCAAAATCGTTAAAGAAGATTTCTGACATTTCATAATCATAGTGTTGACCTGTATGTACTATAAGATGCTCTATCCCTGAACTATCTAGAGATTTATGAACAGGTCCCATTTTCACAATATTGGGTCGAGCTCCCACTATAGAGGCTACTTTCATCTATTCTAAGAAATTTGTGAATAAAATATAAATGTCCACTTATTTTTAGTCAATTGAAAATCTAACTATTCGTCATTTTTGATTAGAACACTAAAGATTCAGTTGGATTGACAGTTTTTTATGTGTTAGTATTAGTAGTTTTTAGTCCCAAAATTTGTTTTATCCTTGTCTTCTGTCTAAATCTTATTGCTTTTCTAATTTCGGGCTCATACATGCTATCGTATCCCTCCTTTTTCGGTTTATACGATAGGTAATAATACAACATGCGAATTGCTCCCATTCTTCCTGTTGGCTTCCCCGTCAAAAAACATTGCATGAATCTGCCTAAAACAAAAAGTGGATGATATCCAAGGGTTCTCATACTAGCGCCAAATTCGTAAAATTGGTGGTTAGCTCCTAATTGTCTTGTATGTGTAAATCTTGCGTCGTTATTGACTAGGTTTTTAAAACCATGATATAACGACAACTGTAAAATGACAGATTCATATCCCATTTTTTCTGGATAGCGACCTAGAACATCATCAAAGAAAGAATTCCTGACGAACCGGCCTGCTCCATGCGGAGTGGCGTAACTATTATCATCAAAGTTTCCTGAAGATATAGCTATTCTGTCATCATCATCCATTTTGCTCATTATCTTCTCTGCGTAAAATTCTTCATAATGAGTATCATCAGTACTTATCATGTGATAATCTGTAGTTTCCAAATTCATATCGTTTGCAAGATTTATTGCACTATTCCAATTTTTCACCACCCTTCCAATATCATACCCCAAGTCAGGATTTGTTATTACATGGATGGTATCATTTTTCAATTTTAGTCCTTCCAGGATATTATGCGTGTTGTCAGTTGAGCCATCATCAACGACTATAATGTATCTAGCTCTAACTGTCTGTTTTAGCAACGACCTTATAGCATTTTCAATATCATTTTCAGAATTCCGACAGGTCATAATTGCATAATAAGTTCCCACAGAGATAATGAAAATAATGGACCATAAACATCTTTTGCTCGATACAATTTAGTTAAGAAAAATAAATTTACGTACTTTGGAAGGGAAAAATCTATTTGCTTATAACTTAAACAACATACCACGAATTATTTGTCAGGACTATCTTCTATCTTTCCATCGTTCTTAGACAATTTACTAGTACGGTACAATCGTGTTTCACCTCTTGTGATTCCAAGGAGAGCTTTTTTCATCAATTTCTTATCTTCTTCACTTACATTCCCCTCAATAAGATCAATTACATACATCCACATTATTGCTCCTACTTTATTTTCCCTAAACAAGGCATCCTGTTCAACTTTCCATTGAGTTTTCCTATGCCAATATCCTAATACTATACCGATCGGTACATACATCAAAACAAACAGTATTGCAAAAACTATAATATTATTAAAAACCCCCGCCAAATATGGAATCTGGTCGATTAATAGTTTATACTGAATTGTTATAAAATTGGCAAAAGTCAATACAAAAATTAGGTATATACTATGTCCATTGCGAAAATCTAGCCAGCGTCTCCTAAACCAATCTGAACCAAATGAAGGATACATAGTGAAACATAAGTTTCTCTTTTACAAATACGTTCCGTTATATTTCTGACGGTTCCAAATTATCCAGAACCAAAAATCCAGGGAGAGAGATGGAAATGTTGTACAAAAATGTGATTATCTTTGGATTGACTATGCAATAAATTATCTGAAATTGGCTAAATGGAAAATGAGAATAATTCACAGAAAAGTTAAGTCTTGAAAAACTTGCATACAGCAATAATCAAGCTGACATAATACTAGAGCGCCTTCAATAGTCTATTCATTTGTTCAAAATCAATACCAAATCCAAATCGCTTTTCTTCCCTTTTCATATTTCTATACATACTCATAAGTAACTTGAAATGTTTTATAGAATTAAGTTTACCATCCATCTTTAATCTGACTATCCTGTAAACATCGTCATAATATCCGAATTTTTTGAGAACCCTCTTTTCATAAAGTCCCGCATCAAAGGTTGAATCTCTATTTAAGACATCTATGAAGATATTACAGCAAATTAGAGAAGGGATGATCCCTTCACCGAGCATGGGAAAGACACATCCTATTGATTCACCAACGCCTATGATGTTATCATTGTGGAAAGGTAACATACGCTTAGGAGGAGAAAGTCTTATTGGCCTCCCTATTTTTTTCAATATCTTGGCTTTAGGATTTTTTTCAAAGAAATCGGATATCCCATAATATTTTCTATCAATATCACCAGCTCCCATATAGCCTCGTCCGTCTCCTAATGGAAAAAACCAAAAGTAACCTCTGGCACCTTTGTAACCTATCACGTAAAACTCATCAATTCCACTGACGTTTTCTACGAGAAATTCGTATGAAGGTATAATGAAATCTTGAGGGGATCTGGGAAGGAGAGATCTATGAAATCCAGTACAATCTACAACATAATCAAAATTTGAAAGAAAATCAGATTTTGGGTTACAGCGAAAACCATAGTTTATCCTTAATCTTTGGCAAAGATCTTGTTCCCACTTGTATTTGTCGTATGTCACTAAGCCCTTAAGATCCAAATATTCTATTTTTTCATCAGGAAGGTCCATCCTCAATTTCTTTCCACGATGAAGAACATAGTTATCAAAATTCAGTCCCGCATCTTTAGAAAACGTCTCCAGCATGTTTTTTGAAGCTCCCCACGCACATACTGGCCAATGTGATTCTTTTCTTGAAGATTCAAAGACCTCTATTTGGTGCCCATCTTCTTGAAGACGGTTTCCTAGATAAGATCCAGCCACACCTGCACCAACAATAGCCAGTTTCACGATATGTTTGAGATAAAAATTGCATATATTTCTTGTTGATAATCAATTTTCAATCCCTGATTTCATCTCAAAGTTTAGTCGTGAGTCTGAAATAGAATGTAATTAGTATTAGCAATAGGGACTAGTTAACTGATTTAATAATAATTTGGTTCGTGTGAAAAATAATAGCTGAAAGAAATAGTAGATAACTCATCAAGACAAAACCAATTTCATATTATCTTGGATGATGGTATAATCGAAGTATTCAGGATTGAAATGTATCTGGAAAATTAATCTCGCTAGATCGACTAGTTAAAGATATTATAGTTGAGATTGCAAATATCAGTTTCAATTTACAATTCGTAACATCAAAAAAAGAATATTTGATAATAATTTTAGTTTCAAATTGGCTCTCATGAATTGATCAAGTTTGTATGAAATGCAAACAAAATCTTTACTAAGAAAATTACTAAAACTATACTATTATGAAAAAATTTAATATTTATTGTATCTAGTAGAAAGTCTACTTATACTGCAACTTAGTTACAATAGAAATAACAGTTCACCTTAAATAGTTAGTAATGTAGCCCTATAATGGATGCAACAAACAATGTCATACATTTTAGCAACAATATTAGTAGCACTAGCGACAATCAGTGGAGTAAATATGAATAATTCAGCGCAGGTAGCATTAGCACAAGAACCATTGTCAAGTCCGGCATGCGGTCAAGTAGTTCATGGCAACGTGACATTAACTGCAAATCTTGACTGCACAGGAGATGGATTAATTGTTGGAGGAGATAGTACAACGATTAATTTGAATGGATATTCTATCAATGGACCAGGAGATAATAGCTCCAAAGTAGGCATATCTGTACCCCATTCAAACAATGTAATTATACAGGGTTCTGGCTCGATTCGTAATTACCAAGCAGGCATTTTAATATCTGGCTCTCAAAATACTGAGATAAATAGGCTTACATTCGAAGATAAT
>Ga0307278_10001059_pt1 | contig 13692 bp, 14 predicted proteins | sample ER_DNA_117_FD_194482 | JGI IMG/M metagenome (GOLD analysis project Ga0307278, IMG submission 194482) | Bulk soil microbial communities from the East River watershed near Crested Butte, Colorado, United States - ER_DNA_117 | ecosystem: Environmental > Terrestrial > Soil > Floodplain | place... | reverse complement strand
CAAGGAGAAGATGAAAGTGCGGCGGCTAGATGACAGCATCTACGTCGTTTATTACGACGGTGATTTGTTCCGTGCTTATCACTCCGACATCGCAGAGACACCATTCGCGAGCGTCCAGGATCTCAACTCCAACGATCGGAAGTATGCGTACGTCATTTGGAAGCTGGCGGATGATGGCAGGCATCTGACATTACGCAGCGTTAACCGCAACGTGATCCCAAAGGAAAAGAAAGACTCGACGCGAATTGCTAAGTTTTTGGAGGAAAACGAGAAGAACCCCGAGTTGTTCGGTGAAGAGATTCAATTCGACAAAGAGACGTAACGGCCGCTCCGCGTGATTCTGCTTGGCGAATCCGAGCAAAATGTTGTAGCGGGGATACGGGATGTCTGAGTCCTGCCAATTTCGCGTCGTCTCTCTTCTTTCGCTTTCATTGTTTCTCTGTGCTCAGCGAGTTGACGCGGAACAAACACCCGCGGCAGTCTCGAGTTCGAACGCGTCGCCATCGCCGACACCAGCCGTCTTTTTGCCGCAGACGCTGGCTGAATTGAAACAACTGCAGCAGGCGGCTTTGAACAGCGACTATGCTTACCGGCAGGTTGCGCATCTCGCGAATAACATCGGGCCGCGTCTGAGCGGATCGGCGCAGGCGGCCAAAGCGGTTGAATACGTCGCGAGCGAATTGAAGGCCATCGGTTGTGAAGTGCAGCTCGAAAAAGTGATGGTGCCGCATTGGGTGCGCGGCGAAGAATCGGCAGCGCTGGTTCAGTTTCCGGGACAAGCCGAAAACACAACGCAGAAAATTGTTTTATGCGCGCTGGGCGCAAGCGTCGCGACGCCCGGAAATGGGATCACCGCGGAGGTGATCGCCGTCAGAAATTTTGACGAGCTGAAATCGCTGCCTCGTAACAAAGTCGCAGGCAAGATTGTTCTCTTCAATTATCCGTTCGACAAACAAATGGCCGCGGAAGGTCGTGGCAACGAAGCCTATGGCGAAGCGGTTGTTTATCGAAGTGACGGCCCGAGCGCAGCCGCAAGACAGGGAGCTGTGGCGTGTTTGATTCGTTCAGTAGGTGGCGCTGACTATCGGCTGCCGCATACGGGACTGACAGATTACGCAGGTGATGCTCCCAAAATTCCAGCCGGCGCAGTTACCGCAGAGGACGCCGATTTAATCGCTGATCTGGTCCGACAGGGACCGGTGAAAATGAAATTGGTTCTCACGCCGCAAACTTTGCCCGACGTCGAGAGCGCGAACGTCATCGGTGACATCAAAGGCAGCGAGCATCCTGAGCAAGTGATCATCGTTTCTGGTCATCTGGACTCATGGGACCTTGGGACGGGCGCGATCGATGATGGTGCCGGTGTCGCCGTCTCGATGGAAGCCGCGAATCTGATCCAAAAACTTCGTCTCAAACCGAAGCGCACGATTCGCGTGATCGCGTGGATGAATGAAGAGAATGGCTCGGCCGGATCAAAACAGTACGCGAAAGACAACGAAAAGGACTGGGCAAATCACTTCGCGGCGATGGAAACGGATGGTGGCGCCGGTCATCCGCTTGGGGTCAACATCAAAGGAAAACCAGAACTGAAAAAGATGCTCGCTCCCGTAGCGGCGATTTTGCAGGAGTCCGGCGCGGGCATGCTTAATCTCGTCGAACATTGTGGCGCTGACATCGAGCCGCTGGAAAAAGCAGGTGTGCCCGCTTTTAGTCCGATTCAAGACAGCCGCTTCTATTTCAACTACCACCACACCGCCGCAGATACTCTGGACAAAATCGCGCCGAAAGAACTGGCGGAAAATTCTGCCGTCGTCGCAGTCGTTGCTTACGCGTTAGCAAATATGGAACAACCGCTGGCTCGTTGATGTACTTGTTTCGCGCCAAAGGCGCTATGTCACCCAAGCCTGGGGCATCGCCCCAGGAATTCGGTTCCTCGTTGAAAAGCGCTGAAAGCGCGATTCATCAGCTCGCTAGTTCTCAATCCCACACATAACACGTGTCGAAATCAATGCGGTGCTTGCCCCAGCAACCCACGATATTCTTCTTGAAGGCACTAGTCCGAAGGTGAATCGCGCTTTCAGCGCTGGCGATGTACACTTTTCACACATTCCTGAGGCGCTGCCCCAGGCTCACAATGAGTGTTCCGCCTTTGGCGCTAAACAGATGCGTGTTGAGTGACGAGGCGGTCTGCTGCCGAATCAGTTGTGCGTCAAATTGCGCAACTCATTTAGCGCAAAATTAGCTGCTCTCCGTCCCCGGTTGCGCACAAATCGCCACGGCCCGGCATCGACGAAGTAGGTGAGCAGGATGCTATCGCGCGTTTTTACTTCGGGTCCGACCGGATCTGCCGAATGCCAGGTGTTATCGGCTACGGCAAACGCGTAGCCGCTATTTGGCGAGAACGGCATCTGCGCTTTCTTCGGTTTCCTGCCGTTGGGAAGTACCTCGTGAAAAATGGTGCCGACATGTGGCGTGGAGTTGTCGGGCGGCAGATACAATTGCACCGTGATTCCCTTCCAGAGACTATCAGTGTGCTTGAAGATGCGGTATCCCGGAATGTCCCGAGTCAAGATTGGCACCGGATACATTTGCACGTTCTGAAAGTTTGCTCCGAACCTGCGTTCCAAGCCCGGTGCGAGCCGCTGCACGAAAGCCGACCCCACTTCTTTCGAGCGAAGCACGCGGCCCGCCACATCCCAGACCGCACGCTTCTTTGGTGGCAAGTGCCGAGTATATTCGGGAAAAAGGTCGATTTTGGTGCGAGTCGGCTTTCCATCGGCTCTGCTGCTGCCCATTTTGCTTTTGCCAGACATTGCCCGGTAATCCTCTGCTACCGGCATCGCTTCCAACATCTCCGCGTAGAAGTCGTCGGGGAATACGCGCTCGAATCTCAAGTGATGAAACGGCGCATCGTCCGCGTGTGCGTTTCGAACGGAGTCCACCACGAAATCGGTCAGATTGTTGACTGACCACGATTGTCTCATTGATTGAATTGTTCCCGTGAATCATGAGTCAAACAACTGAAAAACGCTCGCGTTTCTCGCGCTTCACCCGCTGGGTTGCCGAATTAGTTCTGGTCTTTGTTGGCGTTTACGTGGCTTTCTGGCTCAGTAATTATCAACAGCACCGGCAGGATGCAGAACGGCGCGATCAGATTCTGGCTTCGCTCGAGCAGCAACTGCGCGAAGGCATCGAGAGCGGAAAAATTAACCGCGCGAACCAGGAACAAAGAGCCGCGGAGTTTCAGCGCGCGCTGGATGCCGGTGAGATGCCGCCGCTGCAACCGTTTGTTTTCATGACCGACTACAGCCCAAGCGACTGGGCCACGATGCTGCAATCCGGAGGCGTCCAACTGCTTGACGTGCAGACGCTCATGGCGGTGCGCAACGACGAATCAGTTATCCGCTGGGGACTGAGCCGCATGGCGTGGTATCAGAAATTAAGCGATGAACTGATCGTGCCGAATCTCGACCAGGACATTTCGTTCTTTTACGATCCGGCCACGAAGAAATTGCGAAAGCGATTCGAGATATATCCGGAAGCTCTGGAGGCCAATGTGAAATTTGCTCACGAGCTTGAACGAACGCACACCGAGCTGCTCAAACGAATCCAAGCCGAACGCCAACGCGGTCATTAACATGATTCCAGGAATTCGCAGCCTGACTTTTGTCTCAGCGATCTTTGCCGCGAGCTTCGTATTCGCAGCGGATTATCCCGCGCCGACCGAAGGCGATTACACCATTCGCGATTTCAAGTTTACCTCAGGCGAGACGTTACCGGAATTGCGTCTCCATTATAGGACGCTCGGAAAGCCGGAGAAGGATGCGCAGGGCAAGACCACCAACGCAGTTCTCATCATGCATGGGACAACGGGCAGCGGCGCGCAATTTATTCGGCCGGAATTTGCCGGCGAGCTTTTCGGGAAAGATCAGCCGCTGGATACGACGAAATTTTTCATCGTGCTGCCGGACGGAATCGGCCATGGCAAATCCACCAAGCCGAGCGACGGAATGCACGCGAAATTTCCGCGCTACGGTTATCTCGACATGGTTGAGGTGCAGTATCGTCTGCTCACGGGAGGGCTGGGCGTAAACCATGCGCGTCTAATCATGGGAACCTCAATGGGTGGAATGCACACCTGGCTCTGGGGCGAATTGCATCCGGATTTTATGGATGCGCTGATGCCGCTGGCGAGTTTGCCGACGCAAATTTCTGGACGCAACCGCGCGTGGCGCCGCACGATCATCGACGCGATCCGCAACGATCCCGCGTGGAAGGGTGGCGAGTATTCTGCGGCCGCGGGACAGCCGCCAAGTCTGCGCACTGCTGCGGAAATGCTTTGGTTTATGAGCAGCAATCCTGTCTTGCGTCAGAAGGAAGCCTCTACACTTGCGAAAACGGATGAAGTTCTCGACAAATTCGTCGAGCAAATCGTCAAGACCGACGACGCGAACGACGTGCTCTACGCGGTCGAAGCCTCACGCGATTACGATCCAGGGCCAAATCTTGAAAAAATTCGCGCTCCGCTTCTCGCAATCAACTCCGCTGACGATCTCATCAATCCGCCCGAGCTCGGCATTCTGGACCGCGAGATCAAACGCGTCTCTCACGGCCGCGCGACCGTGATCCCGTTGAGCGACAAGACGCGCGGTCACGGGAGCCACACGATCGCGGCGTTGTGGAAAGATCAGTTGACGAAGCTGCTACAGGAAACGCAGAAATAATCCGCCTGGATCAATATTCGGAGTAGTACGCTCCTCCGTAATAGCTGTAATACGGATAGTAAGGATAATAGTCCGGGCCGTAATAGGTGTTGTAGCGCGACTCCGGCGTGTAAGTAGTCTCGGCGTAATATTCGGCGCATCCACCGAGTGAAAGGGTAAAGAGGCCCGCGCACAACAACGAGAGGATCCTTGCCACAAGATGGGATTTCTTTGCAGCTGCTCTCATTTAAACGTCTTCTCCATTCGTTTAATGCAACGGCTCAAAGAAACAAAGCCAAATAAAATAAATTTTGTACCCACGCCTCGGAGAGGCCTCTCAATCCGCTACATCCCTCTCTTGGAAACGGCGCAGAGCGCCGTGGCTACAGCTGCCGCGAATTTTGACATCGCTTCCCGCTTGAGCGCGAAATCCATGTTCGGCAAGCGCCTTGAGCGCATCGGCGCACACTTTCGTGCACCGATGCGTCAACCAATCATGCGCCGCAAATTATTACCAGTCGCCGTAAACTCTGCTTCCGTAGTAGCGTGGCCCGTAGGCATCGTTATAGCGGACACCGGAGCGTACGATCGTACTATCGTAGCTTGGCCCGTAATAGGAATACGGGTAGCCGTAATAGTCATATGACTCCGGCGTATAATACGTAGTCCGATAATAACCACTGTCATACGCAGTCATGTAAGGTCCCTCTGCACATCCCCCCAGGAAAGTTGCAACGACGCCTGCGCAAAGGATCGACAGCAGCGATGCTTTACTGCGGCGCTTGGACTTCATTGGTGTTTTCATCAAATGCTTCCTTTCTTCAATTCTGAATTTCCCTTTCTCCTGGGCAAAGCCGCGGACGCGACTCGGCCTCGCCTGCTGGTCCCGTCAGGTACGACGGTCTCACTAGCAAACGTTCACAATATGATTCGCTCCACGTGTCCCCATCGGACGCTCTGCCGCTCAAGCGGAGAAGCTCTGGCCGCAGCAGCTTCGCGCAGCGATGCGGCGTGCTGGCTCCGCCTTTCGTTAAGTGCTGAAACACAACGCTCAACGTCCAACGTCCAATGCAGAACGTTCAGGCTTGACACATATACGGATGTCCGTATATGATGTCTCAAAATGAAAGTAAGCGAAAACGCTGAGCCGGCGTTCATTTTCAAAACGTTGTCAGATCCGACACGGTTGCGTTTGCTGAATTTGCTCGCCTGTGGCGAGACCTGTGTCTGCGAACTGACCGATACCCTGGGCGTAGTGCAGCCCAAAGTGTCGCGTCACCTCGCTCACCTGAAGCGCGCCGGCTTGGTAGAAGCAACACGCGACGGAAAATGGATGCATTACCGATGGGCGAAGCATGGCGATCCACTGGTGCATCACGTACTCGCCGGATTGCGCGAGTGGATGGAAAAAGATGATCAGATGAACGGCGAACGGCGGCAGCGAAAGGTTTGCTGCGAAATCAGGCGCCAAAATCAGGGCGACGATCGAACAAATGAAAACAAGTGAATTCATCTCCGCGTTGCGCGCCGCGGTGGGCAATCAGTTGCTTTTTGTCGATCTTCACGGGCACGCGGTGCACAGCGGCTACCATTTTACCGAGCTAAAAGCCGCTTCGTTCGAAACCGTCGATTGCGGCGGCCGAACGAACCGCTGGCAGGAAACAATCGTGCAACTCTGGGTGCCGCCCGATCCGGACGATGAATACATGACGGCAGCCAAGTTCCTGAAAATTTTCGATAAAGTCCGCGGTATGATCCGGCTCAATTTCGATACCGAGATTCGTGTCGAGTACGGCGACGAAATTTTCTTTCCATCGGCGTATTACGTTCATTCGGTGACCAGCGATCAAACGACGACTCGCGTCTTCCTCGAACCGCCGCGCACAACGTGCAAGGCGCGCGACCGACGCATGGCAGCTGCCGAATCATCGAGCGCAAGCGATTCCTGTTGCATGGCCGCGCAGCCGTGCTGCTAAATTTCCTCGCTCAATTGCTATAGCGTGCGCTGTCCTCCGCGCAGGAATGTGCGCGAGAAAAAGTCCGCTTAGGACAGCGGACACTACAGCAGTGAAGTGTTTGGAGTGCGGCGATCCCGCGCGTGCGGGACCGCTTTTGAAGCGCGAACGTGTCCGGTACTCGAAACCTTGTGTTGGCTTTGCACGACCATCGGTGTTCGATACCCTCCATCGAAACAATGAAACAAAATTTCCTTTGGCTGATCGCGTCCCTGGCAATTGCGCTTGCAATGTTCGCTCAGGAGCGATCTCCATCGCTGTCGCCGGCAGATTTTGACGTGATCATCAAAGGCGGGACGGTTTATGACGGGACCGGCGCCGAGCCGCGCCAGGCGGACGTCGCGATTCGTGGCGATCGCATCGCAGGCATTGGCGATTTCACGTCAGCGAGAGCAAAGAACGTCATCGACGCGAAGGGGCTCGCGGTCGCGCCCGGGTTCATCAACATGCTGTCGTGGTCGACCCAATCGTTAATTCAGGATGGGCGCTCGCAGAGCGAGATCAAGGAGGGCGTCACAACGGAGATCATGGGCGAAGGCGAATCGATGGGGCCGGTGAACGACCGGGTGCGCGAGCACATGTTGCGCACGCAGGCAGATATCAAATATGACATCAAATGGAACACCCTGGCAGAGTATTTGCAGTATCTCGAAAAACGCGGCATTTCCTGCAACGTCGCGTCGTTCCTCGGCGTTACTACGGTTCGTGAATACGTAATCGGCTTTGAAAACAAAGACCCGACGCCGGAGCAGCTCGATCAAATGCGCGAGCTGGTGCGGCAGGAAATGGAAGCAGGCGCGCTCGGGATCGGCACTTCGCTGATTTATCCGCCGGCGTTTTACGCGAAGACACAGGAGCTAATCGAGCTATGCAAGGTCGCCGCAAAATACCAGGGCAAATACATCTCGCATATGCGCAGCGAAGGGAACCGGCTGCTCGAAGCGGTGGACGAATTAATTCGGATCAGTCGGGAAGCGGGAATCCCGGCGGAGGTCTACCATATCAAGGCCGCCGGCAAACAAAACTGGGGCAAGCTCGACGATTTGCTTTCGCGAATTGAAGTCGCGCAAAAAGAAGGACTCAAGATTACTGCCGATATGTACGTGTACACGGCAGCGGGCACCGGGCTCGACGCGTGTTTACCGCCTTGGACCGAGGACGGCGGCTATCCTGCCTTATTCAAGCGGCTGCGCGATCCGGCTACGCGAGAAAAAATCGCCGCCGAAGTCAGCAAAGACAGTGATGAATGGGAGAATTTGTATCTTGGCGCAGGTTCGCCGGACAGAATTTTGCTGTTCGGATTTAAGTCGGACAAACTGAAGCCGCTTACCGGCAAATCGCTTGCCGAAGTAGCGAAAATGCGCGGCAAAGATCCGATCACCACCATCATGGATTTGATTGCCGAAGACGAATCGCGGATCGACACGATCTATTTTTTGATGTCGGAGGAGAACGTCAAAAAAGAACTGGCGAAGCCGTGGATCTCGTTCGGCTCTGATGAAGCTTCGCAGGCGCCGGAAGGTCCTTTCTTGAAATCTAACCCGCATCCGCGCGCCTACGGGAATTTCGCGCGTGTGCTGGGCAAATATGTGCGCGATGAGAAAGTGATTCCGATGAACGAGGCTATTCGCCGGCTGAGCGGATTGCCTGCTACAAACCTCGGTCTCGATCGTCGCGGATTTCTCAAGGAAGGAATGTTCGCCGACGTGGTTGTGTTCGATCCCGCGACGATTTCGGATCGTGCGACTTTCGAGAAGCCGCATCAATACGCCGTTGGAATGAAGCATGTCTTTGTCAATGGCGTGCAAGTCATCAAAGACGGCGACCACACCGGCGCAAAGCCGGGCCGCGCATTGTGGGGTCCTGGGAAAACGAAATGAGATGAGTCGCATGAGACTTGCGCGACGCATCTGAGCGTCGTCCTTGATCTCCCTCGAAAGAGACACCGCAAACGCGCCGTTTGCGACGTACCATTGAAAACTGAGCGTACGCATCGAGATTTTTAGCGTCCGAACCAACAATGGATCCGATCAAAAACATCAAGTTGCGCTGGCTGCGTGGCGCGCTGCACGATGTCACCTACGAATTGTCGCGGTCGCAGTTTCCGAGATTTGCACACGCGTGGGAACCAGCCATCAATGCTTACCGCTGCAAGACGTGCATTCGCATCTGCGTCGATCTGGCAGGGGTTGATCGCTCCGTGATCGATCTCACGGTTGAACCGCGACGCGTGCTGATCCGCGGCACGCGCGAGCTGCCTGAGCCGACCCACACAGAGGAACACACCGTGCAATTGCTGGCAATGGAGATTGATTATGGCCCCTTCATCCGGGAAGTGCCGTTGCCGGCCGAGGTGGAAATCGACCAGGCGCACGCAGAGCAACGAAACGGTCTTCTCTGGATTTCGCTGCCGTTGAAAGAGTCATGAGCGAGAAGGAAATCAGCGCGTTGCAGCCAGGCGGCGAACTTAAACCGGGACCGCAGAGCACGATCGCGGCACCCACGGACCAAAGCCAAATGCCGCATATCCCGGAGGAATTATCGATTCTACCCATGCGCGGGTTCGTCGTTTTTCCGGGCACGGTTGTTCCACTTAACGTTCAGCGGGCGGCGTCGCTCAAACTGCTCGATGACACCTTGCCGCGAACAAAGGTGATCGGGTTGGTGACGCAGCGCGATGAGACCAAGGAAGACCCGGCGCCGCAAGACCTCTACTCGATTGGCACAGCCGCCCTGGTGCTCAAGCTTCTGCGGCAGTCGGATGACCATGTAGTAGTCATCGCGCAAGGACTGCGCCGTTTTTCTCTGCGCAAGGTCATCGCAACTTCTCCATTCCTGCGCGCGGAAATCGATCTACCGAACTCGATTTCGCCGCCACAAACCAAGGAATGGGAAGCGACCTTCCGGAATCTGCGGGACTCGGCTGCAAAACTCTTCGAGCTGACCCCCGATGCGCCAGAGCAATCACGTTTGATGGTCCTCAACATCGATGATGCTGAGCAGCTCGCCGATTTTCTGGCGCCGAACTTGAACATCGATGTTGTACAAAAACAGGCGATTCTCGAAGAGCTCGACGTCGAGAAGCGCGTTCGTGCTGTGCAAAAGCATGTCTCAGCGCAGCTCGAGATCGCTGAGATTCAACAAAGACTGCAAAGAGACGTAGCCTCACAATTTTCCGATGCGCAGCGGCGCGCTTATCTGCGCTCGCAAATCAAGGCCATCCAGCGGGAACTAGGCGAAGCCGAGGCCGGCAGCGAGGAACAGGCGCAGCAATTGCGCAAGCGGCTCGAAGAAGCCAACCCGCCAGAGGCGGTGATGAAACAGGCCGAGCGCGAATTGAAGCGGCTCGATTTCATTCCTCCGGCCAGCCCGGAATTCTCGGTCATTGTGAGTTACATCGAGATCATCGCCGATCTTCCGTGGAACAAGTTAAGCAAAGACAACCTCGATCTCGATCAAGCACAGCAAATCCTCGATCGCGACCATTACGATCTGGAAAAAGTTAAAAAGCGGTTGATCGAATATCTGGCCGTGCGCAAACTCAATCCGCAAGGCCACGGCGCGATCCTCTGTTTCCTCGGGCCGCCGGGTGTGGGCAAAACCAGCCTCGGCCAATCAATCGCCGACGCGCTGGGCCGCAAATTTGTGCGGATCAGCCTCGGCGGGATGCGCGACGAGGCGGAAATCCGTGGTCATCGCCGCACGTACATCGGAGCGATGCCAGGGCGAATCATTCAGGAATTGCGGCGCGCCGGTACGCGCAACCCGGTGTTCATGCTCGATGAGATCGACAAGATCGGCGCGGATTTTCGCGGCGACCCGGCTAGCGCATTGCTCGAAGTGCTCGATCCGCGACAAAACAACGCCTTTGTCGATCGTTATCTCGACGTGCCGTTTGATCTTTCGCAGGTAATTTTTATCGGCACCGCGAATTACATCGAAGGCGTGCCCGAACCGTTGCGCGACCGGATTGAAGTGATCTCAATACCCGGTTACACCGAGCGCGAGAAACTCGAGATCGCGAAGCGATACCTTGTGAAGCGGCAACTGGAGGAGAACGGACTCACGCCGGAGCAATGCGAATGGCAGGAGGAAGCGCTCCGCAGCATCATTAACGATTACACACACGAAGCAGGCGTGCGCGAGCTGGAGCGCCAGATCGCAGCTGTGTGCCGGGGCATTGCCTCGCGCGTTGCGCGCGGAAAAACCGAACGCGTAACGGTTACGCCGGAGGTCGTGAGGGAAATGCTTGGCCCTGCGAAGTACGTTCGCGAAACAAAGCTCAAGACCAGCAAACCTGGTGTGGTGACCGGCCTGGCTTACACGCCTGCCGGCGGCGAAATATTGCACATCGAAGCGACACGTTATCCCGGCAAAGGAAATGTCACGCTCACCGGACACATCGGCGAAGTGATGAAGGAATCCGTCCAGGCTGCACTGAGTCTTCTTCGCAGCCGCGACGGCCAACTGGGAGTAAAATCAGAAGATTTTCGCAAGATGGACCTTCACGTGCACGTGCCGGCCGGCGCAGTGCCGAAAGATGGCCCCTCCGCCGGCATCGCCATGTTTACCGCGCTCGCATCACTCTTTAGCAACCGCCCGGTTCGTCCCGATGTCGCTATGACTGGCGAAATCACGTTGCGTGGGCTGGTTCTACCGATCGGAGGTTTAAAGGAAAAAAGCCTCGCGGCGATGCGGGCCGGGATTTCCACGGTCATCATTCCCAAGCTCAACGAAAAAGATCTGGTCGATGTTCCGGAGGAAGCGAAACAAAAACTCAAATTCGTCCCAGTCGAAAACGTCGATGAAGTTCTGGCCGTTGCGCTGGAGAAAGACGGCGCTGTCCCAGCTTCAAAAGGCAAATCCGCCTGAGTCCCGGAAAACTTGGAGGTACTCTAACGAGAAAAAGCTCAGCCGCGGCTACCGGGAGCGAGACTGACAATCTCCTGAACTGTTTTAATCATGACAAAAGCTGGACGCGCAGCGGGTAGCCGTCGGCTGCAGCGCTTTGTTAGATGGTTTAGGTGGCTGCTCACGAATGTCGATAGAAAATGCCCAGGCCCGCGACTACGAGAAGGATAAGACCGACGAGGATCAGACCGATGCCAGAAGACTGAAGCTGCACCACACAGAGATTTGTGCCCCAAAACCAGGATGGGTATAGGATTCGACGCCACCGCGGGTTGGTCTGCTGGGCCTGAGCGCGAACGTGTTCGCAATAGTTTCGGGCGGTCGTGAAGTAGTAATAACCTGCGACAATCATTAGAAGTCCGCCGATTGCTTCTGCTATGACGGGCACGACCATCTAACGAGAATTAGACGAATATTCGTAAACAAAGACGAACATTTTTTCGCCTATCACGGCGAGGCGCAATATCAGTCGTGGCAAATTCGGTTCTTTTGATCAGCCTAAGCAATTGGCTCTCGCAGCGACATAGCTACTGGCTACTTCCATTCCCAATATTCCGAGCGCGTGTTGCCCTCTGCGTCTACCTCGTATTCGAATAGTACCGCGACCTTGTTTAGTCGGGACCATTGTGTGGGCGTAGTTTGATAATAAATAGCACCGCGATAACTCGCGGTACCGTCTTTCTTCGTCGTGCCAACACCGTGGCCTGTCCAGGTGGCCATTTTTCCGGCCTTGGTTATCGTCACCCCTTGCCCTTCGCCATAAAGTGTCCCGTCTGGACGCACAACGGTCCAATACGTGCCCGTCTCCCTCACGTTTGTGCCCAGTAACGATCCGTTTGCCTGAAATGAAGTTTCCATTTTGGGACCTCCACCCACGTTCGACAACACCCGCTGTGAACTAATCTTGCCTGACATTTCACCAATCTTATCGCCTAGCATAAATCTCCTCTCGTTAAAGTTTCTCTAATCCGTTGAACTCAGCTCCGAAGACCGTAGCAAAAAAGCCTTTGACCGTCTATGCAGCTGACCCAGGTGGATCGGCTTCTCCGAAGACGATGGCAAAATAATGGTGGGGAAAGCCGCCCGGATTAAACAACGCGTTGAGGACAACGCGTTCCACCTCAGAGCCTGCTTACTGCGTTTCGGCGTCCGCTCGATCTTCGATCTGCTCAAGAGATGGATCAGTGTCGCTGATCCATTCGCGTGCTTCCTTAACTTCCACCGGGTTCACCGGAATGGCGCGCGGAATTTCTTCGCCTCTTGCTACGAGCCCGCCCTCGTACTTCACCGGCTTCGCCCGTCTGATCGGAAATCTCCAGTGATGCCCAAATCTGTAGAGCGCGTAAAACATTGTCTTAGATTCGATGGCGCTCACACCGCTGCAACGCATGGCATAGTAGAACATGCGGTCACAATCCTGCCATGGACGCTTGTGTTCGCCGTAAGCGACGTCGTGTAACACAGAAGCATTCCGATATTTTCCTTCGAATGGTCCGCCCATGATCGACCAGAGATAGCGCGGGATGGACGCGCCATCGACGACCGATCCGATCGGGGCGATCCACACGAGGCCTTGCGGATCGGTGTAACGCAATTCAGTCAACAGCGTCATTGTCCGCCCATCCGGGTTCCACTTGGTCACCGGCTCGCCATCGAAATAACCCCATTTGGATTCGACTGAAACGGACTGCTCAGCCTCGGAAACTTCGGCTGGCTCTTTATCGGCACTGTATGCAGCCAAAGTCGCCATGAAGCCGAAGAACGCGAACGATTGAATGAGTCTGCTGTTTCCCATGTGAGAGCAAACGTTGAATGTTTCGACCCGGCTTTCAACTCGTGAACGCTTTGAGAGTCAACGCTGGACTATCGCCGGGATATTTGGCGATCCAGCAGTTGCCGGACGCTTCTGGTCATTTGGCTTTGAATTAGTCGGCGTGATCGGTTCGCCTTCGGTCTGTTTCCGGTACGGCTGGAGATAAAACATCATGAACACGCCGATCACCACCAGCAGCGAACCGATCCATTTCAATAGCCAGCCGGGGTCGCGCAAAATTTGCACGGTG
>Ga0307278_10001058_pt1 | contig 13693 bp, 13 predicted proteins | sample ER_DNA_117_FD_194482 | JGI IMG/M metagenome (GOLD analysis project Ga0307278, IMG submission 194482) | Bulk soil microbial communities from the East River watershed near Crested Butte, Colorado, United States - ER_DNA_117 | ecosystem: Environmental > Terrestrial > Soil > Floodplain | place... | reverse complement strand
CGCGCCGCCCAGGGCCAGGCCCGCTCGGGCAAGAAGGTCGGCCGCAACCAGCCCTGCTGGTGCGGGTCGGGCAAGAAGTTCAAGAACTGCCACGGCGCGCACGGTGCTCCCCGCGCCTGACCCACGGCCGCCTGAGGGCTGGTGGTCGTCTCCATGATCATTTGCCGTTCCACAGGGCCTGAGCAGGGGGCGCACGGTGCCCTGGAGGCGTCTAACACCTCGGAGACGGACCACTCGGTAGGGACTGGAGAGTCGGTTGGGTATCCCGATCGGGCTGATTGCGTTTCTGCCGGCACAGCCAGCAAGTCAACGATGGCTGCGGATGTCCTTGCTCGGGTCTCTCTCGGGCGCCATCTGGGCGAGCGTGCGTTCTGAGACCTCTACGAGATCGCGCAGATGAAGTTGGCAGTCCGGGCTCGTGAGCAGCGACAGGACACTCCCACGAACCACCGAAGCCACGTCGCCCGCTCCGAAGGCGATGCCGGCTCGCCGCAGCGCGTCCAAGTGCCGCAGGGCCTTGCCGGTCGCGTCAGACGGAGAGGCAGCGAACGGCGTGCCAATCCCGAGCTTGCGGCAAACGATGATCGAGTCCAGGTTGCTCGGTTCGCTCGCGCCAGACTTGGTGACGCTGGTCGACATCTCGGCCTTGATCGGCTGTATCGCTGTCGCCTGGAAGCCAGCGTTACGCAACGCCAGCATCAGCGCTGTCCAACCGGCGATCCGGGCCTGGTGGAACGTGAAAGCGAGCAGCCCTTCTGGGCGAAGGACGCGACAGCACTCCTTCCACACGGCCTCGATCGCCGCGCCAAACGCCTCGGCAGAGGCACTCTGGACCTCCTGTGGATCTCTGGTCGAGACTGCACTATCGGGGTAGCCGGCGAACGGGACGATGCCTGTCAGCCACGCGTGGAAGAAGTCGGCCAACTCGGAGTAGTGCACGTTATCCATAAACGGCGGGTCAGTGACGACGAGGTCTACCGACTCGTCGGGCAGGTCCGTCGACGCTGAGTCCCCGCAGACCACCTGAGCCGTCGCACCGGGCCCGATGTCCTCCCAGCGTTGCACGACTCGGCCGCTGAGCGGATACGAGAGGCTGAAGCGGCGCACCGGCCGGTCGCCCTCCAGCACGATGTCATGCGGGTTGTTCTTGTAGGCGTGCGCGCGCAGCAGTCGACTCTCGAACAGCGTCGAGAACGCGCCAGACGAGTACGGCGTGCCCCAAGGGTGCGCCTCCAGTGGGACACGTTCTGGCTTGAGGATGTGATGGCTGAACATGTGCCGGACCGCGCCGGTTCCCTCTCCCTTGTAAGAGCAGAAGAGATTGTTGAACTCTAGGGTGCCCGAGAACAGGGTCGTGAGCGCCTCCCTTTCGGCTGCGCCGGCGTCAAGGTCTCGGATAGCGGCACCGAGAAGCCCCAGGCAGTAGAGTTGCCGGGCGTTGAAGAACTGCTCCCATCGCCGGTACCCCCAGCGGATCGCCTGCCGTGTGTTGATGCCGTCATCCAGGTTCCCGACCGGCTGGACGAGCGAACCCGAACCCTGAGCGAGCAACCGCTCTGCCTGCTCAAAGAGCCTAGTATCAAACTCGTCGACCGCTTCGTACGCCTTGGTGCCATCCGGACGCACGACAAGTTTGGCGTACATGCGATAGCCCGGAGGCGAGCCGGCGAGCGCGTCGACAACCCTCGTCCGATGGCCACACGAGCAGGTCATGTACTGCCCGCGGACTGGGCCGTCGAGTGGAGATTCGTGACCCTTGCGACAGCGGATTCGATCATCGGTCGACAGATCGACGCCCACGACGCAGCGGCAACTCGGACAGGTCGCCTGCGCTGCGGGATAGCGGCGGGGATAGGCGTGCCGGGCGAAGACGTAGCTGGAGAACAGATCGACCTGATCGTCGCAGCGCGGACACGAGGCGACCGCGACCCAGAAGTAATAGAGCACGGCGTCACCTGCCGCCGAGACGTGCAGGGCGTCGATCTGCTTGCGGCACGCCTGTTCCACCGAACGGTAGGCGGCCCGCAGTCGCTCTTCGTTCCACGGCTGCAGCGCTTGCCGCTGCACCAGCGTCGCCACCGGGTTGATGTCACGGCCAACAATCGTCGCGCGAAGTTTGGCCGCCTCCACGAGCGTCGTCCCTGAACCGGCAAAGGGGTCGTAGACGACCAGGCCTTCGAGGTCGGGTCTGGACGCGTAGGCCGTCCCGGCCGCCTTCGCGTCGCCGGTCACAGCGGCCGTCAAGATCGCGCGGAACACCGTTCCGAGCCGCTGCGCCCACCACTTGTGGGTGTGAGTCGCAGGACGGTGAACCTCCTTGCGCCACGACTCGTGTTCCGCCAACCGGCTGATAGCAGCGGCGGGGAAATCCGATTCCAGAGCGCACGGCAAGAGGACACGCCGGAGCGACCGAGTGCCGGCCGGAAACAACGATTGCTGCCCCCACAGGCCATTGAGCTGTAGGTCCACCGGTGTCTGACCTCGAATCATTCGTCGGTGACCTCGGTCGGGAGTTCCTGAACATGCTCTGGTATCGACATCGTGACTTGCGTCTTGGCCCCGTTCCCCTTGCGGCGGTACGCCACGAATGGATGGTCCAGACCAGCGGAAGGGTTGGGCACCCGGCGGGTAGCCAAATCGTTGGTCGTCAGATCGAACGAGTAGCCTACGATCAACGTGTCGGCCTCTGTTCGGGTAAGCCGACCAACCTCCTCGAGTCTCGCATCATCGACTAGCCCTTCGGGCGCGATCAGCGTCCGCTGCCCCGTCGTAGCGGTCGTAAGCGCGTATGGCGTCGGAGCCACATACATCTTGCGATCCCGCACCAGTAGATCGCCGTAGGAACCGAACCCGCGGAAGCTCTTGTTCTCATGGACGTATTCGTGGTTCGCATTCAGAAAGTCTCCGTGGGAGACAACGAGATCGACAACGGGGTACTCCGCATCCGAAGTGACCGCGGGATATCGGCCAAACACATAGAAGATGGCACGACCATTGTGAAGCCCGGTAGGGATCCGGCTGTTGCTGTCGTAGCTAGCCTCACGGCCCGGCCATCCCAGTCCTTTCACCTCATAGCCCTCAGCGGGATGGACGAGCGTGAAGTCAGGATAGGAGTTTCGCTTGCCTCGGTCGTAGACAACTCCGCTGACCTCCAGCCGATCTTCGAACCAGTTCTGGAAGTGGAATTCCTTGTCCTTGGCGGACACCCGCCTGACAAGGACACCCTCGTCGATCGCCTGGCAGCACGCCAGAAAAATCTCAACGCAAGCTGTTCGAGTCGTTCGCACTGGTTCTCATTGTCTCCCTTTGGCACGGCCTAGTCGTGACGAGCTTGACGGGCGCCCTTAACCTTAGCCGATTCGCGGCGAGGCGAGGTCGCGGTATCCACACGGCCGTCGGACAACTCGTGGTCCGTCCGAAAGATCGAGTGGACCCGGTTCTCGACCCTGGCGGCACGATGGCCGACCTGCTCGCCGATGTGTCCGAGGCCGACCGCACGGCGGAGCTGTGGAGAGCGCTAGGTCAGGCGCTGGCATCTTCCGCCAGCGGGAACGCGCAGAACTCGTTGCCCTCGGGATCGAGCATGACGACCCACCGGGGGCCGTTCCCGGCCCGCCGGTCGACCTCGACCGCTCCGAGCTCGACCAGGCGCGCCAGCCATCTCAGCCTCGGTTCTCGAGTGGCCAGGTCGACGTGGACCGGTTCTTCATGGCCCTGGTTCCGGCACCCGGAAGAACAGCAGACCCCGGACGCCGCGGCTGTCAAGGCGCAGCCGCGAAGTCCGCCTGAGCCAGCGTCCGCATCGTCATGCTGCGGCCGTGTCCCTGTCCCTGGGGCGCGCGGTGCACGACTACTCCGGCGACGACCAGGGCAACGCCCGCGGCCTCGACCCAGGACAGGTAGACGCCTGGCACGGCCAGGGCCAGGGCGAGCCCGTTGCGGAGCGTGCACGCGCCGACCACGGCCAGGACGATCACGGGCAGGAACTTGATCGCCGCCACCGTGCCGAGCGGCAGCCGGTCGATGGCCAGGTAGAAGCAGCAGTTCATGACGGCCAGGACCGCACCCAGGCAAGCAGCGTGCGGCGCCCGTCGCGGTCGAGCCGGGCGAACGCCCGCCAGGGCCGCCGCCACACCGCGAAGATGGCCGCGGCCGACGCGATCCGCAGCCAGGCGACGCCGAGCACGTCCACCCGGTGGGCCTGGCCCGGCTGACCGCCGTCAGCCGGGTCGAGGCCGGCGGCCTGCCCCGGATCCGGCCGCATCCTTACGAACCGGCCAGCAGCCCCACGGACCCGGCCAGCAGCCCCACGGACCCGGCCAGCAGCCCCACGGACCCCGCCAGCAGCCCCACGGACCCCGCCAGCAGGCACCCCCGGGCCGTCCAGTTCGTTCAACCGAGCAGCCGGACCGGCAGGCTCAGCCTGCCCGCTCCACCAGCGGCACCCCGCTGGCCGCACGGAGTGCCCGAGCACCCGCGGCTGGACCGTCAGGGTGCGCGAACACCGTCGTCCCGGAGACCAGTACGTTCGCGCCCGCCTCCACGCATGCCCGCGCGTTGCCGAGGTCGACCCCGCCGTCCACTTCCACCTCGGTGCTCAGCCCCTGCCGGTCGACCTCGGCGCCGACCTGCGCCACCTTCACCAGCGTCCGCGGGATCAGCCGCTGCCCCCCGAACCCGGGGTTGATCGTCATGACCAACGCCAGGTCGCACACCTCGAGCACGTCGTTGAGGGCCAGCGACGGCGTGCTCGGCACGATCGCCGCACCCGCCCGGCAGTCCAGTTCCCGGATCCGCGTCAACGTGCGATGCAGGTGCGTCGCCGCCTCGTAGTGCACCGTGATCCCGTCCGCCCCTGCCTCGGCGAACATCTCCAGATGCCGGTCAGGATCCACGATCATCAGATGCAGCTCGAGTGGCAACGAGGTCACGTTGCGCAGCGCCCGTACCGTGTCGGTCCCGAAGGTGAAGTTGGGCACGAACACCCCGTCCATCACGTCGACGTGCAGGCGCTCGACCCCACCACCCTCGAAAGCGACCACGGCATCGGCCAACCGGCCGAAGTCGGCCGCGAGCAGGCTCGGGGCGATCCGGACGGCGTCTGCACAGGAGGGCCAGGTCGATCGGGGCACCCCGAGATCATGCCAGCCGTCCATCGGACTCGCTACGTCCGACGCGGGAGCCCATGACCTGCCAGCGCTGTGGCCGAACGACACCGCTGTTCTCCTGGTCCGCCCTCTGCCTCGCCCAAGCTGGGCGACGCGAGCCGAGCTGAGGGGCGCGAGCTGAGGGGCGCGACACGAGCCCAGCGTACGGGCGATGCGGGCCCGATGGTCTGGGTCCCGCCTGGTTGGCCCAGCCTCGACCGAGGCCAAGACCCGGAACCGCCTAGTGTCCCGAGTTACTGATTCGCTCCATATTCGTGGCCGTGAACCTCCTCGTCGGAGGACCAAATTCGTGGCCGTGAACCTCCTGGTCGGAGGACCAAGAGTCGCCTGAGAACATCGACGAATCAACGATTCGGGACACTAGTACTGCAGGACGGTTACCACCCAGCGGTCGCCCTCAGCGTCCAGGCGCATCGCCACCGGTTGCACGCGGTCGCCGCGCCGGACCACGGCGACGGCGTTGGCCACGCCGGGCAGATGCTCCTGGCAGTGCACGCTCATGAGCGCCTGAGCAGCCGGGAAGGGAGCTCCACGCCGACGGACCCGCCGCTCGAGGTGGTCCCACAGCTCCGGCGCGCAGACCCGTTCGAGCTGCACGGCACTGCGACAACCCGCCTCGACTTCCAGCAGGGCCATCGCGATCCCTCCAGCGACCGAGGCCGGCGAGGGAAGGCCGCGCCGCGACGGGCGCCCTGCCACCCCCTGAGCCTTGCCGGAGCATGCCACCTCCGGTACGGACGCACCGCCTCCCACGGCGTCCCGATGGACCCCACCACGAGTGGCACCGTTCTCACGGGTGGACCACCCAGCCGATCCGCTCGCCGCCTGATCCGGAGCCCCCTGTACCGGCATCATCCCCGCCGGGCCAGCCGGGATCGTTTCTCGTCGGACGGGTGCCCTTGCCGGGGTCGGCAGGGTCGTCGCCGGTCCAGGGATCGTTCCCGGTGAAGCCGGCAGGGTCGCCGCCGGTCCAGGGGTCGTCGTTCCCGGCGGAGCCGGCAGGGTCGCCGCTCTTCCGAGTGCGCGTCCCGGCTCCGGCCCGCCCGGAACCTGCGCCGCCGCAAGACTCGAGACAGCCATAGCGATTCGCTCCTTCGGGTTCCTTATCCTACGGTTGCATTCATTTGCATAAGTTTGCCATAGAGCGATGTTGCTGGAGATGGTTTGTCCACAGGGGAAGTGAGGCGGTAGCCCGTCCCGCGCGCATCCACAGTCGGCGCGCCCGGCCCGTCGCCGACGCCTCCACGGTCGGCCCCATGCGGCTCGTCGTCGCGTGTGGCTCGGCGGCGGCACATGGCGAGCGGCATGGTTACGGGGGCGCCGACGCCGCTGCGGATCAGCCGGCCACCGGGCCGGACGCTGCGATGCCGGGGGCCTCGTCGAGGTCCTCGAGGAGCCTGGCGAGGCGCTCGCAGCGCCCGGCAGGGGACGCCGGCACGGACGCCTGGGCGGAGCCGGGAGCACCGGCGGGTGCCATGCCGGTCTTCAGGCAGCTCGCGAGCAGCGCGGCCAGCTCGTCCTGAGTGGCGCGCCGCGCGGCGCTCAGGGGAATCGGCTGGCGCGGGTCGCCAGCCCGTGCCACGGCAACGGCATCGGCGCGTCGGGGCACGCTGGCCTGCCAGCCGGCCGCACCCGCAGCGGCAGCGAGCCTGGCGGCTTCCCTGCCGAGATCCAGCGCGCCAGCCGCGCCCAACACGACTGCGCAGACCAGCCCCCAGACCCGCCCGACCTGCCAGGCGCGCGCTATCACCGCCCCGCCGGGTCTCGGTGCGAGCAGCTCAGGGTCACCTCGGCCATGGAGCACCACAACCGCCTGGGCGGATGGTTCCGTCCCGTCCCAGCAATGCAGCACGGCACCCGGCCCCTCCTGCCAGACCCCGGTCGCCCGGGTACCCGCGGAGTCAGGTGGCCACGGTGGGGCGAGGCCACGCCGGCCCGCGACGCTGAGATGGCGCGTCAACTCGGTCGGCGGGATCGGGTCCAGACCCGGCAGTGCGACCGGTGGACGCAGTCCGAGCTCGGCTGGTGCCCGGACGCCGGCGAGGACCTCGACCTCGCGAACGCCCGTGGCTGCGGCGTCGAGCCAGCACGGCACGGCCGAGGGCGCGCGGCACAACAGCACCGCCTCCGGGCAGCAGGCAGCCGCGCCGGGCGACGGGCATTCGATGGTCAGCACGACCTCGACCGCGAAGGCAGGCAACTCGGCACCGGCCACCGGACGCCAGGCGTACCAGCCGGGCTGCGGCCGACCCGCTCCGGCGTGGATGAACGCCCAGGCCGCATCCCTTCCTTGGCTCCCGGCCTGCCATGCCTCCCAACCCCGAACCTGGCCCGGACTCCCCGCCCGGGCGACCACCCCCTCCCGAACGAGGTCCCTGCCGCCCGCTGGTGGCCAGACGGCATCCGGGGCGCCGGCTGGCCCAAGGAAGGGAGCAGGGGTGCTGGCGGGTCTCGGGAAGAGGCCAGGGATGCGGGTCGGTCCTGGGGCGGGGTCTGCGACCCTGGCTGGACCGGGGATGGGGGACGGGGTGTCGGCTGGTTTCAGGATCGGGCCCGGGGTGCTCGTCGGTTCCCGGGTCGGGGGGACTGCCTGAGGCCCGGGCGGGTGCATCGCCCGCCAGGATCTGCCCCGCCGCCATGGCCGGTCCCACCATGGCCGGTCCCGCCAGCCCGGCCAACGCCACATGGTCACCAGGCCGGACCGCCAGCGTCGACCCGCCGCACCACTGGGCCTTCGGGCCCGGCCACGAGCGAGACCCGAACCGGCATCAGGTAGCTGGCACCACCGCCCGGCGGGCTGGCCTTCACCAGGACCTCGGCCACCAGGGCGCCCGGGGGTCCCGTAACCTCGGTGCCCGCCGTCCCATGACCATGCCACCCAGGCGGCAGCGCCCGCGCCTCGGGGGGATCACCGTCGCCGAGGTAGGCCAGCCTGTGACGATCGCCCGCGAGCAGCGCGATGACCGCCCGCTCCGCCGCCGCGCTGGCTGCGCCGGACAGCTCGGGCGGCGGCTCGACGCGGCCAGGCGCCGGAATGGGGCGTGCAGGCAGGGCTGTCGGTCGGGGAACACCGCTCACACCGAAGCTTCCCGCTCCCATGGCGACCGGGACGACAAACGCGAGCGTCGCGCCGCTGCGGTACTGGCCGGCCCGCGCCTCCAGCACGTGCGCGAGCACGGTCACCTCGAGCGTCCCGTCAGCTGGGCGAACGTCGGCGGGCAGGACCTCGTCGACGTACTGCGCGCCCGCGGGTTGCACGCGGACAGCATCGGCAACGTCGACGCCCACGGCAAGGAACGGTGCGAGACGGGCTCGCCGCCCGGCCCGGCCATCGCCCACGGTCAGGTACTCGCGCAGGAACGCGGCCGCGACCGCGGCGGCCTGCTCCTGGCCGCCGGGCGGGCGGACCACGGCTCCCGGCCCCGAAGCGGGCGGAAGCACACCGCGCAGCGCGCCGACGGCGATCAGCGTCCAGAGCGCGACCCTGCCGACGACCCGGAGCGCCCGCGACCCCGTTCTCGGCAAGGGCGGGGGAGGGTCGGGGACCGGTAGGGGATCGCCGAGCCAGGAAGCGTCAGGGTTCGCGCGTGCCACGGTAGGGGCTCCTTGCGACGGGGTGCTCCGGCATGTCCCCCGGGCGTCGTGCAGGACCACCCGGCCGAGGCCGCCTGCGGCTCATCGCGCCAGGCTTCATGGGTGACCGGCCGGAACAGGATGGAGCGAGGGGATCACCAGGAGTGTGCCTGGATGGATCAGATCCGGGTCAGCCCCGATGGTGGTTCGATTGGCCGCGTAGATCTGCCGCCAGTAACGGGTGACCTGAGCCGGGGACCGCGACTCCGCGGGCAGATGGGCGGTCGCAATCCCCCAGAGAGTGTCGCCCGGCCGGATGGTGTAGCGCCTCCGGTGATGGGCCTCGGGCGCGCCGGCTCCCGCCGTCGCACCGGACGCCCCCGCGTCCCCAGCCTGCCCAGCGGCCCCACCCGGCCCAGCGGCCTCACCCGGCTCTGGTACGGCGCCTGCCACCGTGCTCTGGACGGCCGGCGCGTGTCGCGGACCGGGAGTTACAACGGGCGGGGGCGGCACCGGCGCCCCAGGCGTGACCGTGGACGGCGTGACCGTGTGCGGCAGCATCGTCGGGGATCTGACGGTGGGCGGTGCCAGGGAGCCACCCACGGCCGTGGGGCTCTGGGCTGTGGCCGCTGCGCCCGGTGCCACGGCCACCGGGTCTGGCGCCACCACCGCCGCGCCCGGTGCCACGGCCGTCCCCGGCCAGTTCGCGAGGGGGACCCAAGGCGGCAGCGGGACGGTCCGTGCGGGCGCTTGGACAGCCGCATCGGAGGCGCTCGCGACCAGCGCGCTTCCGGCTGCCGTGGCCACGACGGGCCGAGCAGTGAACCTCGACGGGCCGGATTCGGCATGCACGGCGGTGGACGAGAGCGCGAGCTGTGCAAGCAGGGCGCCGCCAACGAGCCCGTCCAGGATCCGGCGAACGGCAGGCACGGTGACCAGCCGCAGGCCACTGGATGCCAGGCGGCCGGATGCGCCGGGCAGCCACGCCAGCATCCGAAGGAAGACGACGAGCCCCAGGTACGCGGCCACGAGCTCCGTCACGACCGCCAGCAGGTCGAGGAATCCACTCACCGGCTCGACGGTCGGGTCGCCAAGCCGGCCGACGGCCCGCAGCTGGTCCGGCACGGGACCGACCAGACGAAGAAGTGCCGCCTCCAGGACACCGAGACCCGTGAGCAGCACTCCCGCCCGAGGCAACGACCAGCGTGAGTTTGCAGTTGTTTGCATCTCTTACCTCCACTCTTCGGAGGTTTGTGGTACCACGCTTGAGGAATGGCGTCAACGCGCCTGACGTGGTTTGTTCACAGACCGCCAGATGCGTAGGCTGCGGCCATGGGAGGAAGCCAGGACCCACCGCCAGAGCCGATGCGCCACGTCTTCGACGAGCTCGAGGCGGAGTTCGAGGCCGGCCTGCGTCGCGAAGCCGAGCAGGAGACGGTCGCGGCCCTGCGCGCCCAGGTCGGGGCGACCCCCATGTGGGAGCAGCTCGCACGCCGGATCGGCGTCGAAGGTGTGGTCCGAGCGGGAGCGCGGCTCGTACGGGGCACCGTGATCGCCAGCTACCCCGACTTCTTCGTCCTCCAGGGCAGGGACGACGCCCAGCACCTCGTCCGACCCGAGGCGACCTCGATCGCCCTACCGCCCGAGCCGATTCCACCCCAGCCAGCACCCAGCGCGGCCGCGCGCCGGTACACACTCAGTCTCGCCCTGCGCGAGCTCGCTCGGCGTCGAGAGCCCGTCCGGCTCGAGCTCATCGACGGCAATGCGGTCGCCGGCACGGTCGAGGCGGTCGGCAGCGACTACGTGGAGGTCGCCGAGCATGACATCGGCGAGGCCCGTCGCGAGACGGCGGTCAGAGCACGCCGACTGACCGCCTTGGCAGCTGTCGCGCTCGTCACTCTGCTTCCGGACCGCTGATGAGCGGGTGTGCCTTGGCCCATTCCCGCGTCTGCTCGTGCATCCGCTCGATGTACTCCTCGAGCTGGTTGCGGTCGACCCGCCAGACCCCGCGCCCACCCAGCTTGACGGCAGGCAGGTCCCCGCTGCGGACCAACGCGTAGACCTGCGCGACCCTCACGTTCAGGATCGTCGCCACGTCTTCCAGCGTGTAGAAGCGCGGCTCGACGCCGGGAGTGGACATGGGAGACCTCCTGGACTGACCGGTGGCCCTCGGCACCGGACTGAAGGTTTCGTCCACAGTACCCAAAACCCTGTTTGCATTCAATAGGATGCCTCATCATCCTCTTGACGCCGTTTACCGTGAGAAGGAGGCCGACCTCTGTCCAGATCTGCGGGCTTGCTGTTCCAGGCCGAGTCGCGCATCTTCGTCCCCGTTGTACTGGTTGGAGGGTGATCCCCCTGGCAACTCCCCATTCGGCCTCCCTGCTCCCCCCAGCAGCACCGGCCGAGCGCCTCAGCAAGGCGACATGGTTCAACGGGCGACTCGCGCTCGGGTTGCTCCTCGTGCTCGCCGCCGTACTCGGCGGCGCCCTGTTCCTCCGGGAAGGCCAGCAGCTCATCCCGGTCTACGCCGCCGCCCGCGACCTGCCGTCCGGGACTGTCCTGACCCCCTCGGACCTCGCCGTCATCCGGGTGCGGCTGCCAGGCCCCGAGCTGCGGCACTACCTGCAGCCCACCAGCGACCGCACGCCCCTGGGCCGCGTCCTCACCTCACCCGTGCCCAAGGACGCGCTCGTACCGGTGGCTGCCGTGGCCGCATCCATCCAGGACGCCGGCATGGTCGAGCTACCCATCAAGGCCGAGACCGGCGACCTCGCCCAAGGCCTACGACCCGGCGACCGGGTGCAGGTGCTGGCCGCCTACACCGACGGCGCCCGCCGCGGGCAGGCCGTCGTCCTGCTCCCCACCGTCGAGGTCACCCGGGTGCTGCACGAGACCGGCGCGCTCGCCGGCCCCGACCAGCAGACCGGTGTCCAGGTCAGGATCCCGGGCGAGCGGGCACCCCTGGTGACCGCCGCCATCGCCACCGCGCGGGTCTTCGTCGTCAAGGCACCCTCCCGACCCGTGTTCGTCCCCCCAGCGGCCACTCCGACCCCGCCCGGGGTCGGCCTGCCCCCAACCTCGTCCGGGTGAGGCAGACGTGAGGCTCCGCATCGTCACCGCGGGTACCGGCGCAGCCTGGGAGGCCGCGCTCGTCCAGGCATGCCAGGACGGCGCCCCGGCCGAGGTCGTGCAGCGCTGCTACGACCTCGGCGACCTGCTCGCGGTCGCCGCCGGGGGCCAGGCCCAGGTGGCCGTGGTCGCCTCCTCCATCCGCTGGCTCGACCGGGAGGCGGTCACCCGGCTCGGCGCGGCCGGTGTCGCCGTCGTCGGCGTCGTGCCGGCCGGCGACGAGGACGCCGAACGGCGGCTACGCCAGCTCGGCATCCTCCACGTCGCCCACGACACCGACCCGCCGGGCACCCTGGTCGAGCTCGGCCAGGCCGCCGGCAGGCCCGACCCGCAGGAGGTCGCCGACTCCAACGCGCCAGCCGGCGACCAACCGGCGCCGGACCCGGAGGCGCCACGCCGGCATGCAGTCGTCGCGGTCTGGGGGCCGAAAGGCGCACCCGGTCGGACCACGGTCGCCCTCAACCTCGCGTTCGAGGCGGCACCACACGCCGGCGAGACGCTGCTCGTCGACGCCGACACCTACGGTGGCTCGATCGCCCAGTCCCTCGGGTTCCTCGAAGACCACCCGGGGCTCGCCTGGATGGCCAGGTGCGCCAGCCGCGGAGAGCTCGACGCGCCCAAGCTCTGGCACGCCACCCGCCGCGCCTGCCCTGACGGCCCCCGCGTGCTCACCGGGCTCCCGCGAGCCGAGCTGTGGACCGAGGTCCGACCCAGCACCTGGGACTCCCTGCTCGAGCTGTTCCGCGTGGCCTTCCCGCTCACCGTGGCCGACGTCGGCTTCTGCCTCGAGGAGGACGAGGAGCTGCTCTACGACCAGGTCCGCTTCCGGCGCAACGCCGTGGCCCGCACGACCTGTGAGCGGGCCGACCTCGTGGTCGCCGTGGCCAGAGCCGACCCGGTCGGCCTGCACGACTTCATCCGTGGCTACCAGCAGCTCGGCGAGCTCGGCGTGGACGCCGACCGGATCAGGGTGGTGGTCAACCAGGTGCGCGGCGGCCTGTTCGGCGGCGACGCCGCCGAACAGATCCGGACTGCGCTCTCCCGCTACACCGGTATCGACCCCGTGGCGTTCGTCCCCTACGACCGAGCCGGGATGGACACCGCGCTCATGGCCGGTCACGCCCTGCGCGAAGCGCGCCCCGGCTCCCCAGCCCAGCAGGCCCTGGCCGGGCTGGCTGCATCGCTGTTCGGCGAGCGCCGCACCGGACGGCTGCGCCGGACCCGGGGGCGCTGGCGCGCGGCCTGGGCGCGCCGGCTGCGCCCGCCCCGGACCGCGGGCCCGCTGCTGTCGACCTCGCCCTACCGGACAGGAGGATGAGCATGGCGACCGCCGAGACGGCCGAGCAGATCGTCGAGCGCGAGGTACGCGAGCTCGTCCGCCTGCGCGGCCTCGACCCCGGCGACGGCGACACGGCCACCGTGCGCCGCCTCATCAACGAGCTGGTCGCCGAGTACCAGGAACGCAGCCTCACCGCCAGCATGCCGCCCCTGCCCGATCCCGCCCAGGTCGCCAAGTCCGTGGCGGACCGTGTCATCGGCCTGGGCCCGCTCCAGCCGTTCTTCGACGATCCCGAGATCGAGGAGGTCTGGATCAACGAGCCGGGCAAGGTGTTCACCGCCAAGGCCGGCCACCCGGTGCTGACCACCACCGTGCTGACCGAGGACCAGGTCCACGACCTGGTCGAACTGATGCTGCGCTCGAGCGGTCGCAGAGTCGACCTGTCCAGCCCGTTCGTGGACGCCACCCTCGCCGACGGCTCCCGGCTCCACGTCGCCATCCCGGACATCACCCGCCGGCACTGGGCGGTGAACATCCGGAG
>Ga0307278_10001057_pt1 | contig 13709 bp, 15 predicted proteins | sample ER_DNA_117_FD_194482 | JGI IMG/M metagenome (GOLD analysis project Ga0307278, IMG submission 194482) | Bulk soil microbial communities from the East River watershed near Crested Butte, Colorado, United States - ER_DNA_117 | ecosystem: Environmental > Terrestrial > Soil > Floodplain | place... | reverse complement strand
TGGAGCTCGTACCGATGGAGCCCCGCCACCGCGCGGAGCTGCACGAGCTGGGGGTGAAGCGGGTCGGACAGCTTGCTGGGCTCCCGGGTGCCGCCGTGGCCGAACGATTGGGGCCGGACGGCCGGCGCGCCTGGGGCCTGGCGAGAGGTGGCAAGGCCGCGCGGGTGCGCGGACGCCGTCCTCCGGCCGAGATCGTGGAGGCGCTCGAGTTCCCGGAGGCGGTCGGGAACGAGTTGACGTTGCGGCGCGCATTCGTTGCGCTGCTCGAGACGCTGCTCGCGCGCCCGGAGCGGGCCGACCGTTTCGTGCGCAAGCTCGCGGTCTCGGCGCGGCTCGTCGGTGGTGGCTCGTGGCGACGCTCGGTGACGCTCCGCGACGCGACGACGGAGCCCGGGCGGCTGAAGGCTGCGCTCGGCCCGAAGCTCGCAGAGCTGCCGGCGCCCGTGCTCGAGCTCCGGCTCGAGCTCGTCGAGCTGACCGAGCACGACGGCCAGCAGCTCGAGCTGTTGCCTACGGCCGGGGGAGAGCTCGACACGCGTCTACGTGAAGGCCTGCGTCAGGTGCGTGCGAGCACCGGCTCGGGGTCGGTCAACCAGGTCGTGGAGGTCGCACCGTGGTCACGCATTCCGGAAACCCGGGCACTGTTCGTGCCGCGGGACGACTAAACCAGCCTCGCGCGGCAGTCGTCGAGGCACGTGTAGACGGAACGCCGGTACGAGTGAACCGCCAGCCGGTCGTGCTCCTGCGTGAGGAGTGGCGCGTAATCGATCGCTGGTGGACGGAAGAGCCGCTCTCGCGGCGCTACTTCGAGGTCGTGCTGCAGTCAGGGGAGAACGCCGTTGTCTTTCGCGATGAGACTTGCAGCTGCTGGTTCACGCAGCGGGGCGCGTAGGGGTCAATCAGGTGTCACGCGACGCCGCCAGGAGCTCCTGTGCTCTGGTGAGGCTCTGCTCTGCAACGACGACCTCTCGCGGTCCGCCTCCGGGCATGCCGTCCATGGAGCCGACGCTCAGGTTGGTCGGCCGATGGTCGCATTCGATCCCCTCGGTGCGAAGGAGCGCGCAGAGCAGGTCTGCCTCGTACTCGCTCGGCAAGACGGTCAGGTGGACGAGTCCCGCCAACTAACTCATTTCACGCAGACGGTCGTGGAACCCAGTGCTCGGTGCGTGGATGTTGAGCAACCGCGCTCGCTCGGGTCCGGGGTTGGCAAACGTGTGCACGACACCGAGCGGCGCTGCGATCAAGGAACCGGGCCTGAGCCGGAACGCCTCGTCTTCGACCTCGAACTCTGGCTCGCCTTCGAGGACGTAGAAGGAATCGATGTGGTCGTCGTGCGAGTGCGGGGAGGGGCCTTCGAACCCCGACTCGAGCTCGAACTCGATCAGCGCAATCTCCTCACGTCCGATCTTGATCGTCGCGACGCGTGTCTTCGCTTCGAGCCGCTCGCCCTCGCCGGTCGAGAGGAAGACTGCGTCGTTCGCTGGCGGTCCGGTGCCGGCGGGAACGTCGATGCTGTCGAAACCCCCGGGTTCACCGCGGTCGCGCGCCCGGAGGTGGTCGGCAAAGCCGCCGTCCGGCGTGTGGAAGTTGAGGAAGCGTGTGCGAATGGTGCTTCGGGGCGCAGACGAACGCGCCTGCTGGAACCGTCTTCTCCTCGTCCCGGACGAGAACGGCGAGCTCTCCTTCGAGCACGTAAAACGAGTCCGCGTGCCGGCGATGGAAGTGCGGCTCGGCGCCGTCACGCGCATCCGGAAACAGCGACTCCGTGATGCAGAGCTGCTCGAAGGTCGCCTTGAGCACGATCCTGCCGCCGAAGAGCGACTCGCCCTCGCCGGCTGTCAGCACCACCCCGTCCATTGCCGTCGAGTATGACGATCGAGCTCCAGCCCGAGTTTCCCCACCGGACGCGGAAGAAGGAGCGGTTCCCTCTCGCCGGTAGCCGCTCGCAGCGGGCGCCGGCTGCGCGAGCGCTCCGCGAGCGGGAAGCGAAGGTCCCGTATGTCGAGCTGCATGCGCACTCGTCGTACTCGTTCCTCGACGGTGCCTCGCTGCCGGAGGAGCTCGTAGTTCAGGCTGCGGAGCTCGGCTATCCGGCGCTCGCACTCACCGACCACGACGGCGTCTACGGCTCACTCGAGTTCGCGCACGCGGCGAAGCACTTCGGCGTTCGTCCCATCACGGGCGCGGAGCTCACGCTCACCGACGGTTCGCACGTGACGCTGCTGGTCGAGACGCAGCAGGGCTACGCGAACCTCTGCCGGCTGATCACCGCCGCGCATGCGCACACACGTTCACCCGGTAGGGAGGCGCAGCCCCCGGCCGACCCTGCACTCGACCAAACACTGCTCGAAGAGCTGAACGAAGGGCTCGTCTGCCTGTCCGGCTGTGCACGCCACGGTCTCGCGGTCCGCAACCCGAACGCCGCCGCTCGGCTCGCACAGACGTTCGGCCGCGACCGCTTCTTCGTCGAGCTGCAACGGCCGTACGAACGCGGCGACGCCCGTCGCAACTCCGCGCTCCGCCACCTCGCCGACTCCCTCGGCGTGTCCACCCTCGTCACCGGCGACGTCCATGCGCATCACCTACGGCGCGCGCCTCTGCAGGACGTCCTCGTCGCCGTCCGGCACCGCAGCTCGCTGGACGGGTGCGAGGCCGAGCGGCGCGGCAACCACGAATGCGTGCTGCTCTCTCCGGCCCAGATCGTCGAGCGCTTCCCGGAAGATCGCGCAGCGGTCGCACGCACCGTCGAGCTCGCCGCACGGCTTCGCTTCGACCTCACCGAGGAGCTCGGGTACCGGTACCCGGACTTCTCCGACAGTCCCGAGCCTGCGATCGTCCAGCTCGCACACGTCTGCAGACGCGCCTTCGAGGACCGGTATCCGCGCGGCCACAAGCTCCGTCACGAGGCGGACGTGCGGCTCGACGAAGAGCTGAAGCTGATCGACGAGATCGGTCTCGCCGGCTTCTTCCTCCTCCACTGGGACGTGCTCGAGCTCGCGCGGGCTTGTGCGCTCGAGGTCCGCGGGCGTGACTCGCCGCGGCACGCGCTGCCGCCAGGACGCGGGCGCGGCTCATCCGTCGGCTCCCTGGTCTGCTACCTGACGGGGCTCTCCCACGTCGATCCCGTCGGTGCAGAGCTCTCGCTCGGCCGCTTCCTCAACCGCGAGCTCAACGCCGTCCCGGACATCGACCTGGACTTCCCGCGGGACATCCGCGAGAAGCTGATCGTCGCCGTCGCCGAGCGCTATGGACGTGAACACGCCGCGCTCGTCGCGTCGTTTGCGACCTACCGCTCGCGCGGCGCGATTCGCGACGTCGGCAAGGCGCTAGGGCTGCCGTACGCCGAGCTCGAGCGGATCGCACGCGTCTCCGAGGGCTGGAACGCGAAGCGTGTCTCCGAGGAACTCCAGTTGCTGCCGGATGCCGACCGCAAGCTGCTCTCGCCCCGCTGGCGGGCATTCGCCGAGCTCTGCCGCGAGATCGCAGGTCTGCCGCGGCACATCTCGCAGCATCCGGGAGGAATGGTCATCTCGTCGCGTCCGCTGGTCGAGCTCGTGCCGGTGCAGCCCGCCGCGATGGCCGGACGCCAGATGTGCCAGTGGGACAAGGACTCGTGTGCCGACGCAGGCTTCCTCAAGATCGACCTGCTCGGGCTCGGGATGCTCTCCGCTGTCGAAGACTGCGTCGAGCAGATCGCCACGCTGCGCGGGCAGCCGATCGACCTCTCGCGCATCCCGCTCGACGACCAAGCCGTTTACGACGACATCCAGCGTGCCGACACCGTCGGCGACTTCCAGATCGAGAGCCGCGCGCAGATGCAGAGCCTGCTGCGCACATTGCCGGAGAATCTCGATGACCTGACCGTTCAGGTCGCGCTTGTCCGGCCGGGGCCGATCCAGGGCAAGGCCGTCCATCCATACATCGAGCACCGGCAGCGTCTGCGCGAAGACCCCTCCTTCGTTCCCCCGGTCGACCACCCGCTGCTCGCCGACTGCCTGCGCTCGACGCTCGGGGTCGTCGTCTTCCAGGACCAGGTGCTCGAGGTCGCGATCGCACTGGCGGGCTTCAGCGTGGGGGAGGCTGAAGGATTGCGCCGCGCGATGAGTCGCAAGCGCTCGCACGACGCGCTCGAGGCCTACCGCGACCGCTTCGTCGCAGGCGCGCTGCGCAAAGGCGTTGACGCGAACACCGCGGACACGGTCTACGACAAGCTCGTCGGCTTCTCCGGCTTCGGCTTCCCGAAGTCGCACGCGGCTGCGTTCGGGCTGCTCGCTTACCAGTCGGCCTGGCTTCGGCACCACTACGCGGCGGAGTTCCTGTGCTCGCTGCTCAACGCGCAGCCGATGGGCTTCTATCCCCCGGCGACGCTCGTGCGCGACGGCCAGCGCCGCGGCGTCGAGACCCGCGCGCCGGACGTGAACGTCAGCGCCGCCAAGTGCACCGTCGAGGACGGCACAGTCCGGATCGGCCTCGACTACGTGAACGGAATCGGCGCAGACGATGCGGAGTCGGTCGTGGAGGAGCGCGACCGCGCCGGCTCATTCTCGAGCGTGCGCGACCTTGCACAGCGGACGCAGCTCTCCGAGCACGGCCTCGAGACGCTGGTCGTCTCCGGCGCCTGCGACTGCTTCAGCCTGCCGCGCCGGCAGTTGCTGTGGCAACTCGGGCTCGTGCCCCGCTCGCAGACCGTTCCCGGGTCGGGCGGCGACGAGAAGCAGCTGGCACTGCCGCTGGAGCCGACGGCTGAGACGCCCAACCTGCCTGAGCCGACCGTCTGGGAGCGCATGCTCGCGGATTACCGCACGACGAATCTCTCCGTCGGCGTCCATCCGATGCAGCTGCTGCGCGCGCACCTGCCGGCCGGCGTGCTTTCCTCGCGCGAGCTCGAGTCGGCGCCGAACCGCGCACAGGTGGCAGTAGCGGGAATGGCCGTCGCCCGCCAGCGTCCGGCCACGGCGAACGGCGTCGTCTTCATGCTGATCGAGGACGAGTTCGGCGCGGTGAACCTGATCGTCCCGCCGACCGTCTACGACCGGCACCGAGCGATCGTGCGCGGCGAGCCGCTGCTGCTCGCCCGTGGCCGCTTCGAGCGCATCGAGCGGAACCAGAACGTGCTGGTGCGTTCGCTCGAGACACTCGGGCCGCTCGCGCGCGAGGTCTCACGTGAGACCGAGGTGGGTGCCAGTCTGCCCAGCGCCCACCACTTCGGTCATCGCTAGTAGCCCGTCGGCTCTTCGTGCGGAGCGCGTTGCTCCAGTGCGCTCGTCTGCGCCTGGTCGAGGTTGAAGGCCGTGTTGACGAGCGCAACGTGCGTGAACGCCTGAGGGAAGTTGCCGAGTTGGCGGCGCGTCGACGGGTCCCACTCCTCTGCGAGGAGTCCAAGCTCGCTGCGCAGATCGAGGAGCCGGCGGAACAGTACCTCGGCCTCGTCCAAGCGCCCCTGGAGCGCAAAGTTGTCGGCGAGCCAGAACGTGCAGGGTAGGAAGGCGCCTTCGCCGGGTGGGAGTCCGTCGACATCGCGACCCTTCTCGTCGTCCGCGTACCGGTAGACGAAGCCGTTGCGGTAGAGGTCGCGTTCGATCGCGGCGACCGTTCCGACCATGCGCGGATCGTCGGCAGGGAGGAAGCCGACGAGCGGGATCACGAGCAGGCTGGCATCGAGTCGCTTCGAGTCGTACGACTGCGTGAAGGAGTTCAGCTCGACGTCGAAGCCACGCTCGAGCACCTCGCGATGGATCGCCGCGCGAATCTCTCGCCACCGGTCGGCCGGACCCGGTCGGCCAAAGCGTTCAACCGCCTGAACGCCTCGGTCGAACGCAACCCAGGCCATCACCTTCGAGTGGGTGAAGTGGCGGCGCGGCCCGCGCACCTCCCAGATCCCTTCGTCGGGCTCCTTCCATGCGTCCTCGAGGTACCCCAGGAGCTCGCGCTGCAGTGCCCATGCCTCCTTGGAGGACTCGAGCTCGTGCGTGCGTCCCTGGTGCAGCGCGTCGAGCACTTCGCCGTAGACGTCGAGCTGGAACTGTTGGCTGGCGGCATTGCCGACCCGTACGGGTCGGGAGCCTTCGTAGCCCGGCAGCCAGTCGAGCGTCAGTTCCGTGAGACGCCGCTCGCCGGCCACGCCGTACATGATCTGGAGGTCGGCCGGGTCGCCGGCTACTGCACGCAGGAGCCAGACGCGCCAGGCGCGCGCTTCCTCGAGATAGCCGGCGTTGATGAATGCGAGCAAGGTCAGCGTCGCATCGCGAAGCCAGCAATGGCGGTAGTCCCAGTTGCGCTCGCCGCCGATCCGCTCGGGCAGTGACGTCGTGGGTGCGGCGACCATGCCGCCCGTCGGCGCATAGGTGAGGCTCTTGAGCACGACGAGCGAGTGCTGTACGTCTTCCCGCCATCTGCCGTTGTAGGCACAGCCTTCAGCCCACTCGTCCCAGTACTCCATCGTGTCCTTCAGCGCGTGCTCGGCGTTGATCGCGTCCGGAGGCCGCTCGTTCGACGGGTACCAGGTCAGGGTGAACGGCACGCGCTCGCCTTGGTGGACGGTGAACTCTCCCATCGTGCGCATGTTCTCCCCGCGGTGCTCGACAGGGGTCCGGAAGCAGAGGCCGTCCGGGCCTGCGACGGCGATGCGTCCGTCGTCGACGCGCCGCACCCATGGAACCGTGGTGCCGTAGTCGAAGCGGATCACGAGCTCGGAGCTCATCTCCACCTCACCGCGAACGCCTTCGGCGATCCGGACGATGTCCGGCGCTCTTCCGCGCGGCGGCATGAAGTCGATCATCCGGACAATGCCGGTGTCGGTCTCCCACTCGGTCTCGAGCACGAGTGAGTTCGGCCGGTACCGCCGTCCGGCCCGCCAGCCGTCCGTGCGCGGCGCCACGATCCAGCGGCCGTGCTCGGCGGTGCCGAGCAACGCTGCAAAGCACGCGCCCGAGTCGAAGCGCGGGAAGCATGCCCAGTCGATCGACCCGTCGCGCCCGACAAGCGCAGCCGTCTGCAGGTCGCCGATCAGACCGTAGTCCTCGATGCGCGCCGTCAGCGATCCTCGATCTCGAGCGCGAAGCGGCGGAATCGCTTCAGCACGGCACGGTTGAACGCGGCCGTATAGTCGTCTGCGGTGTCGTCGTCGAGCGTGCCCGCGAAGTTGTCGCGGAGGTCGGCCAGCACTTCGGTCCCTGTCTCAACGAGGTCGACGTAGTCGCCGTACCGCTCTTCCGCCTCGTCGCGTTCAGCGCGGTTGTATGACTTCTCCGCCGCGATGCAATCGGCGATGAGGCCGCGATGCTCCCGCTCGAACAGGTCGAGCTGCCGGTCGATCAGGTCGACGAAGGGAGCGCGCCGCAACCTCATACGAGCTGCCGGTAGAGGTCGAGGTGCGCCGCCGCTGCAGCGTCCCAGGTGAGCGACTCGCGTGCGCGGCGGGCTCCCGCGCGCGCAGCGGCCAGGGCGCTGGGGCTCTCGAGCAGCTCGCGAGCGGCTGCAGCGAGGGCGTCGACGTCGCCTGCCGGAACGACGCGGCCGGCTTCGAAGCGCCGTACCGGCTCGGCGATGCCGCCGACGTCGTACGCAACGGCGGGTACGCCCGCGCCCAGTGCCTGGAGGAGGGCGCCACTCTGGTCGAGCTCCGGCCGGTAGGGAAAGAGCGCCACAGTCGCGTCGCCGAGAGCGCTCACCAGCTCCCGCTGCGACAGGTAGCCGAGCCGCCACTCCGCCAGGTCGCCGGCCTCGGCGCGATAGCCGTTTAGAGCCTCGAGCGGATCGCCTGCGACGAGCAGCCGCGCGCCGTCGATCCGCTTCGTGGCCGCGATCGCATCGCCGAGGCCCTTGTACGGCCGGATCGTGCCGAGGCAGAGCAGCGTGCGTCCGTCGTCGGTGCGCTGCGGATCGCTCGGAAAGACCGGATGTGCGATCACCGTCGCGTCGACGCCGAGCCGCGCGAGTGTCTCTCGACCGTGCTCGCTGTGCACAACGACACGGTCGAAGCGCGCGAGCAGCGCCTGCCACAGTGAGAGCTTCCGTGCCGTGCGACGCGGCAAGAGGTCGTGCGCGGTGAACACGCTCGGGACCCGGGGGCGGAACAGCACCCGGTCCAGCTCCGGTGCGGCGAGCCATTGCAGGTGCAGGAGGTCCGGCCGCCGGCGAAGGAGCGCAACTGTTCCCGGCACGTGCTCCGCCAACTTCAGCGGCAGCCGCAACGGCGAGCGGCCAAAGACTCGCGACGACACGGGATAGAACGTTTCGCTGCGCCGATAGCCGTCGGGCGCCGGCGTCTCACCGAAGCGGAACCGGGACGTGACGAGCTCGACATCCGTACCCGCACGAGCCAGAGCGGCGGCGAGCGCGTGGTCGTACGCGGGCGTGAAAGCAGGGGGATCCGCGAGCACGACGCGCATGGGCAGTACAGTAGAACGCCTGCTCGTTCGGACCTGGAACCTCTTCCACGGCAATACGAAGCCGCCGGGCCGGAAAGCGTTCCTCGAGGAGATGGTGCGGCTGGCGACGGCGGACTCGCCCGATGTCGTCTGCCTTCAGGAAGTACCGGTCTGGGCGCTGCCGCACCTGGCCTCCTGGAGCGGTATGGCCGCAGTCGGCGACGTGGCCAAGCGACCGTCGCTGGGCCCACTGCCCTCGACGGCCGAGATCGGCCGCGTTCTGACCGAGCTCAACCATGGACTGTTCCGCTCTGCCTTCACGGGCCAGGCGAACGCGGTGCTCTTCGGGGCCGGCCTGAGCGTCGTCGAACACCGCCGTGTCGTGCTCAACCCGTTCCGCTTTCGACGTGCTCAGGCTCGGCGCCTGGGCCTCGGCCGTGCCGCTCGCCTCGGGTGGGCTGTTGAACGCCGCGTTTGCCAGGCGGTTCGGATTCGCGGCGGTGACCGCAGTCTGGTCGTCGGCAACCTGCATGCGACGGCGTATTCGTCCGACAGGAGGCTGGCGGACGCCGAGCTCTTGCGCGCCGCCGTCTTCGTCGACGGCGTCGCGTTACCGCAGGAGCCTGTCTTGTTGTGCGGCGACCTCAATCTCAGTGTTCGGACTTCCCATACGCTCGCCGAGCTGATGACGAGCGAGTGGGGCTTCTCCGGGGCGACGCCGACCGGCATCGACCACGTGCTGGTTCGCGGGCTCCGAGCGGGCGAAGCACGTGTGTGGCCGGCCGAGTGGCGCGAGTACGACGGGCGTCTCCTTTCGGACCACGCGCCCGTCGAGGTGGAGGTGGAGTGACCTACGAGGAAGGGCGCGCGCTGTTTCCGGTGCTCGAGCGCTTCGCCTATCTCAACGCCGGCACGCTCGGGCCGCTCGCACTGCCGACACTCGCGGCGATCGAGGAGCGCACGCGCTTCGACCAGGATCAGGGTCGCGGCGGGCGGGCGTGGTTCGAGAGCGTTCTTCTCTTGCGCGCCGGTGTTCGCGAGCGCCTCGCCTCACTGATCGGCGCGACGCCGGAGCGGCTTGCGCTGACGAGCTCGACCACGGACGGGTGCAACATCGTCATGGCGGGTCTTGGCCTTGGGCCCGACGACGAGGTCGTCACGACGGACTCCGAACATCCGGGGCTTCTCCTGCCACTGCACGTGTCCGGTGCACGGGTGCGTGTCGCCGAGGTCGCCGGGCGTCCGACTGCGGAGGCTCTCGACCGGATCACGGCGTGCATCGGGCCGAGGACCCGGTTGCTGGCGCTCTCTCACGTGCTCTGGACGACCGGTCAGGTGATGCCGGTGCACGAGCTGAAGCAGGAGACGGGGCTGACCCTGCTCGTCGACGGCGCGCAGTCGGTCGGTGCGATGCCGGTCAAGGTCGGCGAGCTCGACTTCTACACCGTGTCAGGGCAGAAATGGTTGTGCGGGCCCGAGCCGCTCGGCGCTCTGTATGTGCGCGAGCCCGAGGGCGTCAACATCGCGTTTCCGTCCTACTTCGCACAGCAGTCGATCGAGCCCGACGGGTCGTTCGTCCCGACCGAGGGCGCAGCCCGCTTCGACTCCGGTTGGCTCGCGACACACATGCTGGCCGGTCTCGAGGCCGCCCTCGACGTCGCGCCCGAATGGCGTTTCGAACGGGCGGCTGCGATTGCCGCTCAGTGCCGGGAGGCACTGTCTGCGAAGTACGAGGTCGTCGGCGATCCGCCGCTGGCAACGCTCGTCTCGTTCCTGCCTCCAGGCGAGCCGCCCGCAACCGCCGCGAAGCTCTACGACCGGGGTGTGATCGTGCGCGAGCTGCCCGGGACGGGTTGGGTGCGCGCCTCGTGCGGTTGGTGGACGAACGAAGACGACATCGATCGCCTCATCGCCGGCCTGGCCGCATAGATGCCACGCTTTCGGCACTGCGGCGGCACAGACACGTCACTTGCTCCGCCGTAGGCTGTCGGTGGGCGGGAGTGGTGGGACCCGTGTACGCGGGTGTACCTGTTACGACTGCTGCTCGGGCAGCGACGCGTACAGGTCGATCACGGTGCCGTCCGGATCCTGCACTTGCGCGTAGCGCTGGCCCCAGAAGGCGTCCATCGGCTCCATGTGCTTCTTGCCGCCGGCGGCGAGGAGTTCGCCGTAGACGCGATCGACTTCCTCGGGCGAGTCGCAGCGAAACGCACCACCGGACATGTGGCCGTCGGTCGGTCGCTGCCAGTGCGAGTCGAATGAGCGAACGACGTCCTCGGTGTCGAGCATGTACCGCATGCCGCCGGACAGCTGTGCCTCGACGTGTCCTTCGTTCTCCGAGCCCTCCGGGAACTCGAGTCCGAGCATGCGGTAGAACGCGAGCGATCGCGCCATGTCGCTGACGACGATGCCGAATGCGTCGAGCTGCGGACTCACGATGAAGCCTTGGCCGCGTCTGCCGTCCGCAGCCCGAGCTCGCCCGCGATCGGCTGCAGCGCCGCGACGACATTGCGGATGTGCTCGTCGAGGTCCAGCCCCAGGCCCTCGGCTCCGGCGTAGACCTCGTCACGGTGCACGCCGGCGGCAAACGACGGCTGTTTCAGCTTCTTCTTGACCGATTTCGGCTCGAGTCCCTCGAGGCCGGTCGGCCGGACGAGCCCGACCGCGTGGACGAACCCAGACAGCTCGTCGCACGCGAACAGCGTCTTCTTCAACTGAGTATCGCGCGGCATCGCGAGGTGCTCCGCGTGTGAGAGCACTGCCTCGACGACTTCCTCGGGGTAGCCCTCTTCGCGCAGGATCGGGGCGCCGTCCTGCGGATGCTTGTCCAGCGTCGGGTGCCGCTCGTAGTCGAAGTCGTGCAGCAGGCCGACGACGCGCCAGAGCTCCTCGTCCTCATCGAAGTGGCGTGCGTACCAGCCCATGCAGGCCTCGACGCCGAGCGCGTGACGCAGCAGCGCTTCGCTCTGCGTGTGCGTCGTCAAGGTCTCCCAGGCCCGTTCGCGTGTGATTTCCACCGCGTGGGTAGGCTACCGCGATGTCTCAGACGGCCGTCATCGGGCGCGCCGCCGAATCCTTCCTGATCGAGGGTGGACGGGCCCTGCACGGTCGGATTCGGGCGGCCGGAAACAAGAACGGGGCGCTCCCGATTCTCGCCGCGTGCCTGCTCACCGCCGAGCCCGTCACCCTGCGCAACGTCCCGCGCATCGCCGACGTCGAGACGATGCTCGAGCTGCTCAACGATCTTGGTGCCGACGCCGACTGGGGAAGCCAGAACGAGGTCCAAATCCACGCCGCCGGCATCACCAAGCAGGAGCTCGACGAGGAGCTCTGCAGCCGGATGCGGGCGTCATTCCTGCTCGTAGGCCCGCTGCTCGCCCGCCTCGGCGCAGTCAGTGCGCCGCCTCCCGGGGGTGACGTGATCGGTCGTCGCCGCCTCGATCCCCATATCCACGCGCTCGCGGAGCTCGGTGCGCAGATCGACATCGGCCGCCGCTACGAGATGCGGGGCGGGGCATTGCGGGGCAAGCCCATCTTCCTCGATGAGGCGAGCGTCATGGCGACGGAGAACACGGTCATGGTCGCGGCACTGACACCGGGCGAAACCGTGATCGGCAATGCAGCTTGCGAGCCGCACGTGCAGGACCTCTGTCGCTTTCTCCGCTCGCTGGGTGCGCACATCGAGGGCATCGAATCGAACGTGTTGCGCATCGAGGGCGTCGAGTCGCTCGGGGGCGGAGAGTGGGAGATCGGTCCGGATCACATCGAGGTCGGCAGCTTCATCGGTCTCGCGGCCATCACGGGCAGCGACGTCACCATCGACGGCGTCCAGCAGGCCGATCTGGTTTCCGTTCTGCACGCCTTCGAGAAGCTGGGCGTCCAGGTCGAGCAGGAGGACGGCTCCATCCGGGTGCCGCCGCGTCAGGAGCTCCTCGTACAGGACGACCTCGGCGGGCACGTGCCGAAGATCGAGGACGGACCTTGGCCTGCCTTCCCGTCCGATCTCACGTCGGTTGCACTCACGGTCGCAACGCAGGCTGACGGGACGATCCTGATGTTCGAGAAGATGTTCGAGAACCGGCTCTTCTTCACCGACAAGCTCGTGAGCATGGGCGCGCGGATCATCCTCTGCGACCCTCACCGTGCTGTCGTCACAGGTCCGTGCAAGCTGCGCGGCCAGCGAATGGAGAGCCCGGACATCCGCGCCGGGATGGCGATGCTGCTCGCGAGCCTGTGCGCAGAGGGGCCGTCGACGATCGGCGCCGTGTACCAGATCGATAAGGGCTACGAGCGCATCGACGAGCGCCTGCGCGCACTCGGCGCGCAGATCGAACGTATAGAGAGCTAGGCTCAGCGCACGATGGCGGCAACCGGGCAGGGGCGTGCAGGCGTGCGCGTAAACGTCAACGGACGCGGCGAGACGAACGTCGCGACCGGCGTTCCGGTCCTCGACCACCTCCTCACGATGCTCGCGGTTTACGCGTCCTTCGACCTCGCGCTCGAGGTCGAGGCGGGCGGCACTCCGGAGTTGGAGATCACGGCCGCGGCGCGCTCACTTGGAGAGGCTCTCGCGGAACCGTTGCGCTCGTCGGCCGTGCAAGGCCATGGCTCAGCGGAGATCCCCGTCGACGAGGCATTGGCGCACGTGACCCTCGAAGCATCGGGCCGGCCGCTGCTCGTGTCCAAGGTCGACCTTTCAGAGGCTCGCATCGCCGGTCTGGCGGGCGACCTCGCAGCGCGCTTTCTGGACGAGCTCACACAGACGGCCGGACTGACGCTCCACGTCCGGCTGATCGAGGGCAGCGATACGCAGCACGTGCTCGAAGCCATCTTCAAAGCGCTCGGCGCGGCGCTCGCGCAGGCGCTCACGCCTCGCAGAAGGGAGAGCGAGTGAAATGAGAGAGGTCATCCGCACCGAGGCCGCGCCTGCACCGTTTCAGGGCGCTCCGTACTCCCAGGCGATCAAGGCCGCCGGGCTCGTCTTCGTGGCCGGCCAGGTTTCGCTGAAGCCCGACCACGGCGAAATCGTCGGCGACACGATCCAGGAGCAGACCGAGCAAGCGCTGACGAACCTACGCGCCATTCTCGAGGCCGCCGGCAGCGGGCTCGACCGACTCGTCAAGACCACCGTCTTCCTGCAGAGCCTGGACGACTTTCCGGGCATGAACGAGGTGTACAAGCAGCACGTGGGCGATCAGCCGCCCGCACGCTCGACCGTCGAGGTCGCCAAGCTCCCGTCCGGCGCGCTCGTCGAGATCGAGGCCGTCGCCCTGGCGTAGCCGATGGACCGCACAATCGAGGACTTCGTCCGCGGGCTCGCGCTCGACGCCTACCTTGTCG
>Ga0307278_10001056_pt1 | contig 13714 bp, 9 predicted proteins | sample ER_DNA_117_FD_194482 | JGI IMG/M metagenome (GOLD analysis project Ga0307278, IMG submission 194482) | Bulk soil microbial communities from the East River watershed near Crested Butte, Colorado, United States - ER_DNA_117 | ecosystem: Environmental > Terrestrial > Soil > Floodplain | place: USA... | reverse complement strand
CCGACCAGGTTGCGGTCTCCACCACCACCCCGTTGCTGGTGGTCTCGCCCTGGGTGCGCACCAGGTCGCCGAACAGGTACTGCAGCAGCGTGAGGGGGACGACGACCACCGCGGCGATCGCCAACAGGGTCCGCCAGTGCCGCCGGTAGAGCTGCAAGGCCGTGCGCAGGATCTCGCCGATGCCCATCGCGCGGGGCAGTGCCGCCTCGCCTGGTTGTCCGATCGCCTCGCTCATATCCCGGCCTCCTGCTGTTGCTCCAGCGCGCGGGCCGAGTCCGAGGCTTCTCCTCGGCTCCTCGGCCAAGGCGCATGCCCACCACAGCGTCGTAGCACCAACGCTGGGAGCTGACAAGGGGCAATCAGGGCGAACCAACCGCCAGATCCGTCGTCTGGGGACGGCCGGAAAGCTAGTAGGGCAGGGCTGCGGCGCCTGCCAGCCGAAGCAGCATGCGCCGAAGGCATGCGCACCGGGCACGCCGCGAGCAGCGGGCGCAGGCGTGGGGCGTTGAGCTGGCCGCTAACAGGGCCGTGCGCTCGCGGCGCCAGGCGCCTCACTCCCGCTGCCGGAGGAGCCGCGAGGATCCAGGCGAGGTGTCCAGGCGAAAGAGGGTCGGGCAAGCCCAGCTTGCCCTGCTTTCCGGTCTTCCTGTCACGTTGTCGCGGTGCGCAAACGCAGGGACCATCAGCGGTTCTCGGCGCGCTGATCCGGATCTTCTCGTTACTGCCGCGTAGGCGTATCCTGCCAAAGTTGCCCGCTCGCGGTATCTGCCCGTATCAACACGAAAAGGGGGATTAGAACACGAAAGCAGAAGACCTTGATCCAGTCATCTCAGCTACCCGGAAGCGAGCCTAGTCTTCGCGTTCGTCGCCCGATCACCTTGGAACCCTCCGGCAAGGAGCTTGCTGACCAGCCGAGCGGGCGGCAATGAGAGCGGCCGATCCCGGCTTCCACGCGTCAGGGTTCCCCCACGGCGCCGGGCGCACGCGAGGCCTGATGGAAGGCGGCGCATCGGATGTGCAGCCCGAAAGGGGGACCAACAACGATCGAGCTCGTTCCTGCGGCTCCGTACCAGGCCAGGACAACCGAGCTGGGCGAGATGTGAGGGGCAGTGCTATGGCACGGCTTGAGGGCTGGGTATTCAAGATCAACGACTGGGCGGACCACACGTTCGTGCTCAGTCCCGACAACGGGCAGTCCTTCGGCTGCTGGGCGGGGAGCAGCGGGCCGGAGATGCGGCAGATCACCGCAGGAGACGGGAACTACTTTCTGGCCGACTGTTACCGTTGCCCTGTGGGGGAGTTTCCCGACACCGCCTGCATCGGGGTCTACGCCGTCCACGGCGTGTGCCATCAGTCGGCCAACTGCTTCCTGTTCTCCGCCGGTGCCATGCTCGACTTCCGGGTGCGGGGATACTGGTTCAGCCTGTTGGCCTATGGGGTCTGGGGCAGACTGTTCCCAGCGTGGCTGGGAATCTACGCGGCGTGCTGGTGGCTGCACCCATCTGCGGAAGAGGGCATGGTGGCAGCCATGTTCGCAGCAGAACAAGCCGAGGACGGGCTTCGTGAGAAGCTCCGAAGGGTACACGCCGCCGCCGCCGACCAAGGGGTGCTGTACGCCCCGGCGCCCGCCTACGCCATGGCTGGTGCCGACCCGCAGCAGCCGCTCTCCAACAAGGTGATCATGGACGAGGCGGCGACCGTTACCCAGCACTTCGCTCCCGACGTCGATCCCGCCAGCTTCAGGGACCTGCATGCCAACTTCCTCGAGAAGAAGGACTCCATCATCGCCAGTGGCCTGACGGGCATCGAGCTCGCGGACGCGCTCAACGAACTGTCGGTGGAGACGCAACAGGAGCTGATGAAGCGTCTGGGACCAGAGCACTACCAGAAGCTGATGGGCGTGGAGGCTGGCGAGACGCTGCGGCTCATCGAGCCGGACGCGGCAGAGGCCGCAGGCAAGCCCGCCCCTCCACCCCCGACCAAAGAACCCTCGTGACCGAGCGGAACCAATGTAGGAAGTGGTGGCCGAGCTTGGTCAAGTGTGGGTCGAGGTCGTCGGCGTGGACGGTCTCCAACGCCTGACCGACCTGCTGGTGGAGCAAGGCCGCCGCCCCTGGCTGAGCTGCTGGTAGAGCGCGTCGCGGACGAGTACGTGGGTGAACCGGGAGCGGCCGGGAGCGGCGGGCGGTGGCGGCCCGACGAGGAACCCGGCGGCTACGGCCGCGTCGGGCGTCGGCAAGCTGGTCGATGTCGACGCCGCCGGCCACCGCGGGGACGGTGAGGTCGAACTCTCCGCCGACGACTGCGGCGAGGGTCAGCAGCGCCTGGGTCTGCTCGGGCAGGCGTGTGGCGCGCCGGCGGATGACGTCCAGCACGCTGGCGGGGACCGCCTGCCACAGCCGGTCTGGGGGCAGCTGCGGCGGGCGGCTTCCGACCAGATGGCCAGTCCCGAGCAACGCGCCGTCCTCGGCCAGTAGCTGGAGCAGTTCAGTGACGTAGAACGGGTTGCCGGCGTGCGGGCGTGCACGCTGTCCACCAGCTCGTCCGGAGGTGCGCCGGTGGCATCCCCCAGAAGCTAAGCGACTTGGGCCTGCTGTAGTCCGTCCAGCCGTACCGGCGGGTGACAGGATCCCGGGTGAGCTCAGCAAGCGTAGCCGGCCATGTGGGGACCGAGTGTGCGCCCACGTCCCGATAGGTACCGACGACCAGCAGGACAGGTCGGCCAGCTCGCGGGTGACGAACTGCGAGCAGGGCGTCGATCACGGCACAGATGCGGTCGGTAGGAGATACTCGTGCCGCTCCGGGCCTTGAAAGGATGGGCCGTGAACTGGCGGGAGATGCTCGACGGCACAATTGGCGGGTCCTTCCAGCATCCTGCGTTGCACCGCTTGGGGCTTCCCAACTTCAGTGGCTGGGAGTCTGGGCGGGTCTGGGGCGAGTGGGAAGTCGACCCGGAGATCTGCAACCCGGATGGAGCGTTGTTCGGCGGCTACCTCGCCGCTCTTGCCGACGCCACCGCCGGCCATGCGGTGGCCACGACACTTGACGACGAAGAGGGTTTCGCCACGGCGGACCTGCACATCTCCTACTACCGTCCGGTGCGGGGTGGCCGCCTGCGATTCGAGGGCGTCGTCGTTAGCCGGGGCCGACAGATCGGACACGTCGAGGTGAGGTTCACAAGCGAAGGCGGCGACGTCTTGGCCACCGCACGCGCTACCGAAGTCGTGACCCGAGGCGCCCGCCGACGAGGTCTCGGGGCATCGCCGTGACGGTCATCGTGACGGAGAACCCGGCCGTCGGATCGACCGAGTGGTCGCCCGATTACCCACCACTGCTCCGAGGATCGCATCGCGGCCAGGAGATAGGGAGTGCTCCGCTCGAGGAGTACCAACATCGGTGTCGGGTATTGATCGAGCCTCGAAGCGACGGCGGCTGGACTGGTCGGGCAACTGGAGCAGGAGTCGGTAGGCCGTGATGGTGCCGGTGCCGAAGTAGTGGACGCATCCCCAGAGATAGATCCTGAACCGCCGGTAGACGTGTTCCCCCCAGCGGTTCACCACCTCATCGCGGCATCGATCCAGATTCTGGGCCCAGTGCCTGGTGGTGAGCAGGTAGTTGTGACGATCGTTGTGGAGATACAGCACCTCGAAGGGTGTCTTGCCCACTTCCTTGAGGTAGGAGGCCAGATGCATCGGCGTGGTGTTGCCGGGCCAGATGTAGGACCGAACAAAGGAGGTGAACGGGTACTTCCTGCGTGAAGCGCACGCGTCCAGGAAGACTCGGCCCCCCGGCTTGAGGAGGCGTTGGTACTGGGCGAGGGTGGCTTGGTAGTTGGGGAGGTGTTCTGTCACACCGAGGTTCACGATCGCGTCGTACGGTTCGTCGGTTGCGTGTTCCAGGAAGTGCTCCAGGAGCACGCGGCAAGGAAGCTGTTCACGTGCGATGAGGTCGCGGACGTAGCGTTCGGACTCGGCTGAGATCGTCAGCGACGTGACCTGGATGCCCTGGCGCCCGGCATGCTCGGTGAATGCGCCCCAACCCGCTCCGATGTCCAGCACGCGCCATCCGGGCCGCATCCCGCATGCGGCGATCGCCGTGTCCAGCTTCCGTTGGATGGCTGCTTCCAGTGGTTCGTCGTCGGAGCTGAAGTACCCGTGCGAATAGCAGTGGGCCTGCTTGTCAAGGAACAGGAGGTAGAAGTCCGACTCAAGGTCGTAGTGTTGGCTGATCCATTGCTCGTCGCACTTGACTTGCCCGAAGAGCCGAGGCTGCACGTAGGTCGCCCATAGATAGCCGAGCCCGTAGGTGGTGAGCAGGTCGGCTAGCCGACGCTGGTTCCTCAGGGTGGTTCTGAGGTCAAGCGCCGCCACCACGTCGCCGTTGAGGTCGATGTCGCCGGCCAGATAGGCTTCTCCGATGCGCTTCTCACTGAGCGATCCGAGCGCGGTCAGGCCGGCCTGGTTGCGAACGAGAAACTGGAACGCAGGTTCGCCGTCGCCGAAGATGCGGGACGGGCGATCGGGCAGCTGAAGCTCGAATGCGGTGCCAGCGAACAATCGGTCGAAGATCCGCGTGACCTTGTCTTCAAGTGGGCTACGGCTGAGACGCGGCGACATCTTCATCGCCTACCCTCCATTGCGTTGCCTCACTCCCTGGCCGGACGGCGTGCCAAGGGCTCGATTCGTGCCGGTGCGGATGCCCGACGCCCGTCGGGTCGGGGTGCCTTGCCGAGCATCTGCCGCTTCAGCCAGTCGCCGTTCACAACCCGGGAGGAAGACTGTCTCGACTTCATGACGAGCTTGGGTCCGGCTATCTGAGTCATCCACGCATGGAGGGCGTTCGCCGAGCAACCTCACGATCAACCTCAGGAGTACGGGCGAGGAGGATCCTCTCCGGCGGGGTCCGTACGTCATGGACCAGGCCGACGGCAGCGAGCCCATGGAGGAGGTAGTAGCTTAGGTCGATCTCCCACCAGAAAAATCCCTGCCGGGCGGAGGTGGGGTAGTAGTGATGATTATTGTGCCAGCCTTCGCCGTTGGTCATCAGCGCCACCACGAGCGAGTTCCGGCTGGTGTCCTTGGTCTCGTACCGACGCCGGCCGAAGAGGTGCGCGATTGAATTTACAGCGAACGTTGCATGCCAGAGTACCACTGTTGATAGGAAGAAGCCGACAAGTACGCCGCGGTATCCACCGACCAGAAAGCAGATAGCGAAAAGGATCGCGGGCCCAATCCAATGGTGCCGATCCACAAACCGAAGCTCGGGGTACTTGGCCAGGTCGCGGATGTCGTTGTAGTCGACTCCCTTGTACTTGTCGCACAGGAACCACCCGACGTGGCTCCACCAGAAGCCCCTCTGTGGCGAGTGGATGTCACGGTCGGTATCGGCATACAGATGGTGCTTCCGATGATGGGCGGCCCACCACAGCGGCCCTTTCTGTACCGCGGTTGTCCCGCCGAGGGCCAGCAAGAACTGCATCGTCCGGGCGGTCTTGAACGAACGGTGGGAGAAGTAGCGGTGGTACCCAGCGGTGATAAAGAACATCCGTACGAAATAGAGCACACCGCATAAGATCAACAAGGATCCGTTCAGGCCAACAAACAGGGCGGCTACAGCCAAGGCATGGAAGGCAAAGAAGGGCATCGAGCGTAGCCAGTTGATGCGTTCTCGGGGGTCTTGACTCGCGTACTTCATGGCGTCCTCTGCATTCCTTCGCCAAGTGCCGTGGTCAGTTCTCGACAGACGGCGCCAGCTTGGCCGTTCCTAGCCCGCGAGCCTGACGTGGGCGCCGTTGGACTTGTGGACGTTGCCGGCCACCCCGCGGCAGTGGACTGGGGTCTGAGGTCACGGCGACCTAGGTTCGATGCGGCGGGCTCTGCGGAGTCCAGTTCTCCTTTCGACCCTTGGTCTTGGCTCGGTCGCGTCCCAGAGGCGGTGTCCAGATCTCGTGCGTTGCCGGATCGGAGCTTCGTCGATCGCTCGGTGGAGGGCTCACCCGCTAGGAGTTGGCGGCGCACAACACGCCATTCCATGCGCCCACGCGAACCGAAGGCCGCCTCGGGCGTGACGACCCGGATCCCCGCTCGCGCGCCTCGTACCCTAAACGATGACGCATGCGGCAAGACGGACTTTGCGCGCGAACGACTTGTTGCACGAACGCCTCACAGTATGGTCGCGTCCAGGTGCGATGTGAATCCCTGTTCCGATTGTTGCGGTCGACATGCAGCCTGAGGTGGTCGTCTGCAGCCACGATGCGAAAGGCAACGGTGGTGCCTCGAGGTCGGAGATGCCTATCTGGCCGGCACACTCAGCGCTGCATCCACGGCAGCGCGGCGGCGATGCGCGGGAGCGCCGCCTCTACCGCCGCCTCGCCGGCCTCGACATAACGTCGGCCGAGGCTGAACCGCCGCAGCCCGATGGCGGCAACGTCCTCGCATTCCGGTGCGATCACGATGGTGGCGGGCGACCTCTGGCCCCGCATCGTGGCCTGCATGAGCTCGACCGAGCGCACGATCGTCTCGATCGCCGACGGCCCTCGCCCCTCGCTCTGGCGGGCTTCGGCGTCATCGTCGCCCGCTGGCCGGGGCCGACCGAGCCGCACGGCCACGACCTTGTCGGCGCCCATCGCCGTCGCTGCGCTGCTTGGGACCGGGTTGACGATGCCGCCATCGACGGCGGTGTATGGCCCGATGCGCAGGGCGGGATGGATGCCAGGGATTGAGCTGCTGGCAAGCACGGCCAGCCACAGAAGACCGCGGCGGAAGACGATCTCGCGGCCCGTCTCCAGGTCGGCCGCCACGACCGCCAACGGGAGCGGGAGATGCTCGATGCGGGCCTCCAGGCAGATCTCTCGGATCTTGGCCGCGAGGGCGGCGTTGGAGAGCAAGCTCCGCCGCGAGAGGGTGGGCCGGAAGAAGACGCTGTCGAGCGTGTCCAGGAACCCGGCCGACTCCTCGGCGCTGCGCCCCATGGCACGTAGCCCCGCGACCGCTGCGCCGATGCTGGTGCCGGCCAGGTAGTCGGGCTCCAACCCGATCCGCTCCAGCGCCCGCAGAACACCGATGTGGGCGTAGCCCCGGTAGCTGCCGGCGCCCAAGGCGAGGCCCACCTTGAGCCCGGCGACGTCGCGGGCCACCCAGCCCAGCGCGGCACCGGCCGGCGTGGAGGTGGGGAGGACGCCGCGAGCCAGCTCAGCATGATCGATCTGGGAGAGCCGCGGGATCGAGACGGTCCCGTCGGCGTCCGGGCCCCGCCGTACCGACCCGTCGACCCACGCGCGGACGGTCAGCCGTCGCTCAGGCGCCGTGGGCGTGCCTCGCGCACCCACGAGTTCCACGATGGGCGCACCGCCGGGCCGCGGATCGGCCTCGTTGGCGACACGAACGAGGACGTGCGCTGCGTCTGCTTCCGCCGAATCCGTAAGTGCCACACTCGCGCGGGTATGCCAAGCGATGCTGGCGGCGAGCGCGGGCGCGAGGTCGGGTGGGGCGCCCCGGTCGATCAGGACGGTGATCCGGCCCGGCCGATCGCCCACCGAGAGCCGGTTGGCGGCGGCGAGGCGCTCGGCGAGGATCGCACCGATGTTGCGGTAAACGCGGGGAAGCCGATCACCCAGGCGCTCGAGCGCCCGCGCGGTCACGACCACCACCTGCAGGTCGGTCCCGGCGCGCACCGTCCCTGAGGCGGGCTGGCCGGTGAACAGCGACATCTCCCCCAGCGTCGTCTTGGGCCCGACACGGGCCAGGTGGTGTTCGGTGCCGTCGCGGCCGGCGACGAAGACGTCGGCGGCGCCCGACTCGATGAGGTAGAGCTCGCCGAGGTAGTCGCCCTCGAACAGCACGGTCGAGCCGGCGCCGAAACGGCGGCGCTCCAGCCCAGCCAACGCGGCGGCCACCTCGTCGACCGGGACGCCCTCGAACAGGGATACGCTCATTCCCGCCCTCCCCAGACGATACGGTCGCGGCGTCGCCGCATCGTCTCGTAATCCGTGAACGACGCGCCTTTCCACCCCGCTCGGCCCCGCGGGGAGGCTTGTCAAGGACGTGCACGCCGACCCAGCTCAGCGCTGACGCGTCCGCCCTCCAGGAGCGTGGACCCACGTGAGGTCGTGAGGGACGCCCAACTGGTGCAGGAGGCTTCGGGCTTGCTCCAGGTGCCATTGCCCCTGCGGTGTTCCCGTCGAGGAGAAACCAAGCTCGGCGTGCGCGAGCGCGGCGTCGAACGGCATGCCGAGCCGCTGGGCTGCGGACAGGCTCGCCCGCCAGGCCGCCCGGGCCCGCCTCGGCCGTCCGCAGAGGTGCAGAACCTGCCCCTTGAGCAGCCGGTCACGAGGCTTGCCGATGGGGAAGATGCGCGCGAACGTGCGCAGCGCCGCACAGGTTTGGCGTACTGCCTGCTTGGTCGCGGGTGCGCGGTCGCCGGCCGCCCACCGGTCGAGGTGGACCTCAGCGACCCCGGTGTAGCCCTCGAACAGGTAGAAGGCTGTTGGCCGCTTGTTCTTGACCATGAGGCTCGCGGCCGAGGATGCGGCGGCGACTGCGGCGGCGTCCTCACCCTGTCGCCATGACGCGGCGGCGAGGAGGCCATGGGCCTGGATCTGCTCCGCCGGGTCGGGGTGGTCGACCAGCAACTCGAGCATGCGCTCGAGGACATGCGCCGCCTCAGCCGGTCGGCCGGTCCGCAGCTCGCACGCGGCCTTGCCGAGCGACGCCCACACCTGGTGCTGGACGTTCTCGTTACGGACGCCGTGGTCGTACAGCTTGGCGAACAGAGCGCCCGCAGCCTCGAACTGGCCGCGGTAGATCCCGTGCATGCCCTGCGCCGTCCAGGTGTCGCCGAGCAGCCGCCGGTCCCCGAGCCGCTCGAAGATCCCCTCGGCCTCGTCGAGGGCTTCCCGCACCTCGTCCCAGCGAGCGGCGCCGATCTTGTACACGCTGGTCGCGAAGCGCGCGTACGCGACCGAAGCGAGCGGGTCGACCATGCGCGCGATCTCCAGCGCCCTTCGACTGTACATCCGGGCGAGCGGATGGATTGGGATGCTCCCGGCCGCCAGGCACAACATGGCGTAGGCGCGGGCGAGCTCGGGTGACGGCCCGGCCCGCTCGGCCAGGTTCAGCGCCCGGATACCGGCGTGCCCCAGGGCCGGGGCGTCGTTGGCGAACCAGAAGACCTCGGTCAGCCGGATATAGATCCGGCTGGCCTCCAGCGATTCCTCGCGCAGCTGTCCCTGGCGATGCACGGTCTTCGCCGGGAGGGCGCGGTGGACGGCCTGGATGGCCAGCTGTTGCAGCAGCCTGCCGGCGAGCTGGCGCTTGGTCGTGGGAAGGGGCGCCCCGAGCAGCTCCAGCGCCCGGCTGAGGTGGGCGCGGCCCTCGCCGGTCTGGCCGAGCCCGAGGTATGCCTCGCCGAGCTGCCGCTCCCAGCGCGCTCGGCGCAGCCGGTCCTGTCGTGAGCCGCCGCCAGGCGTGGCGGGCTTGTCCAGCGTGAGCGCATCGGCAAGGAAGACCGCGGCCTCCCGGTAGGCGGCGCCCGCGAGTGCCTGCTCTCCGGCGAGCGACAGGTACGTGATCGCCTTGGCCATGACGCCGCTTCGGGTCCAGTGGTAGGCGAGCAACGGGTAGAACCTCGGCAACTGGGCCTGATGCCGCTGCTCGTACCACTCGGCGATCGCGCGGTGCAGCGCCCGGCGCTGCGCTCCCAGCATCAGGTCGTAGGCAACGTCCCGGGTGATGACGTGCTTGAACATCCAGGCCAGTTCTGGGTCTGGCGCTTCGAGCAGGACGAGGCTGCGGCGCTGGAGGCTGTCGAGCTGGTCGGGCAGGCCCGGGTGGTCGGCGGCGATTGGGTGGATGTCGTGCAGCAGCCGGTGAGCGAAGCTGCGCCCGATGACGCTGGCCACCTTGAGCGTCAGCTGCTGCGGGGGGGCCAACCGGTCGATGCGGGTGAGGACCACGCCCTGCACCGTGTCGGGAAGCGACAGGACGCGCAGGTCGGCACCTGGGGCGATCTGGCACGTCCCGTCCGTGACAGTGATGGCACCGGTGTCGCGCAGCGCGTAGGCCAACTCCTCGCTGAAGAACGGGTTCCCACCGGCGTGCTCCCTGATGAGGTCCGCAATCGGCTGGGGAACCGAGGTCACCCCCAGCCGCTGCCCGACGAGTGCGGCGATGTCGTCGGCTGGCAGGGGATCGAGTTGAAGCTGCTGGCTCCCATGGGCGAGGCGAAGGCGTTCGTACTCTTCCGGGACGGGTTCTGCCAGCGGACGCAGCGCCAGCACCACCAGGGCGCTGGGGACGCGCTGGCAGACGAGCCACGCGAGCGCCCACGAGGCCGAATCGCACCAGTGGGCATCCTCGACCACGATCAGCAGCGGCCGTTCCGCTGCAACCATCCGCAGCGCGCCGACGAGCAGCCTGCGAAGGTTGTCGGCGCGCACCTGCCCTTCGAGCCGTCCGACGATCTCGTCCGGGGGCAGGTCAATTGGCAGCACGTCGCCGAGCAGCGGCGCCAGACGCTCGAGGTCGGGCCCGGTGCGGAGCCGGTCCAGCACGCGGGTGCGCCGGACCTCGGGCTCGCTGACGTCCGCGATCTCGAACAGCGACTCGAACACCGGCCGCCACGCGTGGTAGGGCGTGGTGCTTCTGATCGCATCCGCCGCGCCGACAAGCGTCCTTACCCGCTGGCCGGCAGCCTGCTCGACGAGGTCGTCGACCAGGCGCGACTTGCCGATCCCCGCCTCCCCCTCGATGAGCAGCGTCCCACCCGCACCGTCCCGCAACGCCGCCAGCCGCTCGCTGAGTACCTCCCGCTCGTGAGCCCGACCCACCACAGACCAGCTGCGGGGCCTGGCGAGGCTCGGGCCGCGAGGGCGGAAGACGGGAACCGGCTCCGCCCAGCCTTTCATCGGGCGCGGTGGCAGCGCCTCGAACACCAGCTTGGCCTCTGCTGCCTGCTGGGTCGCAGCATCGCAGACAACGTCGTCGACAGCGGTATGCATCAGCCGGGCGGCCAGGTTCACGACCCCGCCGATCATCGTGTACTCGCGGCGCAGGTCGCTGCCCACCGAGCCGCAGAACGCCCGCCCAGTAGTGACGCCGATGGCGTAGCGCACCCCAAGCCGGCGCAGGTTGGCCTGGATGCCAAGCGCCGCGCGAACCGCACGGACAGGGTCGTCTTCGTGGGCGAGCGGCGGGAGGCCGAAAGCGGCCACCAGCGTCGCGCCCTTGTCGTCAACACCGAGCTTGTCGACCGAGCCCTCGTACTCGTACAGCGCCGCCTGCACGGCACACACGACGTCGTTCGCCTGCTGCAACTTCCCCGGCGTGATGTCGTCCAGGGCCGGGAGCCGCAGGAACACCACGCTGACATGACGCAACTCCGAAAGCCAGGCGCTCTGGCCTGCGGCCAGCCGGGCCACGATCGCGCCGGGCACATACCCTCGTAGCGCCGCTTCGGCTACTTGCCGGACGGGGACGCTGGTCAGCGACGCTGCCGCAGCGAGCGGTTGGACCGCGGTGACCCGCAGGCCGCGTGCCTGCTCGTTGCCGACGGCCACCAGCTCGCCGGCGCACACCTCGCGCACCTGGTGGAGCGCCTCCGGCGAGAGCACGACGTCGCCCGGCCGCGCAAGACCCTCGACCCCACACGTCTGCGCAATCGCCGGCCCACCGACGACGAATTCCCAGCGACCGAGTTCGCCACCCAGGTGTGCGGCCGACACCTGACCCGCTCCGATCCCGATCCGCACCCACAGGTGCGTCTCAGCCGCCAGCTCGCCGGCATGCAGAACCCGCTGCATGGCCAGCCCGCAGCGGGCGGCTTGCGCTGTCACCGCGGGCAGGTCCTCGTCTGCAGGCCACAGCGCAAGCAGCGCGTCACCGGCGAACCTCACGACGTCGCCGCCGTGGTCGGCGACCAGCTGGACCAGTTCGCCAAAGCAGCCGTTTAGCAGCTCGGTGAGCTCCTCGACACCGCCTGCACCGGTCTGCGCCAGCCGTTCAGTGAGCGCCGTGAAACCAGAGATGTCGGCGAACAGGACCGCCGCGGCGAGCTGCTCGCCTTCGGGCTTACCAAGCGGCTCGTGGCGGCCTACAAGGCGCCGGGCGGCGAGCGCGGAAACGTAGCTGGAGAGCGGGAGTGGCTCGCTGCCATCCCCCTGCCAAGCTCGGGCGACGTGCTGCTCCACTTCCTTTCCTCCCGGCGGCCTGGAAGCGGTTCGCTCGAAGAAGCTGTCGGCGCACCTTGATCAGACGTATCAGCGCCGACGGGCATCTGCATGGGCCGGTGCCGGCCGGCCGTTGAGACGAGATCGGGATGTTGGGCGGGATCGAGATGTTGGTTAGGTGTCTTCCGGGTCTCTCAAGAAGGAAGGCCCGCCTTCGCCATGTTGTACTCTTAATCGGAGGCGCTGTCGCCTTCCGATCTGCCCCTTTGGGACGCTCCCGGCGGCGCGGATACGATGGCCGAGACGTCTTACTTGGGTCAACGAGTCCAACTGAAGCTGACGCCGATGGATGCGGCTTCGGCGCTGCAGGCGTCCGCGCGGTTGTCGCTTGCTTGTGGTCTGTGGCTGGGCGCAGGCCACCTGACATCGTGCGTTGAGCAGCCCGCGGCAGGTCCCCGGTGAGAGATTGACGTAGCGGTCGCGCGGAGCGGAGTCTGGTGCTGCATGCCGTATCCGGGTGTTCGCGCCGAGCATCCGCTGACGCCACAGCTGGGGGCGTGATGGAGCAGCCGACGACGGTCACGGAAATGCAGGCCCGCGTTACGGAGATGGCCGCGCTGTTGGGGCGCCTCGGCGACCAGCCGGAGGTGATCGCGGAACTGGACGCGGCGCTGGAAGCCCGCGACCTCGATCGCTTCCGAAGTGCGCTCGAATTGGGTGGCATCAAGCCGCCAGGAGACAAGTGCGACCCGTACGTGACCGTGTACATCACGATGTTGAGGCCCGCCAAGTTCGTGCGTCGCTGCACCTGGAAGATCCAGTCGTTGCAGCCGCTGGAAGGCCAGCAACTTGCCGAAGTCGTGGCGCAGGGAGCCGAAGCCGAGTGGCTGCTGGAACGCCTGATCAGACTGGGACTGGTCGAGTGTCAGTGGGTACGCGTGGAGCAGATGGATGTGCTTGAGGCCAAGAAGTTCGTGCAGGGGATGTGCCCGCCCGGCACCTTCTAGCGTGGTGTCTTGGACGCGATGTCCGTGGTTGCAGGGCGACCACCTGCCTGGAGCGCGTCGTCCGGGTCGACAGGGGTGATGGTCGGTCACGGCGCTGCGGCCATCGTCGGGTGTCCGCCCGCGCCGCGGTGAGGGAGGTACGGCCGTCCGCGCTGAGCGTCACCCATGCATCGCGGCCCCGGTAGGGCAGGCGTTGCTGCATCGAAGGCCTAGCCTTACTCGGGCAGATCGGTCGGAGGGGCCTACCCGGTTGGGGCTTGTCACCCCGTGGCTGGCAGCTGCGGAACTGGGCGATGGCGGGCCGCGTCACGGCTGCAGCGGGCGTCTGGGCGGCAGCCATGTGCGCCTGGCAGGTGCGGGTCGGTGATCCCGCCTGGACCGGCGAGCCGGGCGCCGCTCATCGGGTCGATCGGCGCGTCTACGGTGGCGTAGCCCGACGCCATCCCAGGATGCTGGTCGCCACCAATCCGAAGGCGCAGCCGAGCTGGACGACCCACCAGCCGCCGACGCCGGTGTGATGGCCAGACACCGGGCACAGGACGGT
>Ga0307278_10001055_pt1 | contig 13715 bp, 11 predicted proteins | sample ER_DNA_117_FD_194482 | JGI IMG/M metagenome (GOLD analysis project Ga0307278, IMG submission 194482) | Bulk soil microbial communities from the East River watershed near Crested Butte, Colorado, United States - ER_DNA_117 | ecosystem: Environmental > Terrestrial > Soil > Floodplain | place... | reverse complement strand
AATCCAAATCCAAATCCTATGGCAGATCATGGTGGCAAAGACATCCTCTCGAGCGATGTCGAAATCAAAGGCTCGATCAAGTTCCAAAAGGAACTTCTCATCGACGGGAAGGTCGAAGGGGAAATTAACTCTGACGGCGTTTTAACGATCGGTGAAAACGCTGATATTCGGGGTGAGATAAAAACCAAATCCATCACCGTCTATGGCAAGGTCCACGGCAACATTACCGTGGCCGAGCGCTGCGAGCTAAAATCCAAATGCGTGTTGCAGGGAGATTTGAAGGCAGCGCGTCTCACCATCGAAGAGGGGGCGACTTTCATTGGCAAGTCGGAAGTCACGAGCGGAGCGATTTCCGCAAAGGCGACCCCAGCGCGTCCTGAAGTTGTGCGGCCCAGCGAGCCCATCAAAGCAGCCTTTGGAGCGCGCGCATAAAGAAAGGATCTCGGCTTAGGGTCCAGTGGCCAATCCGTCGCCTGTAAAAGTCAGTGCGGAATGCCCGCATTGTGGCTTCAAGCAGAAGGAATATGCGGCGGCCAAAAGCTCAATCTGCCGCCAGTGCGGCCGCTCCTTTTCTCCGTTCGCCCCGAAACCTGGCCTGAAGCTGCGGACAAGAGAAGAAGCGCCCCCGCCAGAGAGTTCCTCCATCCTTGGCAGATTCGAGGATTTTTGGAAACGACAACGCAGTTCGATCATCGAATGTTTCGAATGTAAGCGGAAACAGCAGGTCTGTGGCGCGGCCACTTCCACAATTTGCCCGGCCTGCAGCGCGCATATTGATCTTCGCGACTACAAAATCACCAGCGGTTTCAGCCGAAGCATTCGAACACGGGGCGACGTGCATTTGACCGGCAAGGGTGATCTTGGTAGCAGCAGCGTGGTTTGCCGATCGGCCTTAATAGAAGGCAGGCTGCGGGGGAATCTGCATTGCGACGACACCGCGACGATCAACTACTCGGGCAAAATTCCCGGTCGGATCAGCGCGCGGCACATCATCGTGGAACGCAAGGCCGACATTCATTGCTTCCGCAGAGTTCATACCGAAAGCATCGAGATCAAGGGGAGGATGTCGGGAGAGATCATTGCGCAAACGGTCACGGTGGATAGAAAAGGCGCGCTGGAAGGCGATGTTACGGCGAGGGCCATCACGGTGGAAAAAGGCGGGATGTTTTCCGGTCAGCTTGTCATTGGGCAGGTCAGCATTAGACAAGGAGAATTGCTGCACGACCAAGAACCGGCGGCGGCGAGTATTCTGGAGTCCCATTTTCCGGACGCGGCACCGCGGCCTCTGCCGGCGACTTAAGAACGATCTCCATGCAAAGACTGCATCCGCGCAGTCCTTACGAGAAGCTGGGCGGTTACGTGCATCTGCCGCGTTTGATCGACAAGGCCAGGCTGCACCGCAAAGGATTGCTGGACGGTTACAACTATAAAACCGTTGGGTTCGATAAGCATCTGCTCGCGTTTCTCAAACTCGACGGCGACGCGTTTGAAGAGATCGCCAACAGGCTGGAGGAGGACGACGCAATTCTAGAGTGGATACAGAAAAACGGAGCCCGACATTCCCCCGAAGCAATTGAACAATGGAACCAGGCAATGATTTCGCGGCATCCCGACACCGCTGCCAAAAAGGCGCGTTTCCTCCATTTTCTCAAAGAGGCGGGCGGCGAAGGCCGCAAAGATATACGGACCTATTTCGATCTGATCGAGTTTGATGAAGGACGATTGAAATGACCCGCCTCCACCGGCTACACCGTAGCAGACCCATGGTTGCCAAGGCGGCCGGCAAGGCAGAGTTCTACTAACGATGTCTTCACAGCAAAAGCCTAAGAGTTGAGACCTGCGAGAATTTTGTCTGCATCCTCCAGCGTTTCTTTGCTTCCGATATCAAGCCATTTCCCTTTGATCTGAAACGTTTTTATCGGTTTCCGCGTGTAGAGCCATTGCACAAAACGGCCTGGCTGATCGGGATTATTGCCCGCAGCAAGATACGTCGTTAACAGAGAAAGAACCGCAGGCGAATAATAGTAAAGAGCGATTGCAGCGAGAGTCCCCTGAGGTTTTTTTGGTTTTTCCTCAAAGCGAGTGATGGTTCCGTCAGCATCCACAGTGATGTTGCCGTACTTTTTGATCGCCTCGAGGTTGCCGACGTCGTAGACCGCCACTGTTGCGTCACTTCCTCTCGCGCAGTCCACAAAATTCGCCAGCGATTCAGTAAACAAGTTGTCGCCGGCAATGATTAACAGGCTGCTTTGGGTCAAGTTCTCGCGCGTGACGACAAGATTAATATCTCCGATTGCACCGAGCTTATCTTCATCGTTCGTGGAGCCGTCGTTGACGATTTTGAATTTAAATTCGGGATGCCGATCCTGATATCGCTGGCTCCACGCCTCGAAGTCCCGCGCAAATCTGTCGTTTGTAACCACGTAAACTGTTTCCAGATCAGGAACACCTGCAAGTTTGTCCACCACCCATTCGACAATCGGTTTGCCCCCCACCACGAGCAGCGGTTTTGCTTTATCGAGAGTCAGTGGATAGAGGCGCGTTGCGTATCCGGCGGCGAGAATCAGAGCGTTCACGAGACCAAAATAGTTCGCAGCAAAACAGAAAGGCGCTCGGGTTTTCTACTCCGATCTCGCAGCCCCTCCACTTAAGATTGTGCTCTTTAGATGCTGCTGAATCGTCCGGATGCGGTTGGAATCCGTGATCTTGGCATGGGTGGGGCCGTCCACCACATAGAGCGTATCAATCGCGGCGCCAGCCTGGGTATTAATGCGAGACAGCGGGATCAAAATATTTTCGCGATCGAGGCAGCTCAACACGTCGTAAAGTAAACCGATCCGGTCCGGAGCCTGAATCTCAATAAGCGTGTAAGTCGGATGCGTTTTGTTATCAATGGCAATGCGTGTCGGAAATTCAATTCCTGGCGCGAGACGGCGGCTCTGGCGTTTTGCCTTGTCAATTAATGGCAGGAAATCGAAGCTCTCGTCTTCGAGGGCGCGGCGCAAAGTTTGCTCCACCAACTCGAAGTCGCGCCGGTGAGTAACGGGGCGAGCTTTCGTGTCGCACACGCGAAAAATGCTCAGCACTACGTTGTCGCCGCGGGGAAAAACGTCGGCGCTCAAAATGTTTAACGGCACAACGGATAACGATCCGGCGACCTTTGCCAGCAACCGTTCACGCTCCCACGTGCAAAAAGTGACAACGCTGTGTCCCTGCTCTGGCATAATCTTCCATTTGATTGCTGCAGCCAGCGGAGACTCTCCCGAGTGAGAAACATTCTCGAGAAACGACCGGAACAATTTCAAGTGCTCGATAATCTCGGGCACATCAGTCGCGCGAAAATAGTGATCTGGCATGAACTCAAAGTGCGCTTCAATTTCCTCTGCGTAATCCGGCGAAAGATTCTCAGATACGGCACTCTGCAAGCTTTCGCGCTCAATTCTTGTTTGGTCGTAGTAAGACTTCTGGTCGGACAGATAGCCCGACGTCTCGTGAAACAATTCCCAAACGAGGGATTCTTTCCAATCCGACCACGCTTCGGGACTTGTGCCCTGACCATCAGCCAAAGTAAGCAGCATTAGCTTGTTCAGGTTTCTCTGATGCTTCACAATGCGGCCGAACTCCATCACTGTGGCTGGGTCATCCAGGTTTCTCTGCTGGGCGGTCCTGGAGAGGGTAAGATGATGATCAACCAGCAGGATGAGCGATTTGCGCTGCTCGGATGATAACTGCAAACGGGCAGCCACGCGTTGGGCGAATAGCGCACTTCCTTCGGAGTGTGGCCTGGCGCCGACGGCTTTGCCGCTGTCGTGCAAAAGAAGCGCGAGATAGAGAACCAGTGGGTCCTCGAGTTGCTCAAAAATATTTCTATAAGCAATCAACTTCGGATCATCCGTTTCCGCGAGTGCGTCGAGTTTGTCTATACATACTAACGTATGCTCGTCGGCTGTATAACGATGCAAAAACTCATGCTGCACGAGACAAGTAAGTTGGCCGAATTCGGGAATGTAGCGGCCAAGAAAATCGACCCGATGCATCATTCGCAGGATGCGCCCTACTCTGCCTTTTTGTGATAAAATCGATTTAAAGATTTCGCGTGGGCCGCGTGCATATTGATAAGTGCGGGTAACGTGACGGAGGCTTCTGCTTAGCAAATCCGCTAGTTCCGGGCTAAGATCCAGGCTGCGCTCCTGCGCAAGCTCAAACGCCCGCATCATTTGATCAGGATCTTTGCGAAAAAAATCGCGCCGCGCAGGATGCAATTGTTTGTTCCGGACAAAGAAAGAGTCACCGATGGGAGTTTTGTCGCCTCTTGTTAACGGAAGAAAACTAAAAAGAGAGCGCGTCTTGTTCGTGACATATCCGCTCACAAATTGCTCCGTGATACGTTCCGTCACTCGAAAGATATTGCGCGTGTGCTCGTAGTAATCGCGCATGAGCGCCTCACTCCGGAGCTGTCCGTTTCGAGGAGAATAACTGAGCCGCCCTGCGATTTGTTCCTGCAGGTTCATATGCAGTATGTCGGTGGCGCGTCCGGTGGCGTAATGCAAATCCGTCCGCAAGCGCAGGAGGAAATCGTAAGCTCGCTCGATCTGTCGCTGATCGCTTTCGCTCAGCCAGTCTTTGCCCACGAGCTGGTTAGTGCTGAGCGAGCCCTCTTTGAAGTAGGTCATCCAAAGCAGATTTTGATAATCGCGCAGTCCGCCACATCCGCTCTTTAGGTTGGGCTCCTGTAGATACACGCTGTCGCCGAATTTGTTGTGCCGGGCGACCTGATCTTGCATACGCATTTCGACGTATTCCCGCTCGCGCCCCTCGACGCATTTTGAGCGAAACTGCTCCCGAAATTCCCGCGCCAGTTCGCTATCGCCAGCGAGAAACCGGGACTCCAGCATGGCAGTTTTTGTGCGCATATCACGGTTCGCCTGCGCAATCGCTTCCTTAATCGAACGCGTGGAATGTCCAACCTTGAAGCCACTGTCCCACAGCAGATAGAGAACTTGATTCACCATTTCCTCGAGGTCCGGCGAAATCTCTTTCGCCCGTTGATGATGCAAAAGCATGACGTCGATATCGCTGAATGGATTGAGCTCGCCGCGGCCATATCCGCCAAGAGCGATCAACGCCAGTGGAACCTTGGGCTCGCCATTTCCGCGAGCAGTAGCGGCAGCGCCCCCGAAGACGTATCGCAACAAAATGTCGACTAGTTCGGCCCGCCGCGCGCAAATTTCGCGGCCACCGCCGCCGGCCTGGTGCTTCAGGCGCAAGCGATGCTCTTCGACCTTGAGAAACTTTTTGTAAAGTGGGAGGACCTCTGTCGGGCGTCTGGTCCCGGTCGCGGCAAGGCGACTTTCGGCGTGAGCCAAAACTTGTTCCAGATGTCGGGACATTGTCATCGCGGACTTCGTTGCAGGTAAAGTTTAAAGTTGAAAATTCAAAAGCCAAAATCGTGCTCGCACCAAAGCTCTGATCGCGTGGCTGACGCAGCACGCGCGCTCATGTCCGTCGTGAAAAGACTAATACTTCAGAAACGACGTGACCGGCGTTGGCTCGAGCCGTTTCCGGCCGTGCAGGAATTGCAGCTCAATTAGAAACTGTGCTTCGAGCAGATGGCCACCGGCGTTGCGGATGAGAACGGCCGCAGCAGCGGAGGTACCGCCGGTCGCGAGCAAATCATCCAACAACACAACCCGCTCACCTGCTCTTATGCCATCGATATGCATCTCCATTTCCGCCTCGCCGTACTCGAGCGAGTACTTCGCGACCTCTGTCCTGTAGGGAAGTTTGCCGCGCTTTCGAATCGGGACGAAACCAACTCCAAGCTCGTACGCAACCGCCGATCCGAAAAGAAATCCGCGCGCATCAATCCCGACAATTTTGTCAATCTTCATGCCACGGCACCGTTCCAGAAAGAGATCAATAGACGCACGGAACAAGACCGGATCATTCAACACTGGCGTGATGTCTTTGAACACGATGCCTTTCTTCGGAAAATCCGCCACGTCCCGCACGGCGGCGTGCAATTTCTCGACAATGTCGGCACTCATCGACGCGGATAGAAGCCAGGGCAGGAAGCACGTGTTTGGTGCTGCGAATCTTTCCACGAGGGAGACATTGGAATTAGGAGTTATTTTTCAGTCAAATGCAGCTCTTCTGTCTTGCCATTAGTTACGAGCCAATGCTTGCCGTCCATGACGTAGCAAACTTTGCGTTCGTCAGGCGAAACAGCGATCTGACCGGCATGAGAGTCTTCCCCGAGAATTTTGAGTGAGTCTAGCGATTTTTGATAGACGGGGAGACGTTCTTTCGGTTTGCAAAGCAGGTCCAAGAATTGGTCGTTGGCGCGCTTTATGATCGGTCTTGCTAGCCGAGCGAACCATCCATCTCCGGAGCCGCCCATACGTGATAACTGGACGTAGACTGCTTCGCGACTCACCCCGACATCAGCTACACCAATTTCAGCTGGACTGGTGTTTTCAGTTTCCAGCGTAGCGAGAGGAGCATACCGGTATGCCGCCACCGAAAAGTTATTCTGTCCGTCAAACGTATCCGTTTGGATTTCGCCGTGCCACAGGTCACCGTATGCGGCAAAGAACAACTCGCCACTCGCAGTAAACACCAAACATGACGGATAGGGGTGACGTCGCAAACGCACGGGAATCCATTCCTTTTCTTTCCTAAACATGAACAGAGGATTCTCGTGATCATCAGTTGTTACAAAGGTGGCGTGCATCTTTGGATCGAAGGCGACTCGCCAGAAGTTGGCTCCTGAGGGCGCGTCACGAAGTTTTGTCAAACTCCCGGACCTGTGATCGAATGACCAAAGGCTTCCATTCGTTGTGCAAAAAAATCTGTCCTCGTCTGAACGTGTAATCCCACGCAGCCAATCGCTATCTGCTAGTTGTGCCAGTGGAATGGTTCGGATGGTTTTTTTACCAAGATCAATCTCTTGAACCGCCGGGCGCATCTCAATTTCAGCCAACGCGTAGATTCGCGCACCATCCCTTGAGAAAACCGCGTCACCCGCGACACAATGCGTGACAACGCAGTGAAAGAACACTCCTGCGGACATCGCAATTCGATAATTACAGTGACGCATACCTCTCGAGTTCTATCGGCTTTCAAACTCAGCAGGGAAAGGACATTTACGAAGCAGGCAAGTCAATCTAAACTGGATTTCCAGTGGATCGATATCTTCTTATCGTTTCGACAGTCTGTTTTCTCGCAGCGGTTGTGCACACCGCTATTGAATTGCGTGCCGGAGTGTTTCGCCCGATGCGGTTTAACTTTTTCGCGGTGGGCTTGGGATTCATTTTCCAGACGGCTTTCTTGTCGGTTCGCGGGCACGAACTGGGGCGCTGTCCGCTCACAAATTTATTCGAGGTTTTTATCTTTCTCGCGTGGTCGGTAGCGGCGATCTACATGCTGGTCGGCCCAGCTTATCGCCTTTCGCTGATGGGCGCGTTTACAGCGCCGCTGGTCGTCGTGCTGCAAGTCTTTGCACTCATTGCGCCGATCGACATTCGCCATCCCGTAAAGTTGCCGGCAAATCCCTGGCTGGAATTTCACGCTTCGATTTCCCTCGTGGCGTACGGAGCGTTCGCGCTCGCTTGCATCGCCGGGGTGATGTATCTGGTGCAGGAACACCAGCTCAAGACACATCGGCTCCATTCGATTTTTTACCATCTGCCGCCGTTAAGTGACCTTTTTGCTGCCATCACCCGGCTCCTTTGGTGGGGCTTTGCGCTTTACACGCTAGGTATACTGAGCGGCTTTTTTACCGGCCACCCATTGCCGCACGTGCAAGTAGTGGCTGCCGTTGGAGTCTGGCTGCTTTACGCGGCAATTTTGCAAGCTCGTCATCTTCGGTGGCTCGCGCCAAAACGCGTCGCCGCGTTGTGTATCGTGGGTTTCAGCGCCGCATTGACACTTCTCTGGGGGATCACGTTCACCGCGGAAATGCATCCGCTGCCATGAATCTTTTCTGCATCGGCTTGAGCCATCATACAGCGAACGTGGCGACACTGGAGCATTTCGCGGGCAGCGCCACGGCGGAATCAATCCTGCGCGACGCCAACTGCGCGGAAGCGTTGTTGTTGAGCACATGCAACCGGATGGAAGTTTACGCCGTTTCGGATAGACGCAGTTCCACGGACGACATTGCGCGTTGCCTCACGCCAAAGCTCGATCGCGATCCTCACGATTGCGCGCCTCCATTCTATCGGTACGAGGCAGAAAAGTGCGTGCAGCATCTTTTCCGGGTCGCTTCCGCACTCGACTCGATGGTTGTCGGCGAGAGCGAGATATTCGGGCAGGCAAAAAAAGCATACGAATCGGCCAGAACATCCGGAGCAGTCGGTCCCTATTTACATCGTTTGTTTCAGCGCGCGTTCCGCGTGGCGAAACAAGTGCGCACGCATACGGAGATTGCGCGCGGTGCGGTATCGGTCGGCTCGATCGCTGCGGATTTAGCACAAAGAATTTTCGGCAAACTAAGCGATTGCAAAGTGCTTCTGCTTGGTGCAGGTGAAACCAGCGAACGCACCGCGCGTGCGCTCATTTCCCGTGGAGTGAGCGACCTTCGCGTGAGCAATCGCTCGTTGGATCGCGCATGCGACCTGGCACAGGCCGTAGGCGGCCGTGCCGTTCCGTTCGAAGAGTGGCCAGGGCAATGCCGTGAGATCGATATTCTCATCACATCGACAGCGTCGGAAACGCCGTTGCTGACGCCGCACAAACTTGCGCCGATGCTGCGTGAGCGTTTGGATCGTCCGCTTTTCATGATCGACATCGCCGTGCCCCGCGATATCGATCCGAGTATAAATGAAATGCAAGGGGTTTATCTTTACGACATCGATTCGATACGATCTATCGCGGAGCAATCGCTAGCACTCAGACGCCAGCAGGTCGCCGCAGCGGAGGCGATCATTGCCGAGCATGTCACGGATTTTGTCGCTTCAATCTCTCGAGGACTAGATTACGCCGCCCAGACCGCTGAACATCCCTCGCTTGGTGAAAAATCGCTGCGCCCATCTGAGCTGTAGGGGCGCTGACAATTTCACTAACCGACTACCGCGGGCTACATTCCCGCAATGATCGGAAAGATTGTCCTGGGTACGCGCGGCAGCGAACTTGCGCGCGCGCAGACTCTGTTGGTCGAGAATGCAATTCGAGGCGCGCACCCGGGTATAACGATCCAGACAAAAATTATCGCGACAGAAGGCGACAAAGGCAGAGCTGTCGATCCTCGCGCGGGGCGAAAAGGATTATTCACGGTAGAAATCGAACGAGCGCTTCTTGGCGGAGACGTGAATCTAGCGGTTCATAGCGCGAAAGACCTGCCAAGTGAAACAAGCCCGGGCACAGAAATCGTAGCAGTCCTTCCCCGCGCCTCGATGGATGACGTGCTGGTTTCCAAGCATCCGGGAGGTCTCGCTTCCCTCCCCCGAGGTGCGACAGTGGCAACTGGCAGTGTGCGCAGAAAGCATCAGTTGCTCTGGAAACGTGCGGACCTCCACGTCGTCGGTCTTCGCGGCAACGTGCCGACGCGACTGCGAAAATTGGCCGAACACGAGTGGACCGCGATCGTGCTAGCTCGCGCGGGACTTGAACGCCTGCGCCTGCCGCCCATCCACCCTGAAATCAGCTTTGGAGGCACGCAATTTTTTCTCGAGATCCTCCCGCGCGAAATCTTCTTGCCAGCAGGCGGTCAGGGAATCATTGCCCTTCAAGTTCGCGCCGATGATCAGAGCACAAAGACAATTATCAATCTCGTAAACGATCGCGAAACATTGCTTTGTTTGCGAGCAGAGCGAGAGTTTTTACGTGGTCTGCAAGGTGATTGCAATTGCCCAGTGGGTGTCCTTGCGAAGATTGACAACGGGAACCTGAAAATGCGCGCGCAACTTTTCATGCGTGAATCCGCAGCGCCGCGGGAAGCAGAAGTAGAAGGTACCTGCGAGGATCGCGATCGCCTCGCGGCGGAGCTATTGGAGCGATTACGAGGATGAGCACTAGCACGAAGCAGGAAACAGCAGTTTATCTGGTTGGCGCTGGGCCAGGCGACCTTGGCCTGGTGACATTGCGCGCAAAGGAATGCATCGAGAACGCGGATGTGATCGTTTACGATCATCTCGCAAATCCGGAGATGCTCAACTGGGCGCGAGAGGATGCAGAAATTATTTACGTCGGCAAGCAGGCAGGCGAATCGCAGCGAACGCAGCTGGAAATCAACGCGCTGCTGGTCGAGAAAGCACGTGAAGGAAAGCAGGTCGTTCGATTAAAGGGCGGAGATCCATTCGTGTTCGGTCGAGGCGCGGAAGAAGCGCAGGCGATTGCCGGTGCAGGAATCCCATTTGAAGTTGTGCCTGGGATCACATCAGCCATCGCTGGGCCGGCTTATGCAGGTATTCCTGTGACGCATCGGGCGCATAATTCGCACGTGACATTCTTTACAGGCCACGAAGATCCAGCAAAGGCAGAAAGTGCAATCGACTACGCGGCGCTGGCAAAACTCGGCGGAACACAGGTCATGCTAATGGGCGTGGAACGTCTCAGATCGATCACGAGCGAAATGCTGAAACAAGGCGTGCGGAGCGATTTGCCAGTGGCGCTCGTTCGCTCCGCCACGACCGGACAACAGGAAACGCTCACAGGCACTCTTTCAGAGATCACCCAAAAAGCCGTAGCCAACGATTTCAAAGCGCCGGCGGTGGCTGTGTTTGGAGACGTCGTCGCGTTGCGTGATGGTCTGAATTGGTACGAAAAGCGGCCGCTCCTGGGGAAAAGAATTGTCGTTACGCGAACCCGAAAGCAGGCCAGCGTATTAAGCAACGAACTCCGTGCGCTGGGCGCTCACGTGATCGAGTTGCCGACGATTCGAATCGCGCCACCGAGCAATTTGCGCGAGTTCGCGGAGCTGGTGCAGGACGCGCATATCTATGACTGGATCGTGTTCACGAGTGCAAACGGCGTCGAAGCGTTCTTCGAAATTTTCTTCAAGCTGTACGATGATGCCCGTGAGATCGGCGGCGCGCGCATTGCTGCGATCGGGCCGGCTACGGCCCAACGCGTGAAAAACTTTCACCTGCATGTCGATCTCCAGCCGGAAGAATTCGTCGCGGAAGCCGTAGTTCGCGAATTCAAAAAACAAGAAAGCATCGAAAATTTGCGGATTCTGCTGGTGCGCGCGGAGAAAGCACGCGACGTGCTTGCCAAGGAACTTTCGACTATGGGAGCGATCGTGGACGAAGCATTCGCGTATCGGACAGTGCCGGAGACGCGGGACACGAGCGGCGCACAACGGCAACTGGCGCAGGACGGAGCCGATTTGATCACGTTCACCAGCTCTTCAACCGTAGAAAACTTTCTCGCGCTTGGACTACCCTGGCCAAAGGGAATGCGAATCGCGAGCATCGGGCCGATCACGTCAAAAACTGTGCGCGATCAAGGCCTCAAAGTCGATGTGGAGGCGCGCCGGCACGATATCAACGGTTTGGTGCAGGCGATCAGGGAACTTTTTACAGAGAAGAACGCTGAGAAAAGTTAAATTGTAAAAAAGCTAAATCGTTACAACGAGAACTACTGCCTCGGCCCAACGTTTTAGCTTCTTAAGATTTTAACCTTGTTACGATGGATTAAACCGAAACCTCATTTTACCGCGCTTGGCGTTGGCTTTCGCCTTCCGGCGATGCTTTTGCGAAGGCGTCTCGAAGGCGCGCAAACGACGGACCTCCTCGAGAATACCCTCGGCATCCAGCTTGTTTTTCAGCCGCTTCAACGCGCGATCTACAGGTTCACCTTTACGAACAATCACTTCTGGCATCGATAATCACTCCTGGATCTTTAGGAAAATAGTTAACCCGGCGAGGGCGAGCCTACGCGGGCCGGGCGACCTCGTCAAATCTTCGCGGGCAAACTCGGACAAAGCCACCCAGTACGCTCCGAAGCGAACGATTTATGCAAAAGAGCGGCCTCAACAGGCCTTTAGCGCTGGGCGAGGGGATTTGCCGCGGTCGCTGCTTTTTGGGTGATTTCCCGCCGCAAGGCCGACTCTCTGCCGCCGCGGGCGCGCGACCACCAGAGAACGATCGGTGACGCGATAAAGATTGACGAGTAGGTGCCGACAACCACGCCGATGATGATGGCGAGGGAAAAATCGCGTAACACCGCACCGCCAAACAAAAACAGACACAGGATCGGGATAAGCGTGACTGTGCTCGTAAGAATCGTGCGGCTAAGCGTTTGGTTAATGCTCGAGTTCATTATCTCCTCGATCGTTCCACGCCGCCCGCCAGCCAGGCCTTCGCGTATTCGGTCGTACACGACGATGGTGTCGTTAATGGAATAGCCGGCGATGGTTAGCACTGCGCCTACCATCGTCAGCGTAAGTTCGCGGCCGAGAAGCGCGAATATACCGACCGTCATCAGTACATCGTGCAACAACGCGACAATCGCGCCTACGGCAAACGAAAGCTCAAAACGAAACGTTACGAAAATCAAAATGCCGAGGATGCCGAGGCCAAGCGCAATCAATGAACTCTTTGCCAGCTCACCGCCGACGAGCGCACCGACTCGTTCCGAACCTTCCACATGAAATCCAGCGCTCGGGAGCGTTTGCATGATTTGTTTTTCCACTTTGTCGCTGGTATTCAACGGCGTACGGATGGTGATGTAACTCTTGCCACCTTGTGTTGATTCCTGAATTGACGCATCGGCAAGTCCGATTGGCTGCAGCGCATGGCGAACCTGCCCGATGTCGATCTTAGCGGGCGCGCTCAATGTAATCAGGTCGCCCCCGCGAAAATCGACGCCAAAATTTCTTTCGCCCCGCAGATAAAAGGCAGTCGCGCCGGCAAGGAGCAGTGCGAGCGAACACATGCAGGCGATAAACCCTTTGCCGAGGAAATTGATGTTTTGCGCTGAAATCAAATGCAACATCGAGATCCGCTTCACGCGTCCTGTATCGACAAGCCAGCCGAGGCAGTTCCTGCCCACGATGAGGGCCGTGAACAACGATGCCAAGATGCCGAGCGACAGTGAGATGGCGAAGCCTTTCACCGGACCGGTCGCCTTCCAAAACAGAATCGCCGCCGTGATCAGCGTCGTTACGTTGGCGTCGAAAATCGAGCTAAATGCTTTCTCATAGGCCGTGTTAAGGGCGACCTTGAGCGATTTTCCGAGGGCCATTTCTTCGCGCAATCGTTCGTAAATCAGCACATTGGCGTCCACCGACAGGCCAATTGTCAAAATGATGCCTGCAATGCCGGGCAATGTGAGGACGAAATGAAACATCGTCAGCGCGCCCATAAGCAGAATAAGATTGATGATCAGAGCGAGATCTGCGACGAGACCCGGAATTTTGTAGTAGATGGCCACGCACACGAGCGTGATGACCAGTCCCAGCAAGCCGGCGAAAATGCTCGCGCGAATCGAGTCGAGTCCTAGGGTTGGCGACACGCTGCGCTCTTCCTCGATGCTCACCGGTGTTTGCAGCGGATTCTCGAGCACGCTCGCTAGCCCGCGCGCTTCTTCCTCAGTAAATCTTCCTGTGATTTGCGCGTCGCCACCATAGATCGCGTCTTGGATTACCGGCGCAGATTGGATCACGCCATCAAGCACAATCGCAAAGCGATGATGAACATGCGCGGCAGTGATGTCGCCGAACTTCTTGGCGCCCTCGGGGTCAAACCGCAAATGCACTACCCAGCCGTCTT
>Ga0307278_10001054_pt1 | contig 13717 bp, 9 predicted proteins | sample ER_DNA_117_FD_194482 | JGI IMG/M metagenome (GOLD analysis project Ga0307278, IMG submission 194482) | Bulk soil microbial communities from the East River watershed near Crested Butte, Colorado, United States - ER_DNA_117 | ecosystem: Environmental > Terrestrial > Soil > Floodplain | place: USA... | reverse complement strand
CGCCGGGGAGATCAAGAAGTCGATCTTCACCGTCATGAACGACCGGCTCCCGCTCGACGGCGTCCTCCCGATGCATTGCTCGGCCAACGTCGATGACGCCGGGCGCGTGGCCGTGTTCTTCGGGCTGTCCGGCACCGGCAAGACGACGCTCTCGGCCGATCCCGAGCGCCGGCTCATCGGCGACGACGAGCACGGCTGGTCGGACGACGGCATCTTCAACTTCGAAGGCGGCTGCTACGCGAAGGTCATCCGCCTCTCGGCCGAGGCGGAGCCCGAGATCTACGCGACGACGCGCTCCTTCGGGACCGTCCTCGAGAACGTCGTCGTCGACGAGCGCGGCGTGCTCGACCTCGACGACGACTCGAGGACGGAGAACACGCGCGCGGCGTACAAGCTGGAGCAGATCACGAACGCCCTTCCCGCGAAGCGGGCGGGCCACCCGAGCTCCGTCGTCTTCCTGACGGCGGACGCGTTTGGGATCCTCCCGCCGATCGCGCGCCTGAGCCGCGACCAGGCGCTGTACTGGTTCCTCTCGGGCTTCACCGCGAAGCTCGCCGGAACGGAGATCGGCGTGACGGAGCCCCAGCCGACCTTCTCGGCGTGCTTCGGCGCGCCGTTCCTGCCGCAGCCTCCGTCCGTGTACGCACGCATGCTCGGCGAGAAGCTGGACGCCCACCCGGAGGTGAGCGTCTGGCTCGTCAACACCGGCTGGACGGGCGGGCCGTTCGGCGTTGGCCGGAGAATGCCGATACAGGCCACGCGGGCCCTGCTGGACGCGGCGCTTTCGGGCGAGCTCGCTGGGGTCGAGTTCCGACCCGACCCGGTGTTCGGGTTCGAGGTGCCGGCGGCGGTCCCCGGGGTGCAGGTGAGCCTGCTCAATCCGCGGCTGACGTGGGCCGACACCGGTGCGTACGACGCGAAGGCGCGCGAGCTCGCGCAGATGTTCCGGGACAACTTCACGCGCTTCGCCGACGTCGCGCCGAGCGTCGCCGCAGCCGGACCTCCCAGCTGATCGCCTGGCCAGTCGCCGCGACCCGGCCGCGAAGCGACCGGCTTCAGGGATCTTCCGCGCGGCCGGAAGATCGGCGCTAGCCGACTTCCGCCCTGCGCGACAGAGGAGTTCTTACTCTGGGTTCACACGCGCGCGGCTATAAGGGCCGGGTGCCGCACCCGACATCGCGGGCGCTCGCCGTCCTTCTGGCATGCGCACTCCTCGCGGGAGCCCTCGCGGCGTCGGCCGCGCACGGCGCCCGTCAGTCTCTCTCTCCGCCGCTCACGAGTGCGCGAGCCCTCGACGTCGAGCTCGGAACGCCGCTCCGGGCGGCCCGGCTGGCGGCCGCGGACGTCACCTGGCGCGGCGGCCCGACGACGACATCGACGGGCGAGACCGTGAACGTCCTCGTCTCGGACGCGCTTCCGCCGGAGGCGGCGTCACCCAGTCGCTGGGCGGAATTCCTCACCGGCCTGGCGCACGGCTCCGAGATCTCGGCGCTCACGGTCTACGTCGGGACGCTCGACGACATGCAGAGCATCTGCGGCCAGAACGCGCTCGGCTGCTACGCCTCGGACCAGCTGGTCGCGCCCGGCGAGACGGCGGTCGACGTGAGCCCGGAGGAGGTCATCCGTCACGAGTACGGCCACCACATCGCGTACCACCGCTCGAACCCGCCTTGGAACGCGATCGAATGGGGCCCGAAGCGGTGGGCAAGCGCGGAGAACGTGTGCGCGCGGGTGGGCGGCAGGGAGGCGTACCCGGGCGACGAGGGCTCCAACTACGCGCTGAACCCGGGCGAGGCCTGGGCGGAGACGTACCGGCTCATGGACGAGCGGAAAGCCGGGATCACGACTGCGTCCTGGCGGATCGTCTCGCCGAGCTTCTTCCCCGCCGAGCAGGCGCTCGCGGCTGCCCAGCAGGACGTGCTGCAGCCGTGGACGGCTCCGCGGACGACGTCCACGAGCCACGTCTTCGGGAAGCGAGGCGCGAAGGTGTGGTGGATCCGCCTCTCGACTCCGCTCGACGGCAGCCTTCGCATCAACGCCACGCTTCCGGGCGGAGGCACGTACGACGTCGCGCTCGTGGGTGCGAATCACCGCACGATCGTCGGGCGCGCCCAGTGGGTGGGCCAGCGTGCGAAGAGCCTCGACGCGTCGGTCTGTGGCCAGCGCTCGTTCTTCGTCCGGGTGACGCAGAAGGGCACGCTCGGCCGCGTGCGGGTGTCGGCGACGACGCCGTGAGGCGCGAGCTCGTCGTTTCGTTTGCCCTGGCCGTGGGGGCGTCCTCGGGAGGCGCGTCCGGTGCGTCGGGGGACCGGACCGGGGCACCAGAGGTCGTACGCGCGGCGTCGGTCTCGACGCCCAGGATTGCGACGCGGGCGGAGGCGGCGACCGCCTGGTGTGGGACGGCGTCACAGTCCGACCGCACGCCGAACGCGATCGCGGGGAACCCGGTGCACTGGGTGTACCTCGTCCCGTCCGACGGCCAGGACCAGCTCGCGGCCGTGGCGAGCGTCATGCAGGCGGACGCGGAGCAGATCGACGGCTGGTGGCGCGGACAGGATCCGACGCGGACGCCGAGGCACGACGTGACGACGTTCTCGTGCGGGACGCAGCTCGACGTCACGATCGTGCGTGCGTCGCGGTCGGGCGCCCAGCTCGCTCCGCTGCCAGGGCGGTTCGCGGCGCTCGCGAACACGGTCGAACAGGCGGGTCTCGCGTCACCGTTCACGAAGGTCGTGGCCTACTACGACGGGCCGAGCTCGGACGAGAACGTGTGCGGCCAGGGCGGGAGCGACTCGACCGGCTTCGGGGTCGCGGTCGTCTACTACCAGGCCTGCCTCGGAGTGTCGACTGCCGCGGTCGCCGCGATGCCGAGTCCGGGGGCGAGGCTCGTGCGCTGGGCGGGAGCGTGCAGCGGGGCCGCGGCCTGCGCCCTGACGGTCACGCCCGGCGCCGCCGTTTCTGCCTTCTTCGCCCCGGCGTCGTTCCGCCTGACGCTCGCGGTCTCCGGGAAGGGCACGGTGCGAAGCGCCCGCTCCGGGATCGCGTGCCGGCCGAGGTGCTCCTCGACGTTCGCGTCCTACGTCCCGGTCCGGCTGACGGCAACAGCCGCGAAGAGGTGGAAGCTCCGGTCGTGGAGCGGGGCGTGCAGGGGGTCGCGGACGACGTGCACGGTGCCGATGAGCGCCGTCACGAAAGCGCGCGCAACCTTCGTTCGCGCCTGACGTTCGCCGGGGGCGCCGCGGAGTCCATCAGGTAGCGTCCGAATCGGTGGATGCGAAGCACGACGTCGTGGTCGTCGGGGCCGGCTGCGCTGGTATGCGCGCTGCCATCGAGGCCTTCGACACCGGCGCCGACGTGGCCATGCTCTCCAAGATCCATCCCGTGCGAAGCCACTCGGGCGCCGCCGAGGGTGGCATCAACGCAGCGCTCGGGAATGCCTCCGAGGACGATCCCGAGAAGCACGCCTTCGACACGGTCAAGGGCTCCGACTACCTCGGCGACCAGGACGCGATCGAGATCCTGTGCACGGAGGCTCCTGACGACGTGTACCAGCTCGAGCACTGGGGCGCGGTCTTCTCGCGCACGCCCGACGGCCGGATCGCCCAGCGCCCGTTCGGTGCCGCAGGCGAGCCGCGGACGGCCTACGCGGCCGACATCACGGGCCACGTGCTCATCCACGTCCTCTACGAGCAGGTCCTGAAGCGGGACATCCCGACGTACGAGGAGTACTTCGCGTGGAAGCTCGTCGTCGACGATGAACGCTGCCAGGGCGTGATCGCGTGGGACCTCCTGCATGGGGGCCTCATGTCAATCGGTGCCAAGACGGTCGTCCTGGCGACAGGCGGAGCGGGTCGGCTGTACACAGGAACGACGAATGCGTATGCGTGCACGGGCGACGGGATGGCCATGGCGCTTCGCGCAGGAGTCGCGCTCAAGGACATGGAGATGATGCAGTTCCATCCCACGACCCTCGCCCCCACGGGCGTGCTCATCACGGAAGGCTGTCGCGGCGAGGGCGCGTACCTGCTCAACTCGCAGGCCGAGCGCTTCCTCGTCCGCTACGCGCCGAATGCGATGGAGCTGGCTTCCCGCGACGTCATCTCGCGCGCGGAGCAGACCGAGATCGACGACGGGCGCGGCCTCGACGGCAACGTCCTGCTCGACCTGCGGCACCTCGGTCCCGAGAAGATCCTCGAGCGCCTGCACGGCACGCGCGAGCTGTCGATGACATTCGCCGGAGTCGATCCGATCTACGAGCCCATCCCCGTCCGGCCAGGCGCCCACTACCACATGGGTGGAGTCGATACCGACGTCTGGGGGCTGACGTCGCTCGAGGGCCTCTACGCGGCTGGAGAGGCGGCGTGCGTCTCGGTCCACGGGGCGAATCGCCTCGGCGGCAACGCGCTCATGGAGACGATCACCTACGGCAAGCGCGTCGGCAGGCATGCCGCAGACTGGGCCCTCGCGAACACGACCGTCGAGGTACCCGCGTCGGTCGAGGCGGACGCGGAGCGCGAGCTCGCGACGCTTCTCGACCGGACGGACGGCGAGCGTCCCTGGCAGATCCGCGAGGAGCTCGCCGAGACGATGCACGAGAACTTCGGGGTGTTCCGGCGCGAGGAGCAGATGCTCGAGCAGGGAAAGATCGTCCGCTCGCTGCGGGAGCGCTACGAGCGCGTGGTCGTGGAGGACAAGGGCGACGTCTTCAACTCCGACCTCACGCAGGCGCTCGAGCTCGGATTCCTGCTCGAGCTCGCCGAGTGCATGGTCGTCTCCGGGCTCGCGCGAAAGGAGAGCCGTGGAGCGCACGCGCGCCCGCACGACTACCCGGCGCGCGACGACGAGAACTACCTCCGGCACACCCTCGTGACGTGGAAGGATGGAGTGCCCGACCTCGACTGGAAGCCGGTGACGATGACGAAGTGGCAGCCCGAGGAGCGCAAGTACTGACGGTGAGGGTGCTGGCTCCGCCCACGCTCAGCGCCCGCCGGCGGCTGCAAAGCGGCGCCATGCGTCGTCCTCGGTCGCATCCGTACTCTTCAAGTACGAACGCTCCCTGCGTCCTAGCCTGGCTTGCTTTTCGCGCGCCGTCGGGCACCGATCGCGAGCGGAGACAGCACCCATGAAGATGGCCCTCAAGATCTGGCGTTTCGACCCCGTCGCGGGGGAGCGGGCGCTTCGCGAGTACGAGGTCGACGCCCCCGACTGGGCGACCCTCCTCGACGTCCTCGACATCGTCAAGGACAAGCACGACGGCACGCTCGCGTATCGCAAGAGCTGCCGGATGATGATCTGCGGCTCGTGCGGCATGCGCATGGACGGTGCGGCCGTGCTCGCCTGCAAGACGCGCATGGTCGACATCGCCGAGTCGGGCCACGTCCCCGTGATCTCGGCCATGGGGAACATGCCCATCGTGAAGGACCTCGTCGTCGACATGGACCCCTTCTGGGGCAAGATCCGCGCCGTCCAGCCCTGGCTCGATCCAGGCTACTCCGATCCGGGGGAGCGGGAGACCGTCGTCTCGCAGGAGCGGATGGACGTCATCCACAAGGAGTCGCTCTGCATCATGTGCGGCTGCTGCGTCTCCGAGTGCAACTCGATGGAGGCCGACCCGGACTTCCTCGGCCCCGCAGCGCTCGCGAAGGGCATGCGCTTCGTCGGCGACGTGCGCGATCGCGCAACGGTGGAGCGGCTTCAGTCCTACTCCGGCGACCACGGCATCTGGGACTGCACGCGCTGCTACTTCTGCCAGGAACGGTGCCCGAAGGGCGTCGATCCGCGCGACGCGATCGCGAAGCTCGGCGCCGAAGCCGTGCGCGAGGGCATCGACTCCGACATGGGGGCGAAGCACGCGAAGTGGTTCGTCACCTCTGCGAAGACGACCGGCTGGCTGAGGGAGACGGAGCTCGTGCCGAAGACGCAGGGCGTCGCCAGGTCGCTGAAGGAGGTCAAGTTCGCGATGGGACTGCTGAAGCACGGCAAGGTCCCGCCGCCAGTCCCGCCACACGTCGCCAAGCACGTGGACGAGGCGCGCGCGCTGTACGACCTCGTCAAGCACGACGGCCGACCGGGTGCAGCCGGGATCGTGCAGAGCGAGCATGCGCTCTCGCGGCTGGAGTTCGTCCACGAGAGCGGCGAGGAGCCCCGCGACCCGTACGGGCCGGACTCCTTCCCCGCCCCGCTACCGCCCGGCGAGGAGGCGCAGGCACCGTGAGGCAGGTCGCCTACTACAAGGGCTGCCTCGCCTCGCTCTCGGCGAAGGAGCTCGACACCTCGACGCAGGCGCTCGCGCCGAAGGTCGGGCTCGAGCTGATCGAGCTCGAGTCGGTCACGTGTTGCGGCGCGGGCGACATCCACGAGGCCGAGCCGGACTACTACCTGCACCTGAACGCCCGCATCCTCGCGTATGCCGAGGAGACGGGCGCGGACACGCTCATGACCATCTGCAACGTCTGCACGCTCAACCTCCGGCAGGCGAACCACGCGCTGAAGGGAGACCCGGCGCTGCTCGCGCGCGTGAACGAGAACCTCGTCACCGTCGGCGCTCCGCCGTACTCGGGCGGGGTGGAGGTCATGCACTTCCTGTGGCTCATCGCGGCCGGCGAGGGGTACGAGCTGCTGCAGGGCGCTGCCCACAAGGGCCTCAAGGGCCTCAAGATCGCCCCCTTCTACGGCTGCCAGATCCTGCGCCCGTCGAAGCTCCTCGGCTTCGAGGACCCCGACCGGCCCGAGTCGCTCGAGCGGATCATCACGGCGTGCGGAGGCGAGCCGGTCGACTACCCGGCGAAGGTGAAGTGCTGCGGGTTCCCGATCATCCAGGCCCGCGAGGACGTCGCGCTCGCCGAGCTCATCCAGCCGATCGAGCAGGCGAAGGAGGCGGGCGCCGACGCGATGGTCACGCCGTGCCCGCTGTGCCACCTCTCGCTCGACGCCTGGCAGTCCAAGCTTCGCGAGCAGACGGGCAAGGACTTCCAGATGCCCATCCTCCACCTCTCTCAGCTCGTGGGCCTCGCGGCCGGTGTGGACGGCTACGACTTGAAGTTCAAGCGCCATGTCGTCTCGGTCGTCCCCGTGACCGAGAAGCTCGCGGTCTGACCTGGCTCCTCGTCGGGGCGGCGCTCGCCGCCGTGGCCGGGCTCGCGTGGGGATGGTTCGAGGCGGGTTGGCTGCGGCGTCGCGCGCTCGAGGTCCCTATCGACCGATTGCCGCCCGAGCTCGACGGCTTCCGCATCGCACACCTCTCGGATCTCCACCTCGGCGGCTACTCGCGCGGGGTGCGCGCGGTCGTCGAAGCGGTCGAGTGGGTGGTCGAGCGGCGACCGGACCTCGTCGTCGTCACCGGCGACCTCGTGGCGCGCCGCTCCGGGATGCGACGCCTCCAGGAGCTCCTCCGTGCGCTCGGGCCGTGCATTGTCGTCCTCGGGAACCACGACTTCGCGGACAGCCGCGACCCGTTCTCGCAGCGGGTCGACCTCGGCGCGTTCGACGCGCTTCCGGAGGTCACGCTGCTCCGCGACGAGGCGGTCGAGCTCGAGCTCCGCGGGGCGACCGTGCAGGTCGTCGGCGTGGATCCGCAGACCTACGCGGCCCGCCGCGCCCGGCCCGACGAGCTCGCCGACCCCGAGGCCGCTTTCCGCATCCTGCTCTGTCACTTCCCCCGCATCGCGAGGCTGCTGCCGGGGTCGTTCGACCTGATCCTCGCTGGCCACTACCACGCCGGCCAGATCGTTCTTCCCCTGCCGGGACGCAGGTTGCCGCTCGCCCACCTGCGCGCGCGCGACGTCGCGGGTGTGTACCGGTACGGCTCGACGACGATGCACGTGTCGCCGGGGCTCGGAACGACCTTCGTGCCGTTCCGCTTCTTCGCGCGACCTGAGGTCACGGAGCTGGTTGTACGATCGAGGGGATGACCACGCGGCTTGCCGGTCTCACGGGCGCGACGCTCGAGACCGTGCCGACGGTGTGCCAGTCCTGCGTGTGGTGGCAGACCCGCGGCAACCGGGAGCCCGAGAAGCGCAAGTGGATCGAGCGCGCGGAGGAGGACTGGGGAGCCTGGGGGACGATCTACCGCGACGACGACGGCCGCGTCCTCGGCTCGATGCAGTACGGGCCGGCGTCGTTGTTCCCTCGGGCGGCGGATCTCCCTGCCGGGCCGCCCTCCGACGACGCGGTGCTCGTGACGTGCGCCTACCTCCTGACCGACTCGCAGCCGTGGGTCGAGCAGTCGCTCTTCCTCGCCGCCATCGGCGAGGCCCGCGACAAGGGCGCGCGGGCGCTCGAGGCGTTCTCCTACCGGTACCGGGAAGGGACACCTCCGGCGGAGCGCTTCCTCGTCCACCGAACCGTGTTCCCGCGAGACTTCCTCGCCGACTTCGGCTTCCGCATCGTCCGCTCGGCAGGGCGCATCGAGCTCGCGCGCCTCGATTTCGGCGGCCTGCAGCCGGTGGAGGAGGGTGCGCGCGAGAAGGTGCTCCGCGTCGTGCAGGAGGCGTTCCAGCCCGCGCCCGCCCCCGCGCCTCCGAGGAGTGGCTAGCCCACGGCTGCCAGTGGGGCCTGTTCGTCGGCCCCTGCGGGTTCGAACATGGCGGCGGCCGGCTTCGGAAGGACGGTGACGTCGTCGACGTTCGCACGGGCCCACAGCTCGAACGATGCGAGGACGAAGAGGGCCCGGTCGGGCAGGCGCCGCATCGAGTCGCGTGGGACTGCCTTACGGACTCGATCGGGATCGAAGATACCTCGGCCGAGGAAGCGATCGGATAGCAGCAGCCGCTCGACGGCCATCCTCCCGTCATCGACCAAGAGACTCTCGAGCGGCACCGGGAACCCCCGCTTCGGCGCGTTGAGAAGAACGCTCGGGATGAGGTCTCCGACAGCGTCGCGAAGCCTGCTCTTGCCCTTCGCCAGCACAGTCCGTGCGCTCGACGCCGCGATCGCCCGCTCGACGAGCCGGACGTCCATGAGTGGCATTCGTCCTTCGAGCGACCCGGCCATCAACACCTTGTCCGTGCGCAGGAGCATGTTGTCCGGGAGGTAGGTGGCGAGGTCGCCAAGCAGCATTCTCCGACTCTCGTCGACCCCGTCGAACGGCTCCAGCGCGTCAGCGAGGCGGCTTGCGAGCGCCTCTGGCACTCGCGCCTCCTGCCCGTCCACCGACAACAGATCGGTAACCGCACCGGGCGTCCGGAACCACGATACCCATCGAAGCAACGAGTCTCGGATGGCAAGCGTGTCCGCGGCCCGGCCGAGCTGCCGATACGTCGGTCGTCGCCCGATGATGCCCAGTGAGGCGCGCATCGCGACCGCCGCTGCTCTCCCGCCGCTTCTCAGAAGCGCATCAGCCCGGTATTTCGGGTAACCGCCGAACACCTCATCTCCGCCGTCGCCAGAAAGAACGACACGGACCTGCCGCCCGGCAAACTCCGAAAGAAGCAAGAGGGGTATCTCGGATGCTTCCGCGATCGGCTCGTCCCGATACCACGCCAGGCGCGACCACGCGTCGAGGAAGTCGGCTCGGCCTACGCACACCTCGTGATGGGAAGTCGCGAAGTGTCGGGCAGCGATCCGAGCGCGATGTCGCTCGTCGAAGACGGGATCGTCGAATCCAACGGTGAACGTGGCGATGTCGGGGACGCCGGCGCTCGTTGCGAGCGCGAGGATCGCCGTCGAATCGACACCGCCGCTGAGGAGGACGCCGATGGGAACGTCGCTCATGAGACGCCGCGCCGTGGCGGTTGCCAGGAGCGCACGGAGCTCAGAGGCTGGAAGTGGCCGCGGTTCCGCGGGCACCTCGAGTTGCCAGTACCGCGAGATCGAGACCGTCTCTCGGTCGTACGTCGCGCGATGTGCGGGTGCGAGCCGCTCGACACCGACGAAGAGCGTCCTGGGAGAGACGAGGTAACGCTGAAAGATGTACTCACCGACGTGCTCGACTGCGATCTCCGGGCGGCGGCCGGTGACGAGATGGATCGAGCGGGCATCGGATCCGAAGGCAAGACCGTCGTCACTGCGGCCGATGTAGAGCGGTTTCTTGCCGAACCGGTCACGTGCGAGGAAGAGACGCTGGGCGTTGCTGTCCCAGATCGCGAATGCGAACATGCCGTCGAGGTGCTCGACGAGGTCCGCGCCCCATTCCTCGTAGCCATGCACGAGCACCTCCGTGTCGGAGCGTGACGCGAATCGGTGGCCGCGGCGGATGAGTTGGTCGCGAAGCTCGAGGTAGTTCCAGATCTCGCCGTTGTAGACCACAACGACCGATCCGTCCTCGTTCTTCATCGGTTGTCCTCCGCGTGGGAGGTCGATGATGCTGAGCCGCGTAAAGCCGAGTGCGACGCCTGGAGCCTCGAAGACTCCCTCCTGATCCGGGCCACGATGCGCGAGTGCGCGCACTGCGGACCGCAGCGCTTCCGAGTCTGGGTTCGCTGCGTCGTGGGCAGCGACGAATCCGACGATTCCGCACATACGAGCTCTCCGGCCACACAGTAGTCGGCTGTGCGGCACTACGAGATCTCGGCTCGACGGTCTCGGCTTTCCCAGTACCGTTCGATCTGAACTGGGGTCGTGGAACGCTGACTGCACATCTCGACTGGTATTGGCGTCGGTTACGCGCGATGTCGCCGCACGAGCTCGTCGCACGCTCTCGTCGCTCTCTGCTGCATGACCTCGACGCTGCGAGCTACCGACTGAGCCGCCGACGCTGGCTGCGGACTTGGAGCCCCGAAGCCGAACGACTGCTGGCGCGTCCACCCCTGCGGACGCCCATCGGCTTTCTGACCAGCGAGCGCGCTGCCGACGTTCGGCGAGTCATTCCGACCGTTGTGCGAGATCTTCCGCATCGCGCGGACGCCGTGCTCGAAGGCCGCGTCCGCTTCTTCGGCTATCCCGAAGTCACTCTTTCGGCGGAGGAAGTCGACGTCGACCCACTGAGCGGGTTCACGTGGCCGAGCCGCCATGGGAAGCGAGTGAGCTATCGCTCGGCAGGCGCCGCCGATCCGAAGTGGATCTGGGAGCTCAACCGATGTCAGGAGATTCCCGTTCTCGTTGCCGCGTGGCTCGTGACCGATGACATTCGGTACGGCAGCGCGGCGGGCGACCGGCTCCGTAGGTGGGTCTCTTCTCATCCCCCCGGCCGGGGAATTGCGTGGGGCAACGGGTTCGAGGCCGCGATACGGGCCGTCTCCATGGCCGTCGCGTTCGACGGGCTCCGGGGCTCCGGGCTGCTCAGCGACGCCGCGACGATGGACATTCTTCGAAGCCTCTGGCAGCACGCACGCTGGATCGAGCGCGATCCTTCAGTGGGCAGCTCCGGCAACAACCATCGCGTGGGAGAGCTCGTCGGTCTCGTAGCGATCGGCTCACTCGCCCCGGAGCTGCGTGACTCGCCCTCATGGCTCGGTCGGGCGCTGCCGGAGCTCGAGCGTGAAGCCGCGAAGCAGATTCGCGGCGACGGCACGAATGTCGAGCAGGCCTTTGCCTACCACGTGTTCGTGATCGACCTCATGCTCGTCGCCGCCGCTCTACTCGAGCGGACGGGGCGGCCGGTGCCGCAGGGCATCACGGCCGCTCTCTCGCGCTCGGGTGACGCGCTGTGGGCACAGCTCGGTGACGATGAGCCGGCGCCTACCTACGGTGACACCGACGACGGGCGCGCGCTCGTGATGGACGCCGAGGAATTGCGGGATCCGCGTGGCGCAGCGGCGGGAATCGCCGCATACCTGCCGCACGGTCGCGCTGCCCGCGTGGCAGGACAACCCGACGTGATGAGTCACTGGCTCTTCGGCAGCGAGGGAGCGCGGAAATTCGCATGTGCTCGCGGCGCGGCTGCGCCGGGAAGCGTGATGCTCGCCGACGGCGGGCTCACCGTCATCCGAGGACAGGGCAGACGGGTGCTCGTCGACCATGGCCCGCACGGCTACATGCGTCTCGCTGCTCACGCCCACGCGGACGCGTTGAGCGTCGAGCTGTCGGTGGGCTCGGACCCGCTCGTGGTCGATCCCGGCGTCGGAAGCTACTTCGCGCTGCCGGACGTCCGGCGCGCGTTCCGCGGCACTGGATTCCATGCGACCGTGGTCGTCGACGGCGCGGACAGCTCCGTGCAGGGAGGTCCGTTTCTTTGGACGAATCACGCAGTGTCGCGTGTCGTCGCTTGGAATGCCGACGCAGGCATCCTGGTCGCCGAGCACGACGGATACGAGCGCCTGCCCGACCCGGTGAGGCATCGTCGCGCGGTCATCGCGCCACCGGGCGACCTTGTAGTCGTCGTCATCGATCGTCTCGAGGGCAAGGGAGCTCATCGCTACTCGCAGCGGTGGCCTCTACAGCCCACACTCGACGTCGAGCAGACGGGCGCGAGCGCCTTCGTGGCATTCGGGCCTGACGGCGGGCTCTCTGTCGAGGCCGCCGCTCCTGCGGCACTCACCCTGCAGTGCATTCGCGGGCAAGAGGACCCACTCGCCGGCTGGTGGTCCGGGAGGCTCGAATCGATCGAGCCCAGCTGGCTCGTCTCGGTCGACGTGGAGGCGGTCGGAGCGGTCGAGATCGTGACCGCACTCGTCCCGTTCGGGACGCAGGCCGTACCGGACGTCCACCTCGACCTCGAGGTCGGTGACCTGCCCTGTACCGTGTGGCTCTCGGTTGCCGGTGAGACGCGTCGGGTCGAATACGACCTTGCGATGCCGATCCCGCGCGTGGATCTCGCCGCAACGGGTGTCGCGTGAAGGTCGCTGTCTTCGGGCTCGGGTACGTGGGCTGCGTCTCGGCCGCGTGCTTCGCCCGGCGCGGACATGACGTCATCGGTGTGGATGTCAGCGCGAGAAAGGTCGAGCTGGTGGCTTCCGGGCAATCGCCTGTTCTCGAGCCCGGCTTACCCGAGGCCGTCCGGGGCGAGGTCGAGGCCGGCCGGTTGGCGGCCACGACCGACGTCGAAGAGGCGCTCGCCGACGCGGACGTCTCGATGATCTGCGTCGGAACTCCGTCTGCTCGCTCGGGGGCACAGGATCTGACCGCGCTCGAACGAGCTGCCGAGTCCATCGGCGATCACCTTCCTCGCGGCGGAAAGCGGCATACGGTGGTCGTCCGCTCCACTGTGCTCCCGGGCACGACCGAGCATCATGTCGCCAGCCGCGTCGACCGGCGGTCGCGGCGGCAGCTCGGGGTCGAGCTGGGGATTGCGGTGAACCCGGAATTCCTGCGCGAGGGTACGGCGATCGCCGACTTCGACTCGCCACCGAAGACCGTCATCGGTGAGCTCGACCCGGCAAGCGGAGACGACGTGGCCGCGCTCTACGACGGCCTCGACGCGCCCGTCTTTCGACTGCCGTTGCGCGTGGCGGAGCTGGTGAAGTACGCGGACAACGCGTTCCATGCTCTCAAGATCGCCTTCGCGAACGAGATCGGAGTCCTCGCTCGAGAATCCGGGATCGACTCACACGAGCTGATGTCCGTGTTCGTGGCGGATCGGAAGCTCAACCTCTCCGAGGCGTACCTTCGACCGGGCTTCGCTTTCGGTGGCTCGTGTCTTCCGAAGGATCTTCGCGCCCTCCTCCATGCCGGGCGCCGAGCGGAGCTCGAGCTGCCGCTGCTTGCGAGCATCCTCCCTGCGAACGAGCGCCACCTCGAGCGGACGCTCGACGTCGTGCTCGGGCTTGGAAGGCGCCGTGTCGGGATGCTCGGGCTTGCGTTCAAGCCAGGTATCGACGATCTTCGCGAGAGCCCCCTCGTC
>Ga0307278_10001053_pt1 | contig 13723 bp, 23 predicted proteins | sample ER_DNA_117_FD_194482 | JGI IMG/M metagenome (GOLD analysis project Ga0307278, IMG submission 194482) | Bulk soil microbial communities from the East River watershed near Crested Butte, Colorado, United States - ER_DNA_117 | ecosystem: Environmental > Terrestrial > Soil > Floodplain | place... | reverse complement strand
TAGAAAACATTCCAGCCGATGACGAACTAAGACTAAATTTAGATACCTACAAAGGATTAAAGGAAGATCTTAGGAAGATTTGGGAAGCACTGGTCTGAAGTTTGCAACTATGATCTATCTGTTAATCTTATAATATTTACGCACAAGTTGGTCATAAAAGCAAACGAAAATAAATGAAAGATAAAATTTTTCTGACCCTAATAGTAAGCTCTGCCACCATGAGCATTATCGTCTCCATATGGAATGAAATGAAATGAAATGAAATAAAGTTATTGTGAATAGGTAAAGAAAGTTTATCTTTACGAAATGCTGGTAACTAATTTCGTGAAAAATCTTCCGATACTATAATCAGAATAATTTAACATAACATTCTTCCCTGTAGATTTAATTACTGGCTCTATTGAAAGAAAAAATATAATGAGCCAAAATAAATCAAGCGATGATAGGGAATCTTCTAAAATCAAATTACCTGCAATTTTTATTGGTTATATTCTACTAATCGGTGCTTTGATACCGACTACATTAAGCCTTTTTCCCGGACAATTATTGAATCAAGTTTTTGCTGACACCGTCACTGGAACCGATGGTGATGATAACCTGGAAGGTTCTGACGGTGCTGATGATATTGAGGGAAAGGGCGGGAATGACAAGATAGATAGTAAAGGCGGTAACGATAGGAATACTGGAGATAAGAATGAAGGCGATGGTGATGGTGGTAATGATAATATAGACAGTGGAGATGGGGATGATATCAATACTGGAGATAACTTCGATGGTGATGGTAATGGTGGAGATGATGTTATAAACAGTGGAGATGGGAATGATTTCAATAGCGGGGATAACGAAATTGGTAATGGTGAAGGTGGAGATGATGTCATAAACAGTGAAGATGGGAAGATCGATACAATTATTGGAGATAACGCAGTGGGTGATGGTGATGGTGGAGATGATGTCATAAACAGTGGAAAAGGAAATGATAGAAATTTTGGAGATAACCAAAATGGTGTTGGTGATGGTGGAGATGATGTCATAAACAGTGGAGCAGGAGATGATGATAATACTGGAGATAACTTCTTTGGTGTTGGTAATGGTGGAGATGATGTCATAAACAGTGGAGATGGGAATGATTTCAATAAAGGAGATAATATTAATGGTGTTGGTAATGGTGGAGATGATGTCATAAACAGTGGAGATGGGAATGATGAAAATATTGGAGATAACAATAATGGTGTTGGTGATGGTGGCAATGATGTTATAAACAGTGGAGCAGGAGATGATTTCAATGTTGGAGATAACCGCTTTAGCTCAGGTGATGGTGGCAATGATGTTATAGATAGTGGAGATGGAAATGATTTCAATGTGGGAGATAACTTTGAAGGTAACGGTGATGGTGGAGATGATGTCATAAACAGTGGAAAGGGAAATGATTTCAATTTTGGAGATAACCTAATTGGCTCAGGTGCTGGTGGAGATGACAAGATAAATGCTGCCCAAGGTGATGATGAATTAACCGGTGGTGGCGGTGCAGACAAGTTCAAGTGTGGCAGTGGAGATGACACTGTAACAGATTTCAATGAAGAAGAAGGAGACAAGGCAACAGGAAACTGCGAAATTCCGTAAGAAAACACAATGATCGACTAAATCAGAGTCTTCGGAATAATTCACTTCCTAACTAAATCATATTATATTGTAGCCTTTTAGAGATAATCGTAAAGCATCTAACAAATCATCATAACTAGTAACGTCTTTTTAAGATTCAAGCAATAGGGTTACGAATAGGACAAGAAAGAAAGTTTATTTTCCTAATAGGGGAATATACAAGCACGTCCAAATTCCCCCATAAAGAAAAAGAATTAATCAAGTCTATAGTTGCTAGTTTAACTATTAAGAGAGTGCCAGACCTGGAGATTATGCAAGTCATATTCAACCAGACAGGCAAGACCATAACAGACAGATACTTGTCCACAATAAGGCAACAAATCAAGCGAGAATCTTTCAATTGGTATAAGGCAATGAGAGAAGGTGAATACGAATATTTACATGAGTTCAAAGAGAGAATAAACGAGATTTATTTTCTGCAAAAGAAACATCACGAAATTATAGATTCCACCACTGAACCAACGACAAATAAACAGTCCTCATTAGTGGAGCTTCACAGGCTGAACATAACATTAAGTAATTACTTTGACGTTGCCCCTTCTATAATAGGAAATGCTACCATATCAGCAACACCAGAAACTAAACCAACAGAAAGAAGAAAGTTCATCGTCTAGTTTTCTAGTTCTAAAAGACAAACCATTTTGGATATGGGATAAACAAGAACATCTTAGACTAGCAGAAGAGACTGATGGTAATTGCTGCTTTAATCATATTATAGGGCTTCCAGTTAAAGACAAAATAGAGTTCCCACTATTTGATTATGAACAGCTGTTATTCAATCAATTATTTTCAATTAATGGAGATTTCAAGGATAAACACTTGTGGGTCCTCAAGTCAACAGGTCTAGGCATTACAGAATTCTTCCTTCATGTCATTGGTTGGTTATGCACTAAAGATGACAAGCTGAAAGGTTCACAGGTTTGCATTGTCACAGGGCCCAGGATTGAATTATCTGTAACTTTGATTGATAGACTAAAGGGGTTATTCTACAACAAGCTAGCAATTCTATTCAGTAACAAGGAGACCGTCCTAGATTTGAATGGAGTTAGAATAGAAGTTTATCCTTCACACCATTTAGATTCAATGAGAGGATTAGCTAATGTCTCCTTTATCTTGCTAGATGAAGCTGATTTCTTTCCACCAGGACAGCAACAAGATGCTAGAGATATATCAGAAAGGTATATCGGCAAATCAAACCCTTTCATAGTCTTAGCTTCAACCCCTGACAGACCTGGAAGTTTATTCGACACAATTGAAAGGGAGAAGGAACAAGAATGTATCTATCACCGTCTAAAACTAGATTATTCTTATGGGATACGCAAAATCTATTCAAAGGAAGAAATAGACAAGGTAAGACAATCTCCTTCCTTTAGCAGAGAATATGATTTGCAATACTTAGGTTTGATTGGAAATACATTCCATACTAAAGATATTGATACGGCCGTAGAACTGGGCAAGAAATACAATCCTAATCGTGTCGTTGTAGAAGCTAACAAGGTTTTAGGAATAGATCCAGGATGGGGTAGCTCAGCTTTTGGACTGGTCCTCTTGCAGGTAGCTAATGGACGTATTGAAGTCTTATTCGCAGATGAATTTGAAAGGCCCCGTTACGAAGACATGGCTTCTAAGGTAATAGATATGATTCGTGGTTTGAACAGGAGAAACATAGACCAGGAATATCTCGACTCAGTCAAAATCTATGTCGATAGTGCTAATCCTGAATTCATCGCGACGTTGAAGAGAGAAGTCGGCGAGACTACTCAATGGGATTACATTCAAGAAAGGCAACAGTATTGCAAGAAACACAACCTCGATCTTGCAAGATATATGACAGTTGTCCCGGTCCCTTTTTCAACAGCTGGAAAAGACATGATAATGCATACAAAAGAGCTGTTAGAGCATGAAAGGCCCTTAGTAGCAATTAACCCAAAGTTTGAAAGGCTCATTACCAGTTTAAGAACCGCCATATCCGATGATTTAGGAAAATTAGATAAGGAACAGACTTCATACCATAACGTGCTCGATGCTTTCAGGCTAGCATTAAAAGGAATCAATTTAGTAAAAAAGGAGAAGCAGATTGAATAAACTCCTGATTCTAACGCTTGCAGCAGTGACAATAAAGTCAGTTTTGTAGTTTGGATCTAGCTCTTTTGCTTTGTCAAATAGTGCTTGTGCTTCTTCTTCGTGGTTTCCTATTTTATCCAGGGAAACTGCCTTGTTATACAAAGCTGGAACATAAGTAGCATTTACTGCCAACGCTCGATCATAATATGTGATTGACTCTTGATATCTTCCAGATTTTTGAGCAAGATTTATTCCTGCGTTAGTTAAAATCTTGATGTTATCTGATTCTAGTTTCGGGTCATCGCTGGTTGGGGTATATTTTTTATATTCAGCGCTAACCAGGCAGCTACGCAAATTGTCGTTCCCTATCCTCCATTTGGGATTACTACAGTAACAGTTTTGAAAGTGGCTGCATATTTGATGGTGTTAGGAATCTTTAATTCTGCAACACTTGTTTCAGCGAACAATAGTTTGCGTGGAGTTATACATGAACGCGCCCTGAAACTTCTGAAACCTATAGGACGGGCGGAAATGGAGAGAGAAATTCAGAAAACTGTCAAGAAAATTTCTGAAGACAAAGAGATCGCCAAAATTTCCAGTGAAGAATCGTTTGAATTTGACAATAACGGGTTGAAAAGATATTTGAAACAAGTAATTACAGAAATTAAGAAAGAAAGAGAATGAAGAAAGAAATGAAATGATGGAAGGACATCATGACCTCTCAAAATGGACTATAATATCACTAACATTGACGACTGCGACTCTAATAGTCGGCGTTATTATTTTGGTCACTAAATAAGTATGAAAGATAAAATCTTCCTGGCCTTTCCAAATGCATCACCTATTATTTACTTTGTCTTTTATTTTCTTCCAGTCACCTATATCATGTTGTGCTCCATTTGATGCTGCACTACCAGAATAATCACCCATAACTTCCAAAACATAGTCTATGTCATTCAGTTTTTTTAGAATTTCTAGGTTCAAACGGTGATGTGAGACGTAGTGAGTTCCCTTATCAAAGATGGCAGGAACTGATCCAGTCGTCTGCAATATATGATTTCTTGATTTCTGTGGATCTGTTCCATCTTTCGTGAACACTTCAACAGTATACATTGGTTTTGGATTTTTTGGATCTTGTTGCAAACGGGTAACGAGATCAAAAACTAAAGCAGGATCTACTTTATAAAAAATTCTGCGATATGTTTCTGCTAATTTTGCACTCTGTAGATTGAGATCTTCTAGTTCAGCAATACCTTCTTTCTGTTCACTCAAAGTGATTTTTTCCCTCCCACAATTGCGGCCTCTTCGTGTAATTTTCTTGCCTCTTTTCCATATTCATGTAGTGAGTAGTTACGTCCATCCTTGTATTCTACTACTACACAACAGTAGTCTAGTCCATTACTTAGTGTATAACCTTTAGGTGAAATTTTTACGATGATTGCTGCAGTATCTTGTAATTTCAATAGTTGTCTAAGCATATCTCTGCCGTTAATAGAGCCACGTGGCTCCGTCATTCGACGCTGACTCTCAGTAGGTAACATAGTGATTACATAAGTATTCGATAATATATGATCCAGTCAGCTTCGATTATGATAAATATAAAATAGGTTTATCTTTACAAAATGTAAAGTTAGAAGCGTGCCTAAATTCGAAACTATCTTAAGTAAGGTAGCTCATATTTTGGTCAGTGTCTGCTAACAATAGGATTGTTAGTGTTGTAGATGATGATTTTTCTACTACTAGGCTCTTCCATGAAGCTTTGTCTGAAAATATAGATAGTGTTAGTGTTGTTTCTTTCACTGATCCTGTAATTGCTCTAGAACACTTTTCAGATAATAAGGATGCTTATGCTCTGGTAATTGCTGATTTAAGGATGCCTGGTCTTAATGGGTTGGAGCTATTAAAGAAAGTAAAGACCTCAAATCCTAATGTGAGGACAATATTGATGAGTGCTTATAATTTTGATGAAGATATATTATTCCTGAAATATATGGAAGAAGGTATTATAGATTCAACTATTGATAAACCCGTCACAATGAATAGACTATACCAAAGAGTAAGAGACGAATTGCAGACTTATCAATTAACAACAAGTAAGTAAATGACTCTGCCTATTAACGGCCGCTACTCTAATAGTGGGCCTTATTATTTTGGTCGCTAAATAAATGAAAGATAAAAACTTGGAGGACTTTGTTGAAGAATCCAAGAAATTGTTAGCCGAAGAGGAAACGAAAACGAAAACGAAAATTTTTGATGCCATAATGGACGTTAAGTTATCAGGCTTTCCTTGCCTCATAGTGAAGTAATACTATTCCACAGTCAAACGCTATTGACTTAACCATATTGAATTTTTGAATCTCATTCAAATCTCTAAATATACTCATGCCGTTTCCAATTGCAACAGGATTGATGAACAAAAGAAATTCATCAATTAGTCCAGATTTGATTAAGGAAGAATCAAATGAAGCACCACCATAAACGACCATGTCTCTGCCGTCTCGGCTCTTTAACTTGATGATTTCGTCTGTAAGGTCACCTGTTGCTAAGTCTGTATTTATCCACTTTGATTTGTTCAGTGTTTTGGTAAATACAACTTTTGGGGTTTCTATCATTTTTTTAGCAAACTCATACCAAGGGTCATCAGATTTGCTTATCACATCCGACCAGTAAGAAATAAAGAGATCAGTCATTTTTCGTCCTAGGAGAATGGTATCAAAGGATTCCATTAATTCGTTTTCGTATTTAATGATTTTGTCATCCGAGAGCCCAACCATCCAGTCCATTTCTCCATTAGGGCCTGCAATGCAGCCGTCTATGGACATTTGCACGTGTAGTTTTAATTTTCTTAACCCACTTTTGTTAGTTACCATCTTTTAGAGTAATGAGCCTTGGAGTCTATAACTTTTGTGAGCTACACGACATTTTTCACACTCTGGTATTCAGTAGCGCCTGACGGAGGTTGTTAGTGAGATCTAGAAAATCACTGGACTCAGAGAAGCTCGAAGGACAATGGTGCACGAGCTTGTCCACTACAGGTTTAGGTATATGAGCCATGGTAGAAAATTAGGGGATAGAATCATGGATATCCTAAGAGGTAAGGAATATGCAAGAAAACATATCGAAATACCTGCAATAGGTTACGAATAGACCAAGAAAGAAAGTTTATTTTCCTAAAAGTGGAAAATAAAAGCGTGCCTAAATTCCGCAATGGCGAAAGGACAGAAATAAAATGATGACGGGACATCATGACCTGTCGAAGTGGACTATCCTATCGTTAGCGTTAACCGCCGCAACCCTGATAGTTGGACTTATTATTTTGGTCACTAAATAAATGAAAGAGAAAGCTCAGGCTGAAATGGAAAACGAAAAGATTCGTGATATGTTGGATAATTATGATTCACTCAGTCCAACTGACAAGAATTTTCTTGGGCGTCTAATATTATCTAGATTTTCTCGAGAAGAAAATATGTCCAGATTCTTTAAACTTCATGTTACTGGTGAAGGGTTTGATGTAAATAATATTTTTAATCCGGATGATCTAGTTCTGTCTCACGTCACTGAGGAAGATTTTGAGCATTTCTTACATACTTTATTGAAAAGAAATTTTAAAGATCATCATTTCTATTCCCATTTATTTTGGTTCACGTTTTCCAAATATCACGTCGATCTCGGATATGATACAAGAAAAAGGTTACTGTATGTTTACAAATATCCTGATGCTGCCGTAAAGATATGGACAGACAAAATGAAATCCGGTGGTAAACTTACTGATGAAGAGATTGATAAAATATTTGCTTACGCTGACGCTGCCAACAACGACAACCTCATTGAGTCTTTGGACAAATATTTCTAAATCGTATAGGACGGGTTAATGAACAAAGTTTATGACGATCTAGGAAAACTTTCTAAAGAAGATACAAGTTACGATAATGTATTGGATGCTTTTCGTTTAGCATTAAAGGGAATCAAAATGGTGAAGAAGGAGAATGAGACTGGATAAGAAATACACAATACTATTTGCCTTTATTATCATTGTTGTAGCGGTCGTAATAAACCAACAAATTCTAGCGCAGTCTTATACCTACAAGCCCTTTTACGATAACATAATTAACTATTGCTTTAACAATGTAGATAAGATTCTAGCCGGTCAAAACCCAGTTAAGGACCTTACTAGTGCTGGTTTGATTCCACGCCATTTTGATAATATGACATGCACAGACGTTACAAATGAAGCAATAGCCAGTCCTGACTTAGCGAGAAATAGCATTGAAAACGAGACAAACCAGGTGAGATGATCTCCGGAAATTCGTAAGAAATAAGCACAAGAAAAAGGATAATGTTGATTCTATTGAAAATCTCAGAGAAAAGGAGAACGAATTCACTTTAGAAGTTGCTGGTCGCAATCAGCTTCGTCGCCATTAGCTTCATTTGATAATGTCCTCGATGAGTTTAGGTTAGCATTAAAAGGGATTAAAGTGGTGAAAAAAGAGAAGGAGATTGATTAAAAATTAAATGAGCCAAGTATTTAAAGACTACAACACAAAGAAATGTGTAATCATTATTATCCTAAGCTGGATACTAATAAGCTATGTTGCTGCTTTTTGGGGTTATACTCACGGTGCAACCAAGTATATGCTCTTAGGTCTAGTTATAACTACTTGGATGTTAATAAAAATAAGACTGGAGGAGAATAAGATTGGGTAAAAAATACACGATATTATTTGCGTTTATCACCATGATTGCTGTAGTGGTGGCAATAAATCAGCAAGCTCTTGCTCTTGCACAGAATCAAACTTACGAATCCTATTACAGCGACATACGACAGTATTGCTTGGACAGGGTAGAAAAAATTCTAGCTGGTTATAATCCAGTCAACGATCTTGTTAAAGCTAATCTGATTCCGAGGCATTTTGAAAATATGACATGCGCGGACGTTTCGAATGAAGCGCTGGGCAATTCTACTTCTACGTTTAGCAAGCTGGAGCACTGAAAGCAAAATGACTAAATTCGACGAGCTAATGGACATCATTACCCATAATAAGAATAAAGGTAAGAAACCAATTGCTGAAAATAATTTCAACACTTCAGAGGAAGATATAGAATTAGAAGTTTCTGGAAGTGAATCAACTAGGACCCCATTAGTAGCTTCTGCTAGTGAGGAACTCGACCCGGATATTATAGACATGCTCTACACCAAACCACGCCATAAGCCAAATGACGGTTTTGGCGCTTCACCCTGGGACGCCGATTATTGAATATGAAACCAAATTAATTAAATTCCAACAAATTTTGGTTTTAATGATCAGAGTCCTTGTGGCTAACGGTTTATTGATACTAAAATTACATATTCCGTGGATTTAAGTCATTTATAGATGACACGTATTACAATTAATGCCTAAACACAAGGGTTAACATCAGGTGGGGGTTTGATTGTGCTTCTTGTTCATTAAACGTAAAAAGCCAATCCCCATCAGTCAATGATAACGATTTAATTAATAAAACCTAAATAAAATCAGCTATTCTATAAGAGTATGCGAATATGACTAAAGACATTAAGGAGACAAGAAGAGCAAATCAGCAAGGTTTAGGATTTAATGCAGATGTTCAAGGTCACTAATCGAAATTCTAATTCATATTATCAATACCAACTGACAGGAGCTTCTAATTTTGGAAGTAACTTCCCAACAAATATTGATCCAATAATACAGAAGACCAAAGACCTTTTTCAAATGTTTCATTTAGCCCGTTAGACAGATAGACAGATGAAAATGAAATACTTGGGTTATAAATCTTATAAGACAGAGTTTAGATGGTAGTCGATATGGAAGCAGTGAAAACTGTCACTACCAATAACGTTCCAAAGTGGAATGCTTCCGGAGACTGGTTTGATGTTTGCAAGTGCAACATACCATGTCCATGCATATTCGCTCAAACTCCTAGTTACGATGATTGCGAAGGGGTAATGGCATATCATATCAAGAAGGGACAGTATGGGGAAACATCACTTGATGGATTGAACGTGTTGATGTTAGACTACTTCAAAGGTAATATTTGGGCGGGTGAAACGAAACTAGATCTTGCATTATTTTTTGACGAGAGAGCCGATGAAGAGCAACGAAAGGCTCTGAATATGATTTTTACTGGGAAGGCTGGCGGATTCATGCGACTATTTGCGAACATAATTGGAGAAGTTCGTGGACTTGAATACGCCCCTATCAAATTTGAAGTGGCAGAAGATCTGGCCTATTGGAGTGCGGAAATACCAGGAAAGGTTATCGCCAAGGCTGAAGCATTGACCGGCCCCATGACTCCGCCTGGCAAACGAGTTCAGACCATCAATGCTCCTGGAAGTGAAGTTGGGCCTGGCACAGTGGCAACATGGGGAACAGCAGTATCAGACGAAGTGGACGCCCCGGAATTTCGCTTCCAATGGAATAGAAGTGGCAGATCCAGTAAGCATATTCCGTTTGATTGGACCGGTCCATGAATCAGACAGTTCACAACCCTCTTGTAAATAGGTAACGTAAGTAAGGAAAGTTTATTTCAACAAACTGCTTACATAGGAGCGTGTCTATGTATACCGCTGCAGAACGAACGCTGGTCAAAAGTTTAGTTGCTAGTTTAATAATAAAGAGAATACCAGAGTCTGAAATAATAAATGAAATCTATAGACAGACAAACAAGACCATAACAAGACAAACGCTCTATAATTTAAGGCAGCAAATCAAATTCAAAACATTAGGATGGATATTTTTTTTGGACTTCGTAAGAATCCAACTGGGTATTCACTTCTATAATAAGATCGTGTAAACCTATTGGCTTCTGAAGGAATCCATTTATAATTTTCTTTTTAGTATATTCTCGAAATAGATTATGATCTATTGTAAATGCAGTCATTAGTATCGTCCTTACGAAGCGATTCGAATCTTTTATCTTTTTTAACAATTCCATGCCATTCAAGCCAGGCATTTTGAAATCAGATATTACCGCCACATAAGCATAACCATTAACTTGAAAATGCTCAAGTGCCAAAATAGGATCTGTAAAACTAAATATTGTAATTCCTGGAATACTTCGTAAAGCCTCATGAAAAAACATAGTGATACCTGGGTCGTCGTCTACGATACTGACAATTCTATTGTTAGCGGACATTGGAAGGTTAAGCCTCTATAACTCAGTTTCTAAGTATTTAACTTTTAGTTATCAGATAATAAGTGATCGAGTTATAAGCAAACTTGATAAATTAGAACTCTTGAAGTTCTATACGTGTGTAGCGTCCTTGGAGTCTCGGCAAATATCTCCTAAAGAAGGGTTAGTAGGGATAGTAGATGATGACTCGGACATTAGCATGCTATTTGCAGAGGCTTTGCGAGGGGTTGATGCTGGAATTTCGGTTTTCACTTTTAATGACTCTTTAGAGGCTCTAAAGCATTTTACAAATAATAAAGAAAAATATATTCTAGTTATTTGCGATCTAATGATGCCTGGTCTAAACGGATTGGATCTGGTAAAGAAGATAAAAAAACTTAGTCCTAAAACTAGAACCATGATAACCAGTGGTTATGAAATTGAACCTGGTGAACTTCAAATCGACATAAAGAAGGGAATAATAGACAGAATTATTCAAAAACCAATTAGTATGAACGGTTTACGTCAGGAAGTAAAAAACCAAATTAACTCTTGCCAGTTAAGAATTAATAAAAAATAGATCTCCCTGCTTAGAATCTCTTGTCATCTCTACACGAACGACATCTATACACGAACGATCATGATAAAGCAATAGAAGAAGCATTCAATTTATATCTTAAGACCAAGATGCCCGCAATAGATAATAAGATTCCATTATCACCGCCAGATAGTAAATGAGTGACATAACGAAAAAAGATGATGGACCTTTAACAGAAGAACGCCTTTTTCTGTTAAGGAGACAAATGAAAGGAAGACGATATTGTATGGATGAAGAAACAGAAATAATTTTTCTAGCAACTTTAGAAGACGTCAAGAAATATCATTATCGTCTTATTGAAAATTATTCCTTGGATGAATGGCTAGCAGATGCAGAAAATGACTATGAAAAATGGGCATTTACAAAATTTTATGGAGATCTCACTTATCTAAATGCTCTGGTTGAAAGCGATAGCGATGATAAACCTTAACATTTTTATTCCTGCTAAGAAGATATTTTATAATTTCTAAAGAAGGCAAGTTAGTTAGTTTAAACACCATTAAATTAACTTAAATTCAAATTTTTAAATTAAACCATATATACACTTTAATTAGGATTTTATGATTTTCTCTAATAACATGACTTCAAGGGCTGAAACAAGAAGGGCAAATAATGAAATCTTGATAGGAAAGAAGCCTTTGATGACATATGTGACTGCAACATTGGTTCAATTAGCAAATGAACCAACAGTTCTTGTAAAAGCCAGAGGAAGAAGCATAACCCATGCAGTAGACGTAGCACAAATTATTGTTAAGCGTATGGGTAATATAGGATATAAAATTGGGCATGTAAAAATAGATTCACAAATGATTCAATCTGAAGACGGTAGAGAGCGAAATGTTTCAACAATAGAAATAGAGATATCAAGGTAAAGTTTTGACTTTTAATTTAGCATAATTAAGATTTCAGCAAGTGCAGTAGTAGCAGGTCTTATATTATATCTAATCATAGTCTTCTGATATTCATGTAAATAAGCCAATACAGTTAATAGAAAATAAATCTATGATTTACATTCAATAAATGGTAACAGAATATTCTCTTCCAAAAATATCATCAATTAGTTTATGAATATGTTTGATATCTCTATAAAATCTAATTTCCGACATATCAGTTAAATCTGAACATATTTCAACAAAAAATCCTGATGTTCTCTTATTTATATACATCTTCTTCTTCGTATTCTTAGTTGACTCTATTAGTACTCCCTCATCAATGTCCAAATTTAGTAATTCATGTGATAATTTTTTTGAAACCATTACTATTGAGGGCATTACTATTGAGGGCAATGATGATTCGGAGCTAGTAACCTTTGAATTTTAATCTTGTCTTTTTAATATGGATGATGGTCTTTCAACAGATGTTTTCTATTAAGATTTCTCAAACGAAACTGGTCTTTCATTGTTAGATAAAAAGCCTGTTAAAATAGAATGCAAACAGTTGCCATAAGTAGTGTAATTAGTGGATTATCTGAATAAGTCTATTAATCTATTCTGGAGCAAAACGTAATTTCTATCAATAACTATTCCGACATATTTTATTTTTCCTTTCTGAAATACTACCGCAATTTGAGAAATAATGTTTGTACTTCCATATGGAAATCTACCCTCCTTGTGCGCAATTGAAATTTCATCAGGGTGAATAAATAAAGGCATTTTGGAGACCTTCAGATTTTTTTTCTCGCGCATGTGATTTAACAGTTTGATGACAAGTTCTAAATCATGATCCACATTAGGTAACTCAATATTCTCTTTAAAAGTGATATTTTTACTAGTTTCATAATCAGGGGCATTTACCCATGCGATTCTATAAACGGTGGGAAGTTTGGTCCAATTATCGTTGAATTCTGAAATTTCAGAAAGAAGATATTGGATCTCCGTCACAGATGTCTTTAAATTTGATTCAATTTGTCTACGTTGATTTAAAATTATTTTCGCAATTTGTTCCTTTACATCTTCAATATTTTTGATCTGTTTGTTGTATGATAACAACATAAGGTTACACGATTATTGCAATACTACACATACATTTACGATTTGCTACTGAGATTTAGCCTTGGTGAATAAACTACTGGTAAAGGCAAATATACACTACGGTCACGAGCCTTTTCAGTCAAGAAAATTTCAATCCACTTGGACTTGTATACCCTATAAGATCCTGACCTAATATTACATCTTGTTCTGGTGGAATGTATTCTATAACACCATGTTTTTCTATCCCAGGATCCTTCTTCTGTGTTACAAGAGCTACTATTATAAAAGCAACAAACGATACTAT
>Ga0307278_10001052_pt1 | contig 13723 bp, 13 predicted proteins | sample ER_DNA_117_FD_194482 | JGI IMG/M metagenome (GOLD analysis project Ga0307278, IMG submission 194482) | Bulk soil microbial communities from the East River watershed near Crested Butte, Colorado, United States - ER_DNA_117 | ecosystem: Environmental > Terrestrial > Soil > Floodplain | place... | reverse complement strand
CGCCCACGGCGCTCAGCAGCGCGCGATGGCAGACGAGGTCGGGATAGCGGCGGATGGGCGAGGTGAAGTGGCAGTAGTGCGACGACTGCAGGCCGGCGTGGCCGAGGTTCACCGGCGCGTAGCGGGCCTGCTTGAGCGAGCGCAGGACGAGCGTCGTGAGCGCCTGGCGCCCGTGGCCGGTACGGCGCACGTGCTGGTCGACGAGCGTGGCGCACCGCGCGACGATGTCGGCCGCCTGCGAGGGCGCCAGGGGCTCGGGCACCGGCGGCGTGGCGACGTCGAGCGACGCGAGCTGCTCGACCAGGCGCAGCGCGGCCTGTGGCTCGGGCGGCTCGTGGACGCGGTAGAGCGTCGGGACCGAGCGCTCGGAGAGCAGGGTGGCGACCGCCTCGTTGGCGGCGATCATCAGGTGCTCGATGACCCGGTGCGACTCGGTCTGGACCGTCGCCACCGCCTCGACGAGATGGCCGCGGCGGTCGAAGGCGAACTCGGGCTCGACAGACTCGACGGCCAGCGCGCCGCGGCTCTCGCGGCGCGCCTGCAGCGCGGCGGCCGCCGCGCGCGCGGCCGCCAGCGGCTGCGCCCACGGGTCCTCCGCGGGCTCCTCGCCCGCGAAGACGCGATCGACGCGGTCGTAGTCCAGGCGCTCGTCGGAGCGGATGAGCGAGCGGTAGAAGGCCGCCTTCACCGTCTCGGCGCCGCGCAGCTCGAGCTCGACCGTGACGGCCAGGCGCTCGACCCCGGGGCGCAGCGAGCAGGCGTCGTTGGAGAGCGCCTCGGGCAGCATGGGCTCAACCGCGCCGGGCACATAGACCGAGGTGGAGCGCCGGTAGGCCTCGCGGTCGACGGCGCCGCCGGGCCGCACGTAGGCCGAGACGTCGGCGATGTGCACCCACACGCGCCAGCGCTCGTCGCCCAGGACCTCGCAGGAGATCGCGTCGTCGAAGTCGCGCGCGGTGACGGGGTCGATGGTGAAGGTCGCCAGCGCGGTGAGATCGCGGCGCGGGACGTCCGGCGGGCGCGCGTCCTGGGCGGCGCGCTCGACCCCGGGCGGGAAGGAGCGCCGCAGGCCGCGATCGAGCATGAGCGCGTCGATGACGTCGCGCGCGACGTCGGGGCGCCCGAGCAGGCGCGCGATCTTGAACCGCCCGCCCTTCGGGTTGGGGTGCAGCAGCGCCAGGCGACCGGGGCGTGCGTCGCGCGAGCGCTCCACGGTCACACGCCGGCCACGCTGGAAGAACGGCTCGCCGACGAGGAAGCGGCCGCGCTGCTCGAGCAGGACGACCCGCGGCGGGACGGCGGTCAGGACGGGCACTTGGCGCCGGCGACGGCCATGGCCCGGTCGAGCCCCTCGTCCTTGCGCGTCTTGGGGTCGTCCTTGGCGCGCACGTCGGGGACGATCCCCTTGCCCTTGGAGACGCCCTTGCCTCCCAGGTTGCGGCCCTTGGGCGTGAAGTACTGGCCGGCGGTGATGTCCAGCGCGCCGCCGTTGGAGAGCTCGAGGACCTCCTGGAAGACGCCCTTGCCGAAGGTCTCGGTGCCCACGACCTTCGCGCGGTCGCGGTCCTGCAGGGCGCCGGTGACGATCTCCGAGGCCGAGGCGGTGCCGCTGTTGACGAGCACGGCGACCGGCGCCTTGGGCACCACCGGATCGCCGGTGGCGCGCAGCGTCTGCTCCTTGACCGCCCGCCCGCGCGTGGTGACGATCGGGCCGTCCTTCAGGAAGGCCGAGGCGATCAGCTGTGCCTCGGAGACCAGGCCGCCGCCGTTGTCGCGCAGGTCGAGCACGAAGACCTTGGCGCCGCGCTTCTGGAGCTTGCGCAGCGCGGCGTAGACCTCGGCGTGCGCGCCCGAGCTGAATTGCGACAGACGCACGACGCCGACCTTGCAGCCGCCGTCGGTGCGCAGCTGGGAGGCGACGACCGGCACAGTCACGGTCGAGCGCGAGACGGTCTTCGTGTGACGACGGCCGTCTCGGACCCAGGTCAGGCGCACCTCGCTGCCCGGCGGTCCCTTGACCAGCGCGACCGAGGCGTCCTGCGACATCCCGGCCAGGTCGTGCCCGTCGGCGGCGACGATGACGTCTCCCGGGCGCAGGCCGGCGCGCTTGGCCGGCGAGCCGTCGTAGACGGCGTCGACGCGCAGGCCCTTCGGATGGCGTGCGACCTGCAGGCCGACGCCCGAGAACTCGGAGTTCTGCGCGTCCTTGAAGCGCTTGTACTCGCTGGGATCGAAGTAGTTGGAGAAGCGGTCGCCGAGCTTGGCCACCACCCCCGCGATGGCGTCGTCGGCCAGCGCGGACTTGGGGATCTCGCGGTAGTAGGTGTCGTGGACGCGGTCGATCGCCTCCTGGACGACCGCGGTGTCGCCGTCGCCGACGAGCGCGTCGCGGAGCGGTCCCGGCAGCCACTCCGAGTGGCGCCCGCCGACCCACGCGCCCACCAGGAGGACAACCACCACGAGAGCGACGAGCGGGACGAAGCGGGGAACGGGCGCGAGACGGCGCAAGACCGCACAGGGTACGAGGCGGGACGTCGGTGAGGCTCAGGCGCCCAATGCACCGTGGGATGATCGCGGCCGCGGCGATGACAGGACCGACGTTCTATTGCGACTTCAACTCGCCCTACGCCTACCTCGCGGCGCAGCGCGTCGATGATGTCCTGCCGGTGCGCACTCGCTGGGAGCCGATCGCGTTCGGTGCGGCTGATCCGCCAGATCGGCAAGGTGCCGTGGTCGCTGCAACCGGGCCCCGATCGCGACCGCCGTTTGCGCGAATGCGAGCAGCGGGCGGATGCGCTGGGCCTCCCGCTGCGCTGGCCGTCGGGCTGGCCGGATCGCAACTACTCGATCGTGGTCCTGCGCGCCGCGCTGGTCGCCGCCGAGCACGACCGACTGCGCGAGTTCTCGCTGGCCGCCTTCCGCCGCGGTCTCGGCGAGGGAGGAGACCTGCGCGATCTCGACACCGTCGTGGCGTGCGCGCGCGACGCCGGGATCGATCCCGACAGCGTCGCCCGTCGCGTGGAGGAGCCGGAGGTCAAGCAGCGGCTGCGGGCCGCGACCGACGCGGCGATCGCCCGCGGCGTCACCGGCGTGCCGACCGTCGCGGTCGGTGACGCGCTGTTCTGGGGCGACGATCGCCTCGAGGACGCCGCTGCCGCCTGCTAGACGCGCAGGAAACGGCGCAGCGAAAGGCCCGACCCGGCGGCGCTCACCCCGATCGACGCCGCCAGCAGCACGGCTACGAGCACGCCGAGATGGATCGTCTTGGGCGCGGCGAGCAGGGCGAACTGGTCGATGAGGGGGTCCAGCAGGGCGATCTTGCCCACCAGGAGCAGCAGGATCGCCATCAGGCCGCCGAGCGCGCCGAGGACGATGCCCTCGATGACGAAGGGCCAGCGGATGAACCAGTCGGTCGCGCCCACGAGCTTCATGACCTCGACCTCGCGCCGGCGCGAGAAGAGCGACAGCCGGATGGTGTTGGAGACGAGCAGGACGCTGGCGACGACGAGCAGGACCGCGAGCAGGCCGGTCGTGAGCTTCACCACGCGGGTCGCGACGAGGATCTTCTGGGTGTCGTCCTTGGAGTTCTTGACCGTCTCGATGGCCGGATCGATCGTCGTGCGCCCGCCGCCGGGCGCGCTGGGCGACAGCGCGTCGCGCAGCTTCAGCGCGTTGTCGGGCTTGTCGGGCGTGACGCGGAAGGTGTCGGGCAGCGGGTTGGAGCCGAGCAGGTCGTAGGCCTCCGGGTAGCGCGACTTCTGCTCCTTGAGCGCGTCGGCCTTGGAGAGGTACTGCACCTTGCCGACGTGGGCGACCTTGTCGTCGAGCAGGCGCTGGACGCGCAGGACGTCGTCGCGCTTGGCGTCGGTCTTGAGGTAGACGTTGACGAGCACCCGGCTGCGGACGTCGTTGGCCGCGCCGGTGGTCGCCTGGACGACCGGGATGAAGACGCCGAGCACGAGCACGGTGACGAGCACCGACGCCATCGCGGCGAAACTCGGGACGGCGTTGCGCGACATGGAGCGCAGCGCCTCGCGCAGGAAGAAGCCGATGCGCATCAGTCGCGGAACGCCTCGTCGAACTCGTCGCCGGGCTCGCGCACGCGCTGGGGCGCCGGTGCGGGCTCGCGCAGCAGCGCGCCGAACTCCGCGGTCGACATGTCGCGCTGCGCGTAGAGGCCCGAGACCTCGTCGCGAACGATGCGCCCGTGGCTGAGCTCGATGACGCGGCGGCGCATACGGTCCACCATGGCCGAGTCGTGGGTGGCCACGATCACCGTCGTCCCCGTGCGGTTGATGCGGTACAGCAGCTGCATGATCCCGATCGAGGTCTCGGGATCGAGGTTGCCGGTCGGCTCGTCGGCCAGCAACAGCGGCGGGTGGTTGACGAACGCGCGCGCCACCGACACGCGCTGCTGCTCGCCGCCGGAGAGCTGATCGGGGAAGTGGTGCAGCTTGGTCGACAGACCGGTGAGGCGCAGGATGTCCGGGACCTTCGCGCGGACCTCCTTGCGCGAGCTGCCGGTGACCTGCAGCGCATAGGCGACGTTGTCGTGCACCGTGCGGTTGGGCAGCAGCTTGAAGTCCTGGAAGACGACCCCGAGGTTGCGCCGGAAGAAGGGGACCTTCTTGCGCGTGATCTCGGCCAGGTCGCGGCCGGCGACGCGGATCGTTCCGGAGGTCGGCTCGAGCTCCTTGATGAGCAGGCGCATGACGGTCGACTTGCCCGATCCCGTCGAGCCCACGAGGAAGACGAACTCGCCGCGGCCGACCGTGAACGACGCGTCGTCGAGGCCCATGCCGTTGTCGTAGCGCTTGCTGACGCGGCGGAACTCGACGACCGGCGGCGCGGTCGGACGTGCGGCCGCGCGAGCGACGATGTCGGCTTCGGTGGTGGCCATTCCCGGCTGCAACTTAGCGGCGCAGGGCGCCGATCCCTCCTTGATGCTCGCAGATGCAACCGTCGTTGCACGCCGGGAGTTGCGGTCCTGGTTCCGGTGCGTCGCCCGCCGGGGGTCGAACGTCGGTCGTGCCACGTGATGACGTGGGAGGACCGACGTCGTCGGTGGGGGTTGACACGTGGTGTGTGATATTTCATATGCCGGTTCCCTCGGGCGAGGCTGTGACGACCCGCGTGTTGCTGCGCGACGAGGCCTACGCGCGCCTGCGCGACGCGATCCTCGACGGGACGCTGGAGGCCGGCGAGCAGCTGCGCGACGCCGAGCTGTCCTCGTGGTTGGGCATCAGCCGGACGCCGATTCGCGAGGCGCTGGCGCGGCTGGAGGACTGTGGCCTCGTCGAGAGCGCACCGAATCGCTACACCCGCGTGGCGCCGCTGGATCGTCGCGACGCGCAGGACGCCTTCCAGGTGGTCGCGGCGCTGCATGCGCTGGCGGCGAGCCTGGGTGTCGCGCGCGTGTCGACGGGCGAGCTCGACGCCATGGTGGCCGCCAACGAGCGCTTCTCGGCGGCGCTCGCGCGCGGCGGCGTCGACGCGGCCGTCGCGGCGGACGACTCCTTCCACGACGTCCTCGTGCACGCATCGGCCAACGGCGAGATCGCGCGGTCGATGCAGCGGCTGATGCCTCGCCTGCGGCGCCTGGAGCGGTTGCGGTTCGGGTCGCTCGTAGGGCGTCGCTCGGTGGAGCAGCACGCGGCGATCGTCGAGCGCTGCGCCGCCGGCGACGCGGCGGGCGCCGCCGAGGCCGTGCGCGAGAACTGGCTGTCCCTCGGAACCCTGATCGATCGGAGCTTCACGTGACCGACACCGCCACCACCCCGGCCGCGAGCCTCGAGGCCTACGAGCGCTATCCCCTGCTGCACGGGCCGTCGCCGGTGCACCGGCTCGCGCGGCTCACCGAGCACCTCGGCGGGCCGGAGATCTGGGCCAAGCGGGAGGACGTGAACACCGGCGTCGGGATGGGCGGCAATAAGCTGCGCAAGCTCGAGTACCTGGTGGCCGACGCCCTGGCCCAGGGCTGCGACACGCTCGTCTCGATCGGCGGCGTGCAGTCCAACCACACGCGCTCTGTCGCGGCGGCGGCGGCCGTGGCCGGCCTGCGGGCGCGGCTCGTCCAGGAGAGCTGGGTCGATTGGCCCGACGCCGTCTACGACCGGGTGGGCAACATCCTGCTCAGCCGGATCATGGGCGCCGAGGTCGAGCTGGTGCGCTCGGAGTTCGGGATCGGCGTCAAGGAGAGCTGGCAGCGCGCGATCGACGAGGTCCGTGACCGGGGCGGGCGCCCCTACCCCATTCCCGCCGGCGCGTCGGACCACCCGCTCGGCGGCCTGGGCTTCGCCGGCTTCGCGCGCGAGGTCGAGCGCCAGGAGGCCGAGCTCGGCGTCTTCTTCGACCACGTGGTGGTGTGCACGGTGACCGGGAGCACGCAAGCCGGCATGGTCGCCGGCTTCGCCGCCGGCGAGCGGTCGCGGCGCGTGCTGGGCATCGACGCGTCGGCGCGCATCGAGGAGACGCGCGATGCGGTGGCGCGGATCGCCCGCGACACCGCGCAGCGCATCGGGCTGGGCCGCCAGCTGCGCGACGACGAGATCGAGGTCCTCGAGGGCTTCGCCGGCGAGCGCTACGGCGTCCCGGTCGCGCAGACGCTCGACGCGATCCGCCTCGCCGGTCGCCTCGAGGGCATGGTCTGCGACCCGGTCTACGAGGGCAAGTCGATGGCGGGCCTCGTCGGCCTGGTCGGCGACGGGACGATCCCCGCCGAGGCGACGGTGCTCTACGTGCACCTCGGCGGGGCGCCGGCGCTGAACGCGTACAGCGCGCTGTTCGTGTAGGTCGGTCGTCCGCAGTGCGCTTGCGGCGTTGCGCGGCGCAAACTGCATCGAGGGAAGGGAGTCCCGGCGCCCACCCGGGTCCCTGGCACGTAGCCGCTCATTCGCACGACACTTGTCAGGTTTGGGGTCGTATAGACCTCAAACCCGACAAGAGTCCCCCGCGACGGGACGAGTGGCGAGTTTGTCTGCGTATGGCTGACAAAGTCGCCACTCGTTGTTCGGGCGAGCGGCAACGCGCTAGGCGCGCCACCTGCGCCCCGACCACCGCTCACTCCCTTCCCTCGATGATGCAGTTTTGCGCCGCGCGGCACCGCCAACGCAAGGCGGGCGCGACCCGAAGGCCGCGCCCGCGTGCGTCGACGCCGGACCGGGGGCTTAGCTGTGCTGGCCGGGCAGGAACAGCTTCACGAACACCTTCACCGGGGCGGAGTCGCCGAGGCGGAAGGTCACGGTGAACTTCTCGTGGTCGCGCAGCACGTGCTGGGACGAGACCCGCGCGGAGTACTTGATGTCGTTGCCGTGCGTGCCGACCGGCTTGAGGGCGGTCACGCGGGCGCCGTTGACGAAGGTGATCTTCGCGTCGACCTTGCCAGCCGCCGTACGCGGCAGGCGGTCGGAGGCGAAGTTCAGGGTTGCGTGGTGGTTGTCGATGAGCCGCATCTGCGGGTTGCCGCCGAGCTGCGGGTTGGAGTGCACGCCTGCGGCCAGAGCGGCGGCCGGGGCGAGCGCGGTGAGGGTCAGGGCGGTTGCGGTGAGGCGTGTGATCGAAAGCATGCATCCAGCTAAGCAGCGGTCCGTTGCATTTCCGCTCCACCAAGGTGTCCGCCTTTCACACCCGCGCCGGCCTACTCCTCCGTGCGCCGCCGATACGCCGCGATCGCGAGCGGCACCGTCACGGCCAGCAGCAGCGCCGTCCAGATCACGGAGCTGGCGACAGGATGCTGCAGCGGCCACGGCGCGTCCGCGGGCGTCGCGGTCGGGTTGCCGAACAGCGTGCGGATGCCCGCCGCGAGCGCGCTCACCGGGTTCCAGTTCGCCACGTGCTGGAGGACGTCGGGCAACGTGCCCGAGGGCACGAACGCGTTCGCGATGAAGGTCAGCGGGAAGATGACGATGAAGACGATCCCCTGGGCCGCATCGGGCGAGCGGACCACGCTGCCGAGCAGCATGCCCAGCCACAGCATCGCGAACGCGAGGGCAGCGAGCAGAGCGAAGCCGGCGATCGCGTGCGGCACGTCGGCGTGGATGCGCCAGCCGACGATCAGGCCCGCGACCGTCATCACGGTCAGCCCGAGCAGCGCGGCCGCGAACTCGGCCAGCACGTGCCCGACGATGAAGGCCGAGCGCGCCATCGGCAGCGAGCGGAAGCGATCGAGCACGCCCTCGCCGAGATCCGTGGCCATCGACATCGCGGGCCCCATGACGCCGAAGGCCAGCGTCTGCACGAAGATCCCGCCCATCAGGTACTCGTGGTAGTCGCCGCCCGGGACCGCGATCGCCCCGCCGAAGACGTAGGCGAAGAGCAGGACGAACATGAGCGGCTGGACTGTGACATCGATCAGCTTCTCGGGGATCTGGCGGATGTGGGAGAGGTTGCGCCGGGCGACGACGAGGCTGTCGGAGAGCCCGAAGCGCAGGCGTTCGGCGTAGGCGGACATCAGGCGGCGACCTCCTCGGTCATCGTCGGGGCGTCGGTGATGGCGAGGAAGACGTCGTCGAGCGTCGCCTCGCGGCGGTGCAGGTCGGTGGTGGCGACGCCGGCGGCGTCGAGGGCGCGGACGACCTCGGCCAGCGGCACCCCGGTGGGCACCGGCGCGACGACGCGCGCGGCCTCGGCGTCGATCGCGGGCTGATCGCTGGCGAAGCGCCCGAGCGCCGCCGCGGCGGCGGCGAGCTCGCCAGCGCCCCCCACCGTGACCTCGAGGCGCTCGCCGCCCACGCGCGCCTTGAGCTCGGAGGGCGAGCCCGCGGCGGCGACGCGCCCACCGTCGAGGACGACGATGTCGTCGGCCAGGCGGTCGGCCTCCTCGAGGTACTGGGTGGTCAGGAGGACCGTCGCGCCTTCGCGCACGAGCTCCTCCAGCAGGCTCCACAGATCGATCCGGCTGCGCGGGTCGAGGCCGGTCGTCGGCTCGTCGAGGAAGAGGACGGGCGGCGCGGCGACGAGGCTGGCGGCGAGGTCGAGTCGACGGCGCATGCCGCCCGAGAACGTGCGGACGAGGCGGTCGGCCGCGTCGGTCAGGCCCAGGCGCTCGAGCAGCTCGTCGGCGCGGGCGCGCACGCGGGCGCGCGGCAGGTGGTAGAGACGGCCGACCATCTCGAGATTGGCGCGGGCGGTGAGCAGGCCGTCGACGGTCGCCTGCTGGCCGGCGAGCCCGACCTTGGCCCGCACGCTCGCCGCGTCGGTCGCGACATCGTGCCCGGCGACGACGGCGCGGCCCTCGGTCGGGCGCAGGAGCGTGGTCAGGATGCGCACGGCCGTGGTCTTGCCCGCGCCGTTGTGGCCGAGCATGCCCAGCACGGACCCCTGCGGCACGGCGAGGTCGACATCGCGCAGCGCCCAGAGGTCGCCGTAGCGCTTTCCGAGCCCTTCGGCGAAGATGCCGGCGTCTTGGGGAGTTGTCATGAAATTCCTTGTTCGTACGATGTACGGTAGTTCGTACATCGTACGGTACTAGTACACTGTACGACATGTCAAGGGCCAGAGAGCCACGCGAGCAGCACCGCGGCCGCGGCCGCCATCGGGCCGAGCCCGCGGACGCGATCTGGCTGCGCCCCGAGCCGACCGGACGGCGGGCGCCGCGCTCGCGCGACGACATCGCCGAGGCCGCCATCGCGGTGGCCGACGCGGAGGGCCTCGATGCCGTCTCGATGCGGCGGGTCGCCTCCGAGCTCGGGCTCGGGACGATGAGCCTCTACCACTACGTGCGCAGCAAGGACGAGCTGCTGGACCTGATGTCCGACGGGATCATGGGCGGCCAGCTCGTCGACGACGCCGAGCTGCGCAAGGGCTGGCGCGCCGGCCTCACCGCGATCGCCCACGCGACGCGACGCAACTTCGAGCGCCATCCGTGGATGGGCGACGCGATGCGCCCACGGCCTTCGTCGGTCCCGGGACCCAACGCGCTGCGCCACGTCGAGCAGTCGCTGGCCGCCGTCGCCGACACGGGCCTCGACGCGCAGGGCCAGATGGATCTCATCGCCGCTGTCGACGACTACGTCATCGGCTACGTCATCCGCACGCTGCGGTTTGCCGAGGAGGAGGAGAACGCACCGGGCGAGGAGTGGCTGAAGGAGATGTTCGAGCACATGCGCGAGCGCATCGAGGGCGGCAACTACCCCCACCTCCAGCGCGCGCTCGAAGCCAACCGCGCGGACGGCCGCACCGACGAGGAGCTCGCGCGGATGGCGACCGACGAGCGCCGTTTCGAGCGCGGGCTCGAGCGCATCCTCGACGGGATCGAGGTCGAGCTGAAGCGGACCGCTAAGCGGCGTCGTGGAAGATGACCCCGAGCGTCGTGCGCTGCCCCGACCGAACCGTCGCCACGCCGTGGCGCATCGTCGCGCGGTAGTGGCCGCGCGTGCCCTGCACCGGACGGTGGCGCGTCGGGAAAATCAGGAAGGCGCCGCGGCGCAGGTCGATGACGTGCGCGCGTGACTGCGCGCGCGGGCGCTGCTCGAGCAAGACGAACTGGCCGCCTTCGAAGTCCTCGCCGGGGCGGTCGAGCATCGTCACGACCTGCAGCGGGAAGGCGACCTCGCCGTAGACGTCCTGGTGCAGGGTGTTGTGGCCGCCCTCGGTGTAGCGCAGGATCAGGGGCGTCGTGCGCCGCTGGCCGGCGCGGTGGCAGCGGTCCAGGAAGGCGTCGAGCTCGAGCGGGTACGTGGCGGGCTCGCGCAGGCGCTGCGCCCAGTCGTTGGCCAGCGCGGCGAGCGGCGGGTAGAGCGCGCGGCGCGCGCCGTCGATGAGCTCGGGCAGCGGCGCGTCGAAGTACTTGTACTGGCCCTCGCCGAAGCGATAGCGGCGCATGTCGATGGTCGATCGGAAGCGGCCGTCCTCGAAGCTCGAGGCCAGGCTGCGGCACTCCGAGGCGCTGAGCACGGACGCGGTCTGCACGAACCCGTCCTCGTCCATGCGCGCGGTCAGCGCGGGCCAATCGAGGTCCTCGATGCGGTCGGCGATGGTCTGCGTCGTAGCGGTGCTCATGGGCAGTCAACGCGCCACGCGGCCGCGGCGTGAGGTCGCGCGGGCCCGACGACTGGACCCCGCTATCGTCATCCGAGGAATGCCAAAGATCATCTCCTCCGTCGCCGCCAACGGCCTGCCGATCCACCGCGTCGCGCTGGCCGGCACGCGCGCCACCACGATCCTCGTCGGCTTCGACGCCGGCGCGCGGACCGAGCGCCCCGACGAGAACGGGATGGCCCACTTCCTCGAGCACCTGGTGTTCAAGGGTGGCCAGATCTACGACGACTACCGCAAGGTCAACGAGACAGCCGAGCGCATGGGCGGCTCGCTGAACGCATACACCTCGCACGACCTGGTCGCCTTCCACATCACCGTGCGCGCCGAGGCGGCCATGGAGGCCATCGACCTGCTGACCGACTTCGTCGGGCGCCCGAAGATCGACCCCGCCGAGCTCGACAAGGAGCGCGGCGTCGTCATCCAGGAGATCCAGCGCTACAAGGACCAGCCCGCCGCGGTGGCCGAGGAGCTCATCGACCGCGCGCACTTCGGCGACCACCCGCTCGGACGCACGGTGCTGGGCCCCGAGGACCACCTGCGGAGCTTCTCGCGCGATGCGATCGTCGCCTTCCGCGAGCGCCGCTGGGCCGGCGCGCGCGGGGGCGCGTTCATCGTCGGCAACGTCGACCACGTGCCGGCGAACGGGAAGGTCGACGAGCTCTTCGAGCGCTTCCCCGATCTGCCCGCGCCCGAGCCCTACGTGCCGGCGCCGTCCTTCGACCCGCGCGTCCTCGTGGAGGAGCGCGACTCCAACCAGTCGCACCTGCGCATGAGCTACCGCCCGCAGGTCGCGGTCGAAGACCCCAAGGCGCGTGCCGCCTTCACGATCTACGCGACGCTGCTTGGCGGCTCGATGGGCTCGCGCCTGTTCGACGAGATCCGCGAGCAGCGCGGGCTGTGCTACTCGGTCTACGCGACCGACCACGCCTACGCCGACGTGCCCGTGCTGCAGCTCGGCTCGGGCCTGGAGTCGGCCAAGTGCGGCGAGGCCTACACGCGCATGCGCGAGATCGTCGCCGAGCTGGCCGCCGACGGCCCCAAGCGCGAGGAGGTCGAGCGCGCCCGCGCGTACGCTGCCGGGCGCCGCGTCCTGGCCTTCGAGAACACCAACGCGGTCGCGCGCTACGCGGCCAACCAGAGGATCGTGTTCGACGAGGACATCGACCCCGACTCGGCCATCGCCCTCCTCGACGCGGTCACCTTCGAAGAGGTCGTCGCGGCGGCGCGGACGGTCGATCCCGAGCAGCTCGCGGTGGCCTGCGTCGGGCCGCACGGCGCCGGCGAGTTCTAATTCGGTTAAGCCCTGGCCCGGGGCGCCCCGGTCGGTCAGAATGGGCTCGTGACGGTGGCCGAGGCCCTCAACGAGCGTGAGCTCTCCCGCTACGTCTCGCGCGTGAGCGACCGCTGGCCGCTGGAGCGCGCCCTGCTGGGCGGCGCGCGTGCTGACGACGCCCGCGGCGCGGCGCCGCAGCGAGAGCGCGGACCCGAATACGTCGTCGTGCTCGTCTCGGAGATGTTCGACGGCGTGCCGTGGCTGGAGCGCGTCTACCAGTGCGGCGCGCTGTGGGACGCCGCCGAGATGGGCGATCACGCCGACGTGCACTGCTACACGCCGCTGGAGTTCGAGCGCAAGCGCGACAGCCTCCCGCTCGTGCGCAGGGTGAGCGACCACGGAGTAGACCTGCTCGCACCGTGACGCTGCGGCGCTACCGTTGTCTCAACGGTCATGGCGCCTCTGCTGTCCACGCCGCTGCTGCGCACGCAGAGCGATCGCCGCCTCGCGGCACTGGCGGCAGACGGCCACGATCGTGCCTTCGAGGCGATCGTCGAGCGCTACCGCCGTCCGCTGCAGCGCTACCTGCGCCAGCTGCTCAGCGAGGCGCTGGCCGAGGACGTGCTGCAGGCGAGCTTCGTACGCGCCTGGCAGGCGCTGCGCGTGGGGACCGAGGTGCGCGAGCTGCGACCGTGGCTGTACCGCATCGCGCACAACCAGGCGCTCAACACTTTGCGCGCGGCGGGCTCGGCGCTGCCGGCCGCGACCGAGGACCTCCCTGCCGTGAGCCTCGAGACCGAGGTCGAGCGCCGCGAGGAGCTGCGCGAGACGCTCCACGGGATCCAGGCGCTCCCCGAGCGCCAGCGCGCGGCGCTCGTCGCCGTCGCCGTCGCCGACCGCACCCACGCCGACGTGGCGGCCGAGCTGGGCATGAGCGACGGCGCGCTGCGCCAGCTCCTGCTGCGCGCGCGCACCACCCTGCGCGCCGCCGCAACGGCGCTGACGCCGTATCCGCTGATGACCTGGCTGGCCGGCGGACAGGAGGCCACGGCCGCGCGCGTCGCCGAGGTGGCCGTCGGCGCCGGCGGCGCGGGCGTGACGATCAAGGCCGGCGCCGCGGTACTCGCCGCCGGAGCGGTCGTGGCCGGGGGCCCGGCGCTGCGCGGCGACCATGCACCGGCCCGGGCGAAGGCCGAACCGAAGTCCGCGCAGACCCACCGCCCGGCTGCTCCCCGGCGGGCCGCGGCCGTCAGCGCCCCGATCGCTTCCGCCGACCACCAGGCGGGCGACCAGGCCCGGCCGCTCGACGACAGCGCCGCGCGCGCCTCGGCCGAGGACACGTCGTCCAGGCGCCGCTCCGGCTCCGGCCATCGCGGCGGCAGCTCAGGGTCCGGCAGCTCGGGTTCGAGCGGG
>Ga0307278_10001051_pt1 | contig 13726 bp, 9 predicted proteins | sample ER_DNA_117_FD_194482 | JGI IMG/M metagenome (GOLD analysis project Ga0307278, IMG submission 194482) | Bulk soil microbial communities from the East River watershed near Crested Butte, Colorado, United States - ER_DNA_117 | ecosystem: Environmental > Terrestrial > Soil > Floodplain | place: USA... | reverse complement strand
GTAGCAGGCCGTGTCCTCGACGCTCTTGGCCATGACCGCGCCGGTGAGCTGCTGGAAGCGCCGCACCGCCAGGGGCGCCGGCCGTTCGAGCAGCAGCGCGTCGACCAGCCGGTCCAGCGCCTCGGAAGGCCCGCAGGCCGCCCGGGCGGCCGTTACCACCGTCCGGTCGGCGTCGGACACCCGCTCGCTCACGTAGGTCCGGTAGACCGGGTAGTGGATCGCCAGCTGCTCGACGGCGGCCCGGTTCGCCACCGGGTCACCCGGCAGGCGCCTGGCGACGGCCGCGACCTCGGCACCGAACGAGCCGTGCAGCACCTCGCGCTTGCACGCCGTCTCCAGGCCGGCCGTGTCGGGGTCGCGGCCACTGAGCCGCGTATAGCGGTCCGCGAAGGTCGCGGCCGCCGCCGGGTCGACGAACAGGCCGTCGGCCACGGCGAGGAACTCGTAGCCGGTGGTCCCGGCCACCGGCCAGTCCGGCAGCCGCTCGCCGTCCGCGAGGATCTTCTCGACCGCCACCCACGGCACCCCCCGGGCGGCGAGGTGCTCCAGGTAGCCGGCCGGGTCGGCGAGCCCGTCCACGTGGTCGACGCGGAGCCCGTCGACCAGCCCTTCGGCCACGAGCCCGAGCACGGCGGCGTGGGTCAGCTCGAACACCTCCGGGTCCTCCTGCCTGACCCCGACGAGCTCGTTGATGTCAAAAAAGCGCCGGTAGTTGCCGTCCACCGCCGCGCGGCGCCAGTCGACCAGCTCGTAGTGCTGCTCCTCCAGGCGGGAGCTGCCAGGGGCGAGCGGGAAGCGGTGCTGGTGGTAGACGACCCAGTCGCCGTCGACCCGGACCTGGCCGGCGACCTGGTCGAGCGGCGCGGCGAGCACGGGCAGGCGCACCCGCCCGCCGCCCGCCTCCCAGTCGATGTCGAACACCTTGGCGGACGGCGAGGAGGGCCCGTGGCGCAGCGTCTCGACCCACCACGGGTTCTCGTGCGACGCGGCCATGTGGTTCGGCACCAGGTCCACCACCAGCCCCATGCCGTGCTCGCGCAGCGCCGCGACCAGCGCCCGCAGCCCCGCCTCGCCACCCAGCTCCGGCGCGACCTGCGTCGGGTCGACCAGGTCGTAGCCGTGCGGCGAGCCGGCACGGGCACGCAGGATGGGCGAGACGTACAGGTGCGACACGCCCAGGCCGGCAAGGTAGCCGACCACCCCGCGGGCGGCCGCGAACCCGAACCGCCCCGAGAGCTGCACCCGGTAGGTCGAGCCCACCTCGATGTGTCCGGCCACGGCACCCCTTGCGGTCTCCTCGCGGGAGCAACCCTGCCAGCGAACTCTATCCACAATCTGATCTCAGGCTATAACATGCATGTTATATTCCGTGATACTCCGGCGTCATGTGGGAAGTGAGGCTCCATCCAGTCGCGACCAAGGAACTTGCCCGGCTGCCGCCAAGGGAGCGAGCAGCGGTGCTCAACGCCGTCGAGAAGCTGACGGTGTTCGGCCCAGCGCTCCCGTTCCCCCGCTCGGCTCGCGGAGGTCGAGGAGGATCGACCGTGAAGGCTTCTGACCTGCCGAGCCACGACGAGGTGCTGGCCGAGCAGCTCGAGGATCGTGGGTTCCGCCAGGAGTGGGATCGCACCGCGTTCGCGCGGGCCGTCGCCAATCGCGTGATCGCCTACCGTGTGGAGCACAGCCTCTCCCAGGCAGAGCTCGGCAAGCAGCTCGGGATGGCGCAGTCCGCCGTGGCACGCCTCGAGAGCGGAGATCGAGAGCCATCACTGGGCACCCTCGCTCGGCTGGCCCGTCGCCTCGACATCGAGTTCCACATCGACATCACCCCGACGAGCCTCCAGGTGACGGCCTGAACACGGCAGATCCAGCGGCATGGCGGGCTTGGGCCGGGTAGATCCCGTCGGCTCAGGAGCGCTTGCGCAGTACCGCGAGGGAGCGGGAGGCCATCGACAGCTCCTCGCCGGCCATGTAGTTGGGGGCTTCGGCGCCGGCGGGCTGGACGAAGGCGAGGCTGGTGTCGGCCACCAGCTCGTACTCCTTGCCCCAGGGGCGGCCGGGAAGGGTGAACATGGCCGGCTCTTGGCCGCCGTTGAGCAGCAGCAGGAAGCTGTCGTCGGTGATGCGGCGCCCGCGCTTGTCCTGGTCGGGGATCTCGTCGCCGTTGAGGAACACGCCGAGGGTGGAGATGTCGGGCGCCTGCCAGAGGGCCTCGGTCATCTCGGCGCCGTCGGGCGTGAACCAGCCGATGTCCTTCACGCCCGAGCCGTGGATCGCCTGGCCCTGGAAGAACTTGCGGCGGCGGAACACCGGGTGGTCGCGGCGCAGGGCGATGATCGCCCTGGTGAACTCCATCAGCGCCGCCTTCCGCTCGTCCAGGTTCCAGTCCGGCCATGAGATCTCGTTGTCCTGGCAGTAGGCGTTGTTGTTGCCGCCCTGGCTGCGGGAGAGCTCGTCGCCGGCGACCAGCATCGGCACCCCGGCGGACAGCAGCACGCTGACCAGGAAGTTGCGCTTCTGCCGCTCGCGCAGACCGACCACCTCGGGGTCGCCGGTCGGCCCCTCCACCCCGCAGTTCCAGGAGCGGTTGTCGTCGGTGCCGTCGCGGTTGACCTCACCGTTGGCCTGGTTGTGCTTCTCGCCGTAGCTGACCAGGTCGTTCAAGGTGAAGCCGTCGTGCGAGGTGACGAAGTTGATGCTGGCGTAGGGACGGCGGCCGTCCGACTGGTACAGGTCCGAGGACCCGGTGAGGCGGTAGGCGATGTCGGCCACGCCGGTCTCGGCGCCGCGCCAGAAGTCGCGCATGGTGTCCCGGTAGCGCCCGTTCCACTCGGTCCAGCGCACCGGGAAGTTGCCCACCTGGTAGCCGCCCTCGCCGACGTCCCACGGCTCGGCGATCAGCTTCACACGGCTGACCACCGGGTCCTGGTGGACAAGGTCGAAGAACGGGCTCAGCCGGTCGACCTCGTGGAAGCTGCGCGCCAGCGAGCTGGCCAGGTCGAAGCGGAAGCCGTCGACGTGCATCTCGCTGACCCAGAAGCGCAGCGAGTCCATGATCAGCGCGAGCACCTGGGGGTGGCGCACGTTGAGGGTGTTGCCGCAGCCGGTGTAGTCCATGTAGAGGCGCGGGTCGTGGTCGACCGTACGGTAGTAGGCGCGGTTGTCCAGCCCGCGGAACGCCAGCGTGGGCCCGAGCTGGTTGCCCTCGGCGGTGTGGTTGTAGACCACGTCGAGGATCACCTCGATGCCGGCGGCGTGCAGGTTGCGCACCATCGCCTTGAACTCGCGCACCTGCTCGCCGCGGCTGCCGGACGCCGAGTAGCGGGCCTCGGGCGCAAAGAACCCGATCGAGTTGTAGCCCCAGTAGTTGGTCAGGCCGCGGGCCTCGACATGGTGCTCGGAGACGTAGTGGTGCACGGGCAGCAGCTCGAGGCTGGTGACGCCCAGCCGCCGCAGGTGCTCGACCACCGGCGGCGAGCCCATCGCGGCGTAGCTGCCACGGAGGTGCTCCGGCACGTCCGGGTGGCGCATGGTGAAGCCGCGCACGTGTGCCTCGTAGACGACCGTGTCGGCCCACGGCACGTCCGGCCTGCGGTCGTCGCCCCAGGGGAAGCTGTCCTGGGTCACCACCGACCTGGGCACGTGGGCGGCGCTGTCGCGGTCGTCGGGGCTGAGGTCGTCGCCGCCGACGCGGTAGCCGAACACGGAGTCGTCCCAGCCGACCTTGCCCTCGATCGCCCGCGCGTACGGGTCGAGCAGCAGCTTGGCCGCGTTGAAACGGTGCCCGCGGTTGGGCTCGTAGGGCCCGTGGACGCGGAAGCCGTAGCGCTGGCCGGGACCGACATCGGGCACGTAGCCGTGCCAGACGTGGGCGGTCACCTCCGGCAGGGCGAGGCGCCGCTCGCCGCCGTCGTCGAACAGGCAAAGCTCGACGGCCTCGCCGTGCTCGGAGAAGACGGCGAAGTTGGTGCCCTCCCCGTCCCAGGTCGCTCCGAGCGGGTCAGGCCGACCGGGCCAGATCGGCTCGGGAACCGCCGTCATCGGCCGCGCTGGGTCGCCATGCTCGACAGTCTGCCGTAGCCCCCCGCCGCCGGGGAAATCCGCTGGGGGTCCGGGGGGCTCAAGAGCGAGGCCGCAACCCAAGCGACGGGCGGCCACGCAAAGCCGAGCGGTAGCCCCCCGGTGAATCAAAGGTCCGGGGGGCTCGAGAGCGAGGCCGGAACCCAAGCAACCGGTGGCCACGCAGAGCCGAGCGGTAGCCCCCCGGTGAATCAAGCCCGGTAGCCGGTATGGTGCCTCGCATGAGCTCAGAGGAGCTGCGGCGGCGCGCCCGGGTGCTCGGCGTCGCGACCAGCTTCGAGGACGCCGGTGGCCGCCGCCGCCGGGTCTCCGACGCCACCATCGAGGCGGTGCTCGCCGCCATTGGCGCCGAGGACGGGCCGTGCGATCCCTGGCCACCGGTGGTGGTGCTGCGGAGCGGGCTGCCCGCCGGCTCGCCGAGGGCGGCAGGGACCCGGCGCGGTCGCCGCTGGGCGCCGCCGCGAGGGGAGCGGGTGCGGCTGGTGCTCGAATCGGGCGAGGAGGGGCCGCTGCCGGCCACGCTCCCGGGCGGCCTGCCGCTCGGCTACCACCGGGTGGAGGGCGAGCGGGGGTCGACCGTGCTGGTGGTGGCGCCGCCCCGCTGCCACCTGCCGGCCTGGCTGGCAGGTGGAGGCCGGGCCTGGGGTCTCGTGGCCCAGCTCTACGCGCTGACCTCCCGGGCGAGCTGGGGCATCGGCGACCTCGGCGACCTGGCCCAGCTGGCTGGCGCGGAGGTGGCCGGTGCCCTCGGCGCGGCGTTCGTGCTGCTCAACCCGCTCCACGTGGCCCTGCCGACGCAGCCGAGCCCCTACTTCCCCTCGAGCCGCCTGTTCCGCAACCCGCTCTACCTGCGGGTGGAGGCCGTCCCGGAACTGGCGGGGCTGGACTCTGAGGGTCGCGGCCGCGTGGCCGAGCTGGCGGCCGCCGGCCGCCGCCTGTCGGCGGACGCCCGCATCGACCGCGTGGCGGTCGAGCGGCTCAAGGACGAGGCGCTGCGGCGCTGCCACCAGGCGCTCGACGCCGACCCGGCGCGCACGGCCGGGCTGGCCGCCTACCGCGCCGCCACCCCCGGCCTGGACGAGTTCGCCGCCTTCAGCGGCCTGCAGCGCGAGCTCGGGCCCGACTGGCGGGCCTGGCCCGTGGCCTACCGCGACCCGGGCGGCGCCGCGGTGCGGCGCTGGGCCGCCGGCCATCCCGGCGAGGTGCGCTACCACGCCTGGCTGCAGTGGCTGCTCGCCGAGCAGCTCGCCGCCGTGCCGAAGCTGACCGTCGGCGTGCTGGGCGACCTGGCCGTCGGCGTCGACCCCGGCGGCTTCGACGCCTGGACGTTCCAGCGCGAGCTCGCCCCGGGCGTCACCGTCGGCGCGCCGCCCGACCCGCTCGGCCCGCACGGGCAGGACTGGGGCGTCCCGCCGTTCGTCCCGACGCGGCTGGCCGCCGCCGGCTACCAGCCGTTCGCCCGCACCCTCCGTGCCAGCCTGGCCCACGTGCAGGGGCTCCGCGTCGACCACGTGATGGGCCTGTTCCGCCTGTACTGGATCCCGGCGGGCCGGCCGCCGACGGAGGGCACCTACGTCCGCTATCCGGCCGACGACCTGCTCGGCGTGCTCGCCCTGGAGAGCGAGCGGGCGGGCGCCCTGGTGATCGGCGAGGACCTCGGCACCGTCGCCCCCGGCGTGCGCGAGCGCCTCGCCGCCGAGCAGGTGCTCTCCTACCGGCTGAGCTGGTTCGAGCGCGCCCCCGGCCTGGACGGCGCCGCCCCGAAGGCCTCAGGGCGCCGCCGCGCCGCCGACTACCCGCGGCTCGCCCTCGCCGCGGCCACCACCCACGACCTGCCCACCGTCGCCGGCTTCTTCTCCGGCGCGGACCTCGCCCACCTGCACGACATCGGCGTGGTCGCCGACGGCGACCTGGCCGCGACCGCGACCGGCCAGGAGGCCGAGCGGGAGGAGCTGCTCGCCCTGCTCGCCGCGGAGGGCCTGCTCCCGGCCCGCCCTGCCACCGGGAGCGGGGCGCGCCGGCGGACCCCGACGGCGGCGGCGCCCGAGCCCTCCGCCGGTCCCGGCCGCGACGGCGGCGTCGCCGAGCTGATCGCGGCCCTGTACGCCTTCCTCGCGCGCACCCCGTCGATGCTGGTCGCCGTGACCCTCGAGGACGCGGTGGGCACCACCGAGCGCCCCAACGTGCCCGGCACCGTCGACCAGCACCCGAACTGGTGCCTGCGGCTGCCGGTGCGCGTCGAGGACCTGGCCGCGGACACGCGGGTGCGGCGCCTCGCCGCCGTGCTGGCCGCGGAGCGCCCCCTCCCCGCCGACCGGCCGCAGCGCTGACGGCGGCGCGAGCGAGCCGCCCGCCGGGCCCTTCCAGTCGCCCAGCCTGCGGGGCAGTCGATGGAGCCGTACCACCGGCGTGGGTCGCCCGTCACAGCCTCGGTCGCCCTGCCCGCGGGGCAGTCGTGGCCTGCTCCGCCAGGGCGGCGGCGAGGGCGTCGGTGTCCTCCACCGGCACCTCGTGGGGCTTCAGCTTGCCGGCCTTGATGTCCTCGGCCCAGTGGCAGGCGACCGTGTGGGCGGTACCGAGCTGGCGCAGGGCCGGCGCCTCGTCGTGGCAGCGGGTGGGCTGGCGGTAGGGACAGCGGGTGTGGAAGCGGCAGCCGGGGGGCGGGTCGGCCGGCGAGGGCAGGTCGCCGGTGAGCAGGATGCGCCGGCGTCCCACCTCGACGGCCGGGTCGGGGATGGGGATGGCCGACAGCAGCGCGATCGTGTACGGGTGCAGCGGCGACTCGTACAGCTCGTCCGAGGACGCCACCTCGACGATCCTGCCGAGGTACATGACCGCGATGCGGTCGGAGATGTGGCGCACCACCGCCAGGTCGTGGGCCACCACCATGTAGGTAAGGCCGAACTCCTCCTGCAGCTCCTCGAGCAGGTTCACCACCTGGGCCTGGATGGAGACGTCGAGGGCGCTGACCGGCTCGTCGGCGATGATCAGGTCGGGCCGCACCGCCAGGGCGCGGGCGATGCCGATGCGCTGGCGCTGCCCGCCGGAGAACTCGTGCGGGAAGCGGCCGGCCGCCTCGCCGGGGAGGCCGACCACCTCGAGCAGCTCGCGCACGCGCGCCTCGACCTTGGCGCCGTCGCGCTCCAGGTTGTGGGTGCGGATCGGCTCGGAGAGGATCGAGCCGACGCTCTGGCGCGGGTCGAGGCTGGAGTAGGGGTCCTGGAAGATCATCTGCATGCGCCGGCGCAGGCGGCGCAGCTCCTCGCCGCCGAGCCGGGTGACCTCGTGGCCGTCGAAGCTGACGCTGCCGGCGGTCGGCTCGACCAGGCGCAGGATCGCCTTGGACACGGTGCTCTTGCCGCAGCCGGACTCGCCCACCAGGCCGAGCGTCTCACCGCGCTCGATGTCGAGGTCGACGCCGTCGACCGCCTGTACCGCGCCGATCCTGCGCTCGAACAGCACGCCCTCGGTGATGGGGAAGTGGACCTTCAGGCCCCTGACCTCGAGCAGGCTCACGGGACCCGCTCCCCGGTCTCGGCCTCGACCGGGTTGAAGCAGCGCAGCAGGTGCTCGGCGGCGAAGCCGTCCTGCGCCAGCCCCGGCGTCTCGGCGGTGCAGCGGGCCACGCGGTTGCCGCAACGGGGCGCGAAGGCGCAGCCGGAGGTCCACGGGATGGTGTCCGTGACCGAGCCCTTGATCGGGTGCAGCGGCGTGCCGCGGGGCTGGTCGAGCCGTGGCACGGAGGCGAGCAGCCCGGCCGTGTAGGGGTGGCGCGGCAGGGCGAACAGGTCCGCGCAACTGGCCGACTCCACGAAGCGCCCGGCGTACATGACGTGGACGCTCTCGCAGGTGCCGGCGACCACGCCGAGGTCGTGGGTGATCAGCAGCAGCGCGGTGTCGCGCTCGGCGATCACGGCGCGCAGCAGGTCGAGGATCTGGGCCTGGATGGTGACGTCCAGCGCGGTGGTCGGCTCGTCGGCGATCAGCAGCCTGGGCTGGCAGGCCAGCGCCATGGCGATCATCGCCCGCTGGCGCATGCCGCCGGAGAGCTGGTGCGGGTAGTCGCGCACGCGCCGCCGCGCCGCCGGGATGCCGACCGCGTCGAGCAGCGACACCGCCTCGCGCTCGGCCTCGGCGCCCTTCTTGCCGAAGTGCCGCTGGAGCACCTCGGTGATCTGCCTGCCGACGGTGAGCACCGGGTTCAGCGAGGTCATCGGGTCCTGGAAGACCATGGCGACGTCGCGCCCACGGATCTCGCGCAGCTCGGCGTCGGAGAGCTTCAGCAGCTCCCGGCCGCCGAAGCGGACCGAGCCGCTCACCTGCACCCCGCGGCGTGGCAGCAGGCCGAGGATCGCGAGGGAGGTGACGCTCTTGCCGCAGCCGGACTCACCCACCAGGCCGATCGTCTGGCCCGGCTCGACGTCGAAGCTGACCCCGTCGACGGCGTGGAGCGGCCGCCGGCCGCGGCGGGAGAAGGTGACCCGCAGGTCGCCGACGGACAGCAGCGGCTCGGTCATCGCCGGAACTTGGGGTCGATGGCCTCGCGCAGCCCCTCGCCGAGCAGGTAGAAGCCGAGGCAGGAGACGACGATCGCGAGCCCGGGGAAGATGGCCGCATGGGGTGCGTTCTGCAGCAGGGACTGGGTCTCGGCGAGCATGCGCCCCCACTCCGGCACGCCAGGGTCGGCCGAGCCGAGGCCGAGGAAGGCGAGGCCTGCCGCGTCGATGATCGCGGTGGCGAGGGCCAGGGTGGCCGCCACGATCACCGGGGCGATCGAGTTGGGCACGATGTGGCCGAGCACGATGCGGCCGCGCTTCACGCCGAGCGCGCGGGCGGCGAGCACGTAGTCGCTCTCGCGCTGGGCCAGCATGGAGCCGCGCAGCAGGCGGGCGAAGACGGGCACGTTGACCACGCCGATGGCGATCATCACGGCGGTCAGGCTGCGGCCGATGGCCGCGGCGACGCCGATGGCGATCAGCAGGCCGGGGATGGCCAGCATCATGTCGACCAGCCGCATCAGCGCGCCGTCGACCCAGCCGCCGAAGGCACCGGCCAGCGCGCCCAGGGCGAGCCCGACGGCGGCCCCGAAGCCGAGCGCCACCAGGCCGATGACCAGCGACGAGCGGGCGCCGTAGATGATCCGCGAGAGGACGTCGCGGCCGAGCTGGTCGACGCCGAGCAGGTGGTCGGCGGAGGGCCCCGGGTAGAGGCCAGGGCGGATGATCGACAGGTCGCCGTCGCGCGGGTCGTAGGGAGCGAGCAGCGGGGCGAAGACGCCCACCAGCACGAACAGGGCGATCAGCACCAGGCCGACGACCGCGCTCGGGTTGCGCAGCAGGCGCTGGCGCACGTCGGTCCAGCGGCCGACGAACGCCTCGGCCTCGACCCCGAGCTCCTTTTCGGCCTCGGCCAGGCTCATGAGGTCCTCACCGCACCCGGATGCGCGGGTCGAGCAGCGCGTAGGTCACGTCCACCAGCAGGTTCACCACCACGAAGACGACGGCCAGGAAGAGGATGCCGGCCTGCAGCACGGGGTAGTCGCGGAAGGAGATCGCCTGGTACAGCCAGGCGCCCATGCCGCCCCAGGAAAACACCGTCTCGGTCAGGATGGCGCCGGAGAGCAGCAGGCCGGTCTGCAGTCCGATGATGGTGATCACCGGGAGCATGGCGTTCTTGAGCACGTGGCGCCGGTCGACCACGGCGGGCGACATGCCCTTGGCCCTGGCGGTGCGGACGTAGTCCTCGTTCACCACGTCGAGCACGGCCGCCCTGGTGATGCGCGCGATGATCGCCAGCGGGATGGTGCCAAGGGCGATCGCCGGCAGGACGAGATGACGTAAGGCGTCGACCAGCGCCACGCGGTCGTTGGTGATCAGCGCGTCGAGCACGTAGAAGCCGGTGGGATGGGGCGCGGTCGAGGTCGCGTCGGATCGCCCGACCGTCGGCAGCCAGTGCAGCTTGACCGCGAAGATGTACTTGAGGATCAGGCCGAGGAAGAACACCGGCACGGCCACGCCGAGCAGCGAGCCCGCAACGGAGAGCTGGTCGACCAGGCCCTGGTAGCGCTTGGCGGCGGCGAAGCCGAGCGGGATGCCGAGACCGACCGCGAAGATCATGGCGGCGCCGGTGAGCTCGATGGTGGCCGGGAAGCGCTCACGGATCTCGGTGGTGACCAGGCGCCGGCTCACCACCGACTGGCCGAAGTCGAACTGCACCACCGAGTGCAGGTACGACAGGTACTGCTGCCACAGCGGCCGGTCGAAGCCGTAGAGCTGGCGGGCGCGCGCCACCGCCTCCGGGGTCGCCCGCTCGCCGAGCAGGGCCTGGATGGGGTCGCCGGGCAGGGCGCGGATCCACACGAACACCAGGATCGACAGGCCGATCAGGATCGGGACGAGCTGGATCAGGCGCCGAACGGTGAACTTCAGCACGGCCGTTTGGTGACGCCGGGACGGCCCAGCTGGGGCCGTCCCGGCGCACGCTCCTCCTTTACAGAAACGCTCGGTGCGCTATCCCAGGGACACCGTGGAGAACAGCTCGGTGGTCACCGGGCTCGGCACGTAGCCCTTGACGTTCTTGGTGAACACCAGGAACGGCCCGGTGTGCGCGTAGGGCACCCCAGGGAGGAACTTCATGATCGCCTCGTTGGCCTGCTTGTACAGGTCGACGCGCTTGGCCTCGTCGGTCTCCTGCTCGGCCTGGTCGAGCAGGGAGAAGATCTCCTTGTTCGTGAAGCCGAACTGCGGCGAGAACTTCTGGAAGAAGACGCCGATGAAGTTGTCGGCGTCACCGAAGTCGCCGGTCCAGCCGAGCAGGAACATGGCGGCCTGGCCGGACTGGGTGGCGTTGTTGTAGTCGGGCCGCCACGGGGCCGACTTCGGCACGATCTTGAAGCCGACCTTCTCCAGGTCGGACTTGAACGCCTGGAAGTTGGCGGCCGGGTCGGGCATGTAGGGCCGGCTCACCGAGGTCGGGTACCAGAACTCGATGGTCGGGTTCTTCACCCCGGACTCGGCGATCAACTGCTTGGCCTTGTCGGGGTCGTAGGAGTACTGGGTGACGCTGTCGTTGTAGCCCTGCACCTCGGGCGGCATGAACTCCTTGGCCACCTCGGAGCCGGTCGGGTACTTCGCCTTGATCAGCGCCTCGCGGTTGAGCGCGTAGGCGACCGCCTGGCGGATCTTGATGTTGTCCAGGGGCTTCTTCTTCTGGTTGAAGCCGACGTAGGCGACGTTGAAGGCCGGCCGCTGGATCACCTGGTAGTTGGCCTTCAGTTGCTCGACGTCGTTGGGGTCGGCGTTGTCGTAGCCCTGGATCTCGCCGGCCTCGAGCGCCTGGCGGCGGGCCGCCAGGTCGGCGATGGTGCGCACGATGACCTTGTCGAGGATCGACTTCGGCCCCCAGTAGTCGGGGTTGCGGACCAGCACGACCTTGTCGTTGGCGGCGAACGACTCGAACTTGAGCGCGCCGGTGCCGGTGGGGTGCTCCAGCCCGTAGCTGCCCTCGAACTTGGGCGAGTCGGTGGTGCCGGAGACCTTGTCGGCGTCGTACTTCTTCAGCGCCTCGGGGCTCGAGATCGAGAACGCCGACTGCGACAGGGCGGCCAGGAACGAGGCCGATGGCGCGGTCAGGTTGATCGTCACCGAGGTGTCGCTCTTGGCCTCGCAGGACTGGTAGAGGCTCGGGGTCTTCTTGTCGCTGAAGCCGCCGAAGAAGCTCACCCAGTAGTACGAGACCGAGTCGCTCTGCAGCAGGCCCTTGAAGTTGTACCAGCGGTCGAAGTTGGCGCAGACCGCCGCCGCGTTGAAGGGTGTCCCGTCGTGGAACTTGACGCCCTGCTGCAGCTCGAACGTCCAGCTCTTGGCGTCGCTGCTCGAGGTCCAGGACTTGGCGAGACTCGGCTCGATCTCGGTCGAGCCGGGCTTGGTCTTCACCAGGCCCTCGTAGATCTGGTTGGTGAGCCGGATCGACTCGCCATCGGAGATGAACGCCGGGTCCAGGCTGACCGGGTCGGCCGAGGCGGCGAACACCAGGGTGCCGCCCTGTTTGGCCCCGCCTCCACCTCCGCCGGTGCTCTTCTCCCCACCACAGGCGGCTACGGCCAGCACCAGCACGGCACCGAGCCCGATTACGCGCAGCATCGCGCCGGGTCGTTGCAAGAGTCCCACCTCCCACCACGCGGGTGCCACGCCGGCACCCGGCTTCTTGAGATTCGACCGCATCACACCGGTCCTGCGCAATCCTTCGTAGCCGTCCTCTAACTTGCCGGGCGCCCCCGTCGAGGTGTTGTGCTCAGACGGCCTTGAATTGCTCGAACGGCTGGCGGCACTGGTTGCACCAGTGGATCGCCCGGCAGAGGGTGGGGCCGAAGGGGTTCTCCAGGACCGTGTCACGGGAGCCGCAGAACGGGCAGCGGACCACCGGCCGGGTGGTGATGGTGGGGAACAGGGGCTGGTCCGCCGGCTCGGCGGCGCGCGGCGCCGGGGGGGCGAAGCCGCTCTCGCGCAGCTTGCGGCGCCCCTCCGGGGTGATCCGGTCGCTGGTCCACGGCTCCGCGAAGGTCGCCTCGACCTGGACCTCGGGAGCCATCCCGGCGAGCCGCTCGGCGATCGACGCGCGGATCAGCTCGAGGGCGGGGCAGCCCACGAAGGTGGGCAGCATCTCCACCCGGATGCGGCCGGCGCCGGCCTCGACCGAGCGGATGATGCCGAGCTCCACCACGGAGACGGCCGGGATCTCCGGGTCCTTCACCTCGGCGAGGGCGTCCCAGACCCGCCGCTCCATCCGCGAGCGCGGGTCGGTGGTGGTGGCCATGGACGCCTCCTACCAGGTCGCCCCCGGCTCGGAGCGGTACACCGAGGTGAACTCGCCCCACAGCCAGCGGAAGTCCTCGCCGCGGCGGTGCCTTCGCCCGTCCGAGGTTCGCTCGATGGTCGGCTCCAGGCGGCCGCCGACGCGGCGGAACGGGAAGGGCAGCTCCAGCTCGGCGAACAGCGGCGCCAGCTCGGCGAGCCACCGCTGCCCGCAACGGTCCAGCGACTCGCCGAGGATGCCGGCGTCGAGCAGCCGCCGCTCGCCGTCCGGCGGCGTCAGCACGGTGAGCGCGTCGGGCCAGAGCCGCTCGCAGGCCTCGGTCAGGCGCCGCCTCGGCTCCGGGCCGGCACCTTCGGCGGGCAGGGCCAGGCGCTGCATCCAGGCATGCATGTGGGCCAGGTGGTAGGTCTCCTCGCGGCGCATCTTGGCCGCCAGGCCCGCCAGCGGCTGCAGCGACGAGCCGGTGAGCGCCGACAGGCGCACGGCGTCGGCGGTGTCGTAGAAGAAGCGGCGCGCGACGCTGAACGCCCAGTCGCCGCGGGCATGGTCCAGCAGCGCGGCGTGGTGGTACTCGTCGGCCTCGCGGCCGAACGCGAGCTCGTCGGCGCTCGTCCCGGTGAGCTGGGCGAGCAGCTCGTAGAGGGCCTGGGCGTGGCCGATCTCGTCCTGGGCGAGGGAGCTGAAGGCGACGTCCTCCTCCAGCACGGGCGCGACGCCGGTCCACTCAGAGTCCCAGAAACCGAGCACGAACTCGTCGTCCGCCATGGCCAGCAGCAGCTCGGCGAGGGCGGCGGCGGCGGGCTCCTCCAGGCCGAGCGCGGCGGCGCCGGGG
>Ga0307278_10001050_pt1 | contig 13731 bp, 13 predicted proteins | sample ER_DNA_117_FD_194482 | JGI IMG/M metagenome (GOLD analysis project Ga0307278, IMG submission 194482) | Bulk soil microbial communities from the East River watershed near Crested Butte, Colorado, United States - ER_DNA_117 | ecosystem: Environmental > Terrestrial > Soil > Floodplain | place... | reverse complement strand
TGCCGGGGCCGAGCTGCGCGCGGCGGCCCGCGCGCTGGCGCTCGGCGCCCGCACCGAGGACGTCCTCGAGCGCCTGCGCGGGCGTGCCGGCGCGCCCGCGTGGGACACGATCGTCGCCGCGATCCTGCTGCAGCGCGATGCCGGGGGCGACCTGGCGGGCCTGCTGCGCTCGATCGCGGGCGGGCTGGAGGAGGCGGCCCGGGTGGAGGCCGACGCGCGCAGCGCCACGGCGCAGGCGCGCTTCACCGCGTGGCTGGTCGCGCTGCTGCCCGTCGGCGCCGCGGCGCTGGCCGAGCTGGCCGATCCGGGCTACGTGGTCACGCTCCTGCGCGCGCCGCTGGCGCCCTGGCTGCTGGGCGCTGCGGCCGTGTGCCAGCTCGCGGCCTGCGCCCTGATCAACCGGATCGCACGGGTGGGGGAGGGCCCGTGACCCGGGCGCTGGCGCTGGCCGTCCTCGCCGCGGCGTGCGCCGCGGCCGGGATCGTGGAGCTTGCCGCGGCCGGCGTACGGACAGGGCGCGGCGCACCGCAGCGCCGGCGCGCCGGTGCGCGCCTGCCCGCTGCGCTGGCCGGCCTCGGTCGGCGGATGGGGGTGCCGGCCGCGCCGCGCGACCTCGCGCGCCGGCTCGACGCGGCGGGGGCGCCGGCGACCGTGGCCGTGGCGGAGGTGATGGCGCTGAAGTGCGGGGCGGCGGTGGCCGCCGGCGTGGCGGCGCTGCCGGCCGCCGCGCTGCTGCCCGGCCGTCTCGGCCCGGTGGCGATCCTCGCCGCGCCCGCCGGCGCGTTCCTCGCGCCCGACGCGTGGCTGGCGCGCAGCGCGCGGCGCCGGCGTGTCGCGATGGCGGCCGAGCTGCCCGAGGTCCTCGATCTCCTCCATGTCGCCGTCAGCGCCGGACTGCCCGCGCTGCGCGCGCTGGGGGAGGTCGGGCGCCGGCGCGGCGGTCCGCTGGCGGCCGAGCTGCGCACGGCGGCGGCGCGCGCGGCGCTCGGAGTCCCGCACGCGCAGGCGCTCGAGCGGCTGGAACGCCGCTGCCCGCTGGAGGGCGTCGCGGCGCTGGTCGCCGCCATCGGCCGCTGCGAGCGTCACGGCGCGCCGCTGGCGCCGGCGCTGCGCGCGCTGGCCGCCGACGCGCGCGCCCAGCGCGCGCAGCGCGTGCGTGAGCGCGCCGCGCGCGCGGCCCCGAAGATCCAGCTCGTGGTCGCGCTGCTGCTCGTTCCCGCGGTGATGCTGCTCGTGGGCGCGTGCCTGTCGGCGGCCGTGCTGGCTGGGTGACCCGGGGAGCCGACGAGACAGGTCTGTACCATCGCCCGCACGATGCCAGCGAGAGGACGTCCCAACGGCGGGCGCGACAGCGGCCGCGAACGAGTCCTCGAGACCGCCTACAAGCTCTTCAGCCAGCACGGCACGAGGGCGGTCGGCGTCGACCGCATCATCGCCGAGTCGGGCGTGGCGAAGATGACGCTCTACCGCAACTTCGCGTCGAAGGACGAGCTCATCCTGGCCTTCCTCGAGCGCCGTCAGCAGCGTTGGACCCACGAGTGGCTGCAGGCCACGGTCGAGAGCCGCGCCTCCACGCCCGCGCAGCGGCTGCTGGCGATCTTCGACGTCTTCGGCGAGTGGTTCGCGCGCGACGACTTCGAGGGCTGCTCGTTCATCAACGTGATGCTCGAGCTCGACGACGCCGGAAGCCCGGTGCGGCGCGAGAGCGTGCGCCAGCTGAGCGAGATCCGCGGCTTCCTCGGCGGCCTCGCCGAGGAGGCCGGGGTGGCCGACGTCGACGGCTTCGCGCGCCAGTGGCACATCCTCATGAAGGGCTGCATCGTGGCCGCCGCCGAGGGCGATCGGGAGGCCGGCGCGCGCGCCCGCGAGCTCGGGGCCCTCCTGCTCGCCCATCACGGGATCGAGACCCACTAGGCGGTCGAACGTCGGTCCTACCCCGTGCACACGGGGGAAGACCGACGTTCGACCCCGCCGCCGCGCCGGGGGTTGACGCGTCGGTTACCGTAGGCGATTGAGACAGGTCTGTCTCGTTGTTGTCCGGCCGCGGAGAGGTCCAGAGGACTCGGTGCCGCGGCGTTGATGCAGTGGGTCATTGGAGGAAGAGACGATGCCGATCCCGACCGAGCTCGTGGGTTCGCTGCCGAGGCCGATGAAGCTCCAGGAGGCCTACGAGGCATACGACGGGGGCAAGATCACCTGGGAGCAGCTGAAGGAGCAGCAGGACGCGGCCGCGCGCGACTCGATCGAGCGCCTCCAGGAAACCGGCGAGCCGGTCGTGACCGACGGCGAGCAGCGCGAGTCGAGCTTCGCGACCTACCCGATCACCGACACGCTCGCCGGCACCGGCCTGGCCGACAACCTCGCCGGCGACGGCCAGTTCTTCGCCATCTTCGACGACGGGCATCACCGCCAGCTGCCCCGGCTGACCGGTGGCCCGTTCCGCTACAAGACGTTCGCCTCGGAGTTCGTCGAGAAGAACAGGGCGATCGCGACGAAGCCCGTCAAGCAGGCGGTCATCGCCCCGTCGATGCTGATGCTCCTGTATCCGCTCGAGGGCGAGATCGAGGGCTATTCACGCGAGCAGTTCCTCGACGACCTGTGCGACGAGGTCGAGAGGGACATCCGCCAGTGCTTCGCCGCCGGAGCGGTCCGCGTCTCGATCGACTTCACCGAGGGCCGGCTGGCCAACAAGAACGACTCGCGCAATCCGTGGACCAACAAGGACATGCTCGACGAGTTCATCGCCCTCAACAACCGGGTCATCGACCGCTTCTCGCCCGAGGAGCGCAGGAACATCGGCATCCACACCTGCCCCGGCGGCGACTGCGACTCGGTGCACAGCAAGGAGGTGCCCTACGAGAAGCTGCTGAGCAAGATGTTCGACCTGAACGCCGGCTACTTCCTCATCCAGTGCTCCAGCGAGGAGGACAAAGAGGAGGTCTACCGCCTCTGCGGGCAGTACAGCCGCGACGACGCCAACGGCGTGGCACAGGTCTGCTTCATGGGCGTCATCAACCCGCTCTCACCCGAGGTGGAGACCCCCGAGCAGGTCGCCGACGACCTGGTCACGGCGGCGAAGTACATCCCCAAGGAGCGCCTGGGCGCCACGGACGACTGCGGCTTCTCGCCGTTCAGCCGCGATGTGAAGCCAAGCCACGGCTCGCCGGACTTCGCCCGCGACGTCGCGATGCAGAAGATCCGCGCGCGCCTGGAGGGCGCGAGGCTGGCCTCCGAGCGGCTCGGCGTCTAGCCGATCAGCGCAGCGTCACGACGATGCGCGAGCGCGTGACGCCCGAGCCCTCGTCCTTGGCGCCGGCGACGATCGCGCCGAACGTGTCGAGGTAGGGCTTGGCCTTCTGGAAGTCGGCGTCGTCGCCGGCGAAGGCGGCGATCAGCTGGCTCACCTGGGTGAAGTCGAGGTAGAACGCGGGCCGCAGGCCGTTGCCGAGCTTGCCCGCGGCGGCGGTGAACGCCGGGGCCGAGCCGAGCTGCTGGCCGGGCGAGATCGCCTTTGCCAGGACGTCCTTGCCGCCGACGGCGACCACGAAGCGGTCGCCGGCGAGGGCGACCTGGACGGCCGGCCCGCCGCTGCCCTGGGCCGTGAAGCCCTCGTCGATGCCGCTGCCGTGCAGGGTCGTGATCTTCGTGGCGCCGCTCTGCTGGCGCACGAAGCGCTCGAGGACCTCCATCGTGCGCTTGGTCTTGGCCGGGTCGGTCGTCTTGATGACGAGCGCGCCGCCGAGATCGGCCCTCGTCGTGCCGCCGACGAAGACGCCGGCGTCGCCCATCCAGCCGAGCACGTCCTTGCGCAGGTCGAGGCCGGTCTGCTTCTGGAACTGCCCGAGGACCGCGTTGACTCCGACGCCGGTGATCCCGCCGGCCCCGGCCACGGTCTGTACGACGCGGTCGAGGGTCTGGCCGAGGTCGGCGACGCCCAGGGCGAGCCACGAGCTGTCGGGGAGCGTGGCGACGATGTCGGCGCCGCTGCCGCCCGTCGATGCCGACTTGGGTGTCCCGAGGCTGACCGCGTCGATGCGCAGGGCGTCGGCCTGGGCCTGCAAGCCGGCGCCGATGGTCTTCGGAGCGGCGCTCGAGAAGGACTGCAGCAGGGCGCCGACCTGCGGGTCGCTGCTTGCCTGCTGTGCGACGGTGCGCAGCAGGCCCTGGACGTCGAGGTAGAGGAGCCCGATGCGGTCCTGGGCCACCTTGGAGCGCACGGCGGCCAGGCCATTGGCCTCGTTCAGAGTGTCGCCGCCCTTGGCGTCGATGACGGCCTTCAGCCCGCCCTCGGTGCCGATCACGACGCGATGCTCGACGAGCGCCGCCGCCGTCTTGTCGTTGCGATCGAAGCGGTAGTCGACGCCCTTGTAGGAGCGCTCGACGACGTCGTTCTTCATCTTGTCGAGCGTCGCCTGGGCCTTGTCGTCGTCCGTGGAGGAGATGACGGCCACGTAGTCGGCGTCCCGGCCGCTGTGCAGCGCGGTGACCGCGACGGCGACGCGATCGCCCAGCCACGGCTCGACGTCCTTGAAGGTGACGTCCTCGCCCTTGTCGGCGTCGTCGATCAGCTTGCCGATCTTCGCGCTCGGGTCGTCGGTGCGCAGGATCTTCTTCAGCGCGCCTTCGAGGTCGCTGCGGACCTTGCCCTCGGGGCGCACGACCGCCTCGACGTAGACGGGCGCGCCGGCCGGGATCAGCGCGGCGGGATCGTTGTCACCCCCGCTGCCGCTGGAGGAGCCGCAGCCGGCGGCGATGGCGCCGCACAGCGCGAGCACCAGGGTCATGACGAGCAGGCGCGTGGTCTTCATCGCCACGCATCGTAGGAGACGGGTCGAGCCTGAGCGCAGGTCGATGGACGGGTATTCCCACCGAACCCCACAGAAGGCACACGCCCCGGACGGAAGTCGCCCGGAGCAGCAAGAACGCGTGCAGGAGCGCGATCCGCACACCGTCTTGCATCGGCGCGACGTCCGGCGCCCCACGTCCTCCCACCGCTGAAACACCTGCTTCTGGAGGGTTTTGCCCGCGGCGGAGTGTCGCGGGGTGGACATCCGTGGGAGGAAATGTGCAAGTTGGCTTGCGTTGTGGGGGAAAGTGGGGTAGAACGCCGATACCGGACCGGGGTGGAGGGGCTCCTCCCACTCCTCCACCTCGGCCCGAACTCCTTTTCGCGACATGGCCCATCCACTCGCGCCACGCACATGGCCTTCCGCGGCACCTTCGACTACAGCCTCGACGCAAAGAACCGGCTCACGATCCCGGCCAAGTTCCGGGCTTCGCTGTCGGAGGGCGTCGTCCTGGCCAAGGGCATCGAGCGCTGCGTGCAGGTCTGGACCCCCAACGGCTTCGAGGCCTACACGGGCAGCGCGCTGCAGGGCGTCCACCCGCTCTCCGACCAGGCGCGCAAGCTCCAGCGCTTCTTCAGCGCCAACTCCTTCGACACCGACCTCGACGCCGCCGGGCGCGTGATGGTCCCCGCCGTCCTGCTCGAGCACGGCGCGCTGCGCAAGGAGGTCGTCGTCACCGGTGCCGGCGACTGCCTGGAGGTCTGGGACCGCGGCGCCTGGACGGACTACAACGCCGCGCTCTCCGTCGAGCTCCCCGACATCACCGCCGCCTTCGGCCATGCTGGTTGACATGTCCACCACGCACGTCCCGGTCCTGGCCGGCGAGCTCATCGACCTCCTCGACCCCCAGCCGGGCGAGCTCGCGGTCGACTGCACGTTCGGCGGCGGCGGCCACGCGCGCCTGGTGGCCGATCGCCTCGGCCCCGGCGGCGAGCTCATCGCCATCGATCGCGACCCCGCGGCCGAGGAGCGCTTCGCGGCGCTGGCCGCCGACGTGGCCTGCCGCACGCGCTTCATCCGCGCGCCGTTCGCGGACGCGCTCGAGCAGCTGCGCGACGAGGGCGTCCGCGCCGATCTCGTCTATCTCGACCTCGGGATGTCCTCCATGCAGGTCGACACGCGCGAGCGCGGCTTCTCCTACGCCTACGACGCGCCCCTGGACATGCGCATGGATCCCGACGACGAGCTCACCGCCGCCGACGTGGTCAACACCTGGGACGAGCGGCGCCTCGCGACGCTCCTGCGCGACTACGGCGAGGAGCGCTACGCACGGCCGATCGCCCGCGCGCTCGTACGCGCACGCGCCCATGCGCCGCTGGAGACGACCAACGAGCTCGTCGAGGTCGTGACCGCAGCGGTGCCTGTCCCGGCTCGGTTCGCCGCCGGCCATCCCGCCAAGCGGGTCTTCCAGGCCATCCGCATCGCCGTCAACGACGAGCTCGCCCAGCTCGACGCCGCGCTCCCCGCCGGCTGGGAGCTGCTGCGCGTCCATGGGCGATTTGCAGGGATTTCCTTCCACTCGCTGGAAGACCGCCGCGTGAAGCGCTTCCTGGTCGCCAGGGCGCGGGGCTGCATCTGCCCTCCGGACTTCCCGGTGTGCGCCTGCGGCCGCGTCCCAGAGGCGGAGCTGCTCACGCGCCGGGCCGTGGCACCGACGCCCGGCGAGGTCGCCGCCAACCCCCGCGCGCGGTCCGCCCGGCTGCGCGCAGCACGGAAGCTCGCTCTCCAGCGGCCGGAGGCCGCTGGTCCTTCTCAAGACGCGGGGCCGGATGCCCCGCGGAGGTGACCTAACAAGGATGACGCCGCCCGCCACCATTGCCGCCCGCCACCCGACACGCACCGCGCGCAGTAGTCCGACGCAGCGCCCGCCGCGTCGCATCTCCGGTCCCAGCCGGCCCAAGCGCGACCCGCGCGCGAGCGCCACGGCCGCGACCGCGGTGGCGCGCCCGCCGTTCGCGATGCGGCTCGGCGCGCGCGCGATGCGCGTCGGCGACGCGCGCCTGCTCGACCGCCTGGTGCGCGGGCGCGCGTGGATCGCGCTGATGGCGATCGCGCTCATCGGCATCGTCTTCATGCAGGTGTCGCTGCTCAAGCTCAACGCCGGCATCAGCCGCGCCGTGACGGCGGCGGACACCTTCGACCGCCAGAACTCGAGCCTGCGCGAGGACATCTCCAAGCTCGACTCCGGCGAGCGCATCCAGGCCGTCGCGGCGAAGCTCGGGATGGTCACGCCGGCCGCCGGCGACGTGCACTACCTCGACGGGCGCGGCGCCGACGGCGCGCGCGCCGCCGCCTCGATCAAGCCGCCGCACCCGGTGATCCCGACCGTCGCGCCCGCCACGTCGACCACGGCGCCGGCCACCGCCGCGCCGGTCAACACGACCGCCGCCCCGGCGACGACGGCCACGACCGCCGCCGTGCCGGCGACCACCGCTCCGCCGGCGACCACCAACGCCGCGCCGGCGACGACCAATGCCGCGCCGGCGAACACGAGTGCCCCACCAGCGAACAACACAGCGCCACCCGCGGCGGGCCCCCCCGCCGTCGCGGGAGGCGCAAGCGCCCCGCAGGGCCAGGGTTAGCCGGTGGCGCTGCTCGAGCGCCGCATCGGCCTCCTGTTCGCCGCGTTCCTCGTGCTCCTGCTGCTGGCGGCGGGCCGCGCGGTCTTCCTTGGCACCGTCAAGGGCTCGAGCCTGGCCAGCGCCGCGGCCAGCCAGCAGGTCAGCTCGCTGGAGCTGCCGGCGCGGCGCGGCACGATCGTCGATCGCCACGGCTTCGAGCTCGCGGTCTCAGAGCCCGCCGACGACGTCTCGGCCACCCCGTACCTGGTCAAGGACCCGATCAAGACCGCGGCCAAGCTCGCGCCGCTGCTCGGCGTCGACGCCGACACGATCGTGCGCAAGCTCGCGCGCCGCGACAGCGGCTTCGTCTACCTCGCGCGATCCGTGCCCGCCAGCCGGGGCACGGCCGTGCAGAGGCTGAAGCTTCCCGGCATCCAGCTCAACGCGGCGCACCGGCGCGTCTACCCGCGCCAGTACCTGGCCAGTCAGCTGCTGGGCTCGGTCGGCACTGACGGCGACGGGCTCAGCGGCATCGAGTACGCCGACGACAAGGTCCTTCAGGGCAGCGACGGCGAGCGGCGGCTGGTCAAGGACGCCCTCGGCGAGTCGCTGTCGATCCGCGACACCAAGCGCGCCAAGGCCGGCGCGCGCCTGGAGCTGACGATCGACGCCGCCATCCAGGACAAGGTCGAGCGCGTGCTCGCCGACGTCGGGGCGACCTATCGGCCCCACGGAGCCACGGCGATCGTCATGAACCCGAGCACCGGCGAGGTGCTCGCGCTGGCCAACTGGCCGCGCATCGACGCCAACGCGCCGGGCGCCGCGCCCAACTACGCGACGCAGAACCGCGCGGTGGGCTACACCTACGAGCCGGGCTCGACCTTCAAGTCGTTCACGGTGGCGGGTGCGCTGCAGGATGGCACCGTCACGCCCGACACCCCCTTCGACCTGCCGCCGCAGATCCAGGTCGCCGACCGCACGATCGGCGAGTCGCATCCTCGCGGGCCGGTGACGCTGACGACCTCGCAGATCCTCGCCCAGTCCTCCAACGTCGGCGCGATCAAGGTCGGCCTGGCGATGGGCAAGCAGCGCTTCGACTACTGGGTGCGCAGGTTCGGCTTCGGCAAGCGGACCGGCGTCGACCTCCCCGGCGAGGAGCGCGGCCTCGTCCTCCCCGTCGACAAGTACTCGGGCTCCTCGATGGGCAACCTGCCGATCGGCCAGGGCCTGGCGGTGACCCCGATGCAGATGGCGCAGGCCTACGCGGCCATCGCCAACGGCGGCGTCCTGCGCTCGCCGCGCGTCGTGCGCCGCGTGGACGGCAAGCTCGTGGCCCAGCCGAAGGGCACGCGCATCATCTCGCGCCGCACCGCCGCCCAGCTGCGCGAGATGCTCGAGGGCGCATTCGCGCCCGGCGGCACCGCCAGCGAGGTCTCGATCCCGGGCTACAAGCTGGCGGGCAAGACCGGTACGGCGAACAAGATCGACCCTGCCACGGGCGAGTACTCGAAGTTCCAATACATCGCCTCGTTCATGGGCTTCGCGCCCGCGCTGCACCCCAGGCTGCTCATCGGCGTGATGGTCGACGAGCCCCAGGGCGCGATCTACGGCGGCGTGGTGGCAGCGCCGGCCTTCGGCAAGATCGCCTCGTTCGCCCTGCCGTACATGCGCATCCCGCCTCAATAGGCTGAGGCTCGTGCTGCTGGCAGAGGTCATCGGCTCCGACGCGCCCGCGGTCGACGTCACCGCGCTCGCCTACGACAACCGCCTCGTGACGCCGGGAACGCTGTTCTTCTGCGTGCCGGGCTTCACGCGCGACGGCCACGACTTCGCCGACGACGCGATCGCGCGCGGGGCGGTGGCGCTCGTGGTGCAGCGGCCGCTTCACCGCGGCGTGCCCGAGATCCTCGTCGACGACGTGCGCGCCGCGATGGCGCCCGCCGCCGCCGCGCTGGCCGGAGACCCCACTGCGCGCCTGACCACGGTGGGGATCACCGGCACCAACGGCAAGACGACGACCGCCTTCCTCGTGCGCGCCCTCCTGGAGGCGGGCGGGCGCTCGACCGGCCTGCTCGGGACCGTGACCGCCATCGTGGGCGGCGAGCAGCACGCCGTCGCGCGCACCACGCCCGAGGCCATCGACCTGCAGCGCACGTTCGCCGACATGCTTGCGGCCGGGGACGAGGCGGTCGTCATGGAGGTCTCCAGCCACGCGCTCGCCCTGCACCGCGCCGACGCCATCCACTGGTCGGTGGCCGTGTTCACCAACCTCACCCAGGACCACCTCGACTTCCACGCCGACATGGAGGATTACTTCCTCACCAAGCGCCGCCTGTTCCAGGCGGGGCCTGAGCTCGCGGTGATCGACGTCGACGACCCCTACGGCGCGCGCCTGGCGGGCGAGTTCCCCGAGACGATCCGCATCGGCCTCGATGCCCCGGGCGCGCAGGTCCGCGCCCGCGTGCTGGGTGCCGACGCGAGCGGCTCGCGCTTCGCGGTCGGCGACCTCGAGCTGCAGACCGCGCTGCCGGGTCGCTTCAACGTCCGCAACGCGCTGGCGGCGGTCGTCGTCGCGCGCGAGCTCGGCGTCGACGACGCGACGATCGCCGACGCGCTGCCGCGCGCCGGGCGCGTGCCGGGGCGCTTCGAGCCCGTCGAGGAGGGCCAGCCCTTCGCGGTCATCGTCGACTACTCGCACACGCCCGACTCGCTGGAGAACGCGCTGCGCGCGGCCCGCGAGATCGCCGAGGGGCGCGTGATCGCGGTCTTCGGCGCCGGCGGCGATCGCGACCGGGCCAAGCGTCCGCTCATGGGCGCCGCGGCGGCGGGCGGCGCCGACGTGGCCATCGTCACCTCCGACAACCCGCGCAACGAGGACCCCGAGGCGATCATCGCGGCCGTGGCCGAGGGGGCCGGTGGACCCGGCGGCGTCGAGCGCGTGGTCGACCGCCGCGAGGCCATCGAGCGCGCCATCGCGCTGGCCCGGCCGGGCGACGTCGTCCTCGTGGCGGGCAAGGGCCACGAGCAGGGCCAGGAGTTCGAGGGCGGGCGCAAGGTGCCCTTCGACGACGTCACCGTCGCCCGCGAGGCGCTGCGTGCACGAGTGGTCGCCTGAGCAGGTCGCCCAGGCCGCCGGCGGGCGGCTGGTGGCGCCCGCGCCGCACGCCGAGGGACCGGCGCGCGCCGTCATCGACTCGCGCGCGGCCGGGCCCGGCGACCTCTTCGTCGGGCTCGTCGGCGAGCACGTCGACGGTGGGCGCTTCGCGGCGCAGGCGCTCGCCGGGGGCGCGTGGGGGGTGCTCGTCGCACCCGAGCACACCGACGCTGTGCGATGTGCGATGCGCGGGGCGGTTATCGCCGCGGAGGATCCCCTCGCCGCCCTCCAGCGCCTCGCCACCGCCTGGCGGCGCGCCCTGGGGTGCCCCGTGGTCGGGATCACCGGCTCGGTGGGCAAGACCTCGACCAAGGACATCCTCGCGGCGATGCTCGCCCAGCACCTGCGCACGGTGGCCAACCGCGAGAATCTCAACACCGAGATCGGGCTGCCCATGACGGTGCTCGAGGCGCCGGCCGACACCGAGGCGCTGGTGCTCGAGATGGGGATGCGCGGCCCGGGCCAGATCGGCGAGCTCACCGCGATCGCCGAGCCCGACGTGGGTCTCATCACCGCTGTCGCGCCCGTCCACCTCGAGCTCATGGGCTCCATCGAGGCGATCGCGGCGGCGAAGGCCGAGCTCGTGGCCGGCCTGCGCCCCGGCGGGACCGCGATCGTGCCGGCCGGCGAGCCGCTGCTCGAGGCCCATCGGCGCGATGACGTAACCACCGTGACCTTCGGCCCGGGCGGCGACGTGGACGAGCTGCCCGAGGGGCTGGAGGTGGTGGTCACGGGGGTGGGTGGGTGGGGACGGATTAGTGCGCACATGCGCCGCAACGCGCTCGCCGCGCTGGCGGCGGCGCGGGCGCTGGGCGTCGAGCCCGACGGTCTGTTGGACGTCGCGCTCTCGAGCCTGCGCGGCCAGCGGATCGAGCTGCCCGGCGACATCGTCGTCGTCAATGACTGCTACAACGCCAACCCGATGTCGATGCGCGCCGCACTCGACGACCTTGCCGCGTCCGCGTCCGGACGACGCGTCGCCGTGCTCGGCGACATGCTCGAGCTCGGGCCCGACGAGGCGCGTTTCCATGCGGAGATCGGCGCCCATGCCCGCGCGGCGGGCGTCGACGTAGTCGTGGCCGTGGGCCCGCGCGCCGCGCACTTCGCTGACGGCTACGGCGACGTGATCGCGCTGCCCGACGCGCAGGCGGCCGCTGCGGCCGTCCCACCGCTGCTCCAGCCCGGCGACACTGTGCTGCTCAAGGCGTCGCGCGGCGTCGGGCTCGAGGTCGTCGCCCGGGCGCTGGAAGGCGCCTGATGGGCGAGGTCCTCATCGCGGGCACCGCGGCGCTGCTCATCTGCATCTTCCTCTCGCCGCGCTTCATCGCCGCACTGCGCAACCGCGAGTTCGGCCAGTTCATCCGCGAGGAGGGGCCCGAGGGCCACCACGAGAAGGCCGGCACGCCGACCATGGGCGGGATCATCATCTTCCTGGCCATCTCGGCGCCGTTCCTGATCCTCAGCGACTACGACTGGCGCTCGGTCGGGGTCTACGGCGCGGCGGTGGCGTGCGCGCTGCTGGGCTTCGCCGACGACTACACGAAGATCGTCAGGCGCCGCTCGCTCGGGCTGCGCGCGCGCACGAAGCTGCTCGTGACGATCGGGATCTCGCTCGGCCTGTGGTGGCTGGCGACCGAGAAGGCGGGAATCAGCGACACCCTGCGCCTGCGCTCGGTCGACGCGACCATCGACCTGGGCGTGTTCTACCCGCTGCTCATCTACCTGGTCGTGGCGGGGACGACCAGCGCGGTCAACCTCACCGACGGCCTCGACGGCCTCGCCGGTGGCTGCGCGGCGATCGTCCTGCTCGCCTACATCGGCATCACCTTCATCACCGGCGGCCAGCGCGACCTCGCGCTGCTGTGCGGCTGCCTGGTCGGTGCGTGCGTCGGCTTCCTGTGGTTCAACGCGTTCCCGGCCACGATCTTCATGGGCGACACGGGGTCGCTGGGGCTGGGAGGCGCGATCGCGGGCCTGGCCGTCATGACCAAGACCGAGGAGCTGCTGATCGTGCTCGGCGGCATCTTCGTCGTCGAGGCGCTCAGCGTCCTCATCCAGGTCTTCTCGTTTCAGACCTTCCGCAAGCGCGTCTTCCTCATGGCCCCCGTCCATCACCACTTCGAGATCCTGGGGTGGTCGGAGACGAAGATCATCCTGCGCTTCTGGATCGTGGCCGCGGTGTGTGCGGCGATCGGCTTCACCGTGTATCAGCAGTCGGTCACGTAGGGACCCGCTTCATGCTACGTTCGTGTACATGAGCGACACGGTGGGCGTGGCCGAGCTGCGACAGAACCTGAGCAAGTACCTGCGTCGCGTCGCGCGCGGCGAGCGCCTGGTCGTCACCGACCGTAACCGCCCGGTCGCCGAGTTGGGGCCCGTCAACCGCGGCGGCACGCTCGACCGCCTGATCGCCGAGGGCAAGGTCGCGCCGCCGTCGCGCCCGGCGCGAGACCTTCGTCCGATCAAGCTGCCCGGCGAGGGAATGACGCTCTCCGAGGCGCTCGAAGAGATCCGTGGCGAACGCTGACCTCGCGCCGCTGTACCTCGACACGTCCGCGATCGTCAGGCTGATCGCCGCGGAGGCGGAGAGCGCGGAGCTCGTGGAGGCGGTCACCGGCGGCCGCCTGGTCAGCAGCGAGATCGCGATCGCCGAGGTGCCGCGAGCGCTGCGCCGCATCAAGGCCGAGCGCCCGGCCGCCGAGCTCGTGGACCTCATCGCCCGCGCCGACGCCGTCCTCGCCGTCCTCGCGCTGGTCGCGGTGGGCCGCGACGTCTTGACCCTGGCCGGCGCCTTCACGCTGCCGACGCTCCGCGCGCTCGATGCCATCCACGTGGCCACCGCGCTCCTGCTCGACGACCTCGGCCTCTTCATCTCCTACGACGCGCGCCAGCTGCGCGCCGCGGCCGAGGCTGGCCTGACGATCGCCAGCCCGGGCAGGACATGAGGCCGCCGCTGCCGCCCGGCCCGTGGCTCGTGGTCGGGCTCGCGCGCTCGGGGGTCGCCGCGCTCGAGGCGCTGGGCGCGCGCGGCGAGCAGGCGCGTGGGGTGGACCGCCGCGAGGGCAACGACACGCCGGCCGCGCTCGAGCACGTGCACGCGGTGGTCAAGTCGCCGGGCGTGCCCGCCGAGGCCCCGGTGATCGCGACCGCACGCGAGCGCGGGCTCCCG
>Ga0307278_10001049_pt1 | contig 13736 bp, 17 predicted proteins | sample ER_DNA_117_FD_194482 | JGI IMG/M metagenome (GOLD analysis project Ga0307278, IMG submission 194482) | Bulk soil microbial communities from the East River watershed near Crested Butte, Colorado, United States - ER_DNA_117 | ecosystem: Environmental > Terrestrial > Soil > Floodplain | place... | reverse complement strand
CAACCGGTCGCCTTCGCACAGATGTCCTTGTAGATGCTAGGCGGCCTCCCTGAAGTTCGGCACGTAACCCTCGGGCAGCCAGGGTGAGCTGTGCGGCGCGGCGGTCGCCAGCATCTGCGCGGTGGTGCGCTGGCGGAAGAAGGCATGCACTTGGCGGACGCGGCCCTGGATGGTCAAGGTCGGATTGTTGGCCAGCCACGCCTTGAGCGCGCCCCACACCCGCTCGACCGGGTTGTCGTGGGGGCTGTAGCGCGCCCCGTGCAGCACCCGCACCCGCGGGTGGGCGGCCAGCCACCGCTGGACGAGCTTGGAGTGGTGAATGATGACGTTGTCGCAGACCACCGCCACCAGCGGCGCCGCCGGGTAGGCGGCCAGCAGCTGCTCGCAGAACGCGGTGAAGCTGACGCTGACCGCCTTGCGGGTGACCTGGTAGAGGAAGCGGCCGCTGGCAACATCGACCGCACCAAAGATGGTCCGCCGGCGGTTCTTGCCGGGGGTCATGACCTCCTGTCGCTTGCCTGGGGGGATCCAGGTGGCCCGCACCCAGGGCAACAGGTTGATGTGGGTCTCGTCCTCGGCCAGCACCACCGCACCGTCGGGTAGGTCCCTGATCTGCTGCTGCAGGTCGGCGAGGATCTGGTCGCGGTCGGGGTCGCCCTTGGCGACTAGGCGGGGCCGGCGCCAGGCTGCGACCTCACCGACGCGGCGGTGCAGGGTCCGCAAGCTCATGGTGGGGCGGCCCAGCCGCCGCCACAGCCGTGGGATGGTCCAGGCCTTGGGCTGCTGGAGCAGCCGCAGGATCCGCTGGGCGAGCTTGGGGCTGCCCAGCCGTGGTCGGCCGCTGCGGGGCCGGTCGGCCAGTGCGGTAGTGCCGTGCTTCAGGTCGCAGTGGATCCAGCGGCGCACGGTGGAGGGGTCGTAGCCGAGCAGGCCGGCGATCTGGGCTGCTGAGCAGCCTTGCTGGGAGAGCAGGATCATCACCAGGCGGCAGGCGGTGCGGTGGGGGCCGTGCAGCAGGCGCAGCAGATCGCAGGGGCAGCCGGCTGGGCAGGAGGGGTTGGCGTACACGCTGGGGGGACGCATACTGGCGGCGGCCTCGTCGGGTCGGCTGTGCTGTGGAAGGCTTCAGCGACCCGCGAGGCTACTTCATCAGCAGTCACCTGCACCCACGGTTACGTGCAGAACTTCTGGTCACCCGCTTAGTTGTGGCAGCAGCCGGGCGGGCAGTCGTCGCAGGGACTGTCGGGGCCGCAGGGGCAGTCCAGCAGGGCCATGGTGGTCACCTCTCTTCCGATGACTGGCACGGGTCGGGACAGTCCGGGGCGCACCACCAGGCGGCCGCGCCAGCGGTCATGTCCGGGCAGGTCGGGTCGGGCTGGCGTTCCAGCAGCCGAGTGAGGTCGGCCTCCAGGTCGTGTAGGCGTTGCTGCTCGGCGTGGACCTCGGCCAGCCGGTCGCGCAGCAGCGTCTCGGTGTGTCCACAGGGACATTGGCCCTGGTCGGCGACCTGGAGCAGCTCGCCGATCTCCCGCAGGCGCAGGCCGGCTCGCTGGGCCCCCTTGATCAGGCGTAGCCGGTCGATGGCGGTTGGGTCATAGAGCCGGTAGCCGGCCGCCGACCGGGCGGGCTCGGGGAGGAGGCCGACGCGTTCGTAGTAGCGGACGGTGTCGGCGCTGAGGCCGGCCTGGCCGGCAAGGACAGAAACGGTGAGGGCCATGTCCCGAGCATAGACCTTGGAGTGCGCTCAAAGGTCAAGCGGGCACTCTGCGACAACAGGCATCGGCGTGCCAGCTGAGCACGGCCGGCTCAGAGCACGGTCAAAGCCACTCGACCGCCAGGCGTAGCGGCCGCTGGGACAAGAGGTGGTGGATCAACCTGACAGCTGGTCCGAGGTCGTCACGCCTTCTTCTTGGGCAGCTCCATTTCGAGCTGGCGCCCCCGCTCGACCGCCGGGCCCTCACCCAACTCGTCCAGCTCGAACAGCTGGCGGATCTCGATCTCCCCTTCGGCCTCGGGCTCACCGCCGGCCTCAAACGGGAGCCGCTTGGCCCAGTCGATGGCCTCCTCCATTGACTTCACCTGGAGGATCCAGTAGCCGGCGACGATCTCCTTGGCCTCGCCGAAGGGGCCGTCGATCACGGTGCGCTTGCCGGCGGAGAACTTGACCCGAACGCCCTCGGCGCTCCAATGGAGCGCGGCGAGGTCCAGGAGCACGGCGGCCTTCGACAGCTCGTCGTTGTACTTGCCCATCTGGGCCAGGAACTCCTCGCTCGGCAGGTGGCCGGGTTCCCGGTCTCCCTTGATCATCATCATCACCCGCATGTGGTGCCTCCTACCTGTCCGGGCCGGGCTTCGGACGGTCTCGATCCAGTGTGAACCCTGACCCGACGAGTGCGTCGGCCGGGATCAAGGTGAGACAAGTCTGCCAATGCCAGAGAGGCGGGCGCGGGCTGCTGGCCTTGAGGTCGTTGGCCGCTCGGTGCAAGCCGTCGCACAGCTGCGCCGAGTTCGGCGCTCTTGCAGGGGACGGGTGCATCGGCGTGATCGTGTCATCGTCGGTTGTGTCGGCTGGCGGCCGGGAGGCGCGGGTCAGGCCGAGTGCTCGCGTTCTGGTTGCTGGGCGTTGAGTCCGGCGAGGAAGGTGCGGATCCCGAACTGGAACTGGTCGTCGGTGGAGATGCGGGCCAGCAGTGGGGCGAGCTGGACGTGGTGGGGGAACTCCCCGGGGGGCAGGGCGGCGAAGAAGGCCCACATGCGGCGCACGAACTCGTCGCTGGTCTGGGGGTCGGTGCCGGCGCGGGGGATCTCCAGGGCGACGAACCCCAGGATGTAGGTCACCAGGGCATAGACGATGCCGACCACGGCCTGGTCGGAGAACCCAGCGGGCCGCAGGACGTTGTAGATGACTTCGCCCAGGCGCAGGCTGTGCGGCCCAAGGCCGGGTTGCTGCAGGGCGTAGGGGACGACGGCCGGGTGGGCGAGCAGGTGGTCGCGGACGGCCTGGCTGAGGGTGGCCAGCTGCTGGGTCCAGTCGCCGGATGGGTCGGGGTCCAGGTCTAGGCCGGCATACACCTGGTCGATGAGCCCGTCGATCAGGTCGGCCTTGCCGCGGACGCGGTAGTAGAGGGCGTTGGGGGCGACCCCGAGGCGGTCGGCCAGGCGGCGCATGGACAGGGCCCCGGGGCCGTGCTCCTCCAGCAGCGCGAGGGCTTCCTTGATGATCTCCTCGCGGGTCAGCGAGCCCCGCGGCCGCGTCCTGGTCGTGCTGGTGGCCAGTGCCATGCGCCCTCCGATCCGCCTGCTTGTACAGTGTGCCGTCAATCTAGTGTACACTGTCCATAACATCGTACAGAGAGAGGATGGTCCTGATGCAGGACCAACACCGCTTCAACACCAAGGCCTGGCTGCTGTGGACCGCCGGCTTCGTCGCCTTCATCATCGGCGGCGCCCTGGCCACGGGTGTGGTCGGCCGGATCAACGACGTCGGCTCGGCGCTGCTCGGCGGCATAATCGCCGGCGCGGTCATCGGCACCGGCCAGTGGCTGGTCGCCCGCCGCCTGCTCGGCAACCCACAGACCTGGATCCCCGCCACCGCCCTGGCCATGGGCATCGGCCTTGCCGTTGGCGCCTGGGTGGTCGGCTACGGCACCAGCCTCGGCGAGCTAGCCCTGATGGGCGCCATCACCGGCATCCCGCTCGGCGCCGCCCAGGCCTACCTGCTCCGCGACCGCCTCGCCAACGCCTGGGTCTGGGCAGCGGCCATGCCGCTGCTATGGGCCCTGGGCTGGACGGTCACGACTGCCGGCGGCATCGACGTCGACCGCCAGTTCGCGGTCTTCGGAGCCTACGGCGCGATCACCTTCATGGCCCTGTCGGGAGTGCTGCTGGACCGGCTCCGCGCCGCCACCAGCCCACCCACACCGGCCCTGCCCGTCGCCCCGACCAAGGCGATGGCCCACTAGCCCACCCACAACACCTAGGTCTGTTGGCACCGGCAGAACCCGACGTCGCCGCGATGCGCGCGAGCCTGGTCCGCCGGTGCCAGCCGGTCACCGACAGGAAGCCACAATGCCATGACTGCAAACCAAGTCGCCTGGCCCATGGGCATGTCCGACCAAGACCCTTCTCTAGGTGCTCGGCCGTTGGCCTTCAACCCTCAAGGATTCCTGGTCGCCATCCTCCAAGATGCTGGCCACGCTGAGCTTGCCAAGGCGGCGTTGCGGGACGAGGGGTTCGCCGATGGCGACCTGCGGGTCTATACCAGCCAGCAGATCCTGGAGGATCACGAGCGGTTCCTGGCCCAGCGGACCCTGGCCCGGCGGGTCGTCGGTGCCGTCACCGACGACCCAGCCACCATCGAGCTCTATTTCGGCTACGCCCGTGACGGCCGCGCGGCGCTGTGGGTCCACGTCCCCGACAAGGCCGACGCCGATCGCGCCGTCCGCTGCCTGGCCGACCATCAGGTCCTCCACTTCCGGCTACTACGGCCACAGCAGCCAGGACGACCTCCACATGCGTTGAGGAGCCGGGCAGCAGCCACCCCGCCGCACGCCAATCCCCAACGACGGTGTGCGGCGGGGACCGTTCGGGTCGTCGTCGACCACCACCTGGAACGCTGCGCCCTGCCGATCGGAGGCCTGGACCGGGCATGGGCCGGCCCGAGCCTGCTGGTCGCGCGGCAGCTCCCCCCGATCCAGCCGGCCGCTGGTCGAGGTAGGCTCCCAAGCCCCGGCACATGAGAGGACCCCTTCTTGACCACCCAGGTGCTGACTGGCCTGCTGCTGCTGGTGCTGCCGGTCGCCTACAACGGCCTCTACACCCTGCTCGCCCGCGGCTTCGACTACCCCGACATCCTCCGCCAGCCAACCGGCCAGGTCCTGGAGCGGTTTGCCGCCGGCGGCAGCCGCCTGGTCCTGACCTGGTGGGGGTTCGCCATGAGCGCGATCCTGCTCGCCCCGGCCGTGGTCCTGGTGTCGGCCACCCTGGCCGACGCCGACCCGGCCGTGCTGGCCCTGGCCACCGCCATCGGGCTGCTGGCTGCCCTGGTCCAGTTCCTGGGCCTTGTCCGCTGGCCCTTCGCCGTCCCGCATCTGGCCCGCCTGGCCGGTGACCCGGCGACCACCCCGGCCACCCGGGACGCCGTCGAGGTCGTCTTCCAGACGCTGCACCGCTACCTGGGGGTGGCGGTCGGTGAGCACCTGGGGTATCTGTTCACCGGGCTGTGGACCGCCCTGGCCGGCGTTGCCCTCATCCAGTCCGACGTGTTGCACCCGCTGTTCGGGGTCGTTGGGCTGGTGCTGGCGCCGCTGTTTGTGCTCGGGTCGCTGGAGTTCGTCGGCCCCTTCGAGGTGCGCGGCTGGAAGCTGGCCGGCAGCCTGGTCCCATTCGCCTATATCGGCTGGTCGGTGTGGCTGCTGGCCCTCGGCATCGGCCTGCTCATCACCGCCTGACGTCAGCACGGCGCCCACACCGTAGCTCGTGATCCAGCGGTCGTGGGACGCCGGCGCGCCTCAAGCGCGGGACCGCACTGCGAGAACGACGTTGGGGCTCACCCATGCGCGGGGTGAGGTTCGCTCCGGGAAGATCCTGACGCTGCCAGTGGCTGACGGCGGGAGGGGTCAGGCGGCTGTCGGGGCGGGACGGCTGGTTGTCCGGGCCCGCCAGATGGCCACCAGCAGCGCGCCGAGGCCGAACACCACCGCGGCGAACCAGACCAGGCCACCAAGGATGGGGATCAGGGCCAGGACCCGCAGGATGCCCCAGCCGACCAGGAAGGCAAGGACCCACGCGGTTGGCTCACGGAGGATCCGCCGGCCAACGATCCAGGCGGTGGCACCGTACCCGAGCGCATAGATCAGCCCCAGGGCCGCCAGCACGCCAAGGCCGAGCGGGATCCCGACCAGCGTCACTAGGGCGATGATGGCCAGGATGGGCAGGCCGAAGAACGCCAGCAGCCCCCAGCCGATCGCCGGGCCGATGCTGGTCCGGCCGGCGTCCAGGATCCAGGCGGCGCCCCGCCCGACCAGCCACACCAGCACCAGCCCGACGACCAGGGTGGATACCGAGACGGCCAGCCACCAGGCCAGCTTGCCGGCCCAGCCGAACCCCTCCCAGTTGGTGTTGGTCTGCAGGCGCTTGCTGGTGCCGCCGATGGTCGCCCCTGAGGCCACCACCGGGGCACTCTGGGAGACGACGTCGCCGGTGACGTTGGCGCCGCTACGCAACTCCACCCGGCCGTTGAACACGACCACGTCGCCGTTGACCCGCCCCGAGATGGTGACCGGGGCGTCAAAGGCGGTCAGCGACCCGTTGACGGTGCCGTCCACGGTCGCCGAGCCGTGTCCGACGACCAGGTCGCCAACCTGCTGGCCCTCGGGGACGTCGGCGCGGCCGGAGAGGACCACGAACGCCTCTGTGGTCTGGGTGGCCTGGGCCCATGCAGGCGCCGCCAGCCCGAGCATGAGGACAAGGAAGAGCCCGACAATCATCGACCGGCGCACGCCGATCACCTCCAACCGGTGAGCCCGTCTCCTCGGGCAGGGTGGTCAACTCGACATAAACCGGCACGATAGGCCCTCTGGGGCGTCAGTGCACTCTTAGTGCCGAGGATCCCAGGCGGCGCTGCGGGGTGAGCCGGATCACCGGCACGTGATCGGATGACGGATCACCGTCTGGCAATCACCGTCGAAGCTTGGCCGTTCCCTTCACAGATCGCCCCTGCCTTGTGAGGTCGGCTTGGCGCTCATGGTCTGCGGAGGGCTTGGTAGAGGGGCAGGGGTTCGGCCACGCCCTTGAGGTCGACCACCCCACGGGGTGCGAAGTGCAGGTCATGGTGGTCGGACCGTCGGGCGGTCTCCTCGCTCACGATGACTTGTCCGGCCTGTGCGTAGGCGGCGATCCTGGCGGCCAGGTTCACGGTTTTCCCGTAGACGTCTCCGTCCTGGGAGATGACCGGACCGGTATGGATGCCCACGTGGGCAGGGGGCAGGTCGGCTGCGGGGGCACGCTCGATCATGTCGAGTCCGGCCAGCACGGCCGTGTGGGGCTCGCGGAAGTGGAACATCCCACCGTCCCCCAACCACCGGACGGGCCGGCCCCCTCGGCTGCGGGAGATGTCGTTCACCAGCGACGCCAGCCTCCCGGCGACGTGCACCGCCACCTCGTCGCCTTGTTCCTCGGTCAGCTGGGTGAAGCCGGTCAGGTCGACAAAGCAGATCGCCGGCGGCAGCGGCACCCGCTGCTCCAGCCCTGAGCCCTCCAGCGCCTCCTCCACGTGGTTGATGGCGTGCTCGGTCCAGATGTGCTCGCGATGCCGCCGGTAGGTCATCAGCAGGGCTCGCTCCAGCAACGTGAGGATCTGCTGGCCGAGCCGGCTGCCGCGCTCGATCAGCTGGCGCTCGTCGAGGCCGGTGGCGCGGAGGCGCCGCTCGATGTTGGTCTCGTAGTAGTCCGCCTCTGCCTTGGCGATCCGCCGCACGCCGTCCGCGTACACGGCCAGGAGCCGCAGCGTCGCGTCGTCGCCGCCTCCGGCACCTCGGAACAGCTCCGCGATGTCCAGCATGGTGGCGTCGTCCTCGCCGGCCCGGTCGCCTGGCTCCGGGGGGGCGAAGCCGAGCGCCTGGTGCAGCGCCTGCAGGAACGCCACGGGCACCCCGCGGTCGGCGGCGAGCTGCTGGTAGGAGCGGTCCAGGCGCTCGGGCGTCTCCATCCACGGCGTGTCCAGGAACGCGAGCGAGAGGGCTCCCCGGTCGACCAGCGCCAGGATCGTCTCGACCGAGAGCCCCGCCGCCGCCCACGAATGCAGCAGCCGGGCGCGCCGAACCTCCGCGCCTCCCAGTCCCGCTTCCTCACCCGGCAGGGCGCCAAGCTCGATCAACCGCTGCACGAAGCCCTCGGGGACGTTCGCGCGCTCGGCGACCTCTCCGATCCGGTACGGCACCAGGACGCAGCCTCCTCCCATCCGCACTTCATTGTCGCCCAACCCGGATGCCGCAACCTCACGCCGGGCTGCCGCTCAATGGAGCAGCCGCGGTTGGCCCAGTGATGGCAACGGGCGCTGTTGCCCCTCTCAGGAGGCCGGCATCCCGATCGGAGCCGTCCTGGCTGGCGTGGTCGGTCGACTCAGTTGGCGAGGAAGAACGCGGTCAGGATCGGCGCGACCATCTCCGGGGGAGCGCCGTGCCCCTGGCCCGGAAACGTGGTGCTGGTGGCATTGGGGAGGATGCCGGCCAGCGCCTTGGTCCCCTCGCGCATGAACGAGGGACTCACCTCGCCGTCCAGGACCAGCGTCGGCATGGTGACCTTGGACCATCGCTGGGTCGGCAGGGGCCGGCCGGTCATGTACGGGACGGTGATGGCCGCGTCGTAGGGCGTGGTGTGCGCGACCGCCTCCAGCGCCGGCCACCACGGCTCGGTGCGCGCCTGCGCGATCGCCTCCTCGCTCATCCCCACGGTGGAGCGCATCCACAGCGCCAGCGCGTCACCGGGGCCGGTCGGCCGCCACCAGACCGGCGAGTTGGTCGGCGAAGTCGGCGGGCATCGGCTCGCCGTCGACGATGAACGGCGGCTCATAGACTGCCAGCTTGGTGACACCCACGTCGCGGGCGGCGGCGTCCAAAGCCAGGACGGCCCCGGAGGAGTGCCCGAAGACATTAGGCGCCGCCTCCAGCGGCGCCGATCACCGCGACAAGGTCTTCGACCTCCCGGTCGGCCGCGTACGGCGGCGTGTCGCCGCTGTCGCCGCGTCCCCGCCGGTCATAGGCGTACACGGTGAAGTGCGGGGCCAACAACTCGGCCAGCGGCCCGAACGCGGCCCGCGTGGCCAGCGCGGGGGCCACCAAGACGAGCGCCGGGCCGCTGCCGGTGCGGTCGGCGGCGATGGCGGTGCCGTCCGCAGAGGTGGTTTTGATCATTGCAGTCCTCCTGGTCGGTCACGTAGGCCAGAGGAGGCGGTTGCGGGAGCGAGCCCGATCGGACAGGCGCCGCCCAGGCTAGTCTTCCAGCGCCCTAGCAGGTATGACACCAAACGGCTGGCCGAATACCGGGCCCAGGTCAACAAGATGACGGCTGGAGGCGGGCCTGGGCCAAGGGCGACGTCATCCACCGGGTGTGAAGGGGAGGCGAGTGTCAGCGCTGGAAGCTGCTGGAGCCGCCAGGCTTGGTAGGCTGTTCCACTTGCCGCTGGGTCGCTGCGAGGGCCGCCTCCAGGTGGGTTCGGATCTCGGGCATGACCTGCTCGGTGCTGCCGACCCGAGACTCCCAGCCGCATGCACAGCCAGCGCGACGTTGGCCGCGCTCGGCTCGACCCGCGAGCCTGACGGTGACTTTGTGCCCGGCGACCTGTTCGTTCACGGAGATGATCACGGTGCACCTCCGATCGGCGGGTAATGGCCGAACCTACCCCCTACGGAGCCGGTCACCAAATTTCCCGCTCCGATCCTGGCATGCGCTCGGCCGCGGTCGCCTTGGTCAGGCCAAGACACGTGCCAAAGCCGATTGCAGCGCTCGACGGTGTGCGCCGGGGCTACAGTAGGTTGAGCCGCAAGCACGCACCCGGAGGTTGCTGATGGACCTACGCGTGAAGGCATGGCAGCTACCGCCACGGTTGATCACCGGCGCCTACTTCCTCAACGCCGGGCTGTCCAAGCGCGGCGCCGACGACGCCACCGCAGGCCAGCTCCATGGCTTCGCCTCCGGAACCTATCCGTTGCTTGGCAAGCTGGATGCCAAGCGGTTCACCAGCCTGCTATCCACGGCCGAGATCGCCATCGGCACGGCCCTGGTGGTGCCGATGGTGCCGGCCTGGCTGGCCGGCGCGGGGCTGACCGCCTTCGCCCTGGGCACCCTCGGCTTGTACCTACGGACCCCCGGCATGCGACAGGAGGGCTCGCTTCGTCCCACCCAGCAGGGCATCCCCCTGGCCAAGGACGCCTGGATGGTGGGCATCGGCCTCGCCTTGATGATCGACGACGTCGCGGGACGCGCCAGCCGGTCCTGATCGGCTGCCGAGCTCATTGAGGATGTCGCCGTGATCAGTCCAGCTTCTCCTGTTGCTGACCAACCACGGGCAGTAGCAAGCCGGTCGGCATCTGATGGCGCTGGAGGCGGCGCCGGCCGAAGGCCCGCCAAGAACGCGGACAGGCCGAGGAATCAATCGCGCGGGTGCAACACCGTCGTCACACATCTGCCAGGCGAGGCCAAGTCCCCTTCGCCGTGGCCGCGCCCGGAGCTCGACGCCGTCAGCCACCCCCCACAGCAGCTCCACCGCCTCCCGGTCGGCCACCGCCGCCGCATGTTCGCTCAGCCGCCGTGGACGATGCCTAGTCCACACCACGGTTGGCACCAGCATCAGGCTCGGCAGCGGCCAGCAACCGTCGGCACGACGCTGAAGCCCCGCCAAGATGTGGGAACACTGCGACCGCAGGCCCGGCTGCATCCCGACTCCTCCGATCCGTCCCCCATCGATGCCGACGTTGATTCCTGCGGAATCAGCCCATGCGGCTCGGTCCGCGCTCCCAGCGCACCAAGCAGGGGTTATGGTCGCCAGCCAGGACTGGCCAATGCCATCTACCTGCCATCGGTTCAGCGCGTGTCCGGGCTCTCCAGCTGGCCACCTGGGGTAGGCGTCCAAACGCTCCGGGCGAAAGCGCGGGCGGCCTAGACCTCGCCGTCGTGCGCTTCCGTCCGGGTGCGGAGAGAAGCTCGGCATGAGTGGCTGGCCGCGGGCGATGCTGCTGGCGGCCATGCTGATGGTGGGCAGCTGGGCGCTGTTGGTCCTCCTCGCCCGCCGCCTGCCGCCTGGACTGCTCCGCGACCTTGGCCGGCATCGTGCCCGAACTGTGTGACGACCATCCGGCGGCTGCGCCGCGACACAGGGTGCCGCGTCGGGCCAAAGTCGTGGATGGCGTACGGATCGGCGGCACGTCCTCCAGGACAGCCCCGAACGTGGTGGAGTCGTCGACGTTGGTGGCGGTAATCGCCGCGGTCAGGGCAGCCCGCTGCGAAGCCCAGCCGATCCACGAGCGGCCTGCCGAGCACCGCCACCAGGGCCGACCCGATCCCATCGCCGCACCGGTCAGGCCGGTCCTGACCGGCTGACAGTGGTCATCAGGACGAACCAGGCACCGCCGGGGTGGGTGATGTTGTTCCCCAGTGACGAGATGACCTCGGCGCCAAACAGGGAGAAGATCGGCACGCGACCGGCAACGGCGCGCCCGTGCTCGCCGCCGCTGGGCTCCTCGTGGATGGCCATCCCCGCCAACTCCTCGGGTCGACCTCAACCACAGCGGTCTCTGTCCCCTGGGTGACCTGTTTCTGACTTCGCGACAGAGATCCCGGATCGGTCAGCCAACATCGCCGGGCTCCTCGGACAGGTCGTGCTCGGGGTGGGCGGTCGGGTCGGGGAGGTGATTGGCGCGATGGTAGGCGATGCGCCGCAGCCGGGCCTGCTCGAGTCCGGCTTGGCGGGCCTTGCGGATCTGCTCGCCGCGGCCTTCGTGCTCGTCGTTGGGGGTGACATAGCCGATGCCGGCGTGCAGGCGCACCGAGTTGTAGCGCTCGCGCACGCTGGCGAGCTCGGCGCGGAGGGTCGCCGGGTCGCGGATCTTGGTCAGGTGTGGCCACTCGGCCTTGACGTGGCCGAAGAACGACTCGATCCAGGCCTGGTCGGTCGGCGTGCCGGGCCGGCCGAAGTGCTGGTGGATGGCGCACAACGCCATGAACTCCCGCGTGGATCCCGAGGTCATCTGCGGGCCGTTGTCGCTCATCGCCAGCAGCACCGGCCGTGCGGGGTCGTCGCAGGTGAGGTCGACGGTGCCGTCCAGGCGGGCGGCGACCTGGTCCATAAGCCCCTCTGCCTCCAGCGCCTGGCAGAAGGCGGCCTGGACCTGGACGCTGGTCTCCTCGACCGAGACGACCTCGCAGAGCCACTTGCGCGAGACCAGGTCTTCGATCGCGCAGACCGCCACCCCGGCGCGGGTGAAGTGGGTCGTGTCGAAGATCCACAGCATCCCCGGCTTGTACTCGACCCAGTCGGGGAACGGCTGGCGGACGCTGCGCGCCGGCCGTGGCAGCGGCTGCAGCCGCAGGCCCTCGGCGTCCAGGACCCGGCGCACGCTGGACGGCGACACCCACACCCGCTGCAGGTAGGAGCCACGATGGGCGAGCTTGCGATGGGAGCGGTCTGTCTCGCCCCACTGGTGGAACAGGGCGAGGATCTCGGCGACCTCCTCCTCCAGCAGCCCATGGACCGCGCCGCCGCCCGGCCGCAGGTCCTCCAACTGGTCGGCGGCACGACGGTCCAGCCACCGCCACGCGCGCCGTTGGCGCAGCTCCAGCGAGGCGCACGCCGCCCGCACCGTCCAGCCCTGGTCGACGGCATCCTCCAGCAAGGCCAGCAGGCCGGCCTTGGTGGCCGCATCCACCCGCGGCGGGACCCGGCCACTCAGCCCCAACGCCCTTTTCCCTCTACCAGCAGCAGCTTGACGGCCAGCTCCTTGAGGGCCTCCCCAAGCCGGGCCGCCTCGGCACGGGCGGCCTCCAGCTCCAGGTCGCGCTTGGTCGGCTGGGTGCCAGGTTTGGAGGTGGCCAGGGCCTCCAGCGCACCTTGGCGAGCGACCTCGCGGATGCGCATGATCGTGGAGCGGTCGACCTCCAAGCGGTCGGCGGCCTCGCTGATCGTGGTCTCCTGTCGCACCAGCTGCAGCCAGATCTCGTACTTCTGCGACGGGGACAAGAACCGCTTGGCGCGCCGGCCGATCCGATCGGTCCCACGCTGGGGGTCGGGCATGATCAGCTCCTCCTCCTCGGGTCAGAAACCCAAGCAGATGTTGGCTGATCCACCACTCGATCTGTGTCACGAAGTCAGACGCAAACCACGGCCGCGTGGTCCAGTTGGACGAGCATGAGGACTCCTGGAGCGGGACCGGTGATATGTTGGATCGGCGCTGCCAGCTGATCACAGTAGCTCTCGACCCCGACCTACTGTCGGGGTCGGGGCCGTCCCAGAGCACCAAGGCGCGGATAGCAACTACGGGCGGGGAACTGCTCATAGGGCCCAGCGGACAATGGACAGGTCTGAACACCCCTCATAACCTGGCCGCCAACCGCTGGGCCGACCTACGTCCGGGCCTGCGGGACAACCTCGGCGGGCGTCTGGAGCTGCGCCTGAACGACCCGTTGGAGTCGGAGCTCGGCAGGGCGGCCGCGGCGACCCTGCCGGAGGTGCCCGGCCGCGGTCTCACCCAGGGCGGCCTGCAGTTCCAGGCCGCCCTCGCCGGCCCAGCGGAGGCCGTCTTCGCCGGGTGCTGGTCGTACCGGATGGGGCGGCGGCGCCACCGCTCCGGATGCTGCCCGACCTGGTGGGGGAGGGGGCGCTCACCCCCGCCAGGGGCCAGGGGCGCCAGGACGGGGTGCCGTTCGCGGTCGAGGAGCACCGGCTGGAGCCGGTCTGGCTCGACCTGTTCCAGGGTTTGCAGCTGCTTGCTGATCCGTGCGCAGAGCTGAGCAACATGTGCATCCGTGCCACGGTCGAGCCCGCCATGGCGTGCGCCGATCGGCTTGACGCGCCAGGCGAACTGGTGTTCGATAAGCCTCGATCCACGCCCACCGTTCCAACAGGACGCAGAGGACACCTCCAACAGGACGCAGAGGACACCTCCAACAGGACGCAGAGGACACCCATGGCCGGCCGTCGGAGGTTTGTGGTTCCGGCTGGTTGGGTCGCGCGTGGCTTCCGC
>Ga0307278_10001048_pt1 | contig 13737 bp, 10 predicted proteins | sample ER_DNA_117_FD_194482 | JGI IMG/M metagenome (GOLD analysis project Ga0307278, IMG submission 194482) | Bulk soil microbial communities from the East River watershed near Crested Butte, Colorado, United States - ER_DNA_117 | ecosystem: Environmental > Terrestrial > Soil > Floodplain | place... | reverse complement strand
CAGGCGCACCGGGTTGTTGTTCTGGCCGTACGGCGTGACCTGCTTCAGCGCGTCCAGCAGGACCTGGCGGTCGAGGGTGGCCACGCTCTCGTATCCCGACGGGATCAGGCTCCGGAACTTGGGGAACTCGCCCTCGACCAGGCGGGAGGTGAGCCGCCGGCCGCCGCCGGCGAAGGTGACCTGGTGCGGCTCGATGCCGATCTCGACCGAGCTCTCGCCGGCCAGGGCCCGGGCCGCCTCGGTGAGGGCCCGCACCGGGACCAGGGCGGTCATCGGCTCGTGCTGCCAGCTCCACTCCAGCGTGCGGACGGCCAGGCGGTAGGAGTCGGTCGCGGCCAGGGTGAGGCGCTCCGGCTCGGCCTCGAACAGCACGGCCGTGAGGACCGGCCGGGCCTCGTCGTGCGAGGCCGCCCGGCCCACCTGGGCGGCGGCTCCGGCCAGGGCCTCGCCGGACAGGGTGCCGACGTGTTCCAGCGACGGCTGGGTGAGGGTGGGGAAGTCCTCGGCGTCGAGCAGGCGCAGCTCGTGGGTGATCTGGCCGCGCCGGACCTCGAGGCCACCGTCGGCCGCCTCGACCTCGACCAGGCCGCTGGGCAGGTTGCGGGCCACGTCGCCGAAGATGCGCCCCGGGACGACGACGCGGCCGTCGGCCTCGCCGCGGACCTCGATGACCGCCTCGCCGGTGTGCTCCAGGTCGGTCGAGGCCAGCCGCAGCCGTCCGCCCTCCAGCTCGACCAGGGTGCCTCCGAGCACGGGCAGGGTCGGCCTGGTCGAGACCGTCCGGCTCACCCAGGCCACCGCGTCGGCGAAGTTGTCTCGCTCAGTCGTGAACTTCAAGGCAGTCGACCTCCCGACCTTTCCCCAGGGTCTTGGTGTGATGTTCTTGAAGAGCTAGAGAACCTCGGAGCAGCAATAGGCGCTGTGGGCATGTGGACGGACCGGTGATCCTCCAGCGTGCGAGCGCCGCCGCCGTCCCGGATGGGGTGGGGAGAACACCCTCCCGCCATCCCCAGGCGACCGGCCGCACCCAGGCGGCCGACCGCCGTCCCCCGCCCGTCGACAGGTCGTCCCCAGGTCGTCCCCAGGCCGGCGCCGCTCATGGCGAGCCCTGCTGCTGGGCGCGGACCTTGACCCGGTTGGTCAGCTCCTGGACCTGGTTGTAGATGCTGCGGCGCTCGCGCATGAGCCCGCGGATCTTCTGGGTGGCGTGCATCACGGTGGTGTGGTCGCGGCCGCCGAAGGCCTGCCCGATCTTGGGCAGGGACAGGTCGGTGAGCTCCCGGGTGAGGTACATGGCCATCTGCCGGGCGGTGACCAGCAGCCGGGAGCGGTTGGACCCGGTCAGGTCCTCGATGGTGAGGCCGAAGTAGGTGGCCGTCTCGGCCATGATGATCGGCACCGAGACCTCGCGCCGGCCTTCGTCGGGGAACAGGTCCTTGAGCACGATCTCGGCAAGGGCCAGGTCGATCGGGCTGCCGTTGAGCGAGGCGAACGCGGTCACCCGGATGAGCGCGCCCTCCAGCTCCCGGATGTTGGACTGGACCTTGGAGGCGATGAAGGAGAGCACGTCGTCGGGCACGCTCAGGCCGTCGGCGCCGGACTTCTTGCGCAGGATGGCGATGCGCGTCTCGAGGTCGGGCGGCTGGATGTCGGTGATCAGGCCCCATTCGAACCGGCTGCGCAGACGATCCTCCAGGGTCGCGATCTGCTTGGGCGGACGGTCCGAGGAGATCACGATCTGCTTGTCGGCGTTGTGGAGCGCGTTGAAGGTGTGGAAGAACTCCTCCTGGGTGCGTTCCTTGCCCTCCAGGAACTGGATGTCGTCGATCAGCAGGACGTCGTTGTCCCGGTAGCGGCGCTGGAAGGCCCCGGTCCGGTCGTCGCGGATGGCGTTGATGAACTCGTTGGTGAACTGCTCGCTGGAGACATACCGGATGCGGGCCTGGGGATAGAGGTTGCCCGTGTAGTGCCCGATGGCGTGCAGCAGGTGGGTCTTGCCCAGTCCGGCGCCGCCGTAGATGAACAGCGGGTTGTAGGACTTGGCGGGGGCCTCGGCCACGGCCACGGCGGCGGCGTGGGCGAAGCGGTTGGACGAGCCGATGACGAACCGCTCGAAGGTGTACTTGGGGGTCAGCTGGGGACGGTCGGCGGCCGGCCGGGGGGCGGCCACCGGGCTCAGCTGCTCCTCGTCGCCGGTGTCCTCGAGCGGTCCGACGGTGACGCGGATGTCCAGGGCCCTGCCCGTGACCCTGCCAAGGGCGGCGGTCACCGCCGGGGCGTAGCGCTGCTCGATCCATTCCTTGACGAACTCGTCCGGGACGGCAAGGACCAGCGTGTCGCCGGCGACCGCGACCGGCCGGATCTGGGCCAGCCAGGCCTTGTGGGTCGACCCGGCGCCGTCGAGCGACTCGAGGCACGCAGTCCAGATCGCCGCCGCGTCGTCATGGAGCCCTTCGACCACAGCCGCCTCATCCCTTTCCGGCCTTTCGGGTCCCGGATGTCGACAGTGTGCGCCGACCGTGCGACACACCCTGTGCGACCCCGCGACCCGCTGCAACCTACATATCCACACCCCCATCCACAGGTGTGGAGAACCCGACCCCTGTGGACGCGGTGGCCCGACCGGGCCGGTACCGGGAGAGACGGCAGACCCTCGACGTAAGAGGGCAGATGGCCGTGACGGGGAAGCCGGGCCAGAACGTGTGTGGGCCGCCGACTGAAGGCGGGCCGGAGGATAGCATCGGCGGCCGCGGGCTCTCAAGGGCTCGTTTCGGGACTCAGCAGGCATAACGAGTCGCGTTGACGCCGTTCGCGGGAGGCCCGTACCATCGTCTTCCGGCGCGTTCTCCGCGCCCTGTCTCTGCCTGCCCTCCGCCTCGACCGGGTTAGGAGCCGTTGTCGTGAAGCGTACATTCCAGCCGAACAACCGTAAGCGCGCCAAGACGCATGGCTTCCGGATCCGCATGCGCACCCGTGCCGGCCGCTCGATCATCGCCCGCCGCCGGGCCAAGGGCCGCATCCGGCTCGGAGCCTGAGGCGTTCACGTGGCGTCGGTGAACCGGCTGAGCTCGCCGTCGGCCTTCCGGTCGGTCTTCTCGACCGGTCGCTCCTATGCCCAGGGGGCGGTGGTGCTGTATGTGGCCAAGCGGACCACCGGGAGCGGGCCCGCAAGGACCGGGCTGGTCGTGAGCCGCAAGGTCGGTGGCGCCGTCGCCCGCAACCGGGCCAAGCGGCTGCTCCGCGAGGCCATCCGGCTGGAGGGCAAGGAGCTGCCGGAAGGCCTCGACCTGGTGGTCGTGGCCCGGCCCAGTGTCGCCGGTGCCTCCTACCGGGACATCGCCGGCGACATCCGCGAGGTGCTGAACGCGGCCGGTCTGGGCGGAGGGGACGCCGGTTGAGCGGACAGCAGGCGAGCACACCGGCGCCGAGCCGGCCGGCCGCGGTGCTGTCGGCGCTCATCGGGGGCTACCAGCGCTGGATCAGTCCCTTCCTCGGGAACCGCTGCCGGTTCCATCCGTCCTGCTCGGTCTATGCCAGGACGGCGATCGAGACCCACGGGGCCCTGCGGGGCTCCTGGCTGGCGGCGCGACGTCTCGTGAAGTGCCAGCCGTTCCATCCGGGGGGCTTCGACTACGTCCCACCCGCGACCGGTCGCGTGAAGCCGGGTCGCAGGGGGTACGGTGAGATGGTGAGCACCGGCCAGGCCGGCCCGCCCGAGAGAGGCTCTTCGTGATCGAGATCTTCACCAGCTTCCGCGATGCGCTGTACCACGTCCTGAAGTTCTTCCAGGATGTGGTCGAGCCGGTCCTCGGAAGCCAGAGCTACTGGTTCTCGATCGTCATGCTGACGATCGCCGTGCGCATCCTGCTGATCCCGCTCACGGTCAAGCAGGTCAAGTCGACGCGGGTCATGCAGGAGCTCGCCCCGGAGATCAAGAAGCTCCAGGCCAAGCACAAGAACGACAAGACGAAGCTGAACGAAGAGATGATGGCGCTCTACAAGGAGCGCGGCTTCAACCCCATGGCCGGGTGCTGGCCGCTCCTGGCCCAGATGCCGTTCTTCTTCGCCCTGTACCAGGTCATCTTCCGGACCCAGATCGCCGGCGAGCCCAACATCCTGCGCGGCAAGACCTTCTTCGGCGTGCCGCTGGAGCAGCACTGGCTGGTCCTGCAGGGCTGGGACAAGATCTTCTCGCAGGCCGGCATCACCATCCTGGTGCTGACCACGACCATGGCGCTGACCACCTACATCTCCCAGCGCCAGCTGATGAACAAGCAGACGGCGCAGGTGAACCCGCAGCAGCAGACGATCATGAAGGTCATGCCGCTGATGTTCTTCGTGTTCGCGGTCAACGTGCCCCTGGCGGTCATCGTCTACTGGGTCACGACCAACTTCTGGAGCGTCGGCCAGCAGTACATCCTGCTCCGCAGCGCCCCGGCGCCCGCCGGGGGCGACGCACAGGCCGCACCCGCCGGGGCCGCCGCCCTGACCGACAACGGCGAAGGACGCAAGGGCCTCGGCCCGTTGAGCATGTTCCGAGGGTCGTCCCAATCACGCGCGGCCGAAGAGCGCTCGCCGGCCGGCAACAAGAACGGCAACCAGGGCGCCAAGGCAGGCGACGGCAAGGGAACGCGCAAGCAGGGTGGAGGACCAGCGGCCAAGAGCGCCCAGGCGAGACCCGCGCAGCCTGGCCGGCAGGGCACCAGCGGCAACCGGAGGTCGGGCAGCCGCTCGTCCGGAAAGGGCAAGTCGAGTGGCCCACGCCGAGGCAAGCGCTAGGACGGTCGACGCGGCGGTCAACGCCGCGGCCGCCCAGCTCGGTCTCCGTTCAGACCAGGTCGACGTCGAGGTCCTCGAGGACCCCGTCCCCTCGACCTTCGGCTACATCGGCACCCCCGCCCGGGTCCGCGTCACCGGCCGCCCCACCGCCGGGCAGGCCTCATCTCAAGCGCAGATTCCCTCAACCATAACCAACAGCCCGAAAGCAACAGAACCCTCGATCAGCCTCGTTCCGAGCGCGGAAGACGCAACGCAGGCGCCAGCACAGCCCGCTGCCGCTCCGGGTCGCTCCGAGCCAGCCGATCCACCCCCGCCAGCAACGACCGCTGGTCTCGATGCCGAGAACGGTCAGGGGCCGGGAGCCGTGGCCGCCCTTCCGGAGGGCCGAGCCGAAACGCCCTCCGTCGACCCCCCGGAACCTCCCAGCGTCGGCTCGCCGTCCAACCTAGCTCCTCCAGTGCCGGCGACCGCTACGCATCGCGGCCCGAACGGGGAGGCAACCACTCCCTCCGGCGATGGTGGTTCCGGTATTGAAGCCGCCATCGCGTCACCGGCGGGTCCCGTTGCCCCAGGATCTCCAGCTCCAGCTTCCGAGTCAGGCCCACCCTCCGACCAGGGCTCACGGCGAGGTCCGCGACCGCCGCGTCGTACCGCTCGAGACGAGCCCGTCGAGCCACAGATGGTCGAGGAGGACACGGAACGAGCCGGCGACTTCCTCGAGGGCCTTCTCGATGCGTTGGATGTTGATGGCGACATCACGACCTGGGTCGATGAGGTTGGGGGCCACATCGATCTCGAGGGGTCGGACCTGGATGTTCTGGTCGGACCGAACGGTGAGACGCTCGATGCGCTCCAGGAGCTGACCCGGCTCGCCGTACTTCGTCGGTCCAAGCGACGCGTTCGACTGCTGATCGACATCAACGGATTCCGGGCCCGGCAGCGGGAGCAGCTGATCTCGGTGGTACGGGCGACCGCCGAGCAGGTGATCAGCAACCGCGAGGACCACGAGTTCCAGCCGATGACTCCGGCCGAGCGGAAGATCGTCCACGACGCGGTCGCTACCATCGAAGGCGTCCGGACCGAGAGCCTCGGCGAGGACCCGAACCGTCGCGTGATCATCCGGCCCGACTGACGTTTCACGTGAAACATTGGCTCACGGTGCTCCCTCTCCGCGGCATCCGCCCTTGGCTGCGAGCGAAGCGGCGGCACTGGAACGGGCGTATGCCGATGCGGTTCGCCTGGGATTCCTGGGCCCCAGAGAGTTGGAGCGACTCTGGGAGCGCCACCTCGACGATGCACTTGGCCTGGCGGCAATCCGACGACCGCAGCCGGGGGAGCATTGGGTGGATCTGGGATCAGGCGCTGGACTGCCGGGCCTGCCGCTGGCAGTCGCGTATCGATCGACAGCCTTCACGCTTGTCGATGCCCAGCGACGCCGGCTGAACTGGATCGAAGCAACCGCCGACGATCTCCGCCTCACCAACCTTGCGGTGGTCCATGCACGGCTCGAGGACTACGGCCACAGTCCTGCGCGGCAGTCGTTCGACGTGGCAACGGCGAGAGCGCTCGCCTCACTCTCTGTCGTCGCCGAGCTGGGCCTACCGCTCTTGAGGACCGACGGGCAGCTGCTCATTCCTCGGGGACAACCGGACGCCGACGAGCTCGAGCAAGCCGCATTCGCATGCGAGCACCTGGGTGGGCGACTCGATGGAGTTGTCCCCAATCCGAGTTCGCCGATTGACCGGGTCGGGTTCGTCGTTATCATGGCAAAGATCGCTGCGACCTCCCCCCGCTTCCCCCGGCGATCGGGTGTGCCGGCGCGAACTCCGCTCGGCCAGCTCCGCAAGCACAGCGGTAGCTGACCAGCGTCGACCGGGGTGCCGTCAGGATGGTGTTGTAGGTTGCTGCGGGATCGAGGAATCGAGCAGGGGCAGTACCTGGTCGTCGGCCAGCACTGGTCCGGCTTTCGGCATGCTGTGGTCGGAGTGGCGGGACCACGACGGCACGGCCCAAGGGCAGGCCGGCTTCACCACTGGCCAGCTCAGGCGCCGGGCGCGGTCGACCAGCGCTCCAGCGTTCCGCGCGCCGCCTCGTGGTTGTTGTGAAGGGAGGCGGGGGCCATCACTCGGCGACCCGATGAAGCACCGCAGGTCCGTGAGGAGCGCAAGCAGGGCTTCCTGAGCAGGCTCCTGGCTGCATTGGGACTGCGACGGAGGACGGGCGATCGGGCAAGAGAAGGCGAGCACGGGACATCGGTGCGGTCGGCATCGCCGCCGGCGGCCGCCACGAAGAGGATCGGCATCGCGGAAGGGTCACCCGCGGGCGAGACGAGCGGGCGCGGTGCCGTCCCTGGACCAGCACTGGATGGTGAACCGCCCACGGTGGATCAGTCTCGGGAGTGGCCGTACCGCGATACCGCACCCAGGCAGGACCCAGCCGAATCTCGACTCGACCCGATCTGGGGCTCCGACCCACCGGACGCCGTCCGGTGGCACATGGACATGACCCCCGAGGAGGAGCCTCCGGCTTCCAGGCCGAACGACCCCGACGCCGCCGTCGGATGGTTCTCAGCAACCGCCGACCCCGCCCGGCCCGAGACACTCTCGGAGCGACTGAGCGCCGAGCGGCCGGTCGAGGCGCTGTCTCATGATCACAGCAAGGACGAACCGGCCGTTCCCCGGAGGTCCCGGGACGCGGTCGGCGCAGATCCCACGGCGACCGTGCCCGTCGCTGGACCAGCAGAGCCAGCGGGGCCGGGTGTCAAGGGCCCGGGTACGGGGCGGCCGGGTGTCAAGGGGCGGCCGGGTCTTGAGGGGCCGGAGGGCATCGATCCGCCGCCTGTGGTCGAAGGAGCCACCTATCTCGGTCCTTCCACCAGGCCGGCCGATGCGACCGGTGCCGTGGATGCGGTCGGTCCTGACCAGCCGGCTGGCGGCAGGGAGACGCGGGCTCTTCGGCGACCGCCGCATGTCCCGGAAGGCGCTGACCCTGCGCGCCCGGGCACCCGTGGATTCCCGGTCCACTCCGAAGCGGCCGCTGGGTCCGGCTGGCTCGCCGGTCCTGGCGGAGTCGGGCCTGGTGGGACCACCGGATCCGATGAGGTCGCCGGATCGGATGGGGCCGCTGGGTCTGGTATGGCTGCTGGGTCTGGTGGTGCTGGTGAGGCCTTCGGGTCTGCGGAGACCAGGTCCGCGGAGATGCCTGGGGCCGGGGGGGCTGCGGCCGTTGAATCCGGTGAGGTCCTCGGGCCCGGTGGAGTCCCCAGTCCCGGAAGGGCGGCCGGTGGCGAGGTAGCGGCGGGGACCAGCGGGCTGGTCGGTGGCGAGGCAACGAGGCATCCCGAACGATCCAGCACGGAGGGTCCCGCCGAACCGGAGCGAGCTCTGGACGCTGGTGCTGGGCCCCAGGCTTCGACTGGCGAGGCGGGGCTTCGTGGTCCGGAGCTCATCGAGGCGGGGATGGTCTACGTCGATCCAGACCCAGAGATCGGCACGCCGCCCACCGCTGCGGGTTGGGAAGACCGTTCGGCAACGCCATCGGGTTCCACGGCAGGTCCGCCGGGCGGCGGACAGGCCGGCAAGGTAGGGCGGCCAGACCCTGGCGCTTCGGGATACCCCGGCCCCCAGCACGTCCACGATTCGTCTGCGGCCGGATCGGGCACCACCGCGGCACGACACGCCATCGCCCCCGAGCCTCCGTCAACCGCCTCCTCCAGCGGACCCGAGCATGCGGCCGAGCTCGATTCGTGGACCGAACCGGTTCTGCCGATGGGCCTACCGGCCGGACGGTCTCCTTCGGAGCGCGAGGGCGGGCCGCGGGACGAGGACGCGTCCGATGACGACCTCGTTCCCGAGCCGGACCCGAGCTGGCCGCGCCTTTTCGAGGGGAGTCCGGAAGGCCCAGGGGTCACGAGCAGCTCGACAGGTCAGCGGACCGAGGGAACAGAGGAGCCTGGTCGTGGTCCGGGCCAATCCCCCGCGCTCGTACCAGAGGCCGGCCTTCCTGAGCCCGAGAAGCGACGTCCCCTCGAACACTCGGAGTCGCACCCGGAGGCGGGAGGCGATGAACCCCTCGAAGGCGGGCGCACAACCCGTCAGCGATTAAAGCCAACGGCCGACTCACCAGCCCAGGTCTATGGGGCTCCTAGCATGGGAGTCACAGGCGGACCTCCTAGCGACCAGCTCGCGGACGCAACGGAAACGGTCGGGACACCCGCCACAGCGACAGCCGGTCGGGGAAGCGACGGAGGCAGGACGGAAGCAGGCGGGATCGATTCGACCACTGCCGCGAGGACGAAAGGGGCCAGGACAGACGTCGCCAGAATCGACGCGACGAGGACAGGCCAGGCTCGGATCGCCGGGGCCAGGACGGACGAGCCCCGGATCGATGCGGCCAGGAACGACAAGGCCAGCACGGAAGCGGCCGGGACGGAAGCGGCCGGGACGGGTCCCGCCAGAGCAGACGCCGTCGGGTCGGACGCAGCCGGGTACGAAGCGGGCGCCCCCGAAGAGGCCGGCATCGACTCGACCGCGATCCCGGTCGAGGGGGTCAGCCGTCATGGACTTGCCGGTGAGCCTGCGCCCAGTTCAACCGGTGGCGGACATGGAGTAACGCCGTCCAGTTCCGGGTCGCTGTCAAGCGATCGCCCAGGGATCGTCGATATCACGGCTGGCCCGAAGGAGGCTGCTCCCCAATCCGAGGCGTGGCCGGGATCTGATCGGCAGGCCTCGACAGAACCGGGGAAGCGACCGTCGGCGGCTGAGAGTGGCGCCCTGGGAATGGAGCAGGCGAACATATCGACCGTTGCTCGAATAGCGGACGTTGGAGAGGTGGACTTGCGGGAGGACCCAACGGGTCGATCTAGCGGTGATGTTTCACGTGAAACATCTGTAGGCGGTGGTGCAGAGGTGGACGGAGCACACGACGAAGACGCCTTGGAGGACGAGGCAGCCCTCGCCGTCCGAGATGCGGTGTCCAGGGCTGCGGCGGAAGCCGGAGTCGATGTTTCACGTGAAACAGAGGTCACGGGCTGGGATCCCACGCTCGATCGGCTGGCGGAGGCAGAGCCGAGCGTCGACAGCGAGTCCGCGGCAAGGAACGCGAGGGTTACCTTCCGCGTGCATCACGACTCGCTGAATGGAACCCGCCGTGTTCTGGCCGTCGCGAATCAGAAGGGCGGAGTCGGCAAGTCGACAACGGCCGTGAACATTGGCGCCTACCTCGCTCTCGCCGGCGCACGCGTCCTGGTGGTCGATCTCGACCCGCAAGGCAATGCCTCGACAGGACTCGGTCTGGACCATCGGGAGATCGAACCGTCGATCTACGACGTCCTCACCGGTGAGGCGCCACCGGCCGCAGCAATTCGTCCTACCGGCGTTGCCAACCTCCACATCCTGCCAAGCACCATTGACTTGGCCGGCGCAGAGGTCGAGTTGGTCAGCGCGATGTCGCGGGAGACCCGGCTGCGCCGGGCCCTTGAATCGATCGATCACCAGTACGACACGATTCTCATCGACTGCCCGCCGTCGCTCGGATTGCTCACGGTGAACGCCCTAGCCGCCGCCGATGAGCTTCTGATCCCGATCCAGTGCGAGTACTACGCACTCGAGGGTCTCGGGCAGCTGCTTCGGAACGTCGAACTGGTCCGAGCCAACCTGAACCCCGAGCTTCGAATCGGTGGGATCGTCCTGACCATGTACGACGGCAGGACCCGCCTGGCGTTGCAGGTCGTCGACGAGGTGCGCAAGCACTTCACCGACGTCGTCTACCAGACGGTGGTGCCTCGGAGCGTCCGGCTCTCGGAAGCACCGGGATACGGCCTCCCGATCGCCCTCTACGATCCCCTTTCCCGCGGTGGAATCGCCTACCGCGACCTGACCTTTGAGCTCGCGGAGCGATGTGGCTTGCTCGCGCCGACCGGAGAAGGAGCCAGTTGATGCGACGCCGTGGCGGCCTTGGCCGTGGACTGGAAGCCCTGATCCCAAGCAGCCCCCAGGAGGAGCGCGAGCAGGTCGCTCAGATGGCAGGCGAAGCGCCAGACGCCGCAGAGCGTGCCGAAGGGCCGTCGGGACCGTCGTTCGAGCAGCTTCCCCTCGACCGCATCGATCCCAATCCTCGCCAGCCTCGTGAGGCGTTCGACGAAGAGTCCCTTCAGGACCTGACCACCAGCATCGAAGCCGTCGGGGTGTTGCAGCCCATCGTGGTGCGTCCCTATGGCGAGCGCTACCAGATCGTGATGGGGGAGCGGCGGGTCCGCGCCGCCCGCACGGCTGGGCTGGAGCGAATCCCAGCCATCGTTCGTACGACCGAGGACGACCAGCTCCTTCGGGATGCGCTGCTTGAGAACATCCATCGTGAGGATCTGAACCCGCTCGAGGAGGCAGCGGCCTACGAGCAGCTCCTGCTCGACTTCGGCATCACACAGGAGGAGCTGGCGGCGCGCCTGGGACGGAGTCGACCCGTTATCGCAAACGCCATGCGCCTTCTGCGCCTTCCGGGCAGCGTCCAGCGGCGGATCGCGGCCAGGACCTTGTCGGCCGGTCATGCTCGTGCGGTTGCTTCCCTGGAGGACCCGGTGCAGCAGGAGCGACTCGCCGATCGGATCGTGGCCGAAGGGTTGACCGTTCGGATGGCCGAGGAGCTCGCCCAGCGGATCAAGAACGGTGAGCCGCTGCTGGGACCCGGTGAGCGGCAACGGCCTCGAACTCGCCCTTCCATGCAGGCACCTGGCATGGCCGACCTTGCGGAGCGACTCTCGGACCGCCTGGAGACCCGGGTCCGCGTACAGCTCGGCAAGCGCAAGGGCAAGGTGCTCATCGAGTTCGCCACCTTGGATGATCTCCAGCGAATCTGCGATGCGATTGGGCTCGCACAGCGAGCCGTTCAGCTCCCGGAGGCACCAGGGTCTGCCGACGACCCGCAAGTCGTGCACGAGGACCGGGCGACGACAACGGCATCGGTCTGATCCCTCGCCTGCCACGCTGTCCAGACAGAACGCGGCGTTTCCGGGTGACCGGGATCCCCGCCCGCGCGGGTTCAGCGGGGGCTGCGGGCGATGGCTCGGTCGGTGAGGTGGGCGGCGAGGTCGGCGAAGGTGAGGCCGGCGGCGTCGGCGGCCATGGGGACCAGGCTGGTGGTGGTGAGACCGGGGCCGGTGTTGACCTCGAGGACGCGGCAGGTGCCGTCGGGGGTGAGGATGGCGTCGACTCGGGAGATGTCGCGGCAGCCGAGCGCGAGGTGGGCGGCGTGGGCTGCCTTGAGGCAGTGGTTGGCGGTGTCCTGGTCGAGGTCGGCGGGGACCCGGAACTCGGCGGCGCCGTGGGTATAGCGAGCCGAGAAGTCGTACCAGCCATCCTTGGGCCGGATCTCGACCGGCGGGAGCGTGGTGAGGCCGTCGACCACCGACAGCGCGAGCTCGGTCCCGAGGACCCGCTGCTCGAGCAGGACGGTGTCGTCGTAGCCGAAGGCGGCCATCAGCGCGGCCGGGAGCTGATCGGGCCGCTCGACCAGCCGGATGCCCAGGGCCGAGCCTCCACGGTTCGGCTTGACCACCAAGGGGAGACCCAACTCGTCCATGGCGCGGTCGAGCAGAGCACCGACCCCGAGCTCTCGCAGGGCTCCCTCGGTGAGGGGGATGGCGGGAGGGACCGAGAGGCCGGCGCGGCGGAGGGCGGACTTCGCGGCCAGCTTGTCGAAGGCGAGCCGGCTGGCGTCGAAGCTCGAGCCGGTATACGGAAGCCCGAGAAGCTCGAGAATTGACGCAACCGTACCGTCCTCCCCGAACCGGCCATGGAGAGCGAGGAAGGCGACGTCGAACTTGCCGCTACCGAGCGCCTCGACGAGCTGGTGGTCGGCATCCAGCTGGCTGACGACGTAGCCGCGCTCGCGCAGGGCGTCGGCGACCCGCTGGCCTGAGCGGAGGGAGACCTCGCGCTCGAACGAGAGGCCGCCCGCGATCACCGCCACCGAGCACTCGAAGGTCACTGCACCCCACCCCAGCCGGCCGGGCGGCCCTGGTCGCCGTCGGGACCACCTTCGGGAAGGCCGCCGAGCGCCCGTGCCAGGGCCAGCTCCTCGTCGATCACTCCGGCCAGACGCCGGACGCCTTCGCGGATCCGGTCCGGCGGCGGGAAGCAGTACGACAGGCGCAGGCAGGAGGATCCCTGGCCGTCCGCGTAGAAGGCGCCGCCCGGCACGTAGGCCACCCGGGCGGTGATCGCCTTGGCAAGCATGGCCCGGGAATCGAGGTGGTCGGGCAACCGCATCCATACGTAGAACCCGCCGGCAGGTCTGGTCCAGGCCACACCCGCGGGAACGTCCTCTGCGAGGGCGTCGAGCATCACATCGCGGCGCTCCCGGTACAGCTCGCGCAGGCCCTTGAGGGTCTCGCGCCATGGGTAGCTCGCGAACCAGCGGTAGGCGACGGCCTGGGTGAAGCTCGACGAGCAGAGGTCGGCTGCCTCCTTGACCAGGATCAGGCGCTCCCGCAGCGCCGGTGGGACCAGCGCCCAGCCGATGCGCAGGCCGGGACAGAAGACCTTGGACAGGCTCCCGAGGTAGACGACGTTGTCGGGATCCAGCGCACGCAGCGCGTCCGGCGGGTCGTTCTCGAACCCCAGCATCCCGTAGGGGTTGTCCTCGAGGACCAGGACGTGGTGGCGCCGGGCGGTTTCGAGAACTCGCTCCCGCCGGCCGGCGGCGAGCGTCACCCCGGCAGGGTTGTGGAAGTTGGGGACCGTGTAGAGGAGCTTGACCCGTCGACCGTCACGTTCAAGACGTTCGAGGGTTGTTTCCAGGGCGTCGGGATCAAGGCCATCGTCGTCCAGCGGCACGTGGCAGACGTCGACCTGGTACTGGGAGAAGGCGGAGAGGGCGCCGACGTAGGACGGCCCCTCGGCCACGATGACGTCGCCGGGGTCGCAGAACATGCGGGAGATGAGGTCCAGTGCCTGCTGGGAA
>Ga0307278_10001047_pt1 | contig 13743 bp, 12 predicted proteins | sample ER_DNA_117_FD_194482 | JGI IMG/M metagenome (GOLD analysis project Ga0307278, IMG submission 194482) | Bulk soil microbial communities from the East River watershed near Crested Butte, Colorado, United States - ER_DNA_117 | ecosystem: Environmental > Terrestrial > Soil > Floodplain | place... | reverse complement strand
CATCGCCCGGCGGCGTCACCACCTTCTCCAGGCGCGGCAGGACGAGCAGCTCGGCGGGCTCGTCGGCGGTCACGACGCGGGTGGCCAGGCCGAGCGGGTCGCTGACGACGATCCGCGGCGGCGGCAACACCTTGCGCCCGCGCCGGGCGAAGCGCGCGCTGATGTGGACCTCGGTGCGCCGGCGGCCACTGACCATCGCCGCGGGCTCGGGCAGCAGGTCGTCCTCGATGAACCCGCTGGGCAGCGGCATCCGACCGCCGGAGACCACGACGTCGATGACGACGGGCTGCTCCTCGATCGTGCGCCGCGCGCCCACGGTGCGCACCACGCGCACCCCGCGTGCGGCGACGACCACCCACAGCGAGGTCGCCGCGGCGAGCACCATGAGGCCGACGCCGGCGACGTAGAGCGGCTCGGCGTCGAAGGTCGCCGCCGTCAGCGTCAGCACGAGCCCGAGGAGCGCGGTGGCGGCGGCCGGGCGCATGCCGTGGCCTCTAAAGCGCCGGCGTCGCCGCCAGGGCGTCGGCGACGATCCGCTCACCGCTGGTGTCGACCGCCTCGGGCGCGAGCACGATGCGGTGGGCCAGCACGACCTCGGCCAGTGCCTGCACGTCGTCGGGCAGGGCGTGGTCGCGGCCCTGCAGCAGGGCGCGCGCCTTGGCGGCGCGCAGCAGCAGCAGGCCGGCGCGCGGGCTGGCGCCGAGCTCGGCCCGCGGGTCCTCGCGCGTGCGGTGAAGCAGCGACACGACGTACCCGCGCAGGGCGTCGGAGGCGTGGATCCGCCGCGCGGCGTCCTGGGCGGCCAGCAGCTCGGCCGCGGTGGCCACCGGCTCGAGCACGTCGACGCGGTCGGAGACCTCGTGCGCGCGCAGCATGGCGACCTCGCCGGCCGACGACGGGTAGCCCATCGACACGCGCGCCATGAAGCGATCGACCTGCGCCTCGGGCAGCGGGTAGGTCCCCTCGAACTCGATCGGGTTCTGCGTGGCGAGCACCACGAACGGGCGCGCCAGCTCGTGGGTGTGCACGTCGACGGTGACGCGCCGCTCCTGCATGCACTCCAGCAGGCCCGACTGCGTCTTGGGCGACGCGCGGTTGATCTCGTCGACGATGACCACGTTGGCGAAGATCGGGCCGGGGCGGAACTCGAAGCGGTCCTCGCGCTGGTTGAAGACGTTCGTCCCCACCACGTCGGCCGGCAGCAGGTCCGCGGTGCACTGCACGCGCGCGAACTGCAGGTCGAAGGCCCGCGCGACGGAGCGCGCGAGCGTCGTCTTGCCCACGCCGGGCAGATCCTCGATCAGGATGTGGCCCTCCGCCACCACGCACACCAGCACCAGGTCCAGCAGGTCGCGGCGCACCTCGACCGCGTCGGTGATCGCCAGCGCGACCTGGCGCCTGAGCTGCTCGGCGCTGGCGATCTCGGCCTCGCCGACCGGGCCGGGCTCCTCCTCTATCTCCATGCTCAAGCCGTCGTCCTTTCCCCGCTGCGCAGGTCTGCGACCGCGTCGAGGATCGCGCGTGCGACCTCGGCCTTCGACGCGCGCGGGACATGGCGCTCGCCGTTGGCGCTGACGATCGTGACCTCGTTGTCTGACCCTTCGAAGCCGATGTCCGTGCGCGCGATGTCGTTGACGACGATCGCGTCCAGGCCCTTGCGGGCGAGCTTCTCGCGCCCGTACTCCAGCGCGCCGTCGCCGTGCTCGGCGGCGAAGCCGACCACGGTCTGATCGGCGCGGCGGATGGCGGCGAGACCGGACAGGATGTCCGCAGTACGCTCGAGCGCGATGACCAGTTCCGCGTGCTGGTCCTTCTTGAGCTTGGTGTCGGCCGCGACCGCGGGCCGGTAGTCGGCCACGGCGGCGGCCATCAGCAGCACGTCGGCGTGCGCGAACTGCGCCTCGCAGGCGTCCTGCAGCTCGGCGGCGGTGCTGACGTCGAGGTAGCGCACGCGCGGCGAGCGGGCGAGGGCGACGTTGGCGGCGACGACCGTGACGTCGGCGCCCAGGGCCGCGGCCTCCTCGGCCAGCGCGAAGCCCATGCGCCCCGAGCTGCGGTTGCCCACGAAGCGCACGGAGTCGATCGGCTCGCGCGTGCCGCCGGCGGTGACGAGCACCTTCAGGCCGTCCCAGGGGCGCCCGCCGGCGGGGACGACCGCCTCGACGGCAGCGAGCAGGACGGCCGGCTCGGCCAGGCGCCCGATCCCCCACTCGTGCTTGGAGCCCAGCGCCCCGGTGCCGGGGTCGACGACGATCACCCCACGCTCGCGCAGCAGCGCGAGGTTGGCCTGCGTCGCGGCGTGCTCGTACATGTGGTTGTTCATCGCCGGCGCCACGAGGACGGGACAGGTGGCGGCCAGCGCGGCCGACGTGAGCAGGTTGTCGGCCAGGCCGTGGGCCAGCTTGGCGATCGTGTTCGCGCTCGCCGGCGCGATCAGGAACGCGTCGGCGTTGCGGACCAGCTCGAGGTGGCTGAGCGGGTCGTGCTGCGGCGCGGGCTGATCGGGGAACGCGCCCCGCGCCGGGTCGCGCTCGAACTCGTCGGTGAGGACGGGCGCCCCGGAGAGGGCGGCGAACGACGCGGCGCCCACGAAGCGCTGGGCCGTCGGGGTCTGGATGACGCGCACGGCATGCCCGGCCTTGGTGGCCAGGCGCACCACCTCGAGCGCCTTGTAGGCGGCGATTCCGCCGCTGACGCCGAGGAGGACGCGACCCATGTGCCTCCTACCGGTAGTGGTACTTGATCTTGCCCGCGGCGACTTCCTCGAGGGCGATCGTCAGGTAGTTCTTCGATGAGGAGTCGACCATCGGCGGCGGGAACTCGTCGAAGGTCCCCTCACCCAGGTTGTGGTAGTACGAGTTGATCTGGCGGGCGCGCTTGGCGGCCACCAGCACCGAGGCGTAATTGGAATCGACATGCTCGAGGAGCGAGTCGATGCGCGGGTTGATCATGCCGCGAGGGTACCAGCCGGACGGCCGACGTCTGCCGCCTTGCAACCCCGTTCTTATGCCGACTTGACGCAGCCCTCCAACGCGGAGGCCACGATCGCGACGAGCTCCCCGACGGCGTCCTCGAGGCGATCGTTGACCACCACGTGGCCGAACTCGCCCTGCGCGGCGAGCTCCTCCTCGGCCACGCGCAGGCGCGCGGCGACCTCGTCGTCGGCATCGGTGCCGCGGCCGATGAGGCGCGTGCGCAGCGCATCGAGCGACGGCGGCGCGATGAAGACCTGCACCGCCTCGGGCAGTGTGGTGCGCACCTGGCGCGCTCCCTGGGTCTCGATCTCCAGCACGACGGGGTGCCCAGCCGCGGTGCGCCGCTCGAGCTCGGAGCGCAGGGTGCCGTAGCGGCGACCGGAGTAGACCGCGTGCTCGACGAAGTCACCTGCGTTGACGCGGCGCTGGAAATCTGAGTCGCTGAGGAAGTGGTAGTCGACCCCGTCGCGCTCGCCCGGACGCGGCGCTCGCGTGGTGGCCGACACGCTCAGCTCGAGCTCGGGCAGACGCTCGCGCAGCGTCCGTATCAGGGTGCCCTTGCCGACCCCCGAGGGGCCGGTGATGACAAAGACGCGAGCCACCCCGCGAGGGTACGAGCCCTACCGGCGGAGCAGGCCGACCAGCTCGGTGCGCTGGCGCTCCGAGAGCCCGCCGATCGTCTTGCTCGGCGAGATCCGGCACTGCTGCAGGACCTTGTTCGCCTTCACCCGCCCGTACTTCGGAACCGCCAGGAGCATGTCGAAGACCTTCGCGGTCTCCACGTACTCGGGGGGCTCCTTCAGTAGCGTGTGAATCGACACCCGGCCCGCCTTGAGGTCCTTCTTCAGCTGCGCCCGCCGCGTCCTGATCTCGTTGGCGCGTTGCAGTGCGTCCATGCGCTGAAGTAGCGATCGCTCGGGTGCCGCCGAGTGCTTGGTAGGGGAATTGGTGGCCGGCGGCATCGGTCGGCGATACTACACAGCGGGGGCCCGCAGGCAAGCGCAAAAGGGCGAATTCGCCTCGACCTCGACCTGAGGTCGAGGTCGATCCAGACTGCTTGACGGTTTTGCTCGCGTTTGCAGGGCTTTCGGCGAGGTCGATGGTTGGGGTTTCGGCGATCAGCCGGAGTTGTCCCCGCTCTTTGCGAACAAATCGTCAAGCTCGCGTGAGATCCGTGTTCCCGCGGCCGGATCGCGGAAGCTCTCGGTGCCCACCGCGACCAGTGTTGCGCCCGCCTCGAGCATGTGCGCGGCGTGTAGGCCGCTCTGCACCCCGCCCATGCCCACGACGGGAATCGAGACGCGCGCGGCGACCGCGCGGACCTGCGCGAGGGCGACGGCGCGGACGGCCGGACCTGACAGCCCGCCGGTTCCGCCGCCCAGCCAGGCGGTGCCAGCGCGATGGGGGTGCGGCGCATAGGCGCGCAGCGTGTTGATGAGCGAGACGGCGTCCGCACCGGCGTCCTGGGCGGCCTGCGCGACGGCCGCGACGTCGGCGGTGTTGGGCGTGAGCTTGACGATCAGCGGCTTGGCCGTCCGCGGGCGGACCTCGGCCATGACACCAGCCAGTTCGTGGGGGTCGGCACCGATGTCGAGGCCGGTCGACACGTTCGGACACGAGACGTTGAGCTCGATCGCGTCGACCTCGTCGCGCTCGTCGAGCGCCTCGACGAGCGCGCACAGCTCCGCGGCCGTGGAGCCCATCACGTTGGTCACGAGCGCCACCGGCAGGCGCGCGAGCTGGGGCAGGTCGTCCTCGAGGTAGCCGCGCAGGCCCTTGTTGGGCAGGCCGATCGAGTTGACCAGTCCGGCGGGGGTCTCGTAGAGCCGGGGCGGCGGGTTGCCGTCGCGCGGCGCCAGCGTGATGGTCTTCGACACGAACGCCGCGAAGGGAAAGCGCTCCAGCAGCGCGTCGCCGAACGCTCGCAGCGCGGCGATGGCGTCGAAGGTGCCCGACCCGTTGACGATCGGATGCGCCAGGCGCAGGCCGCAGAAGTCCAGCCCCGTCAATGCGCCGGCACCTCCGCCAGCAGCGCGCCGTCGAGGACCGGCCCGTCGACGCACAGGCGCAGGTAGCCGCCCGCCCGCAGCGCGACCACGCAGCCGAAGCAGGCGCCGAAGCCGCACGCCATGCCCGACTCGAGCGCGAGCTGGCACGGCACCTCTCGCTCTGCGCACAGCGCGCGCACCGCCTCGAGCATCGGCGGCGGGCCGCACGCGTAGACGACGGCCGGCGCGCCGGTGTCGACTTCCTCGACGAGCAGGTCGGTGACGAGACCGTGGTGGCCGTGCGAGCCGTCGTCGGTCGCGACGCGCGCGTTGTGCAGCAGCGTGGCGCCCGGAGCGTGCTCGGCGTCGCGGAAGCCCAGCAGCGCAGGCGCCGGCTCGCCGCGCGCGAGCAGCTCGTCCTGCCAGATGGCCAGCGGCGCGGTGCCGACCCCTCCCCCGCAGAGCAGGGCGCGGCGGCCGTCCTTCGGCTCGACGAAGCCGATGCCTAGCGGGCCGGTCACGTGCAGGCCGTCGCCCGCGTCGAGCTCACCCAGGCGCTCGGTGCCGGGGCCGACGGCCTCGAGCATGAACTCCAGGGTGGGTAGGGGGCGGGTGGGTGGGTCGAATCTCGCGCGGAGCACGCTGAACGCGCGCGGCAGGAACGGGCGCTCCTCGGCGCCCCCTCCCCACCGCTGCGCCGCGGCGAGCATGTAGAACTGCCCGGCCCGCGGTCGCGGGCCGCCGGGATCCTCGGCCACGAGGACCACGTAGGCACCCACGACGCGGCGCTCGGCGATCCGCAGGGTGCGCCGCCCGAACGGCGCCAGCGTGCGCGGCTCCGCACCCGTCAGGCCCTCGGGGTCTCCCCTCACAGCGGCCTCGCGCCCTGCCGGGCTGTGGAAGGGGGCTCGCCGGCCTCGGCTGGCACGCGGCCGGCGTGGATCTCCTGCAGCGAGAGCACGTCCGCGCCACCCTGCCGGCCGGCCGCGATCGCGCGCGCGGCGGCCAGGCCGCCGGACAGCGTCGTCAGGCACGGGATCCCGCGGGCGATCGCGGCGCGGCGGATCTGCCAGCCGTCCGAGCGCGCGCCCGAGCCGGTCGGCGTGTTGACCACCAGGTCCACGTCGCCGTTCTCGATCCAGTCCACGACGTTGGGCGAGCCCTCGCCGATCTTCTTGAGCTCGGTGGCGGGGATGCCCATCCGCTCGATGGCCTCCTTGGTGCCGCGCGTGGCCACGATCCGGAAGCCGTGGTCGTGGAGGATCTGCGCGATCCCCACCGCCGCGGGCTTGTCGGAGTCGGTGAGCGTGATGAAGGCCGTGCCGCTGGAGGGCAGGGCGGCGCCGGCCGCCGCCTGGGCCTTGGCGAAGGCGGTCGGGAAGTCGCGCGCGATCCCCATGACCTCGCCGGTGGAGCGCATCTCGGGCCCGAGGATCGCATCGGAGCCCTCGAGGCGGTCGAACGGCAGCACCGCCTCCTTGACGCTGACGTGGTCGGCGCGCATCGGCTCCTCGGGCAGGCCGAGGTCGGCGATGCGCTCGCCGAGCATGATCCGGCACGCCAGCTTGGCCAGGGGAATGCCGATCGCCTTGGAGACGAACGGCACCGTGCGCGACGCGCGAGGGTTGGCCTCGATGACGTAGAGAGCGCCGCCGTGGACGGCGTACTGGACGTTCATGAGCCCGACGACGCCGAGGCCGAGCGCGATGCCGGCCGTCGCCGCGCGGATCTCGTCGAGCATCTCGTGGCCCAGCGAGTGCGGCGGCAGCACGCAGGCCGAGTCGCCGGAGTGGATCCCGGCCTCCTCGACGTGCTGCATGATCCCGCCGATCCAGACCTCGTCGCCGTCGCAGAGCGCGTCGACGTCGACCTCGATCGCGTTCTCCAGGAAGCGGTCCAGGAAGATCGGGCGGCCGTCGCGCGCGTGGCGCTGCAGGTAGTCGGCCAGGCCCTCGCGCGAGTAGACGATCTCCATCGCGCGCCCGCCGAGCACGTAGCTGGGGCGCACGAGCAGCGGGAAGCCGACCTGCTCGCACTGCGCCAGCGCATCGTCGACCGAATGCGCGGTGGCGAAGGCCGGCGCCTGGTAGCTCAGGCGCTCGAGCAGCGCGCCGAAGCGGCCGCGATCCTCGGCGAGGTCGATCGAGTCCACGCTCGTGCCGAGGATCGGGACGCCGGCCTCCTGGAGCCCGTGGGCGAGCTTCAGCGGCGTCTGGCCGCCGAACTGCACGACGACCCCCTCCGGGCGCTCGACCTCGATGACGCCGAGGACGTCCTCGAGGGTCAGCGGCTCGAAGTAGAGGCGGTCCGATGTGTCGTAGTCGGTGGAGACCGTCTCGGGGTTGCAGTTGATCATCACCGCGTCGCGGCCGGACTCGCGGACGGTCATGGCGGCGTGCACGCAGCAGTAGTCGAACTCGATGCCCTGGCCGATGCGGTTGGGGCCGCTGCCGAGGATGACGACGCTCGGGCGCTCGCCGCGCTCGACCTCGTGGGCGGCGCGGCGCTCCCAGCCCGAGTAGTAGTACGGCGTGCGCGCGGGGAACTCGGCCGCGCAGGTGTCCACCGACTTGAACGAGCGCTCGCCCGCCAGCGCGCCGTCGGGATCGAGCGCCAGCGCGCGCAGCTCCTCCAGGAACCAGGGGTCGATCGACGTGCGCTCGCGGACGTCCTCGATGCTCGCACCCTTGCGGAAGGCCTCGAGCACGACGTCGTAGCGGTCTGAGGCCGGGCGCTCGAGCATCTCCAGCAGCGTGGCCGTGTCGACCCCGTCGAGCTTGGTGGCGATGTCGAGCTCGCGGCTGCGCAGCGCCTTCGCGAACGCCTGCTGGAAGGTGCGCCCGATCGCCATCGCCTCGCCGACCGACTTCATGTGAGTCGACAGGTCGGAGGCCACGCCGGGGAACTTCTCGAAGGCGAAGCGCGGCCACTTGACCACCACGTAGTCGATCGTGGGCTCGAAGCTGGCGGGCGTGATCTGCGTGATGTCGTTGGGGATCTCCTCCAGCGCGTAGCCGACGGCCAGGCGCGCGGCGATCTTGGCGATCGGGAAGCCGGTCGCCTTGGAGGCCAGCGCGCTCGACCGCGAGACGCGCGGGTTCATCTCGATGACGAGGATCTCCTCGCTCACCGGGTCGACGGCGAACTGGACATTGGAGCCGCCGGTCTCGACGCCGACCGCCCGGATCACGGCGATGGCCTGGTCGCGCAGGCGCTGGTAAAGGCGGTCGGTGAGCGTCTGCTGCGGCGCCACGGTCACGCTGTCGCCCGTGTGCACGCCCATCGGGTCGACGTTCTCGATCGAGCAGACGATCACGACGTTGTCGTGGAGGTCGCGCATGACCTCGAGCTCGAACTCGCCCCAGCCGAGCACCGACTGGTCGAGCAGGACCTGGCCGATGGGTGACGCCGCCAGGCCGCGCTCGACGATGCGCTCGTACTCCTCCTCGGTGCGGGCGATGCCGCCGCCGCGCCCGCCGAGCGTGAAGGCCGGGCGCACGATGGCGGGCAGCCCGATCTCGTGCAGCGACGCGCGCGCCTGCGCCAGCGAGGTGGCGATCGCGCTGCGCGGCATCTTCAGGCCCGCCGCCTCCATCGTCTGGCGGAAGAGGTCGCGGTCCTCGGCGCGGGCGATGGCGTCGTAGTCGGCGCCGATGAGCTCGACCCCGAAGCGCTCCAGCGTGCCGTCCTCGTGCAGCGCCTTGGCCAGGTTCAGCGCGGTCTGCCCGCCCAGGGTCGGCAGCAGCGCATCGGGGCGCTCGCGCTCGATGACCGCCGCCACGGGCCCGGGCAGCAGCGGCTCGATGTAGGTCGCGTCGGCGAACTCGGGGTCGGTCATGATCGTCGCCGGGTTCGAGTTGACCAGGACGATCTCGTAGCCCTCCTCCTTGAGGACCTTGCACGCCTGCACGCCGGAGTAGTCGAACTCCGCCGCCTGGCCGATGACGATCGGCCCCGAGCCGAGGATGAGGATCCGGTGCAGGTCGTCCCTACGCGGCACGGACGGCCTCCAGGAAGCGGTCGAACTGGTAGAGCGCGTCGTTGGGCCCGGGGCCCGCCTCGGGGTGGTACTGCACGGTCGCGCTCTCGACCTCGATCAGCTCGAGGCCCTCGACCGTGCGGTCGTAGAGGTTGACGTGGGTCAGCGCGGCGGCGCCGAAGTCGGTGTCCCAGCGCACGGGCTCGTCGGCCTCCACGCGGCCACTGATTCCGCTCCCCGCCCGCCCCCGCACGGCGAAGCCGTGGTTCTGGGAGGTGATCTCGATCTTGCCGGTGCGCAGGTCCTTGACCGGATGGTTGGCGCCGCGGTGGCCGAAGGGCAGCTTGTAGGTCTCCAGGCCGACGGCCTGGCACAGCAGCTGGTGGCCGAGGCAGATGCCCCACACCGGGCGCGTCCCGACGAGCTCGCGGACGGTGGCCACGATGTACCCCAGCGCGGCGGGGTCGCCGGGGCCGTTGGCCAGGAAGACCGCGTCGGGGTCGTTGGCGGTCAGCTCGGCGGCCGACGCCGTGCACGGGTGCAGCTCGACGCGCGCCCCCCGCTCGACGAGGTTGCGCACGATCGAGCCCTTGATCCCGGTGTCGATGACCGCGATGCGCGGTCCATCGCCGTCGCCGTGCTCGGTCATGGCGCCGGGGGTCACCTCGCGCGCGAGGTCCAGCCGCGCCATGGCGGGCTCGGCCGCGATCCGCTCGCGCGCCTGCGCCTCGCTCATGGCCGCGGGGAAGACGCCGCCGCGCATCGCGCCCGCGGTGCGGATGTGGCGCACGAGCGCGCGCGTGTCGACGCCCGTGATCGCCGGCACGCCGCAGTCGCTCAGCCAGTCCAGCCAGCCGCGCTCGGCGCCGGGGGCGTCCTCGCGGTTGACCGCCGCGCGCATGATGGCCGCGCGTGCCCACGGCCGCTCGGACTCCATAGCCTCCTGCGAGACGCCGTAATTGCCGACGTGCGGGTAGGTGAAGGTGATGAGCTGGCGGGCGAAGCTGGGGTCGGTCATCGACTCCTGGTAACCGCTCATGCCGGTGGTGAAGACGACCTCGCCCGTGACCACCGCCTCGTGCGGATCGGCGCCGCACGCGTCGCCGTCGAAGCGGGTGCCGTCCTCGAGCAGGACGTAGGCGGGTGGGTGGGCTGACATCTTCATGCGGCGGTCACCGCGAAGGCCCGCTCGCGGTAGGCCACGCCGCCGGCGGCGAGCGTCAACAGCACGCGGCCGCGCAGGTGGCGGCCCGCGAAGCAGCAGTGCTCCGAGCGGCTCTCGTAGCCGTCCTCGCCCACCTCCCACTCGGCGGCGAGGTCGACCAGGACGAGGTTCGCCTCCTCCCCCACCCGCACCCGCGGCGCCGGTATCCCGAACGGCTCGCCGCCCGCGGTCATGCGCTCGACGACGACCGCCAGGTCGAGCACGCCCGGGACCACGAGCTCGGAGTGCACCGCGGCGAACGCGGTCTCCAGGCCGGTGGTGCCCATCGGCGCCTGCTCGAAGGGGACCTCCTTCTCGTCGCGCGCGTGCGGAGCGTGGTCGGTCGCGATGCAGTCGACGACCCCCGAGCGCAGCCCTTCGATCAGCGCGCGGCGATCGGCCTCGGTGCGCAGCGGCGGGTTCATCTTCATGCGCGTGTCCAGGCCGCGGACCGCGTGCTCGGTGAGGCACAGGTGGTGCGGCGAGGCCTCGCAGGTGACCTGCACGCCGGCCTGCTTGGCCGCCGCGACCACCTCCACGGACTCCATGCACGACAGGTGCTGGATGTGGATGCGCCCGCTCTCGTAGCCGGCCAGCGCGCAGTCGCGCGCGACCATGGTCGACTCGCTCACGCTTGGGATGCCGGCCACGCCCAGCAGCGCGCTGACCTCGCCCTCGTGGATGGCGCCGCGGCCGCTGAGCGCCGGATCCTCCTCGTGCAGCGCCAGCAGCCCGCCGGCCAGGCGCTGGTACTGAAGCGCCTTGCGCATCATCCCGGCCGACACGACCGGCTTGCCGTCGTCGGTGAAGGCGATCGCGCCCTCGTCGCGCAGCTCGGCCATCTCGGTGAGCTCCTCGCCGCGCAGCCCCCGGGTGATCGAGGCCGTGAAGGCGACGGGCACGCGCGCATCGCGCGCCGCTGCGTCGCGCAAAGCCCGCAGCACGGGCGCGCTGTCGACCACCGGATCGGTGTTGGGCATCGCCACCACCGCGCAGAAGCCGCCCGCCGCGGCCGCGCGGGTGCCTGTCTCGAGGTCCTCCTTGTGCTCCTGGCCGGGCACCCGCAGGTGCACGTGGGGGTCGACGAACGCCGGCAGCACGTGGCGGCCGGCGCCTTCGATCACCTCGGCGCCCTCGGGCCCGTCGGCGCTGCCGGCGGGGGCGAGCTCGACCAGCCTGCCGTCGAGGACGACGACGTCGAAGGCGCCGTCGATCCCCTCGCGCGGGTCGAGGACGTGGACGCCGCGCACGACCAGGCGCGCGGGCGCGATGGGCGGCCGCACGAGCGTCATGCGGGCGCCGGCTCCGTGTCGGGCTGGTTCGTCCGTGCCCCGTGCGCGGTCATCACCTCGTACAGGACGGCCATGCGCACCACCACGCCGGCCTCGACCTGGGCCGTGATGACCGCCTGGGGCGAGTCGACGACCTCGCCGGAGAGCTCGACTCCGCGGTTCACCGGGCCTGGGTGCATCAGCACCTGGCGCGGGTGCAGCCGGCGTCCGTTGACCTGGTACTCGTTGGCGTACTCGCGCAGGGTGGGGACGAAGGCCTGGTCCATGCGCTCGTGCTGCATGCGCAGGGCGTAGACCACGTCCGCCTCGGCGAGGTCGTCGAGGGTGAAGCGCACGTCGCATCCGAGCGCCTCGACGCCGCGCGGGATGAGCGTCGGCGGCCCGCAAACGGTGACGCGGGCGCCCATCTTCTGGAAGGCGAGGATGTTCGAGCGCGCGACGCGCGAGTGCAGGACGTCGCCGACGATCCAGATGTTCAGGCCGTCCAGGCCGCCGAGGCGCTGGCGCAGCGTGTGGACGTCGAGCAGCGCCTGCGTGGGGTGCTCGTGCTTGCCGTCGCCGGCGTTGATGATCGCGGCCGGGGTCCATTCCGAGACGAGCGCGGCCGCCCCCGCCCACGGGGCGCGGATGACGATCGCGTCGGGTTTGTGGGCGTTGAGGGTGAGCACGGTGTCCTTCAGCGACTCGCCCTTCTCGACGCTCGACCCGCTGGCCGAGAAGTTCACGACGTCGGCGCTCAGGCGCTTGGCCGCCAGCTCGAAGGACGAGCGCGTCCGCGTCGAGGCCTCGTAGAAGAGGTTCAGGACGGTGCGCCCGCGCAACGCCGGGACCTTCTTGATCTCGCGGTCGGCGACCTCGGCGAAGGAGGCCGCGCGATCGCAGATCCGCTCGATGGCGGCCCGGTCGAGATCCTCGATGGAGAGCAGATGCCTCATGCGGGTACCTCCGCACTCTCGGTGATGGTGATCTCGTCGACGCCGTCGAGCTCCTCGACGCGGACGTTGACGCGCTCGGCGCGCGACGTGGGCAGGTTCTTGCCCACGTAGTCGGGGCGCACCGGCAGCTCGCGGTGGCCGCGGTCGGCGAGCACGGCGAGCTGCACGCGCGCCGGGCGGCCGTAGTCGAAGAGGGCCTCGATCGCCGAGCGCACCGTGCGTCCCGTGAAGAGGACGTCGTCGACGATGACGACCGTGGCCCCGTCGAGCGGGAAGTCGAGCTGGGTGGAGTGGACGGTCGGCGCGTCGGCGCGGCGGCCGAGGTCGTCGCGATAGAAGGAGATGTCGAGCTCGCCGAGCGGGACCTCGGCCTCCAGCAGGTCGGTCAGCAGGTCGTGGAGCCGCCGGGCCAGGAGCGCGCCGCGGCGGTGGATGCCCACGATGGCCAGGTGGTCGTGCTCGGGGTTCTTCTCGACGATCTCGTGCGCGATGCGCACGAGCGTCCGGCGCATGTCGTCCCCGTCGAGGACGACCTTGTCGTTGCTCATGGCTCCTTCCTGGCCTCACGGGACCGGGTTAAAGGGGCAGTGGGACGACCCTAGCAGCGGCGGGCGCGGAAGCGGATCACGCCAGCCCGGCCAGCGCCGTGGGCAGCGCGTGCAGGTCGGCGATCTCGACGATGTCATCGCGGTCGGCCGGCTGCGACTCGCCGTTGCGATTGAGCCATATCGCGCGCAGGCCCGCCGCGACCGGGCCGTCGACGTCGTTGGCGAGGCTGTCGCCGACCATCACCGCGTCGCCGGGGCGTGCGCCGACCGCCTCCAGGGCACATGCGTAGACCGAGGGGTCGGGCTTTGCGCTGCGCAGCTCCCCGGAGACCACGACCGCATCGAAGCGATCCACGAGGCCGGATGCTTCGAACTTCTCGCGCTGCAGACAGGACGCGCCGTTGGTGACGAGAGCGAGGCGGTAGTCGCCCCGCAACGCGTCGAGCGCGGGGGCGGCGTCCTCGAAGGTCTCGTGGCGCGCCCGGCGCTCCCGGCCGAAACGCTCGCCGAGCTCGGCCGCCAGCTCGTCGTCCTCGATTCCCTGGTGCTCGAGCGCGTCGCGCCAGGCGTCGCGGCGGAACCCCGGCGCCCACTCGCGCATGGCGCGCAGCTCGTCGTCGTCGCCCTCGTAGCGGCACCACAGCGCCTCCCACGAGCTGATCCCGATGCACCGGCCGAACGCGCACACCTCGGCGGCGTGCCACAGCTCCCGCGCGCACGCGCGTGCGTCGAGCGCCAGCTGCCGCGGGTCGAGCGGCTGGCGCTCGGCCGCCACGCCGGCCGTGGCTGCGAACGCCGCGACCGCTGCGGCCTCCTCGACGA
>Ga0307278_10001046_pt1 | contig 13747 bp, 15 predicted proteins | sample ER_DNA_117_FD_194482 | JGI IMG/M metagenome (GOLD analysis project Ga0307278, IMG submission 194482) | Bulk soil microbial communities from the East River watershed near Crested Butte, Colorado, United States - ER_DNA_117 | ecosystem: Environmental > Terrestrial > Soil > Floodplain | place... | reverse complement strand
GTGCAGCTCAGGGTGCGGCGTGCCCCCCGAGGCAGGGTGCAGCTCAGGGTGCGGGGTGCCGCCCGGGCCAGGGGCGGGCGCGGGGGCGGTCACCGGCCCACCCACCGCGGCGCCCGGCCCTCGGTGAAGGCGGCGTGGAACTCGGCGTGGTCCTGCGAGGTCATCAGCAGCGCCTGGGTGACCGCCTCCAGCTCGATCGCGGCGGCCAGGCTCATGTCCAGCTCCCGGGAGAGCAGCGCCTTGGTGGCCGCGTAGGCCAGCGCCGGCCCCTCGGCCAGCCGCCGGGCCAGCGCGCCGGCCGTCCCGGGCAGGTCGGCGTCGTCCACGACCTGGCTGGCCAGCCCCATGGCGGCCGCCTGCTCGGCGTCCACCCGGTCGCCGAGCAGCAGCAGCTCGGTGGCCCGGGCCAGCCCGACCAGGCGGGGCAGCAGGTAGGCGCTGCCCATGTCGGCACCGGCCAGCCCGACCCTGGTGAACAGGAACGCCAGCGAGGCTGACCGGGCCAGGACCCGGAAGTCGGCCGCGAGCGCGATCACCGACCCGGCACCGGCGGCGACCCCGTTCACCGCCGCGACCACCGGCAGGGGCAGCTCCCGCATGCGCTGCACGACCGCCCCGGTCATGCGGGTGAAGTCGAGCAGCTCCCGCGGCCCCATCTCCCGCAGCGCACCGATGACGTCGTGCACGTCGCCGCCGGAGCAGAACCCGCGGCCCGCGCCGGTGATCACCAGCACCCGCACGCCGTCCCGGTGGGGCAGCTCGGCGAGCAGGTCGCGCAGGTCGGCGTAGGTGTCGAAGGTGAGCGCGTTGAGTCGCTCGGGCCGGTCGAAGGTGACCGTGGCGACGCCGTCCCGCTCGGCGTAGCCGAAGTGGTCCCAGCGCCCGGTGAACCCGGCCGAGGCACGGAACGGACTCACGGGGTCTCCTTTGAGGCACGGAACGGGTTTGAGGCACGGAACGGGCTCACGAGGTCTCCTTATGTGGTGACCGGGCGGAACAGCTCGCGGGCGATCACCGCTCGCTGGATCTCCGACGTCCCCTCGTAGACGCGGGTGGCGCGCACGTCCCGGTAGAGGTGCTCGAGCGGGTGCCCGCGCTCCAGGGCGACCGCCCCGTGGACCTGGATGGCCGCGTCGATCACCTGCTGGGCGGTCTCGGTCGCGTAGAGCTTGGCCATGGCCGACGCCTGAGTCACCCCGTCGCCCGGTCCACCCGCGGCCGACCCCTGGGTCACCCCGTCGCCCGGTCCGCCCGCCATGCCGGCCATGCTGCGGGCTGCCCTGTCGTAGCGGCTGGCCGCGGCGTACACCAGCAGCCGGGCCGCCTCGGTGCGGGTGGCCATCTCGGCGAGCCGGTGGGACACGGCCTGGAAGTCCTTGAGCGGCGCGCCAAACGCCCGCCTGGTCGCGGCGTGGGCCACGGCCAGGTCCAGGGCGGCCTGGGCCATGCCGACTGCGAACGCGCCGACGCTCGGGCGGAACAGGTCAAGGGTGCGCATGGCCACGGCGAAGCCGCCGTCGACCGGGCCGAGGACCTGGCCGGGGCCGACGCGCACGCCGTCGAAGTCGAGCCGGCCGACCGGGTGGGGGGCGAGCAGCTCGATCGGCTCGCCGCCCAGGCCGGGCGCGTCACCGGGGACCGCAAACGCGGTGACTCCGCGGGCCCGGGCGCCGGGAGTGGTGCGGGCGAACACCGTGTAGACGTCGGCCTCGGGCGCGTTGGAGATCCACAGCTTGGTCCCGGTGAGCCGGAAGCCGTCCCCGTCCCGCTCGGCCGCGAGCTCGAGCCCGCCCGCGTCGGACCCGGCCCCCGCCTCCGACAGGGCGAACGCGGCGACGGCCCGGCCGGCCGCGACCTCCGGGACGAAGCGGCGCACCAGCGGCTCCGGACCGGCGGTGAGGATGGGGTAGGCGCCGAGACCCTGCAGGGCGAGCGCGGTCTCGGCCTCGGTCGACTCCCGGGCCAGCGCCTCCCGGAGCAGGCACAGCTCGAGCGCGGAGGCCGACGCGCCCGCGGCGCTGCCGCCGGCCGAGCGGGGGAACAGGCGGGGGAGCAGGCCGTGCTCGCCGAGCGCGGCCACCAGCTTGCGGTTGACCCGGCCCGGCACCCCGGCCCTGGCCAGGGGGGCGAGGACGTCTCTGGCCAGCGCGCGGACCTCGGTGGCGAGGCGCTCCTGCTCGGCGCCGAGGGCGAACGCCGCCCCGCCGGGCTCCTCCATCACGCACCTCCGGTCGTGCTCAGCTCCCGGCATCTTACGGAGTCGCGCCCCCGGCCGCGCCGGCCGGCGGAGCTGCCGGGCCGTCCGCGAGAGCCCGCCGCTTCGCCGTCCGCGAGAGCCCGCCGCTTCGCCGTCCGCTAAATCGGTACCGGACGCCCATCCCTCCGCCGTAAGGTCGGTCCGTGATCCGCATCCATCTCGACCAGCGCGACCTCGGCAGGATCCGGCTGGCCACCAGCCCCCTGGCCGAGCTGGTGTTCAGCGTCGTGGCGCTGTCGGCCTGGCGGGCGCCGATCCTGTACGGCCCCTGGGTCACCGAGGCGCGCCGGGCCGTTGCCGGCCTGGACCTCGACCCCCTCACCGAGCTGGTCCGCCTGCGCGACGGCATGCCCGACTTCGTGGTGCCGCCGCCCGAGTCGCCCCGCCCCGACCTGGACGACCAGCTCGACCGGGTCCGGGCAACCCCTGAGGAGGTCGTCCGGGCCGACCTGGCCGCCGTGTCCGGCGGGCAGGTCCCCGAGCGACTCGCCACCGCCTACCGGCGCGAGCCGGCGGCCGCCCTTGACCGGCTCACCACCGCCTGCCGGGCCTACTGGACGGCCGCGGTCGAGCCGCACTGGCCGCGCATCCAGCAGATCCTCGAGGCCGACCTGCGCCACCGGGCCGAGCGGCTGGCCGCAAGCGGGCCGGCCGGGCTCTTCGGCGACCTGCACGAGCGGGTGCGGCTGCGCGCCGGGGTGCTGGAGGTGGTCAAGGGCTTCGAGGCCGACCTGTACCCGGAGGGGCGCGGGCTGGTGCTGGTCCCCGTCTTCTTCGCGTGGCCGCGGCTGCTGGTCACCACCGAGCGGCCCTGGCAGCCCGCGATCGCCTACCATCCCAGGGGGCTGGGCCGGGCCTTCGACCGGGTCGCGGCCGCGCCCGCCGTCGCCCTCACCGAGCTGGTCGGGCAGAGCCGCGCCGTGGTCATCCGCAACCTGGTCGAGCCGGTCACCACCGACGACCTCGCCCGCCGGCTCGGGGTGTCCGGTCCGGCCGTGTCCCAGCAGCTCACCCGGCTGCGCCGGGCCGGCGTGGTCACCTCCACGCGGCGGGGCTACCGGGTGCTGTACCGGCTCACCCCGGAAGGCCAGGCGCTGCTCCGCCTGTTCGGCGACGAGCGCACGCCGGCGCAGGCGTAGGGGAAGGCCGCCGCAGCCAGGGCGCGCTGCGAGCCGTCAAACGCCCCAAGCCTTCGCATCATCCGAGAAGGTGCGTTGCTCGCAAAAGGGTTGACATCTGGTACACCGAGGCGTGGAGTGGCAGGTGACCTCGCTCTGCTACGTGGTGGCCGGGCAGCGGGGCCCTGCCGAACGGTCCGGGGGGACCATGGCGTTCGTCGCCAAGTCAGCCATGCCACACGGCCCGCGTCCCGCCGCCGAGCACCCAGTCCTCGACGAGGCGGCCGCCAGCGGGAGGACCGTGCTCACCCCCGAACCCGGCTACCTGCTCAGCGAGGGCCTGTCCACCGCGTTCACGCGGCAGGGCAGGAGCGACGTGGTCTGGGTCCGGCTCGGTCCCGAGGACCGTGACCCGGGCCTGTTCCTCGCCTCCCTGATCGCGGCCATGCAGCGCACCTCGGCCGGCTTCGGCCGCGCCACGCTCGAGCTCATGCGCGCGCAGCCGGGCCCCGTCGCGGGCTGGCCGCCGGCGTTCGCACGGATGGCGGAGGAACTGGCCGAGGCCCTGCCCGCCACCGGCGCGCTGGTCCTCGAGCACGCCCACCATCTCGACGACGGCCACCCGACCCTCGGGCTGGTCGGCCGGCACCTGCTCCCAGCCTTGCCGGCCCAGCTCGCCGTCGTCGTCACCAGCCATCGGGACCTGCCACCGGCCGCCCTCCCCGGGTCGACCGCCCGCCTGGCCAGCCGCGACCTGCGGATCGCGCCGGCGGCCGCCCGCGCCATGCTCGAGCGGGCGGCGCCCGGGCTGTCCGGCGACGCGGCGGCGCGGGCGGCGGCGCTCTGCCGGGGGCAGGCGGCCACGCTCGACGCCGTCGCCTCGGCGTGCACCGCGCTCGGGCCGAGGCTGGTGCAGCAGCGACTGGCCCGGGCGGGGAGCGCCGGGGAGCTGCTCCGCTACCTGGCCGACGCCTGGCTCTTCATGCTCGACGCCCAGGCCCGGCGCTTCCTCGGCCTCATGCTCGAGGTCGAGTACGGTCACCCGACCCTCACCGGCGCCGCACTGGGCGGCGGCGCGCCCCCGCCCGGGCCGTGGCTGCAGGCGCTCGCCGACGGATGGTCGCGGATCCGCACGGTGTGGCGGGCGCCGCTCCGCTCGGCCCCGACCCTGCGCCATCTCCCCTCGGGCGAGGTCGTCCGCCGCACGGCCGACCGCCTGACCGGCATGGGGGCCACCGAGCGCGCGATCCCGCTCTACCTGCGGCTGGGCGACCCCGCTCGCGCCGCCGAGGTGATGGCCGGGGAGGCCGACCGGCTCATGGACCTCGGCCAGTGGGAGACGCTCGGGGGGTGGCTCGACCGCCTCCCGGGACGGGTGCTCAACGTCGAGCCGCGGCTGCTCTACCACCACGGAGAGATCGCCGCGGCCAGCGGCCGGTCCGCGGCCGCCCGGGACCGCTTCTCCACCGCCGCTTCCCTGTTCGTCAAACGGCACGACCCAGAGGGCGCCTGCCGGAGCATGCTGGCTGAGAGCGCCCTCGCGCTCGGCCAGGACGACCTGGCCCACGCCCGCGCCCGGGCCCTGGCCGCGAGCGCCCTGGCCGACGGGACCGGCCTGCCGCGGCACCAGGCCTGGGCGTCCTGGCAGCTCGGCACGCTGGCGTCGAGGACCGGCGACCTGGAGGATGCCCGCACCTACTTCGGCCGGGCCGTGACCGCCGCCTCCCGGGTGGGGGAGCGGGTGCTGACCGACGTCGTGGCCGTGGCGGAGCGGCTGGCCCGGCGCGTGCAGGAGCTGGAGCACGAGCGGGATCGGCATTACTCGGCCCTGCTCGCCCTCGAAGGCACCATCCACGAGGCGGCCATGCAACTCCGCGGCCACCTGGACACCGCCCGGGTTTCGGGCACGCTGGTCGACGCCTACGGCTGGTCGCAGACGCCGCTGCCGTTCAAGCCGGTCCAGGACGAGCCGCCTGGGACGCAGCAGCCCGGGCAGAACCCACCCGGACAGGGGCCTTCCGGGCAGGAGCCGGCCGGATGGTGGTCGAAGGTACGCCGCGTGATCGTTCCCCAGCGCGACGCTGTCCACACCAGAGAGTTCCTGGGCCTGGCCCAGCTCCAATCCGCCGCGGTGTCCTTCCCACCTGAGGAGGGGGACGTCGGCCCGGCTGATGAGGGGGGCGTCGGGCCGGTGCCGCCAGCCCCTGCCGGGCGGGGGGCTCCCACCCTCACCGTCCACCTGCTCGGCCCGCTCCGGGTGACGCTGAACCAGGTGCCGGTCACCAGCTGGCCCAGCGGCCGCGGCCGCGCCCTGCTCAAGTACCTGCTCACCCACCGCGCCCCCTGGCCGGCCCGCGAGGTGCTGATGGAGGTGTTCTGGCCCGACTCGACGCCCGAGGCGGCCCGCAACAGCCTGAACGTCGCCGTCCACGGCCTGCGCCGTGCGCTCCGGGCCGCCGCCGACGCGCCCGTCGTCGTGCTCGAGGGCGGCGCCTACCGGCTCCACGCCGACGTCGGGCTCTGGCTCGACATCGACGAGTTCGAGCGCCACGTTGCCTCCGGCCGGCAGCTCGAGGAGACCGGGGAGCTGACCGGGGCGATCGCCGAGTACGAGCTGGCCGCCTCGGTGTACCAGGGGGACTTCCTGGCCGACGACCCGTACGAGGAGTGGTCCGTGCTCAGCCGCGAGCGCCTCCGGCTCGAGTACCTCGACACCCTGGACCGGCTGAGCCAGCTCTACTTCGGCCAGGGCAGCTACGCCTCCTGCGCCGCCCTGTGCCGGCGGATCATCGAGCGTGACTCCTGCCGGGAGGACGCCCACCGCCGGTTGATGCGCTGCTACAGCCGCCAGGGTCAACCTCACCTCGCGCTGCGCCAGTACCAGGCGTGCGCCGAGGCGCTCCGCGGCGAGCTGGGTGTCGAGCCCGATCCGGCCACGGTTGCGCTCAACGAACAGATCCGCCTGCGCCGGCCCGTCTAGGACAGATCGCCCAGATCGCCGCGACAGGGGCGGGAAGGCATCTTGATGACATCGCCATCGACGGGCACTCTGGCTACAAGCCGTGCCGCCTGACCTGTTGCATTGATCGAAGGGGCCCACGGCATAGCGCAAGGAAGGAGCAGCACGTCGTCAGGTCCCCTACCGCAGCCTGAGCAACGGCGGCACGAGATGGTCTTGGTAGAGTCCAAGCCGTCGGGCGCCGAGGAGTGGTCCTGCTCCACGTGCGGCCGCCGCTTCATCGTCCAGTGGACGCCGACGTATGAGAAGCTCGTGCTCGATCCGGGCGAGAAGTACGTGCCCCACTTCGGTGGCATCGGTGGCTTCAGGATCGGCCGAGTCGACGCGATGCCGCCCGAGGCACCGGACGGTCCCTGAGCCCGACGACGACCACGTCGACTGAGGCAGCCCACGACGCGGTGCTCGCTCCAGACCATGAGCGGACCTTGCCGCCGCTCGTGCAGGAAGAGGATCGCGTTCAGCCGGTGGACGCCGGAAGCAATCACAGGCTTGGCCAGGGCTCTGGCAAAGTGTCGTTATGGCCGATGAGGGTGGTCTGACAGGATAGACGTGAAGCAGGCACGGGATTCCGAGATCATGCGGTTCTCATCGCCTCATGCCCTGACGGGACCGCCGTGCCTGCCGCCCTCCCATCCCCCATCCCCGCCGCCGTCACCGACCTCGGCCATGCCCGCCTGCTTGCCCTGCGCGAGTGCCCTGGCCTGCTGGCGCGGCTGGCGATGCTCCCCGACCCGCGTGACCGGCGGGGACTGCGGCACACCCTGGCCAGCGTGCTCGCCAGCAGCGCCGCGGCGGTGGCGGCCGGCGCCCGGTCGGTGGCCGCGACCGGCCGAGTGGGCCGCTGACGCGCCCCCCGCCGGTCCTGGCCGCGCTCGGTGTCCGCCGTGACCCACTCACCCGCTGCTGTCACCTCCCCGGCCAGGCCACGATCCGCCGGGTGCTTGCACGGGTGGACGGCGACGCGGTGGCCACCACCGTCGGCGCGTGGCTGGCCGACCGGCTGCACCCGCCGGGCCGGCGACGCCGACATGCGGTCGCGGTCGACGGCACGGCCCTGCGCGGCACGGCCAGCGGCGGGCATGACCGGCCGGTGCACCTGCTGGCGGCCATGGACCACACCGACGGCTGCGTGCTCGCCCACCACCACGTGGAGGACCACACCAAGGAGCGCTCGCAGTTCCAGCCGCTGCTGGCCGACCTAGACCTCGCCGGTGTGGTCGTCACGGCCGACGCGATGCACCCCAACGCGACCACGCCAGCTTCCGCATCGACCGCGGCGCCGACGACCTGTTGGTCATCAAGGCCAACCAGCCAACCCTGCACGCCCAGCTCGTCGGGGTGCCGTGGCGCAAGCTCCCGGTCACCGACCGCACCCGCGACCATGGCCAAGGGCGGGTCGAGGCCCGGACCCTGAAGGTCGCGACCATCGCCGGCCGTTGCTTCCCCCACGCCGCCCACGCGATCCACCTCACCCGCCGTGTCCGCCAGGCTGGCAGCCGCACCTGGCGCACCGTCACCGTGGACGCCGTCACCAGCCTGACCATCCACAAGGCAAGCCCTGCCCATCTGGCCGGCTCCCTTCGCGGGCACTGGACGATCCAGCAGCAGCAGCTGCACTGGGTCCGCGACGTGACCTTCAGCCAAGACGCCTCCAACGCGCCGGCAGCCTCCCCCGCGTGATGGCCAGCCTCCGCAACCTGGCCATCGGCGCGTTGCGCCTGGCCGGTCACCCCAACCTCGCCGCAGCGCTACGACATACCGGCCGTGACCCAGCCCGGCCGCTCACCATCCTCGGCCTGGCGTGCGCATGAAACGGACATCACACCACTTTGCCGGAGCCCTGCAGGCTTGGCCGGAGGCGACACGCGACGCTTAATTCTGACCCCCTCAGGGTTAAGCGACAGATGAGCGCCGCTTAATCGGCAGGGCTTACCCATAGACCGGTCAGGATCTGGCAATGGGGCTTCCCTGTAGCCCACCCGCGCCCGCGGAGGTCGTCCAGAAGGCAAGGAGGTCGGTATGGGGTGGGGACCCGGCCGGTACGCCGGTCGCAGGACGTATCGCGAGTTCGTCGTCGAGCAATCTGCCTGAGGCCTGACGAGGGGAAAGCCCTGTCGATCGACACACCAGGTGGCAACGGCGAAGGGGGTGGTCCGCTGCAGAACGAGCGGAGGAGGTGGGCCGGACGCGTGGCCGACGGTCCAACAGGGTCCAGGAGACCTGGCCTGACTGGGTCGAGACTGCCTGCCGAGGTTCTTCGTCACCCGAGCCGGCCTCAGCTCCTGCACCGCCATCTCGCACCCCGGCATCGGGCCGGGTGCGCTGAAGCGATCTAGCCACGCCGCACGCATCAACGGAGGTCTACAGATGCCTGGACCAGGAACAGCCGAACCGGATATCCCAGGAGTGCTGACATTCAGGCTCGACAACGTCACGGTCCTGTCCCCGCCGCCCAACCCAACCGCCATCGTCCAGGCCGGGCAGGAGCTCAAGCTGAAGGTGGACCTCGGCTTTGACGGCCACCCCCTTTTCCTCAACTGCTTGATGGCCGGCAAGCAGTACAGCGTGTTCCACCACCTCGAGCGGGAGGAGGATGGCGCTCGGACAACCCTATCGGGAGGCACCTTTACCGTGCCGGGGCCGCCGGCCATCACGAGCTTCAGCGTGGAGACCGGACCGTACACCTCGGGGGGCCCCGGCAGCGGGACGCAGTTCGAGGCCCCCGCCGGCTTTGACGCGGGCACCTTCGAGGTGACCACGCACATCCACTTCGCGGACTCCTGCGTCAAGTCCTTCGTCGCCGCCTTCCACCAGGTCTACGTCATGGTCACGACCTAGCGCCCCGGTCGCGGCATGATGTGCCGCTCATCCGGGGCGGCACGCGGACCGCGGCCTTCCTTGTGGGGATCCCGGTAGCTGCTGGCCTCGGAGGTGTCGAGTCGATCGTCACCTTCGAGGCCAGCATTGCGCATACTTTCAGGGGCGAGACGATCCACCAGGGATGGAGGGAACGATGCCGCCGGAGGAGGGCTCGAAGCGTCCGCAACCGCCTCAGACGCCATCTGAGGAAACCGACAAGGAGGCTCAGGCGCCCCGGAGCCGCGGCAAGGGCGACCGGCCAGCCAGGCCGAGGGCGAAGCCGACATCGGCCGCCGGACGAAAGGAACCAGCTGCCGTCCAGGGAAAGAAGACGGAGCCCACTCCAGCCGACATCGAGGCCGAGGCGACCGCGGCGGAGACGGCCACCGCCACGGAGGGCGAAAGCGAGATGGCGATGCCGGCGGGTGCGACGCCACGAGCCGTCGAGGCGGACGTCGGGGCGCCGGAAGGTGCCGGGCCGCCACTGGACTTCACCGTTTCGGACGTATGGGTGCGGCAGGAGGGACGGCCAGCCGTGCGGATCGCCGCGCTCGGCCCGGACGAAGCCTTCACACTCCGCGTCCAGTTCCGCCTTCAAGGCCCGCGCGCCCGCGCGCTCACCATGCACAAGTCCCCCTTCGACGCACGGGTGTACGCGGAGGATCTCACCACCGGCGCGCGCACGCTGTTGGCCATCGACAGTGCGAGCCTGGTGGAGGGCAAGCTGGACTATGCGATTGAGATGCCGGCGCCCGGCCTGTCGAGCGGGCGGCACCGCCTGCTCACGCTGGTCACTATCCACGCGCCCATCAACATGATCGACCATCGCTATGGGCCAGTCCTCAACGTCACCTCCGAGTAGCCCCGACCAGCCGCTGAGCGCTCGTCAAGGGCGCGATCCTCTTCAGGGGCGAGGCTGCTGGCCGCGATCCTCGAGGGCGCGGAGTTGCAGGGCGCGGGCGTCTGAGGCGACAGGTTGGCTGGCGGTGGGGGATCGCGCTCGCGCTGAGGCGGCGGCCGCGGCGGCACTCCCGGGTCAGTGGCGCGAACTGGTGCGCCGCGGCGACAAGGAGCACTTGGTGCTCAAGGTGCCGCGGCTGCGCAGCAATGCGTTCTGCGGAGTACGGCTGCACCCCGGCGCGGCCCACGAGTGCCGGTTCGTCCTCCAGCCATCGAAGGGCATGGTGGCGGGCCTGCACACTGTCGAGATCCGGCAATTCGACGACGGACTGCAGGTCGGCGGGGGTCACCTGGGCCCTGCGGCCGAAGCGCTAGTCAATCCGACGAATCAAGTCACGATTCGTGGTGTAGCTGGTGACGTCGGTTGACCACCAGCCGGCCATTTCCACCACTCCACGGGATGCAGCCCTCCACTCCACGGGACGCAGCCCTTGCGGCGGCACGAGCCTGCGTCCGTGTGATGTTTGTTGGCCGTCAGACAGGGTCCGCCTCATGCAGGCTGCGGCCGTACGCGGCGGCCAGCAGGCGCCCAGCTAGATAGACAGCGGTGCGCAGTTCTGCATCGGAGATGCGCCCATGTGCGGCTGCGTCTCGTGTGTCGCGGACCTGCCGCAGCTCGTCTGCAAACAACGCCCGCCAATGGGCCAGCCGCTCTACCGAGCGCTCCCGATGGCCTGCCGTGGATGGGGGAAATCGCTCCATCTGCTCCGGAGGCCACTGATCCGACGGCAGCGTAGTGAGCCGCTGAAGCTCCTCAAGGAGCTGATGCCGCTCAAGGAGCTGCTGTGTGGCGTGAGAGCGATCTTCCGCACTCGCGAATGGCTCGTGCAGGTCAGGCGGCAGCATCAAGGTCTCCAGTCTTGACTTCGGCTGCTCCAACCGCCGCGGCGAGTTCCAGCACCTGGCTCCGGACGGCCGGCTGCAGTGCCAGGATCGTGTCTCGGTCAACGGCATCCAGCTGCGAAAGCGCGGCGCGCGCCTGCAGCAGGCCGTTTACCGCCGACAGCGCCGCATCGGGCGCGCCGGGTACGGTCTCACCGAGTCGGCTGGTGAACCACCTTGCGACTTCGGCCCAGCGCCAGAGTTTGTTGCGCTGCTCAGCTCGGGCCGCCGGTGGCGGAAAGTCGCCCGGGCCACGGTCGCCGGTGGCAAGCAGCCGGACGCTCTCGCGGGTGCGGCCAGTGCGCTTGGCGATCTCGGCGAGCGTGACATATTCGTCTGGCGCGACGCGGACGACCCGGACACCGGGAACTGCCTGCTCTACTGCGGTGATTGCACTTACCAGCGCCTCAGCAAGCGAGCGCGCCTCACGGTCGAAGTGCAGGTGCTGCACCCCAGCGGTCACCCCGATCGTCGCGTCGTCACAGCCGGCCTCAAACAGTGCGTCCTGCGCTGCGTCGCTCTGTAGATCCGCACCCTCGACCAGGAGGGTGAACTCGTGGGTCCTCATTCGGTCACTCCTTCCGGTGGTGTGGGCAGGTTCGGACCGCGGCACGTAGCCGCTTGGCATGGTTGCCGGGATTCGTTGGAGTGGACCAGATGGATTCTTGGCAGCCGGCCCGGCTGTGTTCCGGGCAGCGCATGACGCCCCACCGGTGGCCGGCAACGGTAGCCTTTACCCTCCAGCCGGCCGCTTCAGCTTCCCGGAGCGCCGCTTCAACCTCAGGTTTAGGGTGTCTCGCGCGCATGCTGTTGACAATGTACAACACTCGCGTGGAACCCTCAACCACGCTCGGACCGCCAGGCCTGCGTCTGGGCGGCAGGCGACAACGGAGGCGACCAGCGGCGGCACGATCACCGAGACCAAGCCGGCGACGACACCGCCGCCCACCTCACCCCGTCCACGCCAGCCGTGTTCTTGCCCTGGTTGTCCTGCGTGACCCGGCGCACCGCCAACAGCCGGGCGGCCTCCGACTTCATCAACAGGCGTTGCAGACTGCGAACTGCGTGGACGTTGCCACGACGCGAGGCGAGGACGACGCCACCGACCACGACGACGGCATCGGCGAGGACGGCAGGGACGGTAGTGTCGGCGGCGATCGTGACGGAGGGGGCGGCGAGCGGTGAACGTGGCCGAGCAGGAGCGGCGCAACTCCTGGTCCGACGGGTGGCTGCCCTGGGTGGGCAGCCCGCGCGTCGCCGACCGGGCCTGCTGGTTCGGGATCTCGCTGAGCGGCCTCTACTACCTCGCCCTCATCCCGGCCAAGCCGTGGCTGCTCGGCCGCCAGCCGGTACTGCTTGAGCTGCTGAGCGGCTCCACCTCGTCGATCGTCACCGCTGCGGCGTTCGCCCGCATCGGCCGCGTGCTCCTGGCGCTCGCCGTGGCCGCCGCGTTGCCCGGCCTCATGAAGTTCGACCCACTGTACTGGTGGGCCGGGCGCCTGTGGGGGCGCCGCGCCATCGAGCTGTTCACGGGCCGTAGCCCCAGGCCGCGCGCCTGACCAACCGGGTGGAGCGGCTGGCCGGCCGGTTCGGCTGGCTGGCCGTCGTCCTGGCGTACTTCCTGCCGGTGCCCAACGCGCTCGTCCACGCCGTCGTCGGCTGGACCGGCATGCGGCTGGTCACGTTCCTGCTCCTCGACGTCGTTGCGGCGCTGGCATGGATGGGCCTGCTCGTCGGGCTGGGGTACTCGCTCGGCCAGCACGCCGTCGACGTCGCCGAGGCCATCTCCCGCTACGCGCTCTGGATTTCGTTCGGGCTGCTGGCCGTCACGCTCGCCTACCGGGCCTGGCAGGCGCGCCGCGACCGCAACGACTGGCGCGACCGGCGCGACCGGCGTGGCGGTCCGGCCGACTGAGCCGCAGCCATGAGCCCCGACGCGACCCTGCGGCGCCACCTGGAGCCGCTGGTCACAGCCGGTGAGGCGCCCGGTGTGGTGTATGCGGCGATATGCGGCACCGCGTCACCTGGCAGGTCGGCGCTGCGTCACCGTGTCAGAGCCGGGCGGCGCGCCCGGCTGCGGACGTTCGTCACTGGCTCGTCACGTGGCCGTCACCGCCTGCACGCCGCGCGGTAGGGGCATGCGTGCAGGCTCAGGCCTGCAGCAACGACGTGGAGGCTGGCGCACCGCAGGAGACCGCACCGCGCGAGCAGTTCGTGCAGATCGTCGCACGCCAGGTCCGAGAGGCCCGCCTCCTCGGCCGGGTCACGATCCAGAGCTTCGACTGGGGCGCGCTCATGCTGGGGCGGTACACTGCCGCCTGCTTCCCCTCAGCATGTCCATCGGTTACGCTCGGGCAGAACTGGTGTTCGGCAACGGCCGCCAGAGGGGAGGCAGGCGTGCTCGTCGAGGACTACGCCGACCGGGTCCGGACAGCCGCCGGGCACCTGACCCGGCTGCTCGCCGACGGCGGCACCCGGGTCGACAACCCGGCCGACGAGCCGGTCGTGCCCGACGACGACCGGCCAGTCGAGTTGCGCGCCGACGCCGAGATCGTCCTGATCGGCAGCGACCCGGCCCCCGGGGTCTGCGCCGCCGCGGTCGACGGCGGGTCGGCCTGCCTGGTCAACGGGCGCAGCTTCTGGGTGGTCGCC